>Ga0134087_10000207_pt1 | contig 12790 bp, 8 predicted proteins | sample 15_taG_23_FD_109981 | JGI IMG/M metagenome (GOLD analysis project Ga0134087, IMG submission 109981) | Grasslands soil microbial communities from the Angelo Coastal Reserve, California, USA - 15_D_Glu_20cm_5_24_1 metaG | ecosystem: Environmental > Terrestrial > Soil > Grasslands ... | reverse complement strand
GCCCGTTCCCGTATTTGCCTGATGCGCTCGCGGGTGACTCCCATCAGCGCCCCGATCTTCTCGAGCGTCATCGCCTCGCTGCCTTCTTCGAGGCCATAATAGAGGTAGAGGATCTTCCGCTCGCGCGGCGTGAGGTATTTCTGGAAGATGCGGTCGATGAACTCCCGCATCAGCTTGCCGTCCGTCTTTTCCTCGATCTCACCGCCCTCCTGGCCCGCGAAGCGCTCGCCCAGCGTGGCCGCATCCTTGTCGGTGCGATCCACCGGTGCGTCGAGCGACAGCTCGGCCGCCGTCATGCGGCGCGCGGTGCGGACATTCTCAACGGTGTCCTCGAGGGCGAGGGCGATTTCGTCGTCGGTGGGTTCGCGGCCGAGCTCCTGCGAGAGGTAGGTCTCGGTGCGGCTCATGCGGATCAGCTGCGAGTTCTGATTCAACGGGATCCGGACGCTGCGCGTCTGCTCGGCCAGGGCTTTCAGCACCGCCTGGCGCACCCACCACACCGCGTACGAGATGAACTTCACGCCCTGGTCCGGGTCGAACTTCTTCACCGCCTTGAGCAGTCCTTCGTTGCCGATGGCGACCAGCTCGGAGAGATCGAGGCCGTGTCCCTGATACTTCTTGACGTAGGAGATGACGAATCGGAGGTTGGCTGTGACGAGCCGCTCGGCGGCCTTTTCATCGCCCCGCTGTACCCGCCGCGCCAGGCGGCGCTCTTCGGCGGGGTCTTTGATCAGGGGCAGCTTCTGAATGTCTTGGAGGTACTGGTCGAATGCTCCGGAAGGATTAGCTCGAAAAAAGGCTTTCGCCTTACCTCCGCTCGACCGCGCCATAGCTAGGGCTCCGACGGTGGACGATGGACGGTGACGCATGTGTTCCGAAACGCCCGCCAATATAGGAATCCCCTGCCATTGGTGCAAATCTCAGTAGTTTTCAACATCACAAATTGTTAGAGCGACGCACGACTGCATCGTTTGTCCACTATCCACATCGTATGTGGAGAAATGGATGTTGACTGGCTGTGGAACACCGGCGCTCGAAACCTAGCCGGAATGTGGAGAGGTGGGAATCGTGTGGGAAGTTGTTGACGGATATGTGATTAAGTGTTGACGGATATGTGGCAAAAACGCAACGTGACGGGCGCCCTATTTCCACCGCCGGCCGCCTCGTATCATGGCCGCTCCTTCAACCGGAGCCTCTCGTGAGCAGCATCATCCTGGGTCTCGTCTTCATCGTCGGCGGCCTCTCGGGGACGCTGGCCCTGATCGGGACCAACAGCGGCACGGCGCTCGCAGTAGTGGGTGTGTTGCTCGTGGGTCGCGGCATCTGGCGCATTCGGAAGCAACGCACTCGGCAGGTGCAGGCGCTCTAACTAGGACGGCGATCGGTCTCCTCGCAGCACCTGCCTCACCATCTCCTCCGGCGCCGCGACGGTCCAGCCCGTCGGGACGCCGCCGTGCATCGACCCGATGGCCCGCGGCAGGGCGAAGCGCAGCGTGCCGGCGCGGGCCTTCTTATCGACCTGCATCGCCGTCAGCAGCGCTTGCACGGCGGCCGGGTCCGGCAGCTCGAGCGGCAGGCCGTAACGCTCCAGCGCGCCCCGGATCCGCTCACCGGTCCCTCGCTCGGCGATTTCCAGCGCTTCCGCGAGCCGGGCCTCGTACGCCATCCCGATCGCAACCGCTTCACCGTGCAGCACGGCGAACTTGCTGGTCGCCTCGATGGCATGCCCCACGGTATGCCCGAAGTTGAGCGTCGCGCGGCGTCCCGCCTCCCGCTCGTCCGCGGCGACGACGTCCGCTTTGATCTGGACGGAACGGGCCACGACGCGCTCCAGCACGCCGGCATCGCGCGCCAGCACCGCGCGGTGTTCACCCTCCAGGAATCCGAAGTACGCCGCATCCGCGATCACGCCGTGCTTCACCGCTTCCGCCATTCCGGCGGCGAGCTGGGCCGCCGGGAGCGACGCCAGCGCGTCCAGGTCGGCGACCACGAGGCCCGGTTGGTGGAATGCACCGAGCAGATTTTTCCCGGCGGGGACATCCACGCCCGTCTTGCCGCCGATCGCCGAATCGATCATCGCGAGCAGCGACGTCGGGACCTGCACGTAGGGGACCCCGCGGAGGTAGGTGGCGGCGACGAACCCGGCCACGTCGCCCACCACGCCGCCGCCCAGCGCGATCACCGCGCAGTCGCGCCCGAACTGACGCGCGAGCATCCGGTCGGACAGGGAGGCCCAGGTTTCCCGCGTCTTGTTCCCTTCTCCCGCCGGAAACTCGAACAGCTCCGCGGGTAGCGCGCCGTCGCGCAACCGTGCCACGACCTGCGCTCCGTACAGCTTCCCGACATGTGAATCGGTGATCACCGCATAGCGGACGGCCGGGCAGGCGGCCCCCACCAGCTCGGGGAGCTCGGCCAGCAGCCCGCGGCCGATGCGAATGTCGTACGACGCGTCGCGCTGCTCCGTGATCGGGACGCGGACGGTCACCACGCGACCTCTGACGCCCCGGCCGCGTGGTTCGCGACGCGCGCCAGCACGAACAGCAGGTCGGACAACCGGTTGAGATAGGGAACGACCGACGACAGGCCGCCGGTCTCCTGCGCGCGGTGCAGCTGCACCACCGCGCGCTCGGCGCGGCGGCACACGGTGCGCGCCAGATGGAGCGCGGCCCCCTTGGGCACGCCGCCGGGAAGGATGAACTGCTTCAACGCGGGCAGGTGTGGCTCATACTGGTCGATCGCCGCCTCGAGCGCGGCGACCTGCGCCCGGCCGAGCGGCGGCCCCCCGAGCGCCTTGGCGAGTTTCTCCGGGTCGGGCGTGGCCAGCTCCGCCCCGATGGTGAACAGGTCTTTTTGGACGGTCTCGAGCAGCTCGCGACAGAAGGTGCGAGGTTCCTGAGCGAGCGCGAACCCGATGGTGGCGTTGAGCTCGTCCACCTGCCCGTACGCCTCCACCCGGCGGTCGTGCTTCGGCACCCGCCCGCCGCCGAACAACCCCGTGTCTCCGGCGTCACCGGTCCTGGTGTAGATCTTCAGCCGCGCTCCCCTCCGCTCACTGCTCCCCTCTCCCGTCCCCCGTTGTCTCCCGTTACGATTGGGCGAATGCAAGACGTCAAAGATATCACGATCATCGGCGCCGGCCCGACCGGACTGTTCGGCGCCTTTTACGCGGGGATGCGGGGGGCCTCCTGCCGCCTGATCGACACGCTCGACCAGGTCGGCGGCCAGCTCACGGCGCTCTATCCGGAGAAGTACATCTTCGATGTCGCCGGCTTTCCGAAGGTCCTCGCCAAAGACCTGGTGCGAGGCATGGCGGAGCAGGCGCTACAGTGGAAGGCCCCGGTGCACCTCGGTCAGAAGGTCGTTGGCCTCGAGCGCGGATCGGATAACGGCACGCCGCGCTTCACCGTGGTGACCGAAGGAGACGCGTATCCCTCGCGCACCGTGCTCGTCGCCGGGGGGATCGGTGCGTTCACGCCGCGCAAGCTGCCGCTCAAGGACGCGGACCTCTGGTACGGCCGGGGGCTGTATGACCGCATCCTCGACCCGGCGGTCTTCTCGGGAAAGCGCGTTCTGCTGGTGGGCGGCGGTGACTCCGCGTTCGACTGGGCGGTGAACCTGCAGGGGGTGGCGCAGCGAGTCCTGATGATCCACCGCCGCGACGGGTTCCGCGCCCACGCCGCGACGGTCAAGCAGGTGCAGGAGCTGTCCGCCGCGGGAAAGATGGAGCTGCGCACGTTCTGGGAGCTGCAGGAGATCCACGGCGGCGACCGGATCGAGGGTGCGACGATCGTCAACAACAAGACGAAGCAGCAGGAGCGCGTGGCCGTCGATTGCGTCGTCCCGCAGCTCGGCTTCGTCTCCTCGCTCGGCGCCATCGCCAAATGGGGGCTCGAGATCGAGAAGGGCGAGATCAAGGTGTCGCAGACGATGGCCACCAACATCCCCGGCATCTTCGCGGCCGGGGACATCATCACCTACCCGGGGAAGCTCAAGCTCATCGCCACCGGCGCGTCCGAGGCCGCGATCGCCGTGAACCACGCGGTGCATTTCATCAACCCGGCGGCGAAAATCGAGCCGGGACATTCGTCCAATATGGCCATCTTTGGCCAATCGGAAGACTGAAAGGCGTCGCGCGAAGGCGTGACGTATCTGCTCGACGTATTGTCGTATTACCGCGACGTTTTGCCGATTTCGACGACGACCGAGTCTATCTGCGCCAACATCTGTTGATAAGGGACGGCGTGGGTGTTCGCCTGGATGCTGAAGGTGATGGTGCGCCCATTGGGACGCTCGATGAAGCCGGAGAGGCTGTTCACCCGGTCGATGCTCCCCGTCTTGGCGATCACCCGCCCCTCGACGGCGGTGCCGGCGAAGCGCTTCAGCAGCGAGCCCGGCTGTCCCGAATGCGGGAGCGCGGCCAGGAAGGGCGCCCGTTTGGGGTGGCGGTGCATGTAGGCGAGCAGCTGGGTGAACGCGTGGGGGGTCACGAGATTCCCCGCGGCGAGGCCGGAGCCGTCCTCGAGCGCGAACGCCGTCGAGTCGATCCCCACCGAGTCGATCAGGAAACGGCGCTCGACCTCGAGCCCCGCGCGCCAGGAGCCCTCCCCCTTTTGCTGGCGCCCCAGGATCTTGAGCAGCATCTCGGCGAACCAGTTCTGGCTCGAGTTCAAGATCGGAAAGATGATGTCGGTAAGCGGGCGACCGCGGTACTCGACGAGCGGCGCGCAACAGCCGCGACCGGTGCCGTAGGCGAGCGAGTCGGTCGTGCCGGCCGTACCGCCTTCCACCGACACGCCTTTCTTCATCAGTGAGGCGGCGAGCGCTCGCGCCGCGTAGCGGCTGGGATCGGGGAGCGCGAAACTCTCGATCCATGGCTTCCGGCCCAGCGCCACCGTCCCCTCGGCCCAGATGTCCCACGTGCCCGGTGTGCGGAAGAAGTTGTCGCCGATGGTGGTGCTCGAGTCGGCGGGCACCGTGCGGGCGCGGTTCTCGAAGGTGAACAACCCCAGCTCGGGCGACCACGTGATCGTGGGCGGCTGGTCCACGGCGGCGCCCGGGGCGATGTGGAAGTCCACGCTGTTGTCGTGGAAGCCGAGCCCCGAAACGGGGGCGGCGTACCACCAATTCAAGTCCCACGCGTTCCAGCCGGGATGGACCAGCACCGGCTCGAAGTAGGACCCGTCGCCCACGAGCTTCCCGGTGACGCGTTTGAGCCCGCGCGCGCGGATCGAGTCCGCGATGGCGGCGACCGCGGTGAACGCCGAGTCGCACGCGCCCGGCGCGAGGCTGTCGACCGAAAAGCACCGCTCCGACCACGTCGGGTCGCCCCGCCCGTACAACACGAGGTCACCGTACAGCACACCGTTGTCTACGCGGCCGTTTGCATATACGCTGGTCGTGACGCGATAGTCGGCGGGCAGCAGCACCGTCGCCGCCGCGCTGACGACCAGCTTGGTGTTGCTCGCCGGGACGTAGAACCGGTCGGCGTTGCGCGCGAACAGGACCTTGCCGTCGTCCACGACGTACACGCCCCAGTTCGCACGGCTGAACGGAGGCTGGTCGAGCAGCGTCGCGAGCCGCCGCTCGAGCGACCCGTGCAGCGGCGCGGTCCGGGGCTTCGACTGCGCCGCCAAGGTCGAGCTAATCGTAAGCGATGCGAGGATCAGCTTTCGCATAGAGCAGATCGGTGACGAGGTTCACGACGACGAAGACGACCGACATGAAGAGGATGCTCCCCTGGATCGCGGGGAGGTCTCGCTTGTCGATCGCGGTGAGCACGTAACGTCCCAGCCCCGGCCAGCCGAAGATCGTCTCGGTGAGGACGCTGCCGGTGAGATAGTTGCCGGTGTCGAGCCCCAACACCGTGATCACCGGCACCAGCGCGGTGCGGAAGCCGTGCCGCAGCACGACCGCGCGCTCGGGCAACCCCTTGGCTCGGGCGGTGCGGATGAAATCGCTCGACAGCACTTCGAGCATCGCGGCGCGGGTCATGCGCGCCAGGAAGGCGATCGACCGCATGCCGAGCGTAACCGCGGGCAGCACCAGCGCAGCGAGCCCTCCCGACCCGGAGGGCGGGAGCCAGCGCAGCGCCAACGCGAAGACGAGAATCAGCAGCAGTCCCACCCAGTACACCGGAAAGGAGACGCCAACGTAAGAGACCAGCATTCCGATCCGGTCGACCAGCCCTCCCGGGCGGACCGCCGACACCACGCCGAGCGAGATCCCGGAAACGGCGGCGAGCGTCATGGCGGCGAGCGCGAGCTCAGCGGTTCGAGGAAAGCGCTCCCGCAGGTCCTGGGCGATGGGGCGCTGGGTGATGTAGGACCGGCCCAGGTCGCCGCGCACCACCGCCCCCACGTAATGGATGAACTGGGCGGGGAGGGGATCGTCGAGACGCAGCTCGGCGCGCAGCCGGGCGATCGTGGCCGAATCAGCGCGCTCCCCCACCATTGCGGTGACCGGGTCCCCCGGGGCCACGTTGAGGAGCAGGAACGCGACCACGAGCACCCCGAGCAAGGTGGGCAGGGTGAGCAGCAGGCGGCGCGCGAGCAACGGGATCACGGCGCGCGCCGCGCTCCCGTCCAGTGCTGCCCGTTGAAGATCACCGGCACGTCCCACCCGCGGACGTCCGGGCGCTTCGCCCACAGGTCCGTGGGGAACCAAAGGTAGAGCCAGGGCGCCGCGCGGTACACCCGCGCGTCGATCTCGCGGTACAGCGCGGAGCGCGCCGCGTCATCGGTAGTGCGGCGGGCGCGCAGGATCAGCGAGTCGGTGACGGGATCGACGTAGAACGCATAGTTCCCCCCGGGGCCGACGCTCCCCGAGTAAAACAGGGGATACAGAAAGTTGTCGCCGTCGGGGTAGTCGGCCCACCAGTCGAGCACCACCATGTCGGTTTCACCCTTGCGGGCCGCCTCTCGCTGGCTCGACGCATCGCGCTCGACCAGCTCGATCTTGATGCCGACCGGCTCGAGCTGGGCCTGCACCGCCTGCGCGACGCGCGCCAGCTCGACATTGCTGGTATTGCGCCACAGCTGCAGCGCAATCCCGCTCCCATAGCCTGCGGCGGCGAGCAGCCGCTTTGCCGCGACGGTGTCGTAGTGGTAACCCGGGCGCGTCGTGTCGCTCCCCGCCAGCCCGGGCGGGATCGCCCCCCGGGCGAGGATGCCACGCCCGCCGTACACGCTGGCGAGCACCTCGGGCACGTTCACGGCGTAGTTGATCGCCTGCCTGACGCGAGCGTCCCGGAGCGGTCCCCGCCGGTTGTTGAGCGCCACGTAGACCACTCGCAGGGCGGGCTTTTCGAGCAGCAGGTCGGGGTGTTGCTGCCGCCAGCGCGTCGTCTCGCCGAATGGCACCTCCATGACGCTGAGCCGCCCGGCTTCGAACTCGGCCGCCCGCGTCAGCGGCTCCGGAATGATCCGCACCGTCAGGGTGTCGGCCGCCGGCGGGCCGCCCCAATAGTCCGGGTTGCGCGCAAACACGAGGTAGTCGTCATGCTTCCAGCTGACGAAGCGCCAGGGACCCGTGCCCACCGGGTGCTGCCCGAGGTCCGCCTGCGGGGGCAATGGCGCCGGTACCACTGCGGCCACTGGCATCGCGAGAAATTTGGGAAAGATGGCGAGCGGCTCTGCCAGATCGAACGCGACTGCCGAATCTCCCAGGAGCTGGATGCCCGTCACGTCGCTCGCGCGGCCGGCGGCATACGCCTCGGTGCCGGCGATCGGATAGAGCGGCCACGCGCGCCCGCCGCGCGTGCCGGGGGCGAGCACGCGCAGCATGCTCTGTCGCACGGCGGCCGGCGTCAGGCGCGTCCCGTCATGGAACCTGACGCCCGCCCGCAGGTGGAACACGTACCGGAGACTGCCCCCGCCGCCCCCGCCGCCCCCGCCGCCCCCCCCGCGGGAGATTGTCCAACGGTCGGCCAGCGCGGGAAGCAACTTCCCATCCGGGTCGAATTGCGTGAGCCCGTCGTAGGCGAGAGCGACCATCTCGCCGGTCGGGACATCGGTGGACAGGGCTGGGTCGAGTGAGCGCGGATCGTATGTCTCGTAGTATACGAGCGACGCGTGGCCGGGCGGCCGGGCGCTCCCCGCGTTCCCCCCGCGACCGCAGGCGGCGGGCACGACCAGACAGGCGAGGGTGGTCACTGGGAGCGCGCGCATGCGTTCAGGTGTCGAAAAGGTTGACAGTGTGGCGGGAGGTAGCCAACATAGGGGAGCGGCCCGACCGCGTCAATTGCGTGCCCTCCTTCCTTTCCTGCTCGTCGCCGCGTGCGCGGCGGCTCCCCTCGCGGCGCAGCAAGAGCGGGTGGTGCGCGGCCTTGCGTTCGAGGGCAACCGCGCCATCGACGACTACACGCTGAGATCGGCGATCGCAACGTCGAGCTCCAGCGTGTTCGCGAGCGTGTGGTTGCTGCGCTGGATGGGGCTCGGCGAGAAGCGCTACTTCAACGAGCTGGAGTTCCGCCGCGACGTGGTGCGCCTGCTGTTGCTGTACCGCCAGAGCGGCTACATGAACGCCGTCGTGGATACGGTAGTACGCCGGGAGGCCGGAGACGTGCATGTCCTGTTCCGCATATACGAAGGCGAGCCGGTCCGTCTCACCAGGCTCAGTCTCGTGGGCCTCGACTCGTTGCTCGACGTTGTGGCGCTCAAGCGTACCCTCCCGCTCCAGGAAGGAGCCCCATTCAACCGGATGCTGTTTCAGGCATCCGCCGACACCATCGCGGATCGGCTACGGAACCTCGGGTATCCGTACGCGCAGGTGTTGCGGAACTACGATGTGGATGCCACGGCGCTGAAAGCGGAGGCGTCTCTCGAAGCCATGCCTGGGCCCCGGGCGCGGATCGGACGCGTGGTGATCACGGGCCTCGAACAGGTGGACACCGGGACCGTGCGGAAGATGCTCTCGGTGCACCCGTCCGACCTGTTCCGGCAAGACCGGGTGTACCAGAGCCAGCGCGATCTGTACGGCATGGGGGTGTTCCGGTCCGTGAACGTCGTGCTCGCCGACTCCGCGCCCCGCCCCGGGGATTCCACGGTGACGGTGCTCGTGCGGGTCGCGGAGGGGCCGCGCCACCGGGTGCGCGTGGGCGCCGGGTACGGCAGCCTCGACTGCTTCCGCGTGCAAAGCGGCTGGACGGCGTATGACTTCTTAGGCGGCGCCCGTGCGCTCGACCTGACCGGACGGGTGTCAAAGTTGGGGGTCGGCTCGCCCACCGACGCCGGACTACGCAGCAACGTGTGCCACTTCCTGCACGACGACCCGACGTCCGACACCATCAATTACAATGTCGGCTTGACGCTGCGGCAACCGGCGTTCCTGTCACCGCGCCACACCGCCAGCTTCGCGCTGTTTGCCGAGCGGCGCTCGGAGTTCAACGCGTACACACGCCAGGCCGTGGGCGCGAATCTGGCCGTGACATTCAACGCCCGGCGCACCATTCCGGTCACGCTCGGCTATAGCTATTCGGTGGGGCGGACGACGGCGCTCCCCGCGATCTACTGCCAGCTGTTCCGGCTGTGTGACGCTTCCGAGCAGGCGTTCCTCTCCAACCGGCGGCGGTTCGGGGCGGTGACCATCTCGGGCGTGCGGAATCAGACGAACTCGGTGCTCGACCCCACAGCGGGGGGTGTCGTCACCGCGTCGCTGACTCACTCATCGCGGCTCGTCGGATCGGACACGCTGTACGAATTCAACCGAGGGCAGCTCGAGGTGTCGCGCTACTATCCCATCGGCCGCCGCGGGGCGTTCGCCTGGCGCGTGCTCGGCGGGACGATCCTGCCGGCACGGCGGATCAGCTTCGCCGGCCAGAGCGTCAGGTTCGTGCCGCCTGACCAGCGATTCTACGGCGGCGGCCCCAACTCGGTGCGCGGGTACGCCCGCAACGAGCTCGGTCCCCGCGTGTACTTCAGATCGATCAGCGTCGACTCGGTCAAGGGCGACACGACGTTCGGCAACCTTCAGGCATCGGCCACCGGCGGCAACGCGATCTTCGTGGCGAACGCCGAGCTCCGAATCCCGACGCCGCTCTTTCCTGACCGCATGCGCGTGGCGGTGTTCGCGGATGTGGGACAGGTCTGGGAGCTCGAGGATCCCTCCGTACGGGGGGTGCGATTCACGCCGGGCGTGGGCGTGCGGTTTGTGACGCCTCTCGGACCGGTGCGCCTCGACGCCGCCTATAACGGCTATCCCGCAGAGCCCGGAAGCCTGTACTTGCTGAATACGACAAACAAGAGCCTGACCGCCGTGACCGATTCGACCGGGAGTCCGGTGCCGTTCCATCCCGGCCTGCCTCACGGGTTCTGGCGTCGGGTGGTGGTGCAGTTCGCCGTGGGGCAGGCGTTCTGATGGTCCGCCGCTCGCTCGGCGTCGCACTCTGGATGATCGTCGGGCTGCTGGCCTGCTTTCTCGGCGCGCTCTCGGCGCTCGTCGGCACAGGCGCCGGGCGGGGACTGCTGGCGCGCGTGATGGAGAGCGCGCTGGCGCAGGTGTTCACGGGGTCGATCGAGGTGGCCGACGTGCGCGGGTCGCTCCTCACCGGGGTCACGCTCACTGGGGTACGGCTGTTCGACGCGGACACGACCCTCGTCGCCTGGCTGCCGCGCGCCGACCTCACCTACAACCCGTTCGACTTCGCGGCCGGCCGGGTGGTGTTCTTCGAGTTCGCCCTGCGGCAGCCCGTGATCACCCTCGTGCAGCACCGGAGCGGCAGGCTCAACATCGAGGAGCTGCTCCGGCTGGGCGGCCCCGACTCCGGGCACGGCCCCCACGGGCCCGCGACGCTGATCCTGTTCCGGAACGTGCAGATCGAGGACGGCACCGTCACGCTGCGGTTGCAGGCGCAGCGCGCCGAGCCGGGCGATACGGCGCTCGAGATCCAGGGGGGCGGCCCCAACGGCCGGGTGCGGGTCCGGCGGTTCGAGCACTTGGACGCCCGGCTTGCGGCCCTGCAGGTGTCATCGCCGGTGGAGCGGGGCATCGGGATCGATATCAGCCGGCTCGCGGTCGAGAGCAGCGACCCCGCGCTGCGGCTGGTGGACGTCGCCGGCCGGCTGCACGTGATCGGGGACTCGCTCGAGTTCGACTTGTCGCGGGTCAAGTTCCCCGGGTCCGCGCTGCGGGCGGCGCGAGGCCGCGTATCGTGGCCGCGGGGCCCGCTGCTGTTCGATCTGTCCCTGCACGCCGACTCGGCGACGCTCGGCGACTTCCACTTCATCGATCGGCGCTTCGCGCCCGGCGCCGTGCTCGCGGGCGGCGTGCGGCTCAAATCTCATGGCCAACGCGTGCTCGAAGTCGGACTCGACCCGCTGCGAGTGAGCGAAGGCGGCGGCACCGTGACCGGCCGCCTCACGGCGCTGTCCGCCAGCGACTCGGGGCTCGTGGCGCTGCGGGACGCCGATCTCGCCGCTCAAGACTTCGACCTCGAGTTCGCTCGCCCGTTCCTTGATACGCTGCCGTTCGCGGGCCGACTGAGCGGCCATACCACGGCTACCGGCCCGGTCTCGGGTCTGACTCTGGACATCGACTGGGTGTTTCGCGACTCTCTCGTGCCCGGTCACCCCGCCACGCGGATCCGGGGCCGGGGCGAGGTGGGCCTGGGGGGGAGCGGCTTGCGCTTCCAGCCGTTCACGGTCGAGGCGGCGGCCGTCGACTGGGGGACGGTCGAGCGGCTCGTTCCGGCCGCCGCCCTGCATGGGGTGTTGTACGCCGCGGGCACCCTGAGCGGGCCGTTGAAGAACGCGCAGTTCACCGGCACGCTCGAGCACCGGGACGGTGCATTGGCGCCCAGCCGGCTCACCGGGACGGTGCGCCTCGACGGCCGCGGCGACACGCTCGGCGTGTACGCGGACGTGGCGGCCGACTCGCTGTCGTTCGACGGGCTCAAGGGGAGCTTCCCGACGCTGCCGTTCTCCGGCGCGGTCGCCGGAACGGTGAAGCTCGCCGGGCCGCTCCCCCAGCTCGAGACACATACGGTGCTCCACTCAGCGGGCGGCACCGTGCAGGGCGACGGCGTGCTGCGGCTCGGGGGCGACGGAGCATCGGGTCGCGGCGTCCGCGACTTCACTATGCGCACCCGCGACCTGGACCTCGCCAGCTGGCTCAAGCGAGCGCCTGCCTCGTTGCTGACGGTCACCGTGCAAGGCGACGTCGCCGTGGACTCGGGCGCACCGCCGGTCGGGGCACTGCGCGTCCGAGTCGAGCCGTCCCTGTTCGCCGGGACGCCGCTCGATTCGGGCGTCGCGGCGGTCCGGTTGGCCGACCGGCACCTGTACGTCGACTCGCTGCGCCTCGTGCAGCCCGGCCTGATCACCACAGGGGGGGGCACCCTGGGCTGGACGCGTGGGGACCGCGGCACGCTGGCACTCGATTTCGACGCCGACAGCCTCAACTCGCTCGACTCGCTGCTCAGCTGGGTCACCGGGAGCGATATGACGGTGCGCGGCGATCCGGGCGATCCGGACAATCGGGGTGTCCGGCCGCTCGCGGGTGCGGCCCGGGTGCTCGTGAGCCTGGAGGGGTCGCTCGACTCACTGGGCGTGGACGTCCGGGCGAGCCTCGAGCGGCTGCAATGGCGCGGTTGGTCGGTGCCGCGGGAGGGGCGCGTGCGGCTCGTCTATCGGCCCGGCCCGGTGCCGGCGTTCGAGCTCGACGCCACGCTCGATTCGGTGGCGCACGGCGTCGTGGGCTTCGCGGCCACCGCCGCGGCGCTGCATGGCACGCGCGACTCGCTCGTGTGGTTCTCCCGCTCCCGCGTCGGCGAAGGCGGGGCGTTCCTGGCGGGCGG
>Ga0134087_10000196_pt1 | contig 12981 bp, 9 predicted proteins | sample 15_taG_23_FD_109981 | JGI IMG/M metagenome (GOLD analysis project Ga0134087, IMG submission 109981) | Grasslands soil microbial communities from the Angelo Coastal Reserve, California, USA - 15_D_Glu_20cm_5_24_1 metaG | ecosystem: Environmental > Terrestrial > Soil > Grasslands ... | reverse complement strand
GCCTTTCGGGCCTCGAAAAGCAGGTCGACAAATTCACCGAGAAATTCGGAATTCTAGGCACGCATTTGAAAAACGCCGCCCAGAGCTACGGCGAATCCGACAAGCTGCTGGAAAAAACGCACGATGCGCTGCAAGGCATGCTCGCGCCCGCGGCCGCTGAGCCTGCGCTCGAAAACGGCCAGAGCCAACTCGGCTTCACCGCCAAAGCTACCGCCGCCACCGCCAAAAAATCCGCCTAGCCCTCAGGAGTTCCGACGTTTCGAACAAACGTGAGAAATCGCTCTTCGCTCCTTTTCGGCAGGCTGGGCCCGCGCAGGCAAACTAGCTTTATCCTGTCCTAGCGCGTTTGGCTGACGGACCACTCGCGAGCAGACGGTTATTCGTATCGAAGGGCGATCAGCGGATCGATGCGCATGGCACGCTGCGCCGGAATCCAGCACGCCGCCATGGCTACAAAAACGAGCAGCGTCGCGGTAGCCAGGAAGCTCGGCGCGTCGAACGAGCCGATGCCGAAAAGCAAGCTGTTCATCGCCCGAGCGAGCAAGGTCGAAAATCCCAGCCCGGCCGCGACGCCGGTCGACACCATGGCCAAACCGCTCGCGAGGATCAACTGGCGAACGTCACGCGCCTGCGCGCCAAGCGACAGGCGGATGCCGATTTCCTGCGTGCGCTGGGTGACCGAATACGACATCACGCCATACGTTCCGATAGCGGCAAGAATCAACGCGAGCAGGCCGAACGTGCCGAGCAGTTCGGCGCCGATGCGCGGGGCGGTCAGCGACTGCACCATCGTCTGTTCCACGGTCTGCACGTTGGTCAGCGGAACCGTTGGAACCATTGATTGCACCGTGCTACGGATGCTGGCCAGCGCTTTCTCCGGATCGTCCTTGGTGCGCACATACACGGTCACGGCCGGCGCGTAGTGTTGTTTCAGCGGCACATAAACGAGTGCTTGCGGAGGTTCGCCCAGTGTCAGGTACTTGACGGTGTTCACTTCACCGACGACAGCGATGTCCCAGCTCTCGCCGAGAAAATGAATGTGCTTGCCGATGGGGTCTTGGCCGGGCCAGAAATTCTCCGCCATGGCCTTGTTGACGACTGCGACCATCGCGCCGTTTTCGTTGTCCTGGTCGGTGAACGCACGGCCGCTGAGCAACGAGATGCCTGCGGTGCGGAAGAATCCAGGAGTGATCGCGATCAGAGGTGTCAGCTTGCCGTTGCGCGGATCGGTAATGTCCACGCCGTCGGTGAATGTAGTTCGTTGCAGGCCTCCGGTGAAGGGCGCGGAATCGGCGATGCTCGCGCCGGCGACTACGGGTAACGTCTGCAGGCGTTCGACGACGTCGCGATGAAAAGCTTCCCCCTGGGCTTGCGGATATTGTGCGGCGCCAAGGTTCACGAACATGATGAGTTCGTGCTTTACCTCAAAGCCCGGATCGATTTGCTGCGCGTTGCGCAAACTGTGGATGAATAGTCCGGCGCCCGCGAGCGCCACCAGCGAAAGCGCCACCTGCACCATGACCAGGACGCCGCGAAGGCCGTACCAGCGCGCGCTGCCTCCCGGCGCGTTGGTGCGATCCTTCAGCGCGGCCATGCGATCCATGCGCGAGGCCTGCAGCGCCGGGACCAGGCCGAAAAGAATCGTGGCGACCAGAGCCAGACCGAGCGTGTAAATGAGCACGCGGCCATCCAAGCTGAGATTCAAGTTGCGTGCGAGGCCCGGCGGCAGAAGCGAAGCGAGCACGCTTTTGCCCCAGAAGCCGAGCAGAATTCCAAACGCGCCTCCGAGGAGCGCCAGCATCAGGCTCTCGGTGAGCAACTGGAGGATCAAACGCATGCGTCCCGCGCCCATGGCCAAGCGCACGGCGATTTCGCGCTGCCGTTGCGTGGCGCGCGCCAGCAGCAAATTCGCGACGTTGGCGCAGGCGATGAGCAGCACCAGACTGACAATCAACATCATCAAAGCGCCGGCCTTCGCAAACACACTGTGCAATTGCGGCGGAATCGTAGTTTCGTTGATGGGCACCAGCATTTCGCTGCGGCCACCATTTTGCTTCGGATACTCTTTCTCGAGCTCATCGGCCAGCGCGCGCACGGCGATTTGTGCTTGTTTGACGTTCACTCCCGGCTTGAGCCGCGCCACCATCGCGGCCATCCGGAATCCGCGGTCATAGAGCCACTGCTTTTGCACGCCGTCGAGCATCTGATCGCGCATGGAGACGGAAATCCACAGGTCGGGGTTGCCCAGGTTACCGACGTTGTGCAATTCGCGAGGCGCTACGCCAATTACGGTAAAGTCCAACTGATTCAGTTGGATCGTTCGGCCGAGAATACCCGGGTCAGCGCCAAATTGCGTGTTCCACAAAGCGTAGCTCACCACTGCCACTGGACTCGGCGAGGCGTCCTCCGCTTGCGAAAATCCACGGCCAAGAAACGGCTGCACGCCGAGTACGTCAAAGAAATTTCCATTCACCAACTCGGCGAAGAGCTGCTGCGTTTTCTTGCCAGAAATTACAAATTTGACGCCTGTGAAAATGGCGATGGAGGATCCCGCAAACACGTTCGTCTTTTCGCGGTAGTCCACGGCGTTGAGGTAGGGCGTCGGGAGGTATTCCTGCGGCGGGCCCTTGCGGCTCTGCGCGTTCGAATAAAGACTGACGACGCGCGCCGGATCCTTTACAGGTACGGATTCCAGAAAAAACGCCTTGGCCAGCGTGAAAATCGTCGTGTTCGCGCCGATGCCCAGCGTCAGCGAGAGCACGGCCACGGCCGTAAACGCCGGCGCCTTACCTAGCAGCCGGGCCGCGTATTTCAGGTCTTGGAGAAGCAGTCCCATCTGCATAGAAGTCCTCCTGGAGAGATGGAAAAAACCAAATCCGCCCTGGACCCTTTCCGTCGAGTTAATCCGGGAATGCCTTCCGGTCAATTCCCAGCACGAGTTTCAATGCGTTCTTGTAATAGATTTTTTTCAACACTTCGTCGGGCACTTGGAAACCGTAAATGCGCCAGAAGGCATGGCGCGGGCGGTAATACTCGAAATATTCGTCGCGGGTTTCGAGCGCGCGGAAATACCACTTGTATTCGTTCACGTCGTAGATGTCTTTGCCCATCAGCACGCGATCCTGATACTTTATCAGGAAATCGTGGGCGGAATAGGGCTGGCGGCCGAGTTCGGCAAGCACCGCGGCGATGTCCACGTACATGTTCGGCAGGGAGTCGAGAGTTTTCCCGAGGCGTTCGAGATCGTTGCCGTAAAACGCCAGGTGCGCAGCGATGAAATTGGTTTTCGGATGCTTAGCGAAGAGATGGTTGCGCTCGGCAACCAGCGTTTCAAATGGCGCATATTTTTCCGGCGGCCGCGCGCGTTGCGGAAATTGCTTCAGCTCGAGCCAGCGCTCGTTGTGATAGTCCCAGGGATCGAAAAAGGGCGACGGCTCCGCGGTGTGAATGAGCACGGGAATGCCAAGCTCAGCGCACTTCTGCCAGACGGGATCAAATTCGGGATCGTCCACGTGGACGCGCTCGCCGTTAGAGTACTTCACGTCCATGCCGAAGTTCTTGAAGATTTTCAGGCCTTGAGCGCCATTCTTGACGTCCTGCTCGAGCCTGGCTGCCGCACGCTTTCCGTAGCCAGGCGTGTTCAGGTCGTCGTAATTCAGATTGGCGAAGACCACGAAGCGGTCGGGGTAACGGCCTTTCATGGCGGCGACGGTTTGGCGCAATTGATCTCCGGTGCCACCACTGAGATTCACAATCACGCGAAGGTTGATGGTGTCCATTTCTTTCACGAGCTGATCGACGTGCTCGGGCGTGGGATTCCAGTGATGGCTGTGAATGTCAATGAACGGGAATTTCGCGCGCTCGATCTTGTGCTCTTTGGTGACCAGTGTGGATTTGGGCTGATATTCCTCGATGGTCGGCGTTTGCGAGTACTTCTTCGAGGATTGGTCCTGTGCGGCGAGCCGTCCCAGCGTGCGCGCGAGCAACAAGGATAGTATTCCGGCAGGAAGTACAAACGCGAAGACGAGTGTACGCGTGAGTTTCATGGGCCTCCGCAGAGCTAACTAGTGTAGGACTCATCTTCCCACAGCAGGGTTAGCAGGCGTTCAGGAATCCTTTAGGAACGGGGATGAACGGGGACGCTTCGCGCCGCCGCCTCCCTAACATTTGCAGTTTCGCGGAATTGGGGAGTTTCGCAGAGAGCAACCGGGCCGAGTTCCGTTGGTGAGAGAAAAAGGAACCACCCTAAAATGGAACGTGATGCTGCAAAACCGACTCCTTCGCAACGTGCTTCTTGGAGGGCTAGGCCTGCTGGCGGGCTTTCTGGCGCTGGCCGTTGCTGTGGCCCTTGAGCCGCAAGTTCCGATGCCGCTGCTGGTGCTGCTGTCGCCAGGATTGAAAATCGCCGAACTCATTATGCCCGACACGCACGGGTCGCTGGCGTGGACGTTTGGCTGGTTCCTGCGCATTGCCATCATAGGGAACGCAGCGTTTTACTACGGAATCTTTGCTCTGTTCGCGCACCTTCTGCCACGGCGCCACACAGGCTAGCGGGCGGCCGCGGCTCCCCCGGGGCGTGCAGCTGCCGTCCCGTCAAAGCGCAAAAAAAGAGCAGGCAATTGCTCGCGTAGCGTGAGGCTAAGGATGGGCCGAGAAATAACTCTCTCAAGAAATGGCTCCGCCTATAGACCCACGAACCCATGGGAAAGGGCCGGAGGCACGGGGTAAGAAAAGAGGCCAGTTCCTATGACTTGAGATCGACAGAATAGTGAGGCCCCGCCGGCAGATTATTTCATCCTGTTTGCGTTTCGAGTCGCATACGGGAGAAAGCCCCGCACGCTTGGCGAGTTCGTTATATCAGCGTGAAGCCAGAAAAGTGCGCGGCAATTCCTTGGACTCCACTTCGACGCGGCAAACGTGCAGCACGTCCAAAGTGTTCTGCCTGGATCTGCCTTCGTAGTCGTCCTGATCCTGCGGCAGAAGATCAATCACGTGGCCGAATTCATGCAGAAGCGCGAGTACCTGGGCGCGGAAGGAGCCGCCGGCATATGGCCCAACCTGGATCGCACGGGCACCGCTAAACTCAACTGGTCCACCGTCCAGAACGCCTCGCAGAACGGTCGCCACCGGCAGAAAAAACGCGCCGTGTGGATTGATGGTGACGGTGGAGTTAGGTCCCGCGCCTTGCAGTACGCGGGCAACGTAGGGATTGCGGATCAGTTCCACGCCACCGGACTCAGGGAATTTCCGGATATAGACTTCCCCCTCGCGGTCGAGTGCGAAAGTGAGTGTTCGAAAACTAGCAGCGGGATCGGAATCCTTGGTGCGATACCAGGCGCTGCAGGCGTTTTCGGCTTGCAAGATTTCGAGAACTTTGTCGCGCGCGCGAAGGATCGTGTGTCCTTGCTTTCCCATGGTGTTGAGGTCGTCGCGCACGGAGTCCGGCGACGCAGAGCACGGGCTGGTCGCTTGCGTTGATAGATTGCAGGGGGCTACCGGTAGGGGAGCGGAAGTTCTGGACAACGAATGATCACAAGACGAAAGTGCCGTGTCGCTGGCGAAGGCCTCTCCACGGGCCACCGCCAGGGATCGAGCTGAATTCGTCGCGCATGCAGTAGAGGGCAAGGAAGGACGGGGAAGATGGAGAGGACGCGCCTCCAGATTCAGGAACTGCGCCGATTGCGAAAATGCGAGCGGGCTGCAGAAACTTGCCGACAAGAGTAGGACGACGGTCAGAACGCTCCTGCGAGCGGTAAACATCTAGGTCTCCCGCCCGGACGTGTAACGCACCACAGACCGCTCGGGAGGTCCTCCTGATGGCCGTCAACCGGAGGCTGCTCAAGGAGCGGTTGAACCTCGATCCGGGACTAAAGCGAAAGACGAAGCAAGCGGGGAAGAATCACCTCAAACTTTTCTAGAAGAATTCTCAGGAGATACTTAAGCCGTAAGCAGTCAAAATCCAACAGAAACAGGCATTTTTTCGAGGGACGGGGGAACGGTAACTTTGTTAAATTTAGAAACCCTTTTGAGGGCGGGGACGACGTACGGGTGGGCTTGTCTTGACAGAGCGTGACAGACAACCTAGGCTGCGAAACTCACGAAGAAAATGTGAGGTATGCGGGAGGGAGTTCATGCGGCAAATACGAGAAAGAATCTCAAGCGTGGTCAAGAAAAGAGTTGTGGTTGCTTTCTTTTTTGCGGCTATAGCGTCGCAGCTCGCGCCAGAAAGTCAAGCGGACACGGAGAAATATGAAGTGACGGTGCAACGCAATATCCCTGCGAAGATGCGCGACGGTGTGACGCTGCGAGCCGATATTTACCGACCAAAAGCCGACGGAAAATTTCCCGTATTGCTCGTGCGCACGCCGTATGACAAGACGGGAATCCTAAACTTTGGGTTGCGAGCAGCGACCCGCGGGTACGTAGTGGTGGCGCAGGATGTGCGCGGGCGGTTCACGTCTGAAGGAGAATGGTATCCCTTCAAGAACGAATCGCTGGACGGCTACGACACGGTGGAGTGGGCGGCGGCGCTGCCGGATTCGAATGGAAAAGTCGGGATGTTTGGCGGCTCCTACGTGGGCGCGACCCAGTACCTCGCGGCGATTTCCAAACCGCCGCACCTGGCGGGGATTTGTCCCACGGTGACGGCGTCGAACTATCACGATGGGTGGACCTACCAGGGCGGCGCATTTGAACAATGGTTCAATGAGTCGTGGTCCTCTGGACTGGCGCTCGACACGATGCGGCGGCGCTCGGAGAAAAATATAAAACCGCTGGAAGGCAGCAAGGTCTTGCCGCTGCTTTCCTACCCGGTGCTAGAACCGCCTTCTTCGACGGATATCGCGACGTATTTCACGGATTGGCTGGCGAATCCGAACTATGACAATTACTGGAAACAAATTTCGATTGAAGACCACTACGCGGATATCCAGGTGCCGGTTTTTGGAATTGGCGCGTGGTATGACATTTTTCTCGGCGGAACGCTGCGGAACTACATTCGAATGAAAACGGAAGCGGGAACGGAGGCGGCGCGGCGCGGCCAAAGACTGGAGGTCACGGTCGGGGGGCACGCGGGCGGCGGGAGAAAAGTTGGCGCAGTGGACTTTGGAGAAAAACTGCAGCTGGATGACGAGGATGTGATGCTGCGTTGGTACGACTGGCTGCTAAAAGGCGAGGCCAATGGGGTCGAGAAAGAGAAGCCGGTAAGGATTTTCGTCATGGGGAAGAATGAGTGGCGCGACGAAGACGACTGGCCGCTGGCACGCGCGAAAAGCACGCGGTATTACCTGCATTCCGCGGGAGCCGCGAATGGTTTGGGCGGGAATGGTACGCTCAACACGATCGTGGCTGCGGAAGAGAAGGCCGACCAGTATATTTACGATCCAAGTGACGCGGTGCCGACAATCGGGGGGCCTTTGTGCTGTCAGGCGCTGCCGACAGGAATCGGGCCGCAGGACCAGAGGCCGGCCGAGGAGCGCAAAGACGTTCTGGTGTACACAACGGCGGCGTTCGCGAAGGATACCGAGGTAAGCGGGCCGGTCTCGCTCGACTTATACGCGAGCAGCTCGGCGGTGGACACAGATTTTGCCGGAAAGCTTGTAGATGTTTGGCCAGACGGGTTTGCGCAGAACTTGACGGAAGGAATCCTGCGACTGCGCTACCGCAATTCGCAAGAGAAGCCGGAATTGGCGAATCCGGGAGAGACGTATCACATCACCGTGGATCTGTGGGCCACCAGCAACGTGTTCTTGGCAGGACATAAGCTACGGCTGGAAGTTTCCAGCAGCAATTTCCCGCGGTTTGACCGCAACCTGAACACCGGCGAAGAACAGGCGCGGGCCACGCGGATGAACAAAGCGACGAACGTGATTTATCACGACAGGGCGCATCCTTCCGCGCTGATTGTGTCCATCGTGCCGTGATATCCCTGATTTCCTAGCTCAGCATCAAGCGTGGCGGACCGATTCGAGCGGATCCGTGTGTAGCCACGGGCGTGCGGCTGAATAAGCCGTGACCACGGTCATAAGTCCCATAGTCAGCGCAACCACCGCGAACACGATCCACTCTACCGGATGGATTCCGTATAACAAAGATCGAACCAGTACGCTCGCGACGACTCCGCCGAGCATGCCCAAACAAACTCCGGTGGCTGTGACGACACTCGTTTGCCGCAAGATCATTTTCCACAAATCGCCAGGGCTCGCGCCAAGGGCAGCACGGATGCCCAACTCTTTTTTCCGTTGGCTCACGGAATAAAAAACTGCGCCGTGCAGGCCAACGGTCGCTAGCATAAAGGCCAAACCGCCGAACCCGACAATGCAAAACAGCGTGACTCTGGGGACAAAAAGCGCGAAGTCGAGCCAATCGTCCATCGTCAAGGTCATAAAGAAAAGGCCAGGGGCAACCTTCTGTAGCGCCTCAGATAGAGGATTTAGCCACCGACGGGGCATTCCCTTGGTGCGCGCCAACAGATAAACCGCGGATTGGTAGTGCTGATTTAAATCGAAATACATAAAGGGGCGTGGTGGCTCGTCAATATCGTCGTACTTGCCGTCGGCGACGACGCCTACGACGGTTGCGACACGATGGCCGTTTTCGATTTGTACCGTTTTGCCAATGGGATTCTGCCCGAGCCAATATTTTTCCGCCATCCAATGATTCACGATAATGACTTCCGGGCTTTTGGGCGTATCGGCCGAGGTAAAGAGGCGTCCCGTCAGCAACGGAATTCCCAACGCGCAAAAGTAATTTTCGTCAACCATGCAGAACCGCGTGCCTTCTGCGCTTCCACCGGGCGTCAAGGAATCCGCTATATGAATTTGTTCAACATTGCCGTCATTTTGGCTTACAGGAATGTCACTGGATAGCGTGACGGATTCGACTCCGTACATTTGCAAAGCCGTCTCGCGCATTTTGGCGTAAAGCTTTCTTCCCTGGTCTTCGGAGAATCCGGCGGATTGCCAGTCAAAATGGCGATGTTCCGTTCGGTGAACCCCAAATTGACGTGCCGGAGATTGTTCAGGCTTCGAAAGCACAGGCCGACCCCAATAAACACCAAGGTACAAACTGCGACTTGCGCCGCCACCAATGCATTTCGGATTCTGCCTTGCCGTGTGCCGCCGACCGCAATTTCCCCGCTAAGAGCGCCAGCCAAGTTCGGCGTGGAAGAGTACAAACCCGGCACCAAACCGGTCGCAAGTCCAACAGCAAAAACCAACGCCGTGGTTGGCGCCATGACCGTCATGTCGGGACGAAAATCAATCGTCAAGGGAAGGGCGCCTAGGCGCCTAGGCCCGGTAGGAACGGCTTGGATTGCATTAATTGCCGGAGTCCCAAGAATGCAAGAAAGAATCCGAGGACGCCGCCCGCTAGCGCGATGAGCGTGCTATCGAGGAGAACTTCACGAATCAACTGTGTACGAGTCGCTCCCATCGCCGCGCGCACGAGAATCTCGTGGCGCCGCGCACTCACCAGGGCCAGAAGAAGGTTCGCGACGTTTGAGCATGCTGCGAAGATCACTAGACCGACGATGGCGAAAATGACCGCTGAGATGATTTTTGCGGACGATACAGAGTCTTCCGGGAGCATCCTCGTTTCCGTTACACGCGCGACGCGATCTTTGTTAGTTTTCGGGTAAGCTAAGGCGAGCTGGCTTGATATCGTTTGAAGATTTGCAAGCGCCTGTTCTCGCGTGACGCCCGGCTTCAGTCGTCCCACCATTCGAAGTGAGCGAACCGTGCGGTCCGTCCGCCAAGCTTGCCCTTGGTGATTTGACGTTACATCGGTAGACAACGGATACCACACATCGGGCAGGTCACTGAAAATCGTCCCCACAAAGTTTTTCGGCATCACTCCGATCACCATAAGCGGGACGTTGTCTAAGGTCACCGTCTTCCCCACGATGTTCCGGTCCGCTCCGAGCCACTTCCAATAGGGATAGCTCAAAACAGCGAGAGTCGACGGCTTGTCATCATCGCCGCGTATGAACACTCGTCCGTGCAATGGCGGGACACCGAGGACGGAGAAATAGGTATCCGATACCGCGTTGCTCAGTCCGGATTTGGTGCGATGCTCGTACACGATGGGGGTCAGCGAGATGGAATAGGGAAAGGCCATCAAACTGGAGAAGACCGCGTTTTTGTCACGATAGGACGTGTAGTCGTCATAGCAAAAGCCGCTGAATTGCTCTGATGGCGTCGAGCTGTAAACGGTCAGCAGTTGGTCCGGGGCGAGGGCCGCCGGAGGCCGCAGCAAAAGTGCGTTGAAAATGCTAAGCCCTGTCGTGCCCGCTGCCATGGCCATGGCCAGCGAAAAAACTGCGACCGATGTCAGCTTCCAGTGTTTTCTAAGAACGCGCAGGGAAAACCGCATGCTGGACCAAAGCACCATGTCCGCCCCCAGTCATGAAGGCAATCAAGTCTACGAACCGAATTTACCACGATTCGTTTCGTCTGTTCCCCTGATCACAACCTGAATACCGGCGAAGAACAGGCGCGCGCCACGCGCATGAACAAGGCGACGAACGTGATTTATCACGACAAGGCGCACCGCTCGGCTCTAATCGTAACGATCGTGCAGTGACCGATCCGGTCTGCAAGCGTGTTTTCATGCGTGGAAGCCTGGCGCGAAAAGCAGGTCTCTGACTAAAAGGCCAGCTTGGCAGCGAACTGGAACTGCCGGGGGTTGAGCATGGTGCGCGGAGCCCCGAAGGATGGATCGAAGGGGCTGCCGAGGCCATCTTTATAGTGTTTGGGCACCGGAAGCGGCTGGCCGGTTACGGGGTTAAGGAAATCGAAGAAGCCATAGGTGGTAAAGACCTCATCGACATTCGCGCGGTTGAGAAGGTTGAAAGAGTCGACCGACAGTTGCAACTGCTTCGGCTCGCCGAGATGGATCATGCGGGAAAGGCGGATATCCACGGTGCGCAGGGGACCGCCCAGGTACGTGTTACGTGCCAGCTGATCCACGCGAGGATTCACCGGGTTGCCCGTATTCCAGAAATCCGCGCCGGCGAAGACGGTGAACCCGCGGGGCGATTGCACGGTAACGATGCTGCTGAATTGGAAATTTCGGACATACGGCTTATCGGGCGCATCGGCCACGAAGTTGGCGATGAAGCGGTGGCGCACATTTTGGTTGGAAACGGCGCGCTCGAGGCTGCGCTGGTCGTTGGACTGCGGCGTATCGACGAATACGAGAAACTTACCGTCGTCGAGAGTCTTGGCAAAGGTGTAGCTGGCGTTCAGGCGAAAATACTTACCGGCCCTTTCCATGGCCTGAAGGGTCAAGGCGTGGTGCACGGAGTTACCGCTGGCGTCGGTGTAGTAGAAGATCCCGTTGGTGCCAGGAGCCGCGCCGCCTGGCGCCGTCCCGGCACTTCCAAAAGAGGGAACGTTCAGAGCGAAAGCATAAATGTCTTTGTTCGTGCCCGTTTGCGTTCCGATGTGCGGTCCTACGTTCAGATCAATAGGCCGGTTGAGATGGTGAGCGGCCACGAACAGATACCCAGCGCTTACCGAGAGTCCCTTGCCGATTTCGCGGTCAATCTCGAGGCTGGATTGCTCGCTATAGGGATTGCGCTGGTTTCTGTCGACTACCGACCCGCCCTGCGCCCACAGCGCGTTCGCGGGAAATGATCCGGAGGTGATCAGATTTTCGAAGGCCGTGTCGAGCACCGGCGGAGGCGCGGTGCCCGGTGGTAACGCACTGGGGAAGTTGAAGGGATTGCAGGAGCCACCCGCGTTGGGTGTGCAGGGAACCAGTAGGGGAAACGGTATGAACATGCTGTTCAAGAGCCACGTTCCGGTGGTCTGGTTCGTGTTCCTGGGCAAGCCAGGAATGACCGGCGGCCGCTGCGGCCCGGAAACAAAGAAGAACGTCATCGTATAGCGGTCGTAAAACATGCCATATCCTGCGCGAACCACAGTCTTTGGATCCGGAGAATAAGACAGCCCGATTCTCGGAGCGAAGTCGTGATGATCCTCGTTCACGACCGCGCCTAACCCGCTCTCGAAGTCGTACCTAGCGCCGTAATTCAAAGTGAATCTTGGCGTGATGCGCCATTGGTCCTGGGCGAAGAATCCCCAATAGCTGTGGTTCAGGGTAAAGAAGAAATTGTGAGCCTGGTCGGGCCGGAAAGCGTTTTGCCACGTCGTGCCCAGGGGCGGGGAGGGCTTCGTTGGATCAAACGGACCAGCTCCGATGGGTGCGCCCCAGAAGAAGGCTGCTATGCAGGGAGCGGTAAAGACTGGAGGAAGCGGAGGAGGACATGCAGCCGTATTCCAATTCGAGGGGCCGGAGACCAGCAAGTCATCGAGGCTCGGGAAAACGTCGCGCGAAGGAGTGAATCCCGGCCAGATGACAAAATTGCGGACGTAATTGGTGTCCAGGCCAAATTTCGCATAATGCTTGCCCTTGATTGAGGAAACGGTGTCGGAGAGCTGCATGCGGCTCTCGTTGTAGCGCTCGAAGGCGCCGAAGTTGTGGCCGAAGGCGAGAAGGTTAGGAACGTCGAGGTTGGGCTGTCCGGTAACACCGATGAAGCCGTAATTGCGGCGCGCCCACTGTCCCAGGAAGGAATTCACCAAAGTGGGCGAAATTTGCGAATTCCAGGTTCCGACAAGGGCTTCGTCGCGGGCAAGGCCGTTGCGTCCAGCGCTGGGCAGGCCGATGCCGCCTCCGTCGAGAGTCTCGCCGACCATTTGATGCAAATTTCTGGCATCCAAAATGGAATACCGTACGGTAAGGCGATTGTCCTTGTTCAACTGATGATCGATCTTGAGGAGGGCGTTGTCCGTGTCTGCGATCTTCAAGACGCTCAAATTCTCTTCGGGGATGCCCATGTCCTTCTTGACGGCGTTGATGGCGTCTAGGTTTGTGATCACGCCAGTCGGAAGGAAGGGCGCTACACTGGCGTCCACGGGCGCAAATAGCAAGCCCGTGGACGCCAGTGTAGCGCCCTTCCTTCCGACTGGCGTGATC
>Ga0134087_10000192_pt1 | contig 13047 bp, 9 predicted proteins | sample 15_taG_23_FD_109981 | JGI IMG/M metagenome (GOLD analysis project Ga0134087, IMG submission 109981) | Grasslands soil microbial communities from the Angelo Coastal Reserve, California, USA - 15_D_Glu_20cm_5_24_1 metaG | ecosystem: Environmental > Terrestrial > Soil > Grasslands ... | reverse complement strand
TGTGTTCCTGCTCGACGGCGATGACGTCCCCGCGCTGGTGCGCCGCGGCGTCGTCTTGGGCCTCGCGCCCTACCTCGCGCGCGCCGGGGTGGATATCGGGTGCCTCGACCAGACTGTGTTGTCGGTCTTCAGCCGCGGTAACGCGGTGTACGCCCTGCCCAGGGGATACACACCGCTGGTCGTCGTCTACAACAAGGATCTGTTCGACCGGGCCGGGATTCCGTATCCCAGAGACGACTGGACGTGGGACGACTTCCTGCGGGCCGCCAAGCGACTGACGCGTGACACGGACGGCGACGGGACGATCGACCAGTGGGGGGCCTATTTCGACCGTCGCCCCTCCATTTGGATTCCCTGGGTGTGGGCAGGCGGCGGCGATGTGCTCTGTGTCGACGGGCGACGCGCCGGTGGGTGTCTCGACGCGCCCGTCACGATCGAGGCAATCCGTTGGTATACCGGCTGGATGACGAGGCAGGGCATCGCCCCCCGTACCCACAACCTGGTCAAGTCGGTCGGCGAGGACTTTCGTCTCTTTACTAGCGGCCGCGTGGCTATGCTGACCACGGGCCATTCCTGGGTGCCTCGGTTGCGTCCGTACGCCGCCAGCGGCCGGTTGCGCGTCGGCTTCGTGGGCATCCCGCACCGCGCGGGTGTTCGTCCCGTGACGGTGATCTACGCCTCGGGCTACGCCGTGCCGGCGATCGCCGCGCGACGCAAGCTCTCGATCGAGCTCGCCGCGGATCTCACGGACTCACTCGCGGACGGAGCGCGGGGCGAGGCCGGGCTCGAGCTTCCGGCCCTGACCACCGCCGCACAGGCGCTCGTGGCCCGCGACACGCTTGGGTGGGAAGCGGCGTTCGTGCGGGCCGCAGCCGTGGGGCGGATGCCCTGGGGCGCGCGGATCGAGCGCTGGCGGGAGGTCGAAGCTGTCCTTCCCGATCTCCTGGACCGCATCACGCTGGCGGGCGCCGCTCCGGCGGCGGCGGCGCACGAGCTGGCGCGCCAGCTCGATCGCGCGCTCGGGGCGATTCGGTGAGCGCGCCGGCGGGGGGACGGTGGCGCAGCGGCGCCGGCATCGCGGTGGTGGCGAGCAGCGTGCTCGTGCTCGTCACCGTGCGCTGGGCGAGCGGCCGGGCCGAGCGCGGGCTCGCGCGACGGGTCGCCGCGGCGACGGCGGGTTACCTCGCGCTCGTCGCGCGCCCGGCGCGGGGGAGTGCCGACTATGACCTGTCCCGGCTGCTCATCGAAGCGCGGGCGCTCGACGGCCTTCCGGGGTTCGCGGCGCCGCTCGAGGTGTTTCACGGCACTGCTCCGCTGGTGCACGCTACGGCGCGACCGCTCTCGCCCGCCCTGTTCGAGCGGCTGCGCCGCCACGCGGCGGCGCAGTCGACAGGCAGCGCCGCCTTGGCGCCGCTGTTCGACCGCGACGGGTGGGACGTGGTCGGCGCGGTGGCGGCCTGGCCGGCGCGCACGGCGTGGCTCTCGTGGCGCAGTACGCTCGCGATGCTGCCCAGCTTGGTGGCCGGCGCGCTTGCGGCCGCCGCTGTGGGCGGTGCGGCCGGGCGGTCGCGGCGGGCCGTCACGTGGTTCGCGGGGGCGGCGACGGTCTTCGGGCTCGCGGCGTACGGCGACATCCGAGCGGCCGCGCGGGACGCGACCGACCGCTGGCTCGGGGACGCCCGCTTGCTGATGCAGGAGGCCGTGGTGCGGGTGCCCGAGCTGCGCTGGTCGCTTTCCGCCCTCGCCCCGATTGCTCGTGGCACCGAGCTGATGCCGGGGGACAGCGAGGCCAGTGCTCCCTGGCGGCAAATCGTTGCCGGGACGCCGCGGGCAGCAGTCGCAGTGCGCCTCGCCCCAGGCCGGTGGGCCGAGCTGCGCGCCGCGCCGGAAGAGGGGGAGGGCTGGATGGCAGGCTGGCTGGCGGTGACCGTCGGGTTGGCCCTGCTCGGGCCACTCGCCGTCGCGTTCGCCGCGTGGGGCGAACACGCGGCGGCTCGCCCCCGGCAGCTGCGCGAGACGGTGGCGGCGTGGGGCTTTCTCGCCCCCTCAGCGCTCCATCTCGGCGTCTTCTCCTTCGCGCCGATCCTCTTCGTCCTGTACCTGTCGGTGCATCGCTGGACCCTCGTCGACCCGGCGCGGCCGTTCGTCGGGCTCGCAAACTTCGAGGGGGTGGTTCACGATCCGCTGGTGTGGGTCTCGCTGCGCCACACGGTGGTGTATGCGCTGTCCGTGCCCGTGTCGATGATCCTGTCGCTGGGCGCGGCCCTCGTGTTGAACCGGCAGTCGTGGGCCGTACGGTTGGCGCGGACGGTGTTCTTGCTGCCCTACGTCTCGTCAGTGGTGGCCATCGCGCTCGTCTGGGAGTGGATGTATCACCCCGACTTCGGCCTGATCAACTACCTCTGGTCGTCGCTGGGGCTGAGACCGGTGGATTGGCTGGGCAGCCCTCGCACGGCGCTCGTTGCCGTGATGATCGTGTCGGTGTGGGTACAGCTCGGCTACCAGATGACCGTGTTCCTGGCTGGGCTGCAGGGCGTCCCGCAGGCGTATCTCGACGCCGCCCGGGTCGACGGGGCCAGCGCGTGGCAGCGCTTCCGCCGGATCACCCTACCGCTGCTCCGGCCTGTGACGCTGTTCGTGCTCGTGACGGGGCTCATCGGCTCGTTCCAGGTATTCACCTACATGTATGTGCTCACCGACGGCGGCCCGCTGCACGCGACGGACGTGCTGGTGTATCGCATCTACCAGACGGCGTGGCAGTTCCTGCAGTTCGGCTACGCGAGCGCGTTGTCGCTGCTGCTGTTCGTGGTGCTGTTCGGCGTGACCCGAGCGCAGTTCATGCTGCTGGGAAAGCGGCAAGACTATGCGTAGCGCGGCACGCCGGATCATCTCGGTCGTGCTGGTCGCGCTGGTGGCGGCCGCCACGCTCGCGCCTTTCCTTTATATGATCGCGACGGCGCTGATGGACGAGTTCGACGTACTGCGCTATCCGCCGCAACTCCTGCCGGCACGGCCTCACCCGGAGAATTTCGCCATCGCCCTGACGGCCCTGCCGTTCGGGCGGTTTTTTCTGAACACCGCCATCTTCGCCGGGGGCGTCGTCGTGGGACAGGTCGCGACGAGCGCCATGGCCGCGTACGCCTTCGCCCGTCTGCGGTTTCCGGGGCGCGACCGTGTCTTCATGATCTATCTGTCGGTCCTCATGGTGCCGGTGGTGGTGCTCCTCGTCCCGCGTTTCTTGATCATCAATGCCCTCGGCTGGGTGGACACGTATGCGGGGCTGATCTCCACCGAGCTCGTCTCCGTGTGGGGGATCTTTCTGCTGCGGCAGTTCTTCCTCACCATCCCCCGCGACCTGGAGGATGCCGCGCGGCTCGACGGGGCCGGCGAATGGGCCGTGTTCTGGCGCGTGGTGCTGCCGCTCTCGAAGCCTGCGCTCGCCACGCTCGCCGTGTTGGCGTTCATGGATCAATGGAAGAGCCTGCTCTGGCCGCTCGTCGCGACGCGCTCGGCCGAAATGAGCGTGGTCGAAGTCGGGCTCGCGAGCCTTCACGGGCTGTACTACGCGAACTGGACGTACCAGATGGCGGCCGCAGTAACCGCAGTGGTCCCGCTGGTCGTTTTGTACTTCGTGGCGCAGAAGTATTTCATTCGAGAGATTGAGCTGACGGGACTGAAGTGAATAGGAGGGGCAACGGCTAGACGCGCGTCTAGTCTTTGACTCTCCTCGGTCCTGTGACGGACCTGAAACTCAGTTCCCAACGAATGTCACGCCCGTCTCCACCGGCTGCCCATTCCAGGACCGCATGCCCGCTCTGGAGACTCTTCACGGTACAGGGAACGTCGGCCTTGCACGAGCCCGGCCTGATCCCCTTCGGGACCGACACGGTCACCGCGTACGCCCGGCTGTCCAGGTTCACCGACCGGGCCCTGAGCGTGCGCGCCCCGGCGTCCCATGTCTCGTCCGCGATGTCCACCGCGCCCTGCACGATGTGCCGTGTCGTGCCGATCACCTGCGGATGCGCGGCTGCGGCGCGCACGGCCACCGTGAGCGTGCTGTGCGGCTCGAGCGCCGCCGCGAGCACGTCCTTCGGGAGGGTGAGGGGCGCATCGCGCCACACGTCGTAGGCGTCGAACTTCGCGCCGCCGATCCCGAGCGTGCCGAGCGGCACGGTGAGCTGGCGCGGCTCATCTTCCCAATTGATGAGTGCGACGGTCCACCAGCGCGGCGCCCCCGCGACGACCCAATGGGCGGGCGGTGCATCGCGGCGCATGCTCCAGATCCCTCCGGGTCCGGCCCCGTCGTAGACACGGACCGCGAGCACGTTCTCGCCGCCCCAGTTGAGCGCGTCGACCGGGACGCGATAGTGACGGTATGCCTGCCACTCGCTGCGGTAATTCGGTGGGAAAGAGCCGGTCTGCCCGAGCTTCACCCCGTTCAGGAACGTCTCGTCGACGTCGTCGACCTTACCCAGCTCCAGGTAGGCCGTCCGCCCGGCGGGGAGGGGCGGGAGGGAGAAGCGCGTCCGGTACCATGCGTAGCCGTCGTAGTCCGGGTGGCCGGCGTCTTCCCACGGCTTCGGCACCGCGACGGTTTCCCACGTGTCCTCGTCGAACTCACGAGTCGCGTAGCGGGGATCATCCCCCGTGCGGAGCCGCCACGGCCCGGCGATGGGGTACACGTCGTCCCCCGCGACGATCGCGGGCGCCACCTCGCGCTGAACTGCGGCGGTGCCCCGCGCGCGACCCGCGACCGGGGCCGCCGGGATCGCGCGTTGCAGCAGCGACAGCCGGTCGGGCGGAAGCTTCGGGAGGTTGTCCGAGAGGACGGTCACGCCCCCGGAAAGCGCCACGATCGCGGTCCACACCTGCGCTTCGGCCCCGGATAGGGGTGGCCGCACCACGAGACAATCGGGATCGTTCAACCAGACGGCCCGGTGATAGAAGCCGCGCAGCGCTGCGGCGCGGGCCGGTGCCTGGATGCCGCCCCAACTCGCGTCGACATCCGTGCCGATGCGCATGCCGTTTACGTAGCCGACGGCGTGCTGCAGCGGGGCGCCGCACCCCAGCAGAAACGCCTCGGTGCCCATGCCGTCGCGGATCGCGCCGAGGCCCTTGCGATAGGCCTCGGCGTGCGTCAACCCGCCATAGTGAGCGTCCCCGGCGGTGGCCCACAACAGGAAATCGATCTTCAGGTAATCGTACCCCCACGTCTGAACGGCGCGGCGCGCCAGATCGAACAGCCACTGCTGCACCTGGGGGTGGGCGCCGTCCAACGAATACACCTTGCCGCCCCAGTCGTCCCGCGTGTCCCACACGATCGGGGCGTCGGCGCGTCGCAGCAGCCAGTCGGGATGCGCGCCCGGGACGCCGGAGCGCTCGGTCACCACGAACGGAGCGACCCACAGCCCCGCTTTGAATCCCTTGGCGTGAATCTGGTCCGTGAGCCAACGGTGCCCGTGAGGGAACTTCGCGTTCGTGTCCCAGTCTCCGGTCGCTTTCTGATAGCCGTCGTCGAGCTGGATATAGCGGAAGAACCGACGGTCGAAGTTCGCAGCGCAGAACTCGAGGTTGGCGACCACGTCCGGCTCGCTCACCTTGCCGAACAGCTCGTACCAGCTGCACCATCCGGCGGGGGCCGTTTCGGACGCGAGCCGCTCGCGGTCCACCGGCGAGGACGGCACGAACAGCGCCGTCAGCGCGTCGAGACCGTCACCGGACGGCTGATAGCAGATCCGCATGCGGGACGTATCGCCTTCGGGACGGAGCGGTCGGGTGGGGAGCCATGCGCTCCCGGCCTCCAATCCTTCCCGCGAGAGCTGAACGGTCGCTTCGCCCGGCTCGCCGGCATCGAAGGCGAGCGCTAACGCGCGGGTGCCGCGCGTCAAGCCGAGCGCGCCGTGGCTCACCAACGCATCTTCGGTCGTGGGCAACGCCGGGACGACCCGGCAGGCGGTCCAGGAGTGATAGCCGTTGACGAGCGCGACGAGCGGTGCGCCGCCGGCGAGCACGGCGGCTTCCGGCGCCTGGAAGAACCGGATGCCGTGCACCGTGGGGAGGTAGCGGTCGGGGTAGATGGTGACCGAGACCGACGCCTGGGACGCCCCGCCTTCCGCCTCGCTGGCGGAGAGGAACTCGGCTTCGAGGAACACGCCGGCCGCGCGCCCCCGCACCACGACGGACTCGCCGCCCGGCGGTCGCCGGCTTCCGACCGTGCTATCTTCCAGGTCGGCGAGCGTGATCCACTGGTCGCCCACCCGCGCAGCGACGACTGCGGCCTGGATCAAGGGAACGGGTGGTCCGTCGCCATAGTACCACAGCGACCAGCGCCGTTGCTCGTCGAGGTCGAACTTCAAGCGCCCGACGCCTGCCAATCGGGCGATCCGGCGCCGCGGCGGGCGGATCAGTCCGCCTGAAACCGAACCGGTGAGGAGGACGAACGTGCGCCTGTCCATGATCACAATGTCGGGGGCCCTGTTGGCTTTGTCCACGCCGCTCGGCGGCCAGTCGCGCGGCGCGTGGACCGCCGGTCTCGCCGCGACGGTGGGCGGGGGGTGGCAGATCGAAGGGGCCGACGTGGGTTATGCGCGCGCGGTGCACGCGGGCCCGCTGCACGTTGCGTCGCTCAGCGCCCGGCTCGGTTCTTTCATCGACGAGGGGGCGATTCTCGGCGGCGCACGCGGTTTTGTCTTCGGGCTCACGCTCGGCGGACACACCGGGATGCTGTCGCTCGCCACGCTGGGGACCGAGACGAGCAAGAGCGAGGTCGGCGCCGACCTCACCGTCGAAGGCACGGGCTATCTCGGGGCGCATACGCCGCTGCCGCAGGGATCGCCGTGGGGCGCGCTCACCGTGCTCCCGGGACTGAAGTTCGGCGACCCCGACGGCGTGCAGGTCGGGTTGCTGCTCGGGCCGACGTTTTTCTTCGGCCAGGTGAATGAGGTGCGGGCGTTTTTGGGCATCCGCTTCGAGGCGCCGCTGGCGCGCCGGGAGTCGCATCCCTAGGTTAGCCGCCGATGGTCGCGCCGCAGCTCGACACCGAGCACCCGGGCATCCGGGTCATCGCCGAAGTCGCGTCGGTCCTGCAGGCGGGGTCGGCGTCGGGGGTCGCCCTGCGCGGCGTCGTCGGGGCATTGCGCCGGGGCCTGAACCTGCGTCGCTGCCGCTTATGGCTGCGCACCCCCGACGGCACGCGGTACGCGCCCGTCACCACACCGGGCGACGAGGCGGAGTTGCCAGGGTACTCGCCACCGGTCGCCGATTGGGTACGCCAGGGCGTGCAGCGCGAGGGCACGGCCGGGGGCTCGGTGCTGCGGCTGCCGCTCATCCACGAGGACGAGCCGCTCGGCGCGCTCGAAGTCGTCATCCCCACTGGTCGCTATGAAGGCGTAGCGCACGACGTCGTGGTCGTGGTGGCGCGCATCCTTGCGCCGATGATCGCTGCGACCGAGCTGTCGCAGGACCTCGCGTCCGAGGTGGCGCTCCGCACGCACGAAATGGAGGCGCAGCGGAGCTTCGCGGCTCAGATCATCGACTCGCTCCCCGTCGGGTTGTACGTGATCGACCGCGGCTATCGCATCCGCGCCTGGAACCGCAAGCGCGAGACCGGCACGCAAGGCGTCTCGCGCGAGGATGCCGTGGGGCGCGAGGTCTTTGAGGTGCTCGACCGGCAGCCGCGCGATCTGCTGAAGCGCGAATTCGACCGCGTGTTCGACACCGGCGAGATCCAGCAGGTGGAGATGGAGTCGGCGGCGAGCGGCGAGACGCGTCACTACCGCATCACCAAGATCCCGATGCGGCAGGATGGTCAGCACATCTCCCACGTGATCACCATCGGCGAAGACATCACCGAGTGGCGCCAGGCCCAACAGCGCCTGTCCGAGACCGAGAAGCTGGCGGCCGTGGGGCAGCTCGCGGCCGGCGTCATGCACGAGATTAACAACCCGCTCGCCACGATTCTCGCTTGCTGCGAAGCGCTGGCGTTGCGCAGTGAGGAGCTCGCGCCGGCGGAGCGCCAGGCGCACCAGGAGTACCTCAAGATCGTCGATGCGGAGGTGCAGCGCTGCCGCCGCATCGTCGACAGCCTGCTCGACTTCTCGCGGCCGCGGTCGGGGGACAAGCGGCAGGTCGACGTGAACGCGGTCGTGGAGCAGACGCTGTTCCTGCTCAAGCATCACACGCGCTTCAAGCGGCTGACCGTGGCGCGGGAGCTCGCGCCGGGGCTGCCGGCGGTGCTCGCGGATCAGGAGAAGCTCATTCAAAGCTTCATGGCGCTGATGCTGAACGCCATGGACGCGATGGATTCGCGGGGCACGCTTACCGTGCGGAGCCGCATCAACCCGGAGCGCCGGGACGAGGTGCTGCTCGAGTTCGTCGACACCGGCATCGGCATCAAACAGGAGGACCTGCCGAAGATCTTCGAGCCCTTCTTCACTACCAAACCTCAGGGACGCGGCACCGGTCTGGGCCTGTCGATCTGCTACGGCATCATCGCGGAGCACCGGGGACGGATCGAGGTCGAATCGCAGGTCGGCGTGGGCTCAAATTTCAAGGTGTACCTCCCGGTCGAATGAAGATCCTCGTCATCGAAGACGACAAGACGGTCGGGCAGTACGTGAAGCGGGGGCTGGCCGAGGCGGGCTCGCACGTCGAGCTCGTCGGGGACGGCGGCGACGCGCTGCGGCTCACGGCCAGCGGGCACTACGATCTGCTGGTGCTGGACCTCCGGCTGCCGACGACGTCGGGGCTCGACGTGCTGCGCACCCTGCGCGACCGGGGGAACGGCGTACCGGTGCTGGTGTTGACCGCCCAGGACGCGGTCGACTTCAAGGTGCAGGCCCTCCGGATGGGCGCGGACGACTACGTCACGAAGCCGTTTTCGCTCGAGGAGCTGGTCGCGCGGGTCGAGGCGTTGGGGCGGCGACCCAAGGCCATCGCGCCGCCGGTGCTCAGAGTCGTGGACCTGAGCCTCGACACGGGGAGCCGGGAGGTGCGGCGCGGCGGCAAGCTGATCGACTTGACGCCCAAGGAATACGCCGTGCTCGAGTACCTCATGCGGCATGCGGGCCGCGTCATGCCGCGGACCCTGATCACGGAGTACGCCTGGGACTACCACTTCGACCCCGGGACCAACATCGTGGACGTCGTGATCACCCGGCTGCGCAAGAAGATCGATCACGCCGGGGAGCCGAAGCTGATTCACACCGTGCGTGGCGTGGGCTACGTCGTGAAGGCGTGAGATGCAGACGATCCGCGGTCGTCTCACGGTGTGGTATTCGGCCGCGCTGGTGCTCACGCTCACCGCGTTCGCGATCGTGCTGTACGTGGCGCGCCGCCGGGCCTCGTACGACGATCTGGACCAGCGTATCCGCTCCGAGGCGGACCTGACCGCCGCGATTCTGGGAGAGAGCTACCGGGCGCGCGGCGTGCTCGTCACCTACGATTCGACGCGCAAGCCGGCGCTCGTGGCGGACATCAAGGCCGTACTGGAGGCGGTCCCCGACTACTTGCTGATCACCGCCCAGGACGGCGAGATCCTGTATTCGTCGTCCAACGCGTCGCTCACGTACCAGCAGGTCGTCCAGCTGCGCAAGCTGATGACACCGCCCCTCTCGGGGCGTCCCGCCGGCACGGTGCGGCTCGAGCCCGACGGACCCGAGCTCCGCTATGTGGCGCACATCGTGAGCGGCGCCGGGCCGCGCTTCGGCTCGCTGCTCGTCGCCGCCGACGTGCGCACCGCCGAGCTGGCGGTCGCGCAGCTGCTCTCGACACTGCTCCTGATCGTGCCGATCGGGCTGATCGCCGCCATCCTCGTCGGCTCCTGGATCGCGCGCGGCGCGCTCGAGCCGGTGGACCGGATCATCAGTGAAGTCCGGGAGATCACCGACGGTCGCAGCCTGCACCGCCGACTCGCCGAGCCGATGGTCAAGGACGAGCTCGGGCGCCTCGCCGAGACGCTCAACCAGATGATGACCCGACTCGAACGGAGCTTCGCGGCCCTGCGACGCTTCACGGCGGACGCGAGCCACGAGCTGAAGACGCCGCTTACCGTGTTGCGGGGCGGCGTGGAACGCGCCATCACGACCCCGGGGCTCCCCCAGGACACCCTCGCCACGCTCGAAGAGACGCTCCAGGAGATCAAACGCATGACGGAACTCGTGGACGCGTTGCTCACCCTCGCCCGGGCGGACGAGGGCATCGCGCCGCTGCACCGCGAGCCCGTGGACCTGCGGGAGATCGTCGAAGAAGCGCGGGAGACGGGCGAACTGCTCGCCGAGCAGGCGGGAGTGCAAATGGAGCTCGCGACGCCACCCGAGCCGGTGATCGTGCCCGTAGACGCGAGCCGGATCCGCCAGCTGATCTTGAACCTCGTCACCAACGCGGTGAAGTACACGCCGTCGGGCGGCAGCGTCCGGATGCAGCTGGGGCAGTCGGACGGACGCGTCACCCTGACCGTCGCCGATACCGGCATCGGCATCGCGGCGGGCGACTTGCCTCACATCTTCGATCGTTTCTGGCGGGCGGATTCGGCGCGCACGCGTACCGGCGAGCGTCCGGGAGCGGGGCTCGGCCTCGCCATCTGCAAGTGGATCGCCGAAGCGCACGGCGGCACGATTGAGGTCCAGAGCCGGCCGGGACGGGGAACCACGTTCACCGTGACCCTGCCGAAGGAAGCCGCGGGATAATCCGGCCATCATCACCTTGTCACGATCTCCTTAAGCCCGCGCAAGCCTGACGCGATACCGTCATGGAGACCTCTTCTGGAGGAGACTCCATGTTCGAGAAGCTCAACGCAGGGCGCCGTGGCGGCGCGCGCCAGGTGCTCTCGAGCGGCGCGGTGGTGCTCGCGGCGCACGTGGTGATCGGCGCCGTCGCCGTGTGGGCGACGCTGCGACCCCAGGTAGCGACCGGTGCTGAGTCGCCGCCCGTCTTGCTGCCCTGGCCAGCGGAGCCGGCTCATGACCGGTCGCCGGCGGTACCGAATGGGGTCACCGATCCGCTGCCGCCTGTTTTGGACCTCGCCACCGACAGTCCAATCGGCCTCCCACCGATCGATCGCGGCGGGACGTTCGATCCCACGCAGTGGCTACATCCCGGTGTGGTGGTCGGCAGCGCATCCGGTGAGGAAGCGGGACCGCTGAGCAGCGAGGTAGTCGACGAGCGCCCGATGCTTCTTGCGGGGCCCACACCTCGCTACCCGGAGGCGCTGCGACGAGCGGGCGTCGCAGGCCGCGTGGTCCTGGAGGTCGTCGTCGACACCCTCGGCCGCGTGGAGCCGCGCTCCGTCTCGATCGTCGCCAGTCCTGATCCCGGGTTCGCCGTCTCGGCGCGTGATTACGTGCTCCGCGCGCTGTTTCGGCCCGCGCGCGTGCATGGCCGGCCGGTGCGAGTCCTGGTGCGCTTGCCGATTGATTTCGCGCTCACGACGGTCCAGTAGGCATACGTTTTGCACCTTCGTTGCCGACCCGATGAGGGAGGTCCCATGCGGCGTCTTCAGCTGTCGCGAGCCGTCTGGGTAGTGACGCCGCTCTGCTTCGGTCCGGCGGTTGTGCACGCGCAGGCCGATAGCGGCGCGCCGGCGTCCGCCGAGCTGATCACGCAGGCCCGTGCCCAATTGCGCGCGAGACAACTCGACAGCGCCGCGGTGCTGCTCCGGCGCGTGACCGACGCCCCCGCCCGCTCGCCAGCCGCGCGCGTCCAAGCCTGGGTGCTGCTCGGCATCGTGAACTTCTATTCGGCGAGCGACTCGGCTGCCTCGGAGGCGTTCCGCGAGGCCTTCTCCCTCGACCCCGGCTTGGATGTGGCCGGCCTGGACGGATTCGACCCGGAGATCGCCCGCCTGGCCGGCGAGGCGCGAGCCGCGGTGAGTGTCGGCGATTCGACGGCGGTGCGGACGGTGGTCCGCCCGGCAGTCGCGCCGCTGTATGACTGCCTCACGAAGTGCGCCGACAGCGTCGTCCCGCCCCAGTTCGTCCTCTTCCCCTACCAGATGGTTCTGGACGGCGTCGTGCTCCCGGCCCGGCGGGCCCACGTATTCGTCGCGCTGCAGGCGGTCGTGGATCAAGACGGCCTGGTTGAGCCGGAAACCGTGCGCCTCCAGTCCAGCACCGCCGTCGGCGTAGTGGAGCAAATCGAGCGAGCGCTGCCGCAAGCTCGCTTCCGACCCGGCTTCGCCAAGGGCGTGCCGGTGCGCACGCGGGTGCAGCTGCGCTTCGACTTTGAAGCGGAGGGCACTGGGCTGATTCGGTACACCTATCGGGTGCTCGCGCGGTGAGCCAGGAGCCCGGACGGTCAGGAGCCCGGGCGGGTGCGGAAGCGGGACCACACCTGCTCAAGACGCGCTGCGAGGCGCTCCGGACCGACGCCAACGTCTCACGCGGCTGTCATCGTTTTGTAATGCGCGCTCCACTAGCGGGCCAAGACGAAAGTGCAGTATTACATACGTACCGGGCACCGGAGGATAGTCGTGTTCGACGTCTTGATTGAGTCCAAGCGCAAGAAGACGGGAAAAAAGGCCTTCAGCGTCGGCTTCGTTTCGCTGACGGTCCATACGGCCGTGATCGCGGGCGCGGTGTACGCGACACTCAACGCCGGCAAGACCGACCACTCGGTCAAGGTGGACACCGCGATGGTGTTCCTCGACCAGCAGCAGCAGCAAAAGCCGCCGGAGCAGCAGCCGGTGCAGCTCGATGTGCCGCTCAAGGGGTTTCAGACGGTCGTCGCCCCCGACGTCATCCCGACCAACATCCCGCCGGTGAACCTGCAGGAGAAATTCGATCCCAAGGACTACTCCGGTACGGGCGTGGAAGGCGGCATCGGGACCGGGATCGTGCCGACGGGCAATGAAGTGTTCATGGAAGCGATCGTCGAGGAGAAGCCGTCCGTCCTCTCCGGTCCGCAACCGCAGTACCCCGAGCTGCTGCGACAGGCGGGGATACAGGGGCGGGTCATGGTCCAGGCGATCATCGACACGACCGGCCGGGCCGAGCCGCCGTCGCTCAAGGTCATTGCGAGCCCCAACCCCGGCTTCGATCAGCCGGCCAAGAC
>Ga0134087_10000185_pt1 | contig 13239 bp, 16 predicted proteins | sample 15_taG_23_FD_109981 | JGI IMG/M metagenome (GOLD analysis project Ga0134087, IMG submission 109981) | Grasslands soil microbial communities from the Angelo Coastal Reserve, California, USA - 15_D_Glu_20cm_5_24_1 metaG | ecosystem: Environmental > Terrestrial > Soil > Grasslands ... | reverse complement strand
TCATGGCGGCGAGCTCGGGGCTCTCCCCCTCGGCGCTCACGGCGCGCGGCTCGAGCGCCATGCCGCACACGGGGCAGGAGCCGGGGTGCTCGCGCACGACCTCCGGGTGCATCGGGCAGACGTACTCGCCGGCCCCGGGCGCCGCCGTCACCCGCATGCCGCACGACGGCTCGCGCTCGTTTCCGGGCGCTGCTGCAAGGCGCACGGGGCGATTATGGGCGTACTCTTGGCCGAGTGCCATGCAGAGCTGCAAGCCGTCGCACGGCGGCGAGCCGATGCTGCCGCGGCCTGCGCCCTCCCCGTGGCATGGAGTCTGCTGGGGACGAGCGCACAGCGCGGCCGGGCGCCACATGGAGGGAAGAACGGTGAGGATGAGAAACCTATCGAGCCTGATTGCCTTCGTCGCGCTGCTCGCCGCGGGTCCTTTGCCCGCACGAGCGTGCACCACGGACGCCGAGTGCGACGACGGCAACGTCTGCGACGGCGCCGAGTACTGCCAGGCGGGCGTCTGCTACAGCCGCACGCCGCTGGTCTGTGACGACGGCGATCCGTGCACCGTCAACACGTGCGACCCGAGCCTCGGCTGCCAGTTCCAGCCGTCGGCCGGGTGCATGATCGGCGGCCAGAAGTTCAAGCTCGGCAGCCACAGCGACCTGCGCGTGGTCCTGCAGACGGCCGGCGGGTACGGGGGCGGAGCTTTCCCGCCGGCGAATGGTCCCGACGACCCGGTGCTCCACGGGGCGAGCGTACGCATCTACACCACCAACGGCGACATGTTCGACAACACGTACGGCTTGCCGAGCTCGAACTGGGCCTATGTCGGCGCGCTCGATGGCAACTACGGGTACGTCTACAAGGACCTCAACGGATTGCTCGGCCCGATCCGCCTCGCCGTCATTCGCAACGGCAAGCCGTCGAAGGTGCAGGGACTGGGGCCGGCGCTCAACTTCTCCCTCCGCGCGGATCCGCAACCGGTCCACGTCGTCCTGCGTTTCGGCACCCTCAACGACTGCCTGTCCTTCGGCGGTACCAAGTTCAAGTTCGTTCCCGACGCGGCCTTCCGCGCCCTGCACGCACCGCCCCCGGCGACCTGCCCCTGACGGGGCCCGGGCGCCCGTTCCTTGACCGCCGCGCGAAAGCTAGCTACGGCGGTCTCGCGGAGGACGCCCCATGGCACGATCCCTCACCAGCGCCGCTCTCCTGCTCCTGCTGCTCGTCGCCCCGCCCGCCGACGCGCAGACCGCCGGGCGAAAGTTCCTGCGCGGTCTCGCCGGCATGACCACGGCCTTCCTCGAGGTGCCGGGCAACATGGTCGCCGAGACGCGGACGCGCGGTGCGGGGGTGGGCATCCCGTTCGGCTTCGCCAAGGGCCTCGGGATGATCATCCCGCGGGTGTTCGTCGGGGTCTGGGACTTCTTGAGCGCTCCATTTCCTGCGCCCGCCGGCTTCAAGCCCATTCTCGAGCCCGAGTTCCCCTGGGGGTACTTCGAGGGCGAGGCGTCGAGCCCACCGCCACCGCCGCCACCTCCGCCGCGGAAGCGCACCCGGACTCATTGACCGTGGACGTCCTCCGGACGCTCGCCCCCAAGGTTTCCAACTGGGGGCGATGGGGGCCGGACGATGAGATTGGTACGGTCAACTTCATCACGCCCGAGGCCGTGCGCCGGGGCGCGGCGTGCGTGAAGCGCGGCGACGTCTTCAGCCTCGGCCTCCCGCTCGGCGCCGACGGACCGCAGCTCGGCACGCACGGCCGCATGAACCCGATCCACCTGATGAGCGCCCTCGAGGGCCGCGTGAGCGCCGAGGGGGACTTCCGCTACAGCGACGACATCGTCGTCATGCCGCTCCAGTGTGCGACGCAGTGGGACAGCCTCGCGCACGTCTACTACGACGGCCAGCTCTACAACGGGTTTCCGGCGACGGCGATCACCGCCGCCGGCGCGGCGCGCAACGCCATCGACCGCGTCGGCGCGGGCATCGTCTCGCGCGGCGTGCTGCTCGACGTCGCGCGCCTGTGGGGCGTGGACCGGGTGGCGCCCGGCGTGGCGATCAAGCCGACCGACCTCGACACCGCCGAACGCGCGGCCGGGGTGCGCGTCGGGACGGGCGACGTGCTCCTCGTGCGCACCGGGCACCTCGCGGTCTTCAAGGTCGACCGCGACCGCGAAGGCTATCTCCGCCGGACGCCCGGGCTCGGCGTCGCCTGCGTCGAGTGGTTGCACGCACGGCAGGTGGCCGCGGTGGCGACCGACACGGTCGCGGTCGAGGTGATCCCGTGGGAGGACCCGGCCGTACCGCTTCCTCTCCACCTCCTCTGCATCCGCGACATGGGCCTCACGCTCGGCGAGATGTTCGACCTCGACGCGCTCGCCGCCGACTGCGCGCGCGACGGCGTCTGGGAGTTCCTGTTCAGCGCTCCACCGCTGAAGGTGTCGGGCGGCGTCGGGTCGCCGCTCAACCCGCTCGCCGTGAAGTAGCCGGGCCGGTTGCGTCGACGCGCAGGCTCGGCGCCTTGCGACTTGCAGGTGAAGGCCTCATACTGGTCATATGAAAGCCACGGCCGCGCGAGCCAGGACCCTGGTCACGGCGCACGCAAAAGGCCGGCCGCTGCGCGCGCGGGAGGTGACGGCCCGGGTCAGAGCTGGTCTGCCAATAGCCGAGTTCGATGCGCTCCGTGAGCTGTTGGGCCTCACCGTGGAGAGCCTGGCGAGCAGAGTCGGCACGTCGATCGCGACGCTCTCGCGCCGGCGGCAGAGCGGCCAGCCCCTCGATGCCGGCCACAGTGACCGGCTCCTGCGTCTCGCGCGGTTGTTTCGCCTGGCGACCGAGCTGCACGATGGCGACGAAGAGGCAGCACGAGACTGGCTGAGCAAGCCGGCCCGCGCCCTCGACGGCGAGACGCCGCTGGATCGCGCCGACACGGAGGCCGGGGCGCGCGAGGTCGAGAACCTCATCGGTCGGTTGGAGCACGGCGTCTACACCTGATGCCGGAGCTCTGGCGCGTGGTGAAGCGCAAGCACGCGTCCACGGCGTTCGACGGCAAGGCTGCGCAGCGCTTCGGGGGGCGTTGGAATTCACCTGGTCGGAGAGCCGTCTATGCCAGCGCGACCAAGTCACTCGCGGTTCTGGAGGTGCTCGTGCACATCGATGTCGGGGGGCGACTGCCTCGCTTGGTGGCCTTCACGTTCGTCGTCGACGACGAGCTCGTCGATCGCCTGCCTGGCGCCCGGCTGCCTCGACACTGGCGCACGTCGCGAGGGCTGGAGGTGACGCAGCGGATCGGCGACGAGTGGCTCGCGTCCGGCCGGGCTCTGGCCCTGGCCGTGCCGAGTGGCATCGTACCGGAAGAATCGAACTATCTGCTCAATCCGGCTCACCCGCGCTTTGGCCGCCTGAAATTCGGACGGCCCATGCCGTTCCTCCTGGACCCGCGCCTGTAACGTGACCGGGGAGGCAGAAGCTCGCGGCCGAGAGCCGCCGAGCCAGTTGCTTGCGCACGCGCGTGTTGATCGCGGGGCGGCCACAGAGCCGGAAGGACCCGGCGAGGTCTTCCGAGGCGAAGCGCCTTCTCGACTCCTCTTCCCCGGCTGCCTCTTCGATGTCTTTCTCGATGAGCTGGCGTACGTACTTCGCGCGATCGAGCCCGAGCCGATGGGCACGCGCTTCCGCGCGACCGAGCAGGTCGACGGGGATGCGCACGGTGAGGACCTTTGTCATACGAGAGCTGCGGACGGGTCTCTACTCGGGCGTCTCGTGCTCGGATAGATGACGGAGCCACGGGGTCTTCTTGCGGACGGCGTTGTAGAGGCGACGATCGGCCGTCCAGCAGTCGATGCCGAGCAGCTCGGCCACGCCGAGGTAGAAGCAATCATACGCGGTTGGGCGACCGAGGTCTCGCGCGAGATTCCACGCGCGTTCCACGAGCCCCGTGGGTGCTCGAAGCGACACCGGCATGGTGAGGAGGAGTCCCAGGGCCTGACGCGCCGCCTCCTCCTCGAGGTCATGCCGGACGACCATTCGACGGAGGACGGACGTGCACTCGAAGACGAACAAGCCCGGCGCTACCACCTCGACGCCTCGGGCGATCCACGAACGCCAGAGCGACCTGGCCTGCGCGCTATCGTCCTCGACGACGAGCAGCTTGAGTGCGAGGCTTGCGTCGAGGCAAACCATTCCCTCCGGCACGTTCCTCCTCCCGTACCTCACGCAGTGCCTCGGTCGAGGATCTCCTCACGCGTGGCCGACCGCGCAACGTGTCCTCTACCCGTTCGATCCAGCGCAGCATCTCCCGCGCGATCGTCCTTGGCTCGGCGTCTGCCCGCTCGAGCCGTTCGAGGTCTTCCATCCCGATCAAGGCTGCCTTGGGGCGACCCCGGGACGAAAGCACGATCCGCTGGCCACCATGGGCGGCGTCGTTCACGAGCGCGGACAGACGATCGCGGGCCTGACCCAGGCTGACATGCTTCATGGTGCTTCAATTACGCCACAAACGCCAAATACGCCAGAACCGGCGACCGGCGAGCTGAACGCACATGGGGCTCCGGAGCGACGCGCTCGGCGCCGTCCGGCTCATGGCGCCTCAGCGCGGTAGCCCGAGGATCCGCGTGGCGATCACGTTCCGCTGGATCTCGGATGTGCCGCCCATGATCGTCTCGGAGCGCGAGTAGAGCCAGGCATGCCCGAACTCGCCAGGCAGGAGCCCGTACGGGCCGAGCATCTCCATCGCGAGCTCCTGCAGGCGCTGGTCGGTCTCGCTGCCGAGCACCTTCTCGATCGAGCTCTCGGCGCCGGGCTCGGCGGTGCGGAGGAGCCGCGTGAGGCTCCGGTAGCCGACGAGCCGCAGCATCTCGACCTCGATGTGCGCCTGCGCGAGGCGCTGGCGGACGAGCGGGTTGCGAACCGCGCCGCGATCGTGGGCCGCCCGAATCAGCCGCTCGAGGCTTCGCCGGATCCGGCGCTGGAAGGTGAAGGTCCAGACCGGCCCGCGCTCGTGCGCCAGGATGCCCATCGCGATCTGCCAGCCGGCGCCGGCCTCGCCGACCAGCCGATCGGCGGGCACCTCGACGCCGTCGAAGAACACCTCGGAGAACTCGGCCTCGCCGGTCATCTGCCGCAGCGGCCGGACGGTGATGCCGGCGCTGCGCATGTCGACCAGGAGCAGCGAGAGCCCCTTGTGCTTCGGCGCCTCCGGCTCGGTCCGGCAGAGGAGGAAGCACCAGTCGGCGATGTCCGCGTGGCTCGTCCAGACCTTCTGCCCGCTCACCACGAATCCGTGGCCGTGCCGCTCGGCGCGCGTGCGCAGCGCGGCCAGGTCCGAGCCGGCGCCGGGCTCGGAGAAGCCCTGGCACCAGAGCTCGCGCCCCGAGAGGAGCGGGCGAAGGAAACGATCGCGCTGCTCGGTGCTGCCGTGCTGCAGGATCGCGGGGCCGATCAGATCGACGGTGGACGCTGCCGCGGGACGCGGCGCGCCCGCGTGGTCCAGCTCCTGGTCGAAGAGCCAGCGCTCGATCACCGTCGCGCCCCGTCCCCCGTGGGCGCGCGGCCAGGCGATCGCCGCCCAGCCGCCCTCGAAGAGCATGCGCTGCCAGTCGCGCGCGATCTCGAGCCAGGCGGGGTCGTCGGCCCGCGTCCAGCAGTGATCGCGTCTCCAGGCGCGTGGCAGCTGCGCGTCGAGCCAGGTGCGCGCCTCGGCGGCGAAGGCGAGCTCGGCGTCGGTGAAGGCGAAGTCCATGTCCCGGCCGTCGCGTCGTAGCACGCGGGACGCGGCCGCTGCCACCGGTTTGCCGCGTCGCCGGCGTTTGGAGTAAGCCTCCCGTCATCGTGGGCGAGGCGGAGGCATTTCGCACCGAGCTGCGCGCCTGGCTCGCCGCGCATCTGCCGTCGGAGCCGGTGCCCGCCGCCGACGAGGAGCGCCATCGGTTCCTGCGCGCGTGGCAGCGCTCGCTCGCGGCCGGCCGCTGGGTTGGCATCCACTGGCCGCGCGAGTACGGCGGTCGCGCCGCCACCCTGAAGGAGCAGATCATCTACACCGAGGAGATGGCGCGTGTGCGGGCGCCGGCGATCCTCGACCCGATCGCCGTGAACATCGTCGGCCCGTTGCTCATCCACTACGGCAGCGCGGCGCAGCGCGAACGGTTCCTCCCACCCATCCTGCCGGCGGAGGAGGTGTGGTGTCTCGGCTTCTCGGAACCGGGTGCGGGCTCGGACCTCGCGGCGCTCCGCTGCCGGGCGGAGCGGGACGGCGAGGAGTGGGTGGTGAGCGGGCAGAAGGTCTGGTCGAGCAAGGCGCACGTCGCGGACTGGTGCCTGCTGCTCGTGCGCACCGACGGCGGCGCCGCCAAGCACAAGGGCATCAGCTGCCTCGCGGTCGACATGCGGAGCCCCGGCATCACGTGGCGGCCGCTCGTCCAGCTGAGCGGCCGTTCGGAGTTCAACGAGCTGTTCCTCGACCAGGTGCGGGTGCCGGTGGAGAACACGATCGGGCCGATCAACGGGGGCTGGCCGCTCGTCCGCGCCGCGCTGGCCCACGAGCGCGGTACGCTGTGGGCCTTCGAGTTCAAGATCCGGCTGCAGAACGCGGCGCTCGCGCTGGTCGACCTCTACCGAGGGTCCGCCGCCCGTCGCGACCTCGCGGCCCTCCGCCAGGACGTCGCCCAGGCCTACATCGAGGCCGAGGTGTTCGCCGCGCACACGCTTCGCATCCTGCCCCGCCTGCACGAGGCCGCCGACGTGCCGCCCGAGGCGGCGCTGCAGAAGCTCTTCGGCAGCGAGATCCAGCAGCGCACGTGTGAGCTCGCGATGGCGCTCCTCGGCGCTCACGGCGCGCTCGACGGTGGTACATGGCAGGAGGCGTACCTCTACTCGCGTTCCGTCACCATCTCGTCGGGGACGTCGGAGATCCTGCGCACGCTGCTCGCCGAGCGCGCGCTCGGGCTGCCCCGCGGGTGACCGCCGTGCGTCACGCAACGCTCCTCGGCCGCGTCGCCGCGACTCCCTTCTACCGGGGGCGCGTTGCGGAAGGGAATCTGGCCACTTGGGACCGCCTGCCGCTCACGCGCCGTGAAGAGCTGCTGCGCGATCAGCTCGACCACCTGCCGTGGGGTACTCGCCGGTTCGCGGACGCCGCTGCGCCCGTACGCGTCGGCGTCACGGGAAGCGGCGACGGGCTCCTCGTGCTCGCCTGGTCACCCGCGGCGCTGGCGCGCGAGCGGGCGGCGGGCGTGCGGCTCCTCCGCCGCCTCGGCGTCGGGCCGGGCACGCGCGTGGCGAACAGCCTCCCCGGCGCACTGGCGACGCCCGGCGCGCTCCTCCTCGGCGACGTCGTCGAGGAGATCGGCGCCCTCGACGTGCCGCTCGGCTCGCCGGACACGGAGCCGGCCGCGCGCCAGGCGTGGGAGCTCGTCGACCGCGTCGAGCCTGCCGTCATGGTGCTCGACGCGGGCTCGGCCGTCGCGCTCTTCGCCGCCGTCCCGCGGTCGACTCGTGAGTGGTGGCGCGGCCTCGTCTGGCTGGACGCCGGAGCCGTGCCTCCCCGTGCGCCCGCGGCGGCGGGCTTCTCGGGCTGGCAGCGCCACTGGCTCGCGGTCCCCGAGGCGGCGAGCTTCGTCGCGCACTCCTGCGCGGCATCGCGCTATCACGTCGACGAGGGCGTCGAGGCCGAGGTGGTTGACGTCGAGAGCGGAGCCCCGTTGCCCGCCGGCCGCGAAGGCCTGCTCGCGCTCACGCCGCTCGACGGCGACACGGCGCTCCTGCGCTACGCGAGCGGCCTCGGGGCACGTATGCTCCCCGCCCCCTGCGGCTGCGGCGAGGCCGGTACGGTGATGGAGATCGCATGACGTCTCTCGACGACCGCAAGGAGCGCGTCCGCCGTGCCTACGAAGGGCTCGCGCGGGGCGACGGGCAGGGCCTCCTCGACCTCTTCGCTCCCGACGTCGTCTACACGGTGATCGGGACGTCGGCCTACTCCGGTGTCTTCCGCGGCCGCAACGCGGTGCGCGAGCGCCTCTTCCGGCCGCTCGTCGCCGCCCTCGCGACGCCGCTCGCCATCGAGGTGCAGAGCCTCACCGCCGAGGACGACCGCGTCGTCGCCCAGCTGAAGGGTCATGCGACGCTCCGCTCGGGCGTGCCGTACGACAACACCTACTGCTTCGTCTTCCGGTTCGCCGGAGACCAGGTCGCGGAGGTGACCGAGTACCTCGACACGGCGCTCGTGGCGCGCGCCTTCACCGTGCCCGCCGAGCGCGAGGCGCTCCTCCGGCTGATGGACCTCAACATGTGCGAGATGTTCCGCGATATCGTGCGGCTCGGACGCGGCGGCGAACTTCTCGAGACGCCGGCCTTGACGCTCTGCGCGAGCCCGCACGGCACGCCCTTCCACAACATGACGATCGTGCGCGACGCCGTCGACGCGGACACCGTCGTCGCGATGGTGCGCGACTTCTACGCCCGCCGCGGTCTCGCCTTCTCCATCGGCACCCGCGACCACGCCGACGCGGCGCTCGAAGCCGCGCTGCGCGAGCGCGGCTTCATGGAGCTGGTCGAGGTACCAGGCATGGCGCTCCTCGCCGACCCGGGGACGCGGAGCGAGCCGCCCGGCCTGGAGATCCGCCGCGTCAGGGACGACCAGGGACGGCGCGACTACCTGGAGGTGACCGCCGAAGCGTACGCGACCTTCCAGCAGCCCCGGGAGATGACCGAGGACACGTTCGCATCGCTCGAGAGCCTGCACGCGCCGCACATCCAGGGCTTCGTCGGCTACCTCGACGGCGCACCGGTGGCCGCCGCCGCGCTCTATCTGACGCACGGGGTGGCGGGCATCGGCTGGGTCGGCACGCTGTCGGCACACCGCGGCCACCGCTACGCCGAGGCGGTCACCTGGGCCGCCGTGCGGGAAGGCTTCCGGCGGGGAGCGATCTTCGCCAACCTCCAGGCGTCGCCCCTCGGCCGCCCGGTCTACGAGCGGATGGGGTTCATCACACCCACCCGCTACCACGTCCTCGTCGGCACCGTCTGAGAGGCCGCACTCTCCGCGGCACGTGATTCGTGCGGCTCGCCGCACTGCGCGATCCGGCATCGGCGCGTCCACCGCGACTCACGATTTCGAGCATCGGCCGGGCATGACCGTTGCTGATCGGAGGCCCCGCCAGGGGTTCGGCCGCGCCGTGCAGGCGGGTCGCGCCCGCATGAAGGGGGGCTCCGGTGCGACGTTCCAAGGAGCGGGTCATTCTCGCGCTCCTGCTCATCAACGTGGTCCTGCAGGTCGTGGACGGAGTCATGACCTTCGCCTTCCTTCGGCCGGGATTGGCCGAGGAGCTCAACCCGCTGATGCGCGCGGTGATCGAGCACTATGGCGTCGGGCCGACGGTGTGCCTCGTGAAGGTCTTCGCGATCGCGCTGCTCAGCCTCGTCTGGCCGCTCCGCAGGAACTCGCTCGCTGCTCCGGGTCTCCTGTTCCTCGGCGCGTTCTACGTGGTCATCGTGCTCCTGCCGTGGGCGACCGCCCTGGCGGGTTGAGCGCTCTCTTTCGTGTTCGCCGTGAGAAGCGGCAGCCGAACTGCGAGGCATATCGCGGCGATCATCGTGTCGCGCTCGCCGATTCCCTCGCCCTTGGCGTCGAGTTCCCGGGCGAGATCTCCGGCTCGACGCGCCGCTGGCTCGTTGAACGGGTACACGCGGAGGCCGCGCAGTACTCGCCTCGTCTGGTCCCGCTGCGTCTCGGTCGCGCATCCGCGCCACACTTCGAAGGCGGACACTGCCGTGGTCCCGAGGCGACCTTGCCGCAGGAGCCGCGCCATCTGCTCGTGGCTTCGCGCTCGAGGAGATCGATCAGGGCATCCGTGTCCGCGATCACCGGCGGACGGTCCAAGGCGTCGCCCTCGCTCGCTTGACCCGCTCCCGCAGGCCACTCCCGCGGAGCGCGCCGTAGGCCTTCAACGCCTCGGCAATGTCCTCTTGAGAAGGCGGCATCGGCTCCTCGATCCCCAGGTCGGCCTCGGCAGCTTCCGCAAGGCGACGGCGCACCCAATCGGAGAGGGAGATGCCTCGTCGTTCCGCGGCACGCGTGAAACGCGCCTTCTCGGCGGCGGTGGCCTTCACCTCGATCCGCTCCTCAGCCCTTGCTGACATGTACGGATATGTACGGACGCCAGCTCACGGGCGCAAGTCGCTGGGCGGGGCTGCATGACGCGGAGTGCGAGGCCCGGCATCTTCCAGCCGCCCCCGCTCTGGTGGTACGAGCTGGCGGACGCTCCGGTCGGTCAACGCGATCTTCATGCGGCTCCCAACACTCGGTGACCTCTGATGCCCGCCCCGACATCAAATAGAAAGTCCTTGCCCCACGGCCTCCCCTTCGCGCCCACGAAGGTCGGCGTGCTCATCGACATCGACATGGGCACCAAGGAGGACTTCCTGGCCACGCTGCGCTTCGGGTTCGACGAGGCCCACGCCGAGGGCGTGATCACCCGCCCGGTCGAGCTCGTCGTGAAGGAGGCGATCGGGCTCCCGCGCCTCGAGGCGAAGAACACGATCGACGGCTATCTCGCCCTTGCCGCCGAGGGCGTGCTCTGCGTCATCGGCCCGCTCATCACCGACAACTCGATCGCGCTCGCGCCGGTGATCGACCGCACCGGCGTGCCGGCCGTCACCTGGACGGGCACCGACCGCTACCATGGACAATACTGCTTCAACCTCGGCAACGGCGGCCTCGCCGAGGAGGCGGCGATGATGGCGGCGTGGATCCGCCGGCGCGGCTACACGACGGTCGGCATGATCCACGAGATCAGCCCGGGCGGCGTCGAGTACGCGTCGAACTTCCGCTACTACGCGGCCCGCGCCCGGCTCGACGTCCTGATCGAGGCCTACACGACGCAGGTTCCCGACGACCTCGAGGGCATCCTCCGGAAAATCCGCGACCAGCGGCCCGATTGCCTCGCCTATCTCGGCTACGGGTACCCGACGATCCTGATGGCCCCGATGTTCCGGAACCTCGGCTGGGACCCGCCCCGGATCATGACCAGCGCCTTCCAGTTCTGCTACGCCAAGCCCGAGTGGATGGCGGCGCTCGAGGGCTGGTACGGCATCGACCAGATGTGCGAGGAGAACCCGCGGCTCGGGCCCATGCTCGACCGCTTCGCGGACCATCTCGGCAAGCGGCGCGACCACACCGTGACGGCGCTCAGCTACGACACGACGCGTTTGATCGCCGAAGGGCTAGCGCGCGCGCCGCTGCTGACCCCCGCCGGCGTGAAGGACGGCCTCGAGCGGGTGCGCATGCTGCCCGCCGTCAACGGGGGCCCGCGCACGCACATGAGCCTCGGGCCCTACGATCACAAGGCGTACAAGGGCGACTGGCTCGTGATCCGCCGCATCGAGGGCGGGAGGACGGTGTTCGTCGGGCTCCACGAGCCGGCGATCTGATGCTCCTGCCGACGTCTCCGGCGTTCCTCGCGCTGCAAGCCTCCCGTCGCGGCCGGGCGGGTGGCCTCTGCTTCGCCGGCCGGCGCATCGCCTACGGGGAGCTCTCCGCCGCCGTCGACGAGCTGGCGGCGTGGCTCGTGCGGCGGGGGCTCGGGACGGGACAGCCGATCGGCGTGCAGGCGGCGAACGAGCCCGCGGTGGTGGCGATGCTCTTCGCCGTCTGGGGGATCGGGGCCGTCGCCGTGCCGATCGCCGTCCGCTCGACGGCCGAGGAGACGGCACACCTGCTCGAGCATGCGCGGGCCCGGGCGCTCCTCTGCGATCGTGGACGGGAGGCCGTCGCCCGCGACGCGGCCGCGGCGGCCGGCGTGCCGGCCTTCGTGACGGCGCCCGACCTGCCGCTCGCGCCGCGGCTCCTCCGTCGCGGCCGGCGGCCCGCGCCCCGCGCGCCCCGCCCGCCGGCGGCCGACGGGCTCGCGGTGATCGCCTACACCTCGGGGACGACGGGGGCCCCGAAGGGCGTCATGCTGACGCACGCGAACCTCCTCTGGGCGATGCTTGCCTGCGCCCAGGCGCGTGGCGACCGGGCCGAGACCGTCGGCGCCTGTCTGAGCCCGCTCAGCCACGTGCCGGTGCTGGTCTCGCACCTCCTCTGCCGCCTGCTCGCCGGGGCCACCGCCGTGCTGGTCGAGAAGTTCGACGTCGGCGCGACGCTCGATGCCGTCGAGCGCTTCGGGGTGACCGACCTCACGCTGATCGGCGGCATGGTCTTCGACATGCTCGCGCTCGGCCAGATTCCGGCGGCCGTGCGCCGGACGGTCGAGAAGGTGTCGGTGGGGGGTGCACCGACGCCGATGGAGGCGAAGCGCGCGCTCGCCCGGCTCTTCGAGGGCGCGGAGCTGATCGAGGCATACGGCCAGACCGAGTCGACCGACGGCGTCACGATGGCGCGCGGCACGAGCGTGTTCGACCGCGAGGGCACCGTCGGGCGGGTGAACCCGCACGTTGTCGTCGCGGTGCGTCGCCCCGACGGGGCGCTGGCGGCGCCGGGGGAGGAAGGGGAGATCGTGGTCGGCGGGCCGACCGTCATGGCCGGCTACCACCGCGACCGCGCCGCCACCGGCGACGCCGTCCGCGATGGCTGGCTGCACACCGGGGACCTCGGGCGGCAGGACGCGGACGGCTACCTCTTCCTCACCGGGCGCGTGAAGGACATCATCATCACCGGCGGCGAGAACGTGTCGCCCGCCGAGGTGGAGGCCGTGCTGCGCGCCCATCCGGGCGTCGCCGACGTCGCCGTCATCGGCACGCCGCACCCCAAGTGGGGCGAGCAGGTGACGGCCGTGGTGGTCAGGCAACCGGGCGCCCGGGTGGACGGCGCCGCGCTCGGCGCCTTCGCGGGGGCCCGGCTCGCCGGCTTCAAGCGGCCGCGACGGGTGGAGTTCGTCGACGCCCTGCCGCGCAACGCCGCCAACAAGGTGCAGGCGCACCTGCTGCGGGAGCGCTTCGGCGGCTGATGGAGACGCTCGGCGCCTTCCTCGACGCCGCCGTCGCCCGCGCGCCCGCGCGCGAGGCGCTGGCGGCTGCGCCGCGGGCAGAGGTGACGGCGCGGCTCGGCTGGGCCGAGCTGCGAGCGGCGAGCCGGGAGGCGGCGAAGAAGCTGCTGCTGGCCGGCGCCGGCAAGGGTGCCCGCGTCGGTCTCTTCTGCACCAACCGCCTCGAATGGCTGCCGATCGCCTTCGGCGCCCTCCGGCTGGGGGCCGTCCTGGTCCCGCTCTCCACGCTCTGGAAGCGAGACGAGCTGGCCCACGCGCTCGGGCACGC
>Ga0134087_10000183_pt1 | contig 13266 bp, 10 predicted proteins | sample 15_taG_23_FD_109981 | JGI IMG/M metagenome (GOLD analysis project Ga0134087, IMG submission 109981) | Grasslands soil microbial communities from the Angelo Coastal Reserve, California, USA - 15_D_Glu_20cm_5_24_1 metaG | ecosystem: Environmental > Terrestrial > Soil > Grasslands ... | reverse complement strand
GAAGGAACGGGAGGCCAAGATCTTGCGTCTCTATTTCGGCCTCGAGGGTCAGGAGCCGATGACCCTCGAGGAGATCGGGTCCTTGCTCGGGATCACGCGGGAGCGGGTGCGACAGATCAAAGAGAAGGCCCTGGCGCGGCTGCGGCACGTGTCGAGAGCCAGAGCGCTGGAGAGCTTCCTCTTCTAGGTCTCGGGAGCACCGAGCAGGAAGCCGTACTCGACGGTGCACCGAGGGGTACTGCTCTGTGCTCCGTGCTCCGTCTATATTCTCCCCCCATGGCCGGCTTAGCATCGTTCGACGTCTCCACCGGCGCCGACCTTCAGGAGGTCGATAACGCCGTCCACCAGGCGACCAAAGAAGTCGCCCAGCGCTACGACTTCAAGGGTTCCAAGGCGTCGATCGCGTTCGACCGCGCCCAGGCGACCCTCACGCTCGTCGCCGACAACGACTTCAAAATGAAGGCCCTGCTGGACGTGCTGCAGTCCAAGCTCGTCAAGCGCGGCGTCCCCGTGAAGAACCTCGAGCTGGGCGAGGTTACTCCCGCGGCGAACGACACGGTGCGCCGCGAGATCAAGCTCACGCAAGGGATCCCGCAAGAAAAGGCGAAGGCGATCGTCAAGGCAATCAAGGACCGAAAGTTCAAGAAGGCGCAGGCGTCGATCCAGGGTGAGGAGATCCGCGTGCAGGCGCCCTCCAAGGACGAGCTGCAGGAGGTGATCGCGTTCCTGCGCTCGCAGGATTGGGGCATTGAGCTCAGGTTCGGGAATTACCGCGGATGAAGCTGGGGGTCGTCTCACTCGGCTGTGACAAGGCGACCGTCGACTCCGAGCGGCTGGTCGGCGAGCTGGTGGGCCATGGCGCCGTGGTGACGCCCGACCTCCCGCGCGCCGACGTGATCCTCGTCAACACATGCGGGTTCATCGACGCCGCCAAGCAGGAATCGATCGACGCGATCTTGTCAGCCGCACGCCTCAAGGCACAAGGCACCGTGAAGGCGGTGGTTGCCGTCGGCTGCCTCGTCCAGCGCTACAAGCAGGAGCTGCAGCAGGAGATCCCCGAGGTCGATCTGTTTCTCGGATTCTCCGACCTGCACCACCTGGTGCCGGCGCTCGCCGAGCGCGGGTTGATTACCGACCCGATCGCGCGCCATCCCGGCGTCCGGGAGTTCCTTGGCGACGCACCCCATGTCCGCTATCTCAAGATCTCCGAAGGCTGCGATCACACGTGCGCCTTCTGCGCCATCCCGTTGATGCGCGGGAAGCATCGCTCGGAGCCGCTCGAGCGGCTGGTGCGCGAGGCCCAGGCGCTCGAAGCACAAGGGGCGCGGGAGATCAATCTCGTCGCCCAGGACCTGGGGCATTACGGGCGTGATCTCGGACGTGATGGCGCGAAGCTTCCCGATCTGCTGGAAGCGCTGCTGCGCGAGACGTCGATTCCGTGGTACCGCCTGTTGTACGTCTACTCGGCGGGGCTCAGCGAGCGGCTGCTGGCGCTGATGGCGGGGGAGTCGCGCATCGTGCCGTACATCGACATGCCGATCCAGCACGCGAGCGACCGCATGCTCGAGCGCATGCGGCGCCCCGAGCGGAAGCACTCCCTGCGCGCCAAGCTCGGCTGGCTCAGGTCGACGATCCCCGATCTCGCGGTTCGTACCACCTGTCTCGTGGGCTTCCCCGGCGAGACCGACGCGGAATTTCGCGAGCTACTCGGCTTCCTCGAGGAAGCACAGTTCGACCGGCTCGGTGCGTTCGCCTATTCGCCGCAGGACGGCACGCGTGCCAAGCAGTACGAGGACGACGTGCCCGACGAGGTCAAGGGCGACCGTCTCGAAGAGCTGCTCGAAGTCCAGCGCGCCATTTCGGCGGAGCGGCTCGCCCGGTTCGTGGGGCGGGAGGCGGACGTGCTGGTTGATCGCGTCGCGGATCCGGACGAGGCCGGCGCCACCCACGTGGGGCGGGTGCCGTGGCAGGCCGACGACGTGGACGGGGTCACCTACGTCGAACGGGGCGGCTGGGCCGAGCCCGGGCGCTTCGTCCGCGTCCGCCTGAGCGCCAGCGAGGACTACGACTTTCGGGCGATCGCCCTGACGTGAGTCGTTCGGAGGAGCTGTTCGACCGGGCGCAGGCCGTGCTTCCCGGGGGAGTGAATTCGCCGGTTCGGGCGTTCCGCGCCGTGGGCGGGACGCCGTTCTTCGTCGATCGGGCGCGCGGGGCATGCCTCACCGATGTCGACGGCAAGACCTACCTCGACTACGTGTGCTCCTGGGGCCCGCTGATTCTGGGCCACGCGCACCCCGCGGTGCTCGACGCCATTCGCGGCGCGGCAGAGCGGGGTTGGACCTATGGCGCCCCCTGTGCCGCCGAAGTCGAGCTCGCCGAGCTGGTGCGACGGCGCATGCCGGCGCTCGAAATGGTGCGTTTCGTGAACTCGGGCACCGAGGCAACGATGGCGGCGGTGCGGGTCGCGCGGGCCGCGACCCGGCGCGAGGTCATCCTCAAGTTCGAGGGCTGCTATCACGGGCACGCCGACGGCTTCCTGGTGAAGGCCGGGAGCGGCGTCGCGACGCTCGGACTCCCGGACAGCCCCGGCGTGCCAGGCGCGCTCGCCGAGCTGACGCTCACCGTGCCGTTCAACGATCCCGCGGCCGTGCAGGCGGTGTTCGCGCGCCGCGGCCAGGAAATCGCGGCGGTCATCGTCGAGCCGTATGTCGGTAATGCCGGGTTTATCGCGCCCGAGCCAGGCTTTCACGAGGCGCTCCGCGCGCTGTGCGACCGCCACGGGGCGCTGTTGATCTTCGACGAGGTGATGACCGGGTTCCGCGTCGCGCCGGGCGGCGCACAGCAGCGGCTCGCCGTGCGGCCGGACCTGACGACCCTGGGCAAGATCCTCGGGGGTGGGTTGCCGGTGGGGGCGTACGGCGGGCGCGCGGACCTGATGCGGCTCGTCGCCCCTGAGGGACCCGTGTATCAGGCCGGGACCCTGTCGGGCAACCCGGTCGCGATGGCGGCCGGGCTGGCGACGCTGCGCGAGACCGAGCGTCCCGGCTTCTATGACCTGCTGGAGCGGCGAACCGCCCGGCTGGTGGCGGGTATAGGGGACGCCGCGCGCCGGCACGGCGTCGCGGCGACCGGGGGTCACGCCGGCTCGATGTGGGGCGTCTATCTCACCGCGGGGCCGGTGCGCACGTTCGCGCAGGCGAAGGGTGCGGACACGGGCCTGTTTGCGCGGTGGCATCGCGCGGCGCTCGCCCGGGGTGTGTTCCTCGCGCCCTCGGCCTTCGAGGCGGGGTTCGTCTCCAGCGCGCACACGGATGCCGACATCGACTTCACCGTCACACAACTCGACGCGGCCCTGGGCGAGGCGCGGGCTCGCTAGCCTCCTCGCTCTGGCCGCCGCGGCCTGCCCGCGGCCGCAGCCCTCCGCGGCGCCCCTCACTCCCGGCGTAGAGCCGGAGCTGCGCGTCGGGCTCGCGCTCGGAGCGGCGAGCATCACGCTCGGGGGCGACGGCGAATTGTTCGTCACCGACGACGGTAACGGCCAGCCGGTCGGCTCCGTCCCCGCCGGCGCCTCCTGGACGATCGTGCCCGATACGGGCGGGCTGCGCGTCGTGCAACCGGACGGCGCGCGCAGTGCACGCCATGTCGGGATCTCCGCGGTCAACGTTACCGAGCATCGCTTCGCGATGGCGGGGGGCCGGCGCTACCGCGGCCGCGTGAACGTCGTCCGGGACCCTTCGGGCCTGACGCTGCTGAACCGCGTGCCCGTGGAGAGCTATCTCGCGGGGGTGCTGGGTGGCGAAATCGGCATCCGGCGCAACGACGAGGAGCAGGCGCTGCTCGCCCAGGCGGTGGTCTCGCGCAGTTTCGCCCTGAAGAACCGCGGGCGCTGGGAGGCGTTCGGGTTCGACGCGTGGGCGGACGTCCGCGACCAGGTGTACAACGGCGTCTCGGGGGAAACGCCGGAGGTGTGGAGTGCCGTGCGTCGCACCGGCGGCCAGGTGCTCGAGTATGACGGCGCGATCATCGAGGCCTACTTTCACTCCACCTGCGGCGGCTCCACGGCGGCCGTCGAGGAGGCGTTCAAAACGGCCCAGGAGCGGCCCTACCTGCGGCCCGTCTCCGACGCGAGCGGCCGGGGGCGCGCCTATTGCGATCTCTCGCCGCGGTTCCGCTGGCGCGAGGAATGGGACGGCACGACGCTGCGCGCTATATTGTCGCGGACCCTTCCGGCGGTGATGCACGTCGGCGGCGATGGCCTGCAGCGCATCACGGACGTCGCCGTGAGCCACACCGGTCCCTCCGGGCGCGTGAGCGAGCTGCGCATCGTGTTCGAGCATGGCGACGTGCGAGTGCCCGCTCCCGACGTCCGGGCAGTGTTACGCCCCGCATCCGATCGCGTGTTGCAGAGCACAGCGTTTCAGCTGTCCGTGACGCGTCAGGACGGCCAGGTCGCGCGGCTCGTCGCGACGGGTGCGGGGTCGGGACACGGCCTGGGGTTGTGCCAGTGGGGCGCGGTCGGCCGGGCGCGCGCCGGACAGGAGTATCGAACAATCCTCACCACTTACTTCCCGGGAACGACCATTGAGCGACTCTACTAGAGGCCGATTGCTGGTGCTCATCGTCCTGGCGTCGGTCAGTCCGCCAGTCCCCGTGTCCGCCCAAGGAGTCTTCAACCAGTTCTCCTCCGAGAACCTGAGACCGAGCGCCCTGCAGTTCGACTTCGGCCCGCTCGGCGGCAACAACATCCGTGGCACCATCACCGGGGGCCTGCGACTCGACTACGGATTTGTCGCCCCCAAGGTGCGCGTGCTGCTCGGCCTCTCGTACTTCCACGCCGACCTGAGCTCGCAGGCCCTGCGGCGCTACGCCGACGGCCTGCGCCGCGTCGTGAACGATCCCGACCAGAACTACACGATCCAGCTCGGCAACATCACGTGGAGTGACTTGACCGGCGACCTCGACCTGCAATACGTCATGCCGCAAGGGCACGCCGTCACCACCTATATCGGTCTCGGGGTCGGGGTGCACCTGCGCAACGGCAGGGGGACGGCGATTAACGGCACGTTCGTGGAGGACGCGCTCGATCAGATCACTGCCGGCCTGAATGGCACGCTCGGTGCGGAATTCGGCGCGAAGCGGTGGCGCGTCACGCTGGACGCGCGCGGCGTGTTGTCGAGCGGACTCTCCACCGTGAGCCTGCGCACCGGGGTGATGTATCGCTGGACGGGGATGCGCGCCGGGAGATCCCCCGGCCGGTGAGCCCGCCCGTTCGAGTGGCGGTGGTAGGGGCGGGGGCGATCGCGCAGGTGGCGCACCTTCCCGTCCTGCGCAAGCTGCCGGGCGTGGAGGTCGGCGCTATCTGCGACAACGACGTGAGCAAGGCCCAGGCCCTCGCCGCGCGCTTCGAAGTGAAGGACACCTTCGACGACATCGAAGAAGTGCTGCGGCACAGCCACGCGGATGCCGTCGCGATCTGCACGCCCAATCACCTGCACGAGATTCACGCCGTCGCTGCCCTGGCGGCGGGATGTCACGTGTTGTGCGAGCGTCCCCTCGCGCTCACGCTCGCCGGCGTCGAGCGCGTGTTGCAGGCGAGCGAGAAGTACGGCAAGCGCGTGATGGTGGGGATGAATCACCGCTTTCGCTCGGACGTCCAGGCGGTGCGGGGGTTTCTCGCCGGCGGCGACCTCGGGGCGCTGCAGGCGATCCGCAGCGGGTGGTACACGTTTCAACCCAGCCGCCAGCAGCTCGGCTGGCGGCTGCGGCGCCTGGAGGCGGGTGGCGGCGCGTTCCTCGATCTCGGGCTGCAGCTCCTGGACCTGGGTCTCTGGCTCGCGGGCTGGCCGGCGCCCAAGCGCGTCTCCGCTCACATGGTGGGGCAAGCGAAGGACAGCGTCGAGGACATGGCGACCGCGCTGGTGGTGTGCGAGAACGGCGTGTCGATCTCCATGGACGTGAGCTGGCGCCATCTGGGCGCGGCCGAGCGGTTCTGGTTCGATCTCGTCGGGACGAAAGGCTCGGCGACCGTGCAGCCGCTGCGGGTGTTCAAGGAGGCGCACGGGACGGTCGTCGACGCCACGCCCACGGGCGCGAGCGGGCGGGAGACCCCGTTTGCGCAATCCTACCGCGCCGAGTGGACCTATTTCCTCGCCGTCATCCGGGGTGACGTCAACGCGCCGCCGCCCCGCGATCAGCTGGCTCTCCACCGGGTGCTCGACGCCGTGTACCGCTCGGCCGATGAAGGGCGCGACGTGCTGCTGTGACCGGCCCGTCCCGCCGCGCGGCCGTGTTGATCGCGCTCGGCGCGGCGCTTCTGGCGCTGAGCTATCCCCCGTTCCGGTTTCCGCTCCTCAGCTTCGTCGCCCTGGCGCCGGCGGTGGTGCTGGTGCGGCAGCTCGCGGCGGCGGGAGACCTCCCCCGGGCGCTGCGCCTCGGTTTCTGGTACGGCTCGGTGTCGCAGGGGCTCGTGTTGTACTGGCTCGTGGTCGCCCTGTGGCACTTCACGCCGCTGTCGGCCCTCGGGTATCTCGCGACGATCGCGATCTACGGACTCTGGACGGCGGGGCTGTTCTGGCTCCTCGTCCGCATCCGCACGCGTTTCCCGCCCGCTCCCCTGTGGGCGCTGTTCCCGATCGTCTGGACCGCCGTGGATTGGGGGATCGGCCACCAGGGGGACATCCGGTTTCCCTGGCTCGGACTCGGCACCTCGCTTGCCGACGCGCCGATCCTCGTGCAGTGGGCGGACCTCGCGGGGACGCGCGGTGTGACGCTGTGGCTCGCGTGGTGCAATGTCATGATCGTCGAGGGACTCCTGCAGCGGCGGGAGCAGGGAGCTGGGAGCAGTTACATTCGGTGGCGACCTCTCGTGGTGGTGCTCGGTACCGTCGCCCTGGCATGGGTTTACGGGGCGTGGCGCGAGCGCACGCTGTCCGTGCGTACGCTCGGCGTCGTGGGGCTGGTGCAGCCCAACGAGGGATTCCGTGAAAAGTGGAACAAGGCGCGCGAAGACAGCGTGATGGCCCAGCTGTTCGCCCTGTCGCGCCAGATCGAGGACCGCACACACGTCGACTTGTTGATCTGGCCCGAGGCTGCGGTCCCGGACTACTTCGTCAATCGTCCCGATTGGGACCCCGCCATCGGGCAACGCGCCCGCGAGGCGCGCGCGCCGATCCTCGCCGGCGGCCTCGACGCCGATCGGCACTCAGACGGCTCGTACGATAGCTACAACGCGGCGTTCTTCTATGATGCGACCGGCGACCGGAGCGCCTATCCCGTCTACCACAAGCACTACCTTGTCCCCATCGTCGAGCGGGTGCCATTCGTGCCGCCGCGCTGGTTTCATCTCCGCTGGTTCGGCGGCTTCGCGAGAGGGCGCGAGGCGCCGCTCTACCCGACCGCCATCGGCCGGTTCGGCGTCCTGATCTGCTATGAGTCGATCTTCGCCGAGCTGGCGCGCGACTACCGGCGCCGGGGGGCGGACTTTCTCGTCAACGTCACCAACGACGCCTGGTACGGCCGGACGGCGGGCCCCTATCAGCACTTGAGTCACCTGGTGATGCGGGCCATCGAGGCGCGTGTGGGGATCGCCCGTGCCGCGAACTCCGGCATCTCGGGCACGGTGGATCCGCTGGGCCACGTGCACGATGCGACCGCGCTCGAAGTCCGCACGGCCGAAGCGAGTACGCTCATCACGAGCGATGTGACGACGCTGTACGTGCGGCTCGGGGATTGGGTGGGGACGCTGGCGGTGATCGCGACGCTCGGGTTCGCAGGCGCGCTGGCAGTGCAACGATGGAGATCGGGGCGCGTTGGGGTGGTGGTGCGGTGAGGCTAGGCGTCGACATCGGCGGTACCTTCACCGACCTCGTCGCCGTCGCGGCCGATGGCGCGATCGCCGTCCGCAAGGTCGCGACGACCCCGGAAGATCCGGCGGTGGGGATGTTTCGGGCGATCGAGCCGCTGCCGGGCCCCGTGGAGCTCTTGGTTCACGGCACGACGATCGCGACCAACGCGCTCCTCGAGCGGCGCGGGGCGCGGGTGGTGCTCGTGACCACGCGCGGCTTCGAGGACCTGCTGTGGCTCAGGCGACAGGACCGCGCCGCGCTGTACGACCTGACCCGCGATCACGCGCCGCCGCTCGTCGCCCGGACCGACGTTCTGGGCCTGGCCGAGCGGATAGGGCCGGCCGGGGTGCAGGAGCCGCTGAGCGACGTCGAGGTGGCGCGCGTCGTCGCGGCGGTGCAGGCGCTGGCTCCGGAGTCGGTAGCGGTCGCTCTGTTGTTCGCGTTTCGACACCCCGAGCACGAGCGGCGCCTCGCGGCCGCGCTGCGAGGGGCGCTCGCGGACGTGCCGGTCGCCGCCAGCCACGAAGTGCTTCCCGTGTTCCGCGAATTCGAGCGCTTCAGTACCACGACCGTGGAAGCGTACCTACGGCCCAAGGTTTCCTCGTACCTGGCGCGGCTCGAGCGGGAGGCGCGGTCTCGCATCGGCACGCTGCGGATCATGACGTCGACCGGCGGGACACTGGCGCCGCCTGCGGCGGCGTGCCGTGCGGCCGCCCTCGCGCTGTCGGGCCCCGCGGGCGGTGTGGTGGGAGCGCAACTCGTCGGCGCCGCAGTCGGGCTGTCGGAGCTCCTGACGCTCGATATGGGCGGCACGAGCGCCGACGCCAGTCTCGTGACGGGCGGCACGGCCGTGCACGAGGGCGGCGGGGCGGTGGCTGGCATTCCGCTGGCGCTGCCCTCGATTCTGATCGAGACGGTCAGCGCCGGAGGAGGCAGCATCGCGCGCCTCGACGAGGGCGGCGCGCTCAAGGTGGGGCCGCAGTCGGCCGGCGCGGTTCCCGGGCCCGCGTGTTACGGGCGCGGCGGCACGCGGCCGACGGTCACGGACGCCTGTCTCGCCCTCGGGTGGCTCGACGCCGCCACCCCGCTCGCCGACGAGCTGCGGCTCGATGCCGGCGCGGCGGAGCGCGCCGTCGCGGCGCTCGGCGACGCCGCGGGGAGCGATCCCACCGCCATCGCCTGCGGTATCGTCGCGGTGGCGAGCGCCGTGATGGCCCGCGCTCTGCGGCGCGTGAGCGTGGCGCGCGGGCTCGACCCGCGGCGCATGGCCCTGGTGGCGTTCGGCGGCGCCGGCCCGCTGTTCGGCTGTGCGCTCGCCGACGCACTCGGCATGCGCACGCTCGTCATTCCGCCGCACCCGGGCGTGCTGTCCGCCCTCGGACTCGCCGCCGCCGCGGAGCGCGTGGACGTGCTCGCGTCCTTTCACCGCGAGCTCGACGGGCTGCAGCCGACCGACATCGGGCGGGCGTTCAGCCCGCTCCTGCGGGACGGCAGCGAGCAGCTCCCCGGCGCGGCCCTGTGGAGGTATGTCGACTGCCGCTTCGTCGGGCAAGGCTACGAGCTGACGATCCCGGTCGCCACGAACAATCCCCGCCTGATCCGCGACGCCTTCCTGGCGGCGCATAAGGAGCGGCTCGGGCACGAGGGGGTTGGCCGGCCGGTCGAGCTGGTCAACCTGCGGGTCGTCGCGGTCCGGGAGTCGCCGCTGCCCCAGCTTGCCGGCAATGCGGGCACCAGGCGCACCACGGCCAAGTCGCGCGGTCGGCGGGCGGTCGTCCCCGGAACAGGGAGGAAGCGCGTGACGGCGTCACTCTGGGCCCTCGACGATCTGGCCGCCGGCGTGACGCTCGACGGCCCGGCGATTCTCGCGGGCCGCGATGCCACGGCGCTGATCGAGTCCGGGTGGCGGGGCACCGTCCACGAGTCAGGGGCCATCGTGGTGGAGCGTGTATGACGCTCGACGCGGTGGCGCTGGAGGTGATGGGGCACGCCTTCGAGGCGATCGCGGAGGAGATGGGGCTCGTCCTCATTCATTCCGCGCCGTCGCCCAACATTCGGGAACGCCGCGATTGTTCGGCGGCGCTGTTCGACGCGGACGGCGCGATGACCGCCCAGGCTGCGCACATTCCGGTCCATCTCGGCGCCATGGCGGAGTCGGTCGCCGCGGTGCGCGGGCTGGCGTCCCCTCCCCGGCCGGGCGACCTGTTCATCCTCAACGATCCCTACACCGGCGGATCGCACCTCCCCGACATCACGCTGATCGGTGCGATCGACGTCGACGGTGCGGTCGGTGGGTACAGCGTGGTGCGCGCGCACCATTCGGACGTCGGCGGCATGCAGGCGGGCAGCATGCCGGCCGGGGCGCGAGAGATCTTCGCCGAAGGCGTGATCGTGCCGCCGCTGTTGCTCACGCCGGAGGTGGAACGGATGCTGCTCGCGAACGTGCGCACGCCGGAAACGCGGCGCGGCGATCTCGCGGCGCAGCGGGCGGCGGTGGAGCGGGGCGCGGACGGCGTGCGGGCCCTCGCCGCGCGGTACGGCTGGCCCGCCGTGGGTGAGGCGGCCCGCGATCTGATGGACTATGCCGAGCGCCGCACCCGCGAGGCGCTGGGGCGCATCCCAGCCGAGGGCCTCACCGCCACCGACTGGCTCGAGGGGGACGGTGTCGACGACACGGATATTCCCATCACGGTGCGGATCGATATCCGGGACGGCCTGTTGCACGCCGACTTCACGGGCACCGCGCCGATCACGCGGGGGAATGTCAACTGTCCACTGGCGGTCGCCCGGTCCGCCGTGCTGTTCGTGGTGCGCACGCTGCTGCCGGAGGACGTGCCGACGAACGGCGGCGTGGGACGGGCCGTGCGCGTCACGGCGCCCGAGGGCTGTCTCGTGAACGCCCGTCACCCGAGCGCGGTCGCGGCGGGCAACGTCGAGACGTCGCAGCGCATCGTCGATACGCTGTTCCTGGCGCTGGCGCGCGGCGGGATCGCGGTGCCGGCGCAGGGCCAGGGGACGATGAACAACGTGACCTTCGGGGGACTCGGGGGTCGGGGGTCGGAGCTTGGAGCGGGATGGACCTACTACGAGACGATCGGTGGGGGGCAGGGAGCGAGCCAGGGCGCGCCCGGTCCGTCGGGGGTGCACGTGGGGATGTCAAATACGCGGAACACGCCGGTCGAGGTGCTGGAAATGGAATATCCCCTGCGGCTCAAGACGTACGCCTTGCGGCGCGGCAGCGCAGGAGTGGGAAAGTGGTCCGGCGGTGAGGGCGTCGTTCGGGAGTTCGAGGTGTTGGCGCCGATGGAGCTGAGTGTGCTCGCCGAGCGGCGCCGCCATGCGCCGGCGGGCGCGGCGGACGGCGGGCACGGCGCTGCGGGGCGCACTATCTTGAACGGCACGCCGCTCGCGTCCAAAGTGAGCGCGCTGCTCGAGCCGGGCGACGCGCTGCGCATCGAGACGCCGGGCGGCGGTGCCTGGGGAACCCCGGAACAAGGAGACGCGCGATGAACTGGGTGGTGGTGAGTCTCATCGGCCTCACGGCCGGCGTGGTGTCGGGGCTGTTCGGGGTCGGCGGCGCCATCCTCATCATTCCGGGTCTGGTCCTGCTCGCGGGACTGTCCCAGCACACGGCGCAGGGCACATCGCTCGGGGCGCTGTTGCTACCTGTCGGGTTCCTGGGGGCGCTCGAGTACTACAAGCGGGGCGAGGTCAACGTGCCCTACGCCGCGGTGCTCGCGGTAGGCCTGTTCTTTGGCGCGTTCGTGGGTGCGAAGCTCGCGGGCACGCTCAGCGACGCGACGCTGCGCCGCGGTTTTGCCGTGTTCTTGATGGTCGTAGCGGTGCGGCTGCTCGTCCGCTAAGCGTTCGGCTCGAACACCTTGGCGTCGACGAACAGCTGGAACAGCTGGCCGTCGAGCTGGCCGGCCCGCACTTCCTCGTCCATGATGTCGAGCGCCCGCGCGGGCGCGACCGCCGACTTGTAGGGGCGATCCGCGGCTGTGAGCGCGTCGTAGATGTCGCTGATCGTCATCATTCGTGTCTGGACCGGGATCGCGTCCCCCGTCACGCCCCGGGGGTAGCCGTGACCGTCGAGCTTTTCGTGATGCCCGTACGCGATGAGCGGGATGTCGTGCAGCTCCCGCGTCCAGGGGATTTCCTTCAGGAAGCTGTACGTGTGGTTCACGTGGCTCTCGATCTCGAGCCGCTCCGTCTCGTCCAGGCTCCCTTTCGGAATCGTCAGGTAGCGCACTTCCCGATCCGTCAGGTAGGGGCGGGGGACACCGGAAAGGTCCTGGTAGGTCCGGCCCGCCAGCACGAGCAGCTCTTCGAAGTGCGTGGCCGGGAGCACCGTCGGCTCGTTCGCCTGTAGCACCGTCGTCATGAAGTGCTCGAGCTCGCCGAGCTCCGCGGCGTGCTCTTGCTCGAGCGTTCGCAGGAACTGCTCGTACCCCTTGCGCCCGTGCGTCTCGAGGAATTCCGCGCGCTTGCGCCAGAACTCCCGCTCGGCACTGCGCCGCACGAAGTCGTGGCGCTGGCGGATCAACTCCAGTTGCAGGGGATAGAGCTTTTTCGCCTTCACCAGCACCTGTTCCCGCACCCCGACTTTGCCGAAGTCGTGCAGCAGGCCGGCGTAGCGGATCTCGCGGAGCTGCTCGCGGCTGAACCTGACCGTGCGATAGGGCCCGTCCTCGGCGCGGTCCACCACCGCCGCCAGGCGGACGGTCATATCCGCGACCCGTCCCGAATGGCCGAAGGTCGTCGGGTCACGCTGCTCGATGGCGCGCACGGCAGCCTGCACGAACCCTTCGAACAGCCGCTCGATCTCGCGATACAGCTGGCCGTTCTCGATCGCCACCGCGGCCTGGCCGGCGAGCGCCGTGACGAGCTCGACCGTCCGTTTCGAGAAAGGGACCACTTGCTGGTCCACGTCGCGCGGCGTGGCCAGCACGGCCTCGAAGCGGCGCTTGCGGTTGATGAGCTGCAGGACCCCGATCACTTGCTCCTTGTGATCCTTCATCGGGATCACGAGCATCGACTTGGTGCGGTAGCCGTAGCGCTCGTCGAAGGAGCGGTTGATCGTGTACTCGACGTCCGGCGGCAGGAAGTAGGCGTCGTCGATGACGAGCGGTTCCCCCGTTACGGCAGCATAGCCGGCAAGGCTGCTCCGATCCATCGGCATGGTGAACTCGACGAACGGGGCCTCGGGCTTCGAGTAGGTCTGTGCGAGGCGGAAGCGCAGTCGCTTCTCCCCCGGTTCGCCTTCGATCAGGTACAGGCTGCCCGCGTCGGACGAGGTGATGCGCCGCGATTGGGTGAGGATGAGGTCGAGCAGGGTATCGAGGTCGCGCTCCGTGCCGAGCGCCACGCCGATGTGCGTGAGCTCGGCGATCTCGCGGCCGCGGCTGGCCGCTTCGGCCCG
>Ga0134087_10000182_pt1 | contig 13285 bp, 10 predicted proteins | sample 15_taG_23_FD_109981 | JGI IMG/M metagenome (GOLD analysis project Ga0134087, IMG submission 109981) | Grasslands soil microbial communities from the Angelo Coastal Reserve, California, USA - 15_D_Glu_20cm_5_24_1 metaG | ecosystem: Environmental > Terrestrial > Soil > Grasslands ... | reverse complement strand
CTGATGCCTGCAGCCGTACCGCTCAAGAACCCCGTGAAAGTCGGTCAGCTGGTGCGCCGCCGGTTGCGCGAGCTGAAACGCACGCCGCGCGAGCTGGCAGAAGCGGTGCAGGTGTCGGAGGACTACATCGTGGATCTCGTGGCTGGTCGCCGGCGTCCCCCCGCGCCCGGGCGGATCGATCTGTACGCGCCCATGGCCCGGTTCCTCCGGCTGCACCGCAACGACCTCCCCACCTGCGCCCGGGTCGAGCGCTCGGCTGAGCCGGCGGCCCGCCGCCGGCCGGACCCGGGGGTGTGGAAGCTGCTGTTCGAGCTGTGCGAGCCGGGGAAGGCGCGGCTCTTGGCCCGGCAGCTCGCCAAGCCCGACGGGGCGGCGCTCGAGCACCTGATCGTCGGGCGGCTGCTCGAGGTCGCGCAGGGCTTCGTGAGCCGCCGGCTGGAGGACGAAGTGGGGATGCGGGTCGCGGCGACCCGCGAGGGTCGCTCCTACCTCGACATGCGGATGCGGCTGCTCGAGTTCCTCGACGCCTCACCCGACTCGATCAGGGTCGCGGACTGCGAGGACTTCGTGCGCAACCGGATCGTGTTCTGGGATATCGACCTCGACACGCGGGCGATGCGGATCGTGTTGCGATAAGCGCCGCCAGGACTGCAACGCAAACGGCGCCGTCCGATGGATGGCGCCGTTGGTCTTGGCGGGACCGCCCTGCGCTTAGAGCTTGACGACGTTCTGCGCCGCCGGCCCCTTCTGGCCCTGGACGACATCGAACTCAACACGCTGGCCCTCGGCCAGCGTCTTGAACCCGTCCGCCTGGATCGCGGTGTGGTGAACGAAGCAGTCCTTCTCGCCGTTCTCGGGTGTGATGAAGCCGAAACCCTTCGCGTCGTTGAACCACTTCACGATACCGGTAATGCGTGCCATCTGCTGAACTCCTGATCTAATGGTGTTCGCGGCGGCGCGCGGACTTCACCTTGCGGCGTGCCGCGGCCTTATCCTTCCGCCGCCGTTGGGCGCTCGGACTCTCGTAGAACCGTTTGCGCTTCATGTCTTGGAATAGTCCGGCTCTGGTGATCTGGCGGCGGAACTTCTTCAGGACGTAGTCCAGTCGGTCGTTGTCGCCCAGCGTCACTTCCATCCGGCCTCTCTCCGCGCGGGAGTCCGCCAGAAACGATGAGAGGACCACGGGCGGTAGCCCAGGTCCTCGGAACGGTCTCTGGTTCGTATCGCGCGCCGGAACATCGCTGGGGGGCCCGGATTTGTCAAGGAACAGCCGAAACCGTCAAGCAGAGGCGTAGCACGAAAGGCGTCGCGCGACGACGTCACGCGAAGGCGTAACAGGCGAAGGCCTTACGATTTCGCGTGACGTTTCTGTGCTACGCCGTCACTTGACGCTTCTGCGCGACGTAGTTACGCTTCTCGCGAACCAAGAGCTGGCATCCTTCCGTAGGACGGTCCCGCTCAGGAGCGGGTTCCGGCGCTGAACACACGCCCGGTCTCATTCCCCAGGTTCAAAACGAGAGTGACGCTGCAGCACAGCGGCAATGGGCCGCTGGCGGCGTGCGTGTGTGTGCTTCCGGAAAGGAAGAGATTTCAGCAATGCCATTTACATCCCTCGGGCTCGCGCCCGAGCTGCTGCGTGCGGTAGCCGAAGAAGGCTACGAGCAGCCCACTCCCATCCAGCAGGAAGCGATTCCGCTCGCGCTGGCAGGCCGCGATCTCATCGGCTCGGCGCAGACCGGTACCGGCAAGACCGCTGCGTTCATGCTGCCGATCCTGCAGCGGCTCGCCAACGGCGACCCGAAACACGTGCTGCGGGCCTTGATCCTCGTCCCCACGCGCGAGCTCGCCGAGCAGGTGCTCCAGAGCGCGCGCGCCTACGGGCGCCATGTCCGCGGCGTGACGGCCGCCGCGGTGTACGGCGGCGTCGGGATGGAGCCCCAGACCAGGGCGCTGCGCCACGGCGCGGACATCGTCGTCGCGACGCCCGGCCGGCTGCTCGACCACATGGAGCGCGGCCACGTCGATTTCTCCCGCCTCGAGGTGCTGGTGCTGGACGAGGCCGACCGCATGCTGGACATGGGGTTCGCCCCCGACGTGCGCCGCATCCTCGCCGCGCTCCCCGAGCAGCGCCAGACGATGCTGTTTTCGGCCACCGTGTCGCCTGAAGTGGATGCGCTGGCGCGCCGGGCGCTCGACGGCCACGCCTCGGTCGAGATCGGCCGGCGCGCTACGCCCGCCGAGGGGATCGAGCACGTGATCGTCGCGGTGGACAAGCTCCAGAAGCGCGGCGTGTTAGCGAAGATCCTGCTGGCGAAGCCCGCCGGTCAGACGCTCGTTTTCACGCGCACCAAGTACGGCGCGGACAAGCTGGTAACCTTCTTGCGCAAGGAGGGGATCCCCGCCCACGCGATCCACGGCGACAAGGCGCAGAGCCACCGCACCCGGACGCTCGACGCGTTCCGGAGTGGTGCGGCCGATGTGCTCGTCGCGACCGACATCGCGGCCCGCGGCATCGACGTCGACGGGATCCGCATGGTCGTGAACTTCGACGTGCCCAACGATCCCGAAGTGTACGTGCACCGGGTGGGCCGCACGGCGCGGGCCGGGGCGCGGGGGCTCGCGCTCACGCTCATCTCGCCCGACGAATGGCTCTTGATGGGAGACATCGAGAAACTGATCGGCCAGACGTTCCCGCGGGAAGTCATTCCCGGCTTCGAGCCCTCGATCGCGCCGCTGCAGCCGAAACTCGCTCAGACCGACGTCGTTCGCCCGGCGCGATCGGTGCGGGCTCGGGTAGGTGGACGGCGGCGGCGTTAACCAAAAGAAGCGTCACGCAGAGGCGTCACGCAAAAACGTCACGCAAAGGTGTCTCGCAGTGACGTATTCGCTCGACGCCTCTGCGCGACGTCGTCGCGTGACGCTCTTAGCCTCTCTTTTCTATCGGGAGGTAGTCTCGCTTCTGGGCACCCGTGTAGACCTGGCGCGGCCGGGCGATGCGTTGCTCTTTGTCGAGCAGCATCTCCTGCCACTGGGCGAGCCATCCCGGCGTGCGACCGATGGCAAACAACACCGGGAACATGTCGATCGGGAACTTCATCGCCTCGTAGATGATCCCCGAATAGAAGTCCACATTCGGATAAAGCTTGCGCGACACGAAGTAATCGTCCTGGAGCGCAATGCGCTCCAGCTCGACCGCAATGTCGATCAGCGGGTTCTTGCCGGTGACGTCGAACACCTCGTCCGCCACGCGCTTGATGATCTTGGCGCGCGGGTCGTGGTTCTTGTAGACGCGGTGGCCGAATCCCATCAGGCGGAACTCCCCCCGCTTCACGCGCTCGATGTAGGCCGGAACGTGGTCTTTCGAGCCGATCTCCCGCAGCATCCGCAGCACTTCCTCGTTGGCCCCGCCGTGCAGCGGGCCGTACAGCGCCGCCGCCGCCGCCGCCATCGCCGAATAGGGGTCGGCGTGCGACGAGCCGACGCCGCGCATCGCGCTGGTCGAGCAGTTCTGCTCGTGATCGGCGTGCAGGATGAACAGCACGTCCAGCGCGTGCTCCAGCATCTTGTTGGGCGTGTATTTCACCTCGGTGGCTTTGAACATCATGTTCAGGAAATTGCCCGCATAGCTCAAGTCGTTGTCCGGGTAGGCGTACGGCATCCCCACCGAGTGCCGGTGGGCGAACGCCGCGAGCGTCGGTGCCTTGGCGATCAACCGGAAGATCTGGTTCCATCGCGACGTCTCGTCCTGGATGTGCTTGGCCTCGGGGTAGAAGGTCGAGAGCGCGGCCACCGCGCTCACAAACATCCCCATCGGATGTGCGTCGTGGTGGAAGCCGTCGATGAATTTCTTGATACTCTCGTGGACGATCGTGTGATGCGTGACGTTGAAGACCCACGCATCAAGCTCCGCGGCGGACGGGAGCTCCCCGTGCAGCAGCAGGTACGCGGTCTCCAGGAAGGTGCTCTTTTCGGCGAGCTGTTCGATCGGATACCCGCGATAGCGCAGGATACCCTTGTCACCGTCGATGTAGCAGATGGCGCTGCGGCACGCCGCCGTGTTGACAAACCCCGGATCGTACGTCATGAGCCCCGCGTCGTCGGCCGACGTCTTGATCTGCCGCAGGTCGATGGCGCGCACCGTCCCGTCCTGGACGGGGAGCTCGTACTGCTTGCCCGTGCGGTTGTCGACGACGGTGAGGGTGTCCTTGGGCACGCGAGGCGTCCTGGATTTTGGCTGGGGAAAGATAATCACAGAAGGACGGGGGAAGACGGGGAAGGACGGGGAAGGTGGAGAAGGCGGCTCGGATCGCCGCGACCTTCCCCGTCTTTCCCCGTCCTTCCCCGCCGCTGTATCTTGGCGTCACCGATGACCCACCCCGCACCTCCCAAACGCGCCAGCCTCTACCCCACGCGGGGGGCAGCGGGCGCTCTGCTGGGCCAACAGCTCGCCGCCCGCGGCTACATCGGGTGCCTGCTGCTCGGGATCACGCCCGAGGGCGTGGAGATCGCCGCCAACGCCGCCAAAGCGATGGGGGCCCAGTTCGACGTGCTGGTCGCCGCCTTCATCAAGCTCGGCTCGAATCTCGCGCCGATCGGGGCGATCGCCGAGTCCGTCCCGTCCGAGATGGACCCCGACTTCCAGCCGAGTGGAGCGCTGCTGGACAAGCTGGCATCGGCGATCGACGAGTCCCGCGCCCGCGTCTCTCAGGATCTCATCCTGTACCGCACGCAGCGACCAGTGAAGACGCTTGCCGGGAAGGTCGCCGTCATTGTGGACGGTCAGGTGGTCTACCCATGGAAGGTGCTCGCGGCGGCGAAGGCGGCGGAACAGTTCGGCGCGAAGCAGGTCGTCATCGCCACGCCGGTCGCGACCCAGACGGCCGCGGACCGCATCCGCGCGCGCTCCTACGAAGTCGTCTGCCCGAGCGTGGTCGTGGAGAGCACAGGACATCCCTCGCCGTACGGCGACATGACGGGAGAGACGCCCGAACGACTGCGGTCAATCATGATTGCGCATCAAGCGGCGTAAGGCGTTGCCTTACTCCAGCTCCACCATCCCCTGCTCCAGCCACCGATGCTCGCCCCGCAGCACATCTTGGGCGACCCGGTACCCCTCCACATCGGCGTTCCGCCACAGCTGCTTGAACTTGCCCTGGATGCGTCCGCGCGCCTCGCGACAGAACAGGTCCGCGAGCGCCACGGCCCGCTTCCCGGTGGCGGCGTCCTGGCGCAGCAGCCACTGTGCCCGTGCGCAGGTGGCGGCCATCGCGAACAGCTCCCCGCCCACGTCGACCAGGCGGAACAGCACGGCCTGCCGGTATTCGAGCTTGGGGCCGAACCGTAGCATGGCGTGGAACACGCCACGCGCGAGCCGGCGGGCGTTACGGTCGACGTAGCGCACGTGCTTGGCCAGCGGGCCGAACGCCGCGTACTTCGGCCAGAAGCCCCAACCGAGCCAGCGTGACGGGTACCACCAGCCGTAGAACAGCGCTGCCCGGACCAGGCCGCGCAGCCGCTGGCTGACGCCCTTGCCCGGCATCACGACGTCGCCCGCGACCTGGAGGTGCTTATCCACTGCCTCGCGGGCGATGAACAGGTGCATGATCTCGCTCGAGCCTTCGAAGATCAGGTTGATCCGGAAGTCGCGCATGATGCGCTCCACCGGCACGGGCTTCTCGCCCCGCGCCCGCAGCGAGTCCGCGGTTTCGTAGCCGCGGCCGCCGCGGATCTGCACCGTCTCGTCGATGATGCGCCACCCGGCCTCGGAGTTGTACAGCTTCGCGATCGCCGCCTCGAGCCGGATGTCGTAGCTGCCGCGATCCGCCATCGCGCCGCACAGCTCCGCCACTGCCTCCATCGCGAACGTGTTCGCGGCCATGGCGCCGATCTTCTGCGCGATCGCGTCGTGCTTCCCGATCGCCCGGCCCCACTGCACGCGCTCGTTCGCCCATTGCCGCGAGATCTCGAGACAACGCTTCCCGGCTGCGACCGACGAGATGGGGAGGGTGAGCCGGCCGGTGTTCAGCGTCGTGAGCGCGAGCTTCAGACCCTTCCCCTCGCCCCACAGGACGTTCTCCTGAGGGACGCGGACGTTCGTGAAGCGGATCACGCCGTTGTAGATCGCCTTGAGTCCCATGAAGTGGCAGCGGTGCACGACCGCGACGCCCGGCCAGCCCGTCTCCACGATGAACGCGGTGATCTGCCGCTTCTCCTTCCCGTTCACGACCTTGGACGGGGTGCGCGCCATCACCACCATCAATTCCGCCTTGGTGCCGTTGGTGCACCACAGCTTCTCGCCGTTCAGGAGCCACGCCTGTCCGTCCTGGGTGGGCACGGCCAGCGTTTCCATGGCAGCGGGGTCCGACCCGACCCCCGGTTCAGTGAGCGCGAACGCCGAGATCGCCCCCCGCGCGAGGCGCGGGAAGTACTTCTGCTTCTGGGCGTCCGAGCCGAACATCTTGAGCGGCTGCGGCACGCCGATGGACTGGTGCGCGGAGAGCAGGGCGGTGAGCGAACCGTCCACCGACGAGACGAGTTCGATCGCTTTCATGTACGAGAGCTGCGACAGGCCCAGCCCGCCGTACTCGCGCGGGATCTTGATGCCGAACGCTCCCAGGTCGCGCAGGCCCGCGATCACAGCGTCGGGGATCTCTCCCTCCCGGTCGATCCGGTCGGAGTCGACGTTGTCGCGCACGAACCGCGCGAGCTTGTCGAGAAACGGCTGCGCGCGCGCGACCTCCTCCGGGTCCCGCTCGGGGTACGGATCGATCAGCGCCATGCGGAGCCGCCCGAGGAACAGGTCGCGCACGAAGCTGGGCGCGGCCCATTGCTGCTCTCGGGCCGCTTCCGCGACTTCGCGCGCTTCGTCGGCGCTGACCTTGCGTTCCGGGGCGGTGGGGGGGGCGGTGCTGGCCATAGGTCGAATCTATCCTCTTGAGCGATCGTTCCCAAATGTATGTCTTGACAGCGCAGCGGTGAGGGGGAGATTGGCCTCGCCCCCGCCAGGAGCAGGCGATGCGCCGCGTGCTGAGTCGTGCTGCCACCGTTGCCATCTGCTGCAGTCCCGCCGCCCTCGCCCCCGCCCTCGCACAAACGCCAGGGCCGTCAGCAGCGCCTGCGCTGCTGCTCATCAAGGCGGGTCGCTTGATCGACGGCCGGGCCGACGCGCCGCAGAGCAACGTGGGTATCCTCGTCGAGGGCGAGCGGATCAAGGCGGTGGGGCCGCTGGCGCAGGTCCAGGGACAGGGGCGGAACGCGCGCGTCATCGATCTCTCACCGATGACCATCCTGCCGGGGTTCATTGACACGCACACCCACCTGCTGCTCCAGGGCGATCCCACCGCCCAGTCGTACAACGAGCAGCTGCTCTACCAATCCACGCCATACCGCGCGATCCTCGCGGCGCGCAACGCGCGTATCGCTCTCGAGCACGGCTTTACGGCCATCCGCGACCTGGAGACCGAGGGAGCGATGTACGCGGACGTCGACGTGAAGCGCGCCGTGAGCCGCGGCGAGATCCCGGGGCCCCGCATCTTTGCCTCCACCCGCGCCATGGCCCCCACCGGCATGTACCCCATCGTGTCGGACAACTGGGAGCTCGAGCTTCCGCACGGGGTGCAGCCGGTGGACGGCGTGGACAACGCGCGCCGCGCCGTCCGCGAGCAAGTCGCGCACGGGGCCGATTGGATCAAGTACTACTCCGACCGGCGCTACTACTTCGGGCCGGCGCCGGATTCGGTGCTGCACAGCTGGGTGAACTTCACGGATGAAGAGGCAAAGGCGATCGTCGACGAGGCGCACCGCCTCGGCCGGAGGGTGGCCGCGCACGCCATCGGCTCGGATGGGATCGCCGCGGCGCTGCGGGCCGGGGTCAATTCGATCGAACACGGCGACGGGATGACCGACTCCCTGATCGATGTGCTCGTCGCCAAGGGCGTTTACTGGGTGCCTACCGTCACTGTGTCACGCTACGTTGCTGGACCGCGGGGCGGGCCGTGGGGTCCGATGGTTGAGCACCAGCGCCAGGCGATGGCTCGCGCCCTCAAGAAAGGCGTGAAGATCGTGCTCGGCACCGACGTGGGCGGTTTTCCCTGGACCGAGCTCAACCAGGCCAAGGAGTTCGAATACTACGTGCAGTACGGGATGAGCCCGCTGCAGGCGATCAAGTCGGGGACGTCGCTCGCGGCCGAGCTGCTGAGCCAGCCGGACCTCGGCGCGGTCGCGCCCGGAATGTACGCGGACCTGGTCGCCGTGTCCGCGGACCCGCTCAAGGACATCACGGAGCTCCAGCGTGTGCGCTTCGTGATGAAGGGTGGCGTCGTTTATGTTTCGCCCTAGTGCGGCGCACGCTCGGGGCTAGCCTCGCCTTCGTCATCGGCGCCGTCGGTTCGAGCATGGGGCAGCTCGCCCCCCCCGGCACCGGCGGCGTCGCGGCGTTGGCGGCGGCGCTGAAGCAGCTCGGAGCGACCAAGCGCGTGCTCGTGATCGGCGCGCACCCGGACGACGAGAACTCGGATTTCCTCGCCTATCTCTCCCGCGGCATGGGCGCCCAAGCCGCCTACCTTTCGCTGAGCCGCGGCGAAGGGGGTCAGAACCTCATCGGCCCCGAGCTCGGCCCCGAGCTGGGGGTCATCCGGACGGAAGAGTTGTTGGCCGCGCGCCGGGAGGACGGCGCCCACCAGTTCTTCACGCGCGCGTACGACTTCGGGTTCTCGAAGACCGCCGAGGAGACGCTGCGGTTCTGGCCGCGCGACTCCCTCCTCGCCGACGTGCTCGAGGTGATCCGCCGCTTCCGGCCGCAGATCATCCTCTCGATCTTCTCCGGGACGGCGCGCGACGGGCACGGCCAACACCAAGTGGCCGGCATGGTCGCGCGCCAGGCGTTCGAGACGCTGCGCGACTCGAGCTGGGGGCCCGTGAAGCTGTACCGGTCGAGCTCCTTCGACACGGCCGGCACTACGACGACCGTGGACGTGGGCGTGCTCGACCCGGTAGTCGGCCGGTCCTATCACCAGATCGCCATGGCGGGCCGCAGCCGGCACCGCTCCCAGGACATGGGACAGCTCGAGCCGCCCGGCCCGAGCCTGACGCGCGTGGCGTTCATCGAGTGGCGGGAGCGAAGCCGCGGGCCCGGGGATGGCGCGGGGCTGTTCTCGGGCGTTGACACGGTGCTGCACGGCAAGGAGCGGTACGTCGCGCTGATCGACTCGGCGCGGGCGCGGCTCAACCCGTCCCAACCGGGCGCGATCGTGCCGCTGCTGGCGCGGGCGTTGCGGGAGCTCGGCGACGGCGACGCGGACCAGCAAGAGATCCTGCGGGGGGCCCTCGCCGCCGCGGCCGGTGTGGCGGTCGACGGGACGGCAGACGACGGCATCGTGATTCCGGGCGAGCGGCTCCAGCTGGAGACGAGCGTCTGGAACGCGGGCGATTCGGCGGTCGCGCTCGACGGCGTGGATGTGAGCGCGCCTCCCGGTTGGACGATCGAGCGGCTCGATCCCGCGACTTCGCCCGTCGCGCCCAGCCGGGTCGCGACGCGCCGCTTCGCGCTTACCGTGGCGGCCGACGCGCCCCGCTCCCAGCCCTACTTCCTGCGGCGACCGCCTAGCGGCGGGTTGTACGACTGGACCGGCGTGCCCGCCGGCTGGCGTGGACTGCCGTTCGAGCCGCCGCCCCTCGAGGTGACGTTCCGGCTGACGATCGCGGGGGTGCCCGCGCTGTTGCGCCGCGAGGTGGTGTACCGCTACCGCGATCAGGGAATCGGCGAGATCCGGCGACCGATCTTCGTCACGCAGCCGTTCGATGTCGCCGTGACGCCCGACCTCGTCGTGTGGCCGATCGATGGTCGCGCGGCCGCGGGTGCCGCCGCTCACTTTACGGTCACAGTCACCAACCGCGGGCACGGTCCCGCGACCGCTCAGGTCGTGGTCACACCACCTGCGGGGTGGAACACGCCCCCGCCTCAAGACCTGTCGTTCCAGCGGGAGGACGAGTCCAAGAGCCTCACGTTCTCGCTGGCACCGCCGCCCAACGCGCGGCCGGGCGTGGTGGTGCTGCGCGCCGGGGCGGTCGCCGCCGGCCGGAGGAGCGAAGGCGCGCTCGTGCTCATCGACTATCCCCATATCCGGCCGCGCGCGGTCGTGCACGCCTCGACTGCGGAGATCCGCGTCGCGCGCATCTCGCTTCCTACGCTCACCCGCGTGGGCTACGTGCGCGGAGCCTCCGACCGCGTGCCCGAGGCGCTCCAGGCAGTGGGGGTGCCGATCGAGCTGCTGGGCGCCGACACGCTCGCCCGCGGCGACCTGGCGCGCTACGACGCGATCGTGGTCGGCAGCCGCGCCTACGAGACCGACCCCGCGCTGGTGGCGAGCAACGGGCGGTTGCTCGATTATGCCCGCGCCGGCGGGCTCGTGATCGTGCAGTACCAGCAGTATCCGTTCGTCAGCGGCAACTTCGCTCCGTACCGGCTCGCTATCGCCCGGCCCCACGACCGCGTCACGGATGAGACGGCACCGGTCACCCCGCTCGATCCCACCAGTTCGGTGTTCCGGGTGCCCAACGACATCGGCCCAGCCGACTGGCGGGGCTGGGTCCAGGAGCGGGGGCTCTACTTCGCGCACGACTGGGACGCCGCGTACACGCCGCTGCTCGAGACGCACGACGCGGGCGACGCGCCGCTCCAGGGCGGCCTGCTCCTGACACGGCTCGGCCAGGGCACCTACGTCTACACGGGGCTGAGCTTCTTCCGACAACTTCCGGCCGGCGTCCCCGGCGCCTATCGGCTGTTCGCGAACCTGCTGGCGCTCGGCAAGAAGTAGAATGCGGAACGCGGAACGCGGAAGGCGGAACAGACCGTGCGGACGTCGAGTGCCGAAGCTGGTGCGAAGAATCGAACCGTCCCAATCTGTTCCGCGTTCCGCGTTTCGCGTTCCGCGTTCGCTCATCGGCGCCGCACTGCTCTTCGCGCTCTGCGTCGCTTGCCAGGGTGACCGCCGCACCCCTCTCGTCATCTACTCTCCCCACGGCCGTGACCTCCTGACGCTCCTCGAGCGGCGCTTCGAGCAGCTCCGCCCCGACGTCGACGTGCGCTGGCTCGACATGGGCTCGCAGGAAGTGTACGACCGGCTTCGCTCCGAGCGCGCCAACCCGCCGGCAGACGTCTGGTTCGGGGGTCCTTCGACCATCTTCGCGCGCGGCGCGCACGATTCGCTGCTGGCGCCGTTCCGGCCCAGCTGGGCTGGCGCGATCGGTCCGCACGGGCGCGGTCCCGGCGATCTCTACTTCGCGGCCTACGAGACCCCGGCGGTGATTGTGTACGCCGAGCAGGCGGTCCCCGCTGCGGAGGCGCCCCAGGACTGGGACGAGATGCTGCAGCCGCGCTGGAGAGGCAAGGTGCTGATCCGCGACCCCCTCGCCTCGGGCACGATGCGCGCCGTGTGGGGGATGATCATCGAGCGCGGCCTGAAGCAGACGGGCGACACGGCCGCGGGCTTCCAGTGGCTGCGGCGCCTCGACGCACAGACCAAGGAGTACGTCCTCAACGGCCCGCTCCTCGACCAGAAGATCGTGCGGCAGGAGGGGCTGGTGACGATCTGGGATCTTCCGGACATCTTGCTGAACCGCCGCGACGGGCTGCAGCTCGGCTACCTCTTTCCCAAGAGCGGCACGCCGGTGATCGAGGACGCGATCGGCGTGGTGCGGGACGCCCGCCACCTGGCGGCGGCGCGCGCGTTCGTCGAGTACGTGGGCAGTGTCGACGCGCAGCTGCTCGCGACGCGCGAGGCGTATCGCCTGCCGGCACGGCTCGACCTCCCGGTGGATTCGCTGCCGCCCTGGGCGCGCGCAGTGCGGAGCGGCATGAAGGTCGCCGACGTGGATTGGGATGTGCTCGCCGCGCGCGGAGCGGACTGGATGCGATACTGGGATGAGACCGTCCGCGGGAAGGGGGAAGGGGGAAAGGGGAAGGGGCGGTGACTGCGTTCGTATCGCTCGACGGGGTACGGAAACGGTGGTCACCCGCGACCATCGTGGGCCCGCTGTCGCTCGAGATCGCGCGCGGAGAGATCGTGGCGCTGCTGGGACCGTCGGGGAGCGGCAAGACGACGGTGCTGCGCCTGCTCGCCGGCTTCGAGACGCCGGACGCCGGACGCATCGCGATCGCTGACGAGGATGTCACCGCGCTCCCCCCCGCCCGGCGGCGCTGCGGGATGGTGTTTCAGCACTACGCCCTCTTCCCTCATCTCGACGTCGGAGAGAACGTCGCCTTCGGCTTGGCCCAGATCGACCGGCATAGCCGCGACCGTAAGGTCGCGGGGGCCTTGGAGCTCGTAGACCTCACCGGCTTCGAGCGCCGCAAGCCCCACGAGCTCTCGGGTGGGCAGCAGCAGCGGGTGGCGCTGGCGCGGGCGCTCGCCCCCGAGCCACGCGTGCTGCTGCTCGACGAGCCGCTCTCCAACCTCGACCCGAGCCTTCGCGAGCGGACGCGGCGCGAGCTCCGGGCCGTCATCAAGCGCGTGGGCATCACGACGGTGTTCGTGACCCACGAGCAGGAGGAAGCCTTCGACTTGGGCGATCGGGTCGGCGTGCTCAGTCGGGGACGCCTCGAGCAAGTGGGGACGCCGGACGATCTGTACGAGCGTCCGGCGTCGCTCTTCGTGGCCACGTTCGTCGGTCGGGCGAACGTGCTGCAAGGGGCGACCGCCCGCGCGCTGGGCGGGAGCGAGGGGCAGGTGCTCGTCATCCGCCCGGAGCAGCTGCGCTTCACGGACGGCGGGCTCCCCGGCCTCGTGCGGGAGCGGCGCTATACCGGGGCCGCGGCCTACTACCAGGTCGAGACCGAGGGCGGCGACCGCCTCGAGGTCGTGGCCGATCCGGGCGCCGCGCGCGTGGGCGACCGGGTGTACGTCGAAGCGTTGCGGGTCCTGGCGTTCCGCGAGGGGCACGCATGAATTCGCGGCTCCGCCCTCCGGATCGAGCAGCGCCGGATTACTGGCCGATGCCGAAGCGCGACGTCCGCCGCATCCTGCCCCGGCTTGGCCTCACCCTGCTCCTCGCGTGGCTCGTGCTGTATCCCATTCTCGTCGCCGTCGCGGATGCGGCGCGCGGCGACGCGCTCGGGACGTTCGTCTCCCGCACCGGCGAATGGGCGGCCCTGTGGGCGAGCGTGTGGGTCTCGCTTGCGAGCGTCGTGCTGGCGGCGGCGATCGGTGTGCCGCTCGCGCTCCTCTTCGAGTGGCTCGACTTCCCCGGCCGAAAAACCCTCGGCTCGCTGGTCGCGCTCCCGGCGGTG
>Ga0134087_10000173_pt1 | contig 13482 bp, 12 predicted proteins | sample 15_taG_23_FD_109981 | JGI IMG/M metagenome (GOLD analysis project Ga0134087, IMG submission 109981) | Grasslands soil microbial communities from the Angelo Coastal Reserve, California, USA - 15_D_Glu_20cm_5_24_1 metaG | ecosystem: Environmental > Terrestrial > Soil > Grasslands ... | reverse complement strand
TCCACCTGGCCGAGGTGATAGGTGAGGTGGGTGATCAAGTGGAGCAGGAAGTCTCCGGTCGTTACGGCGAACCCGCCCGGCGGCCGGGGAAATGGCTGGCTCAGCGCCGCGTCGCTGAGCCGCGCCACGCCGCACTCCACTGCCGCGAGGGCGGCGTCGATCTCGCGCAACAGCTCCGTCCGCGGGACATCCCGCCGCCCGAACTCGGCGTCGCGGTCGCGCACGTACCCCGTCGCGCCCAGCACCGTGCCGACGAAGAACTGGATGTTTCCGGCGAGGTGCAGCGCCAGCGTGCCGCCGCAGTTGCTGATTCCCGGCGCCCCGCGCCACAGGTCGCGCTCATCTCGGTATGCCTCGATCTCCCGTCGCAGCGCGCGGAGGTCGCGGCTCATGATCGCAGCAATCCAGGTAGCGAGCATGGTGGGAGAACCTAACCGGTAGGCTCGAGCGATGCGAATCGTCGCGGCGAGGCTCTGTGGGGCGTCGCTACGACGGCTTCTCGTACTCGAACAGCTCACCCGGTGTCACCCGCAGCGCGCCGCACAGTCGCTCGATCGTATCGGCGCGAATCAGGCGGAACCGCCCGTTGGGTCGGGTGAGGCGGTAGATCGTGTTCAAGCTCAGGCCGGTGAACTTGGCCAGGCCGTAGGGCGACACGCCGCGTGCGTCCAGTAACTGGTGCAACCGCAAGCGCAGCACACCTCTACGACGATAGCGGACCGGCCGTCCCCGATACCGTGGCATCGTGCCTCCCTTGCCGAATAGTACAATGGACCTTATTATGACACCTGTACATTATACTATGGATATGATATATAGTAAGGGAGTCATGCGCGCCCTGGATGCGACCAATTATAGCGGAGGAGGACCGCATGGGACGTAAGCTGGACATGATGGGACGTAAGGTGGTGGATGTCCTCGAAAAAGTGGACATCCTGCAGCACGAAGACCTGCCACTCGGGGCGAATCACGAGTCCAACGAGCGGCTGGTGTTCACCGGTCCGGCCGACTGGACGCCGGATCAGGCCGAGCAGTACATCGACTGGCGGATCCAGCTGGTCGATGCCCACGTGGCGAAGCTGCGCCAGCAGCTCGACGACCTGACGGCGATGCGCCGCCGCTGGCTTGCGGTGACGGGCGGACGGTCCAAGGTGTTCGGCACGGGGAACGGCAGCGGCAACGGCAGCGGCAACGGGAACAGCAACGGCAACGGGAATGGGAACGGGCACGACGACATCCTGTAACGCAGCGGCACCCTGAGACTTCGGGGCCGGCTCGCCTAGAGCCGGCCCTTTTTCGTGGTGTCCGGCCGGACACCCGACGGCCCGCCGGGCGTGTCGTACGGGACACGCAACGCTCCCAACGCCTCACGGCGCCGGTGGCGTCCCGCCTGCCTTATCTCGCGCGCGATCGCCACCTCGACCTGACCCTCACTCGGAGGAGCGCATGCGCACCCTGCCCGCCGTCCTGGTCGCCGCTCACGCGGCCGTGATCGCCTTCGCCTGTCATGAGATCGTCGCGCCCGAGCCGCGCGCGCCCGCCAGGGTCGCCCGGGGGACCGCCGCGACGTCGCTCGACTCGCTCTCGCTTGCCGAGCTGCAGCTGCTGGCCCAGATGGAGGATTCGCTGATCCGCGCGATTCAGCAGGACTCGGGCGACATGGCCGCCATGGCCGAGTTGGCGCACCTGTACATGCTGCACGGGGCGTACGACGCGGCCGTGGGACCGCTCGCGCGGGCCCTCGAGCTCGCGCCCGACCGCGAGGACCTGCGCGCCGAGCTGCGGCTCGCGTTCCAGCTCGGCCAGCTCGACGAGCAGCACGTCGACCTGGCGGCGCGGGCCCGGGAGTTCGTCGAGCTGGTCGCCATGGAGGGGCACGGCTGCTAGGCCGGGCCCCTTACGGCCGGTACAGCTCCGGGAACTTCTGCTTCAGAGCGCCGAGCTTTGGCAGGTCGTTGAAGACGATGTACGGCTGATCGCGGTGCCGGGCCAGATACTCCTGATGATAGGCTTCGGCCGCGTAGAACCGGCGCAGCGGCACGACCTCCGTCACGATCGAGTCGGCGTAGGCGTGCTCGCGCTGGAGGGTCGTGATCATCGCAAGCGCTGCGTGCCGCTGCTCGGGGCTCGTGTAGAACAGTGCGGAGCGGTACTGCGTCCCCACGTCCGGGCCCTGGCGGTCGCGCTGCGTGGGGTCGTGCGCCACCGTAAAGAACACGCGCAACAGCTGGGCGTAGGAAACGGTCGCGGCGTCGTAGGTGACTTCCACCGACTCGGCGTGGCCCGTCGTGCTCGTGCTCACCAGCTCGTAGCGAGCCGTCGCCGCGTCCCCCCCTGCATACCCGGACACTACCTGCAACACGCCGCGGACGTGCCGGAACACCGCGTCCACACCCCAGAAGCATCCCCCCGCGAAGACGGCCGTCTCCCGCCCACCGCCCTGCGCGACGAGCGGTGCGGTCGCAACGGTCGCCGCGGCCCCCGCCACGATCCACCAGCGCTTCATTTGACACACACCTCGCTCGAGCGACGTCCGTAAGTTACTCCGATCGGGACCCTCTGGCGCGCCATGATGCCGGCCCTATGATGGAGTCGTCCCGCGTCCCGGAATCGCTGCCTGGCCGACCAGCTCAGCCACCTGCAGTCCGCCCTCGCCGGCCGCTACACGATCGAGCGCCAGCTCGGCCGCGGCGGGATGGCGACGGTCTATCTCGCCCGTGACCTGAAGCACGACCGTTTTGTCGCCCTCAAGGTCCTCCACGCGGATCTGGCCGCGGCGCTGGGGGGGGAGCGCTTCCTTCGGGAAATCAGGCTCGCCGCGCGGCTGCAGCACCCGCACGTGCTGAGCGTGCACGACTCCGGCGACGCCGCCGGCCAGCTGTGGTTCACCATGCCGTACGTGGAAGGCGAATCGCTGCGCGCCCGGCTGGAGCGCGAGCGACAACTCTCGGTGGCGGACGCGCTCCGCATCGCGCGAGAGGCTGCCGAGGCGCTGGACTACGCGCACCGGCACGGCGTGATCCACCGCGACGTGAAGCCCGAGAACATCCTCCTCACCGAGGGCCACTCCCTGCTGGCCGACTTCGGGATCGCCCGGGCGCTGCAGGGGAGCGACCGGCTGACCGAGACCGGAATGGCCGTGGGGACGCCGGCCTATATGAGCCCGGAGCAGGCGAGCGGGGAGCACGCGCTCGACGCGCGCACCGACGTCTACGCCCTCGGCTGCGTGCTGTACGAGATGCTGGCGGGACACCCGCCGTTTCTCGGGAGCACGGCGCGGGAGATCGTGGCGCGACACTCGCTCGATCCGGTGCCGCCGCTGCGCGCCAGTCGTCCCGACCTACCGGCCGCAGTCGAGCGGGCCGCGTTCAAGGCGCTGGCCAAGACGCCCGCTGACCGGTTTCCCACGGCCGGCGCGTTCGGCGACGCGCTGACCGCGGCACCGGCGGTCCCGTCCTCCCGCTGGTGGGCCCGCCGGGCCGCGCGGTACGCCGCGGCTGTCGCCCTGCTCGCCGTCGGTTCCGTTCTATTCTGGCGTCGACCGATTGGCAGAGACACTCCATCCCGCGGCTCAGCCCGGTCGATCGCGGTACTGCCCTTCGCGAACTTGAGCGGCGACCGTAACGACGAGTACTTCAGCGACGGCATGTCGGAAGAGCTCATCACGGCACTGCACGCGGTGCCCGGCTTGCGTGTCGCGGCACGCACCTCGGCCTTCGCGTTCCGGGACCGGAACGTAAACGCTGGCGAGATCGGGAAGGAGTTGAACGTCGCGACGTTGCTGGAGGGCTCGGTCCGGCGCGCCGGCAGCCGGGTTCGAGTGAACGCTCAGCTCATCGACGCCACGGATGGCTATCAGCTCTGGGCCGAGGAGTACGAGCGCGACATCAAGGACGTGTTCGCGGTGCAGGACGACATCTCGCGGTCCATCGTACACGCCCTCCAGGTTACGCTCGCAGAAGCGAGCAACACCCCCCTGGTGCGACGCTCGACGGCGAGTCCGGCAGCGCACGACCTGTACTTGAAGGGCCGCTACTTCTTCGGGCTGCGGACCGAGCCGGGCCTGCTGCGCCGGAGTGCCGACTACTTCGAGCAGGCGGTGCGGGCCGACTCTCTGTACGCCTCCGCTTACTCCGGCTTGAGCGATGCTTCCAGCGTCCTGGCGATCTGGGGTTACGACGCCCCACGCGAAGGCTTCTCCCGGGCGAGGCGGCCGCGCAGCGGGCCCTGCAGCTCGACAGCACACTCGCCGAAGCGCACACCTCGCTCGGGATCATCAGTCTGTATTACGACTGGAATTGGCCCGCGGCCGAACAGGAGCTGGCTCGAGCCATCGCCCTCGACCCGCAGTACGCCCCGGCGCACCTGTTCCAGGCGTGGCACTCGATCATCGTGGGAAACGCCGCTGATGCGCTTCGCGAGATCCAACGGGCGGTCGACTTCGATCCCCTGTCCGTGATTCTCAACACGCGTTGGGCGAGCATGCTCTACTACACGCATCGCTACGACGAGGCCATCGCACGGCTGCGCAAGACGCTGGAGGTCGACTCCACCAACGTGCTGGTGCACGCCGAGCTGGCGCGGGCGTACCTGCAGGCAAACCGGTGCGGCGAGGCGATCGCGGCCGCCCGACTCATCCCAGCGTCACTCCCCAACCCCGAAGGGGCGGTCCGTGGCTACGCCTACGCTCGCTGCGGGAACCGGGGGGAGGCCGTGCGCGTGCTGGGCGAGCTGAAGGCACAGGTGCGACGCGGCTACGTCATACCGGCGAAGGTGGCCCTGCTGTACGCCGCGCTGGGCGACGCGGACAGCACGTTCGCCTGGCTCGAGCGGGGGTATGAAGGGCGCGACGCCTACATGACTTTCCTCAAGGTCGAGCCGCTGTACGATGCGGTGCGCGACGATCCCCGCTTTGCGCGGCTCGTGAAGCGAGTCGGCCTGGAGCCCTAATTCCCGGCCGCCCGCGGCATCGGCTTCACGGTACGCCGTGATGTTGTGCTCTTTCTTGGTTCAGCTCTTCGGTGGGGCCAGCCGCTCCGCGTCGCGCTGCTTCGTGAGCAGGCGTTCCGCAAAGTCGACGCGTTCCTCCAGCTCGCCGAGCCGTCGCTGCATGTCCTCGAGCTCGGCGAGCTTGCCGCGCAGCTCGTCGACGTCGCCGAATCTCGTCTCCAAGTCACCCACCATCTGACCCACGTCGCGCCTGGAGAGCTTGCCCCGAGGTCGGGGATTGCCGTGGTCGCCGGAGAGCAAGCGTTTCACGCCCCCTGCGAGAGAGCCAGCCAGGATGATGAAGCCCACGCCGATCGCCCACGCCGGTATTTCGAAGCCGAACATGTTCGCGCCCCTCCTGCGCCAGGCCCTGCGTCACCGTGCCCAGTAATCTTAATCGGTCACGGTCATGACCGGGCCCTCGATGCTACCGCAGAGCGAACGGGTGCGCCTGCGCGTACTATGGAGTTGCGTTCGCTTCGTTCACGAAGAGGATCCCATGCTCCTATTGATCCTGATCGCGTGCAACGCGGTTCCCGCCGGCAGTGCCGCCCAGGCCGACCCTTGGGCGGCGCCCCTGCGCGGGTCCTGGGTCCGGACCGGACCCGCCGCTACCGGCGATGTGGTGCTGGCGTCACACGATAGCGGCGTCGAAATCGTGGTCGGCGCTGCCGAGAACCTGAACGTGCGCCAGGCGGCCGCGTTTCTGGCCGGCGACATCGAGACGATCAGCGGCTATCGCCCGCCCATCGTTTCCACTCCCACGACCGGGAGGACGAGCATTCGACTCGCCACCGTGGGGAACGGACCACTCCCGGCCGCCATCGACGCGGCAGCGCTGCGGGGCCAGTGGGAGTCCTACCGCGTAGTCACCGCACCGCGGACCGTGTGGCTGGTGGGGTCGAACCCCCGTGGCACCGCGTTCGCGGCCTACACCCTATCCGAGCGGCTGGGTGTCGATCCGCTATACCTCTGGACCGGGTACGTGCCGGAGCACCGCGACCCGCTCGTCCTCAAGGGCATACGTTTCGCGCAGGGGCCACCGACGTTCAGGTACCGCGGGTTCTTCCACGACGACGAGGATATCCTACCCCGTCCGTTCGACGCTCGCGGTTATCCACTCCAGACCGGGGACGTGCCGCTGGCCTGGTACCGCCGCTTCTTCGAAACGGCGCTGCGGTTGCGGATGAACATGGTCGCGCCGTACGTGCGGGTGCACCGCCGCTTCGAGGTGCAGCAGCTCGCGAGCGACTGGGGCCTTTACTATACGTCGCACCACTACGACATCCTCGTCTCCAATCCATTCGGCCTGACCACCTTCAACCTGGCGGCCGAACGCGGGGTGCGGCCCGACTACGACTGGTTCAGCAATCGGGATGGCCTGCTGACTTTCTGGCGGGGTGGCGTCGCCGAAAACCACAACCTGGACGTGATCTGGCCGGTGGGACTGCGAAACACGTCGGACCGCGCGTACACGTGGCCTGAGGGGACCACCGACGCCGACAAGGCGCGGGTGTTCCGCGAAGTGATCGGGCTCGAGACCGGCATGGTGCGCGACGCCCTGCCGCCGGGGCGCGCCGCGTTGTTTCACTTCACGATGTATTCGGAGATGCTGGAGCTGTACCGTCGCGATCCGGCGGCGTTCGGCTTGCCGGACGATGTCGTCATCGTCTGGCCGGACGACAACGACGGCCACATGCGCGGGCTCCCGACCGACCTGGGCCGCTGGAAGCACGGCGTCTACTACCACCTGGCCTACCTCGGTGGCAACCTGAGCAAGCAGACCACGCATACGGTGGCCCCAGAGACGATCGCGGGGGAGTTCCAACGCATCGTGCAGGCCCGGGCGACCGAGTACATGCTCGTCAACGTGTCGGAGCTGCGCGACTACGTCATGGGCGCGCGTATGATCGCCGATATCACGTGGAACGCGTCGGCCGTGTACGCGTCGCCCGACCCGGCGAGCCGGTTCGTGGCGTGGTGGACGCAGGAGTATTTCGCGCCCGCCGCCGCCTCGGCGCGGGCGGCGTACGACCGCTACGATGCCCTGCTCGACACGCCCGACAAGCTCTGGTACGCGTCGGAAGCGGTGCAGAACTTGATCGAGCGTTTGTGGCGTCGCGTGACCGGTCAGCCGTTCACGCCGTTCAACGCCGATACCCTGGCGGTGCTCCAGGCGCGCAGCGGCCGACTCGATAGCGCTTTGACCATGGCAGCGGAGGCCGAGACCGCGATGACCGCGGGGCAGCAGCGGTTCTTCTCCGTCGACGTCGGACTCGGCCAGCGGATCGATGCGCGACAGACTCGGGCCGCCTTGAAGCTGGCGGATGCGCTCCGGGCGCCGGACTCGACCGCCATGTGGCGACTCGTCCGCGAAGCTTTGCCGCCGCTGGAGCAGCTCGAGGCCGACTTCGCCCGCGCCGAATACCCGCCGTTCGACCGCTGGTACCACGAGACGTGGATCCGGGCCGGGCTGCAGCGCAACAACCCGCACCGCGCGTACGTGGAGCTGCGCGCCTTCATCGCGAGCGATGGCCGCTCGCGGCTGCAACCGCCCCCCGGCTTCGGACAGCCGCCGGCGGCCGCGGGGGCGAACCCGGCCGTTCGAACGCCCTGAGCCCGTGCCTGCGTCGCTACGCCACTACCGGGCCGTCGCCGTCGCCTTGGCGGTGTGGGCGGCGTGCGCGCGACCTGCGGCGCCGGCGCCCGGTCTGCATTGGCTCGGGACCTGGGCGGCGTCGCCGCAGCTCACCGAGCAGCGCAACCTTCCTCCTCCGCCGGGACTGGCGGGCAGCACGCTGCGCCAAGTCGTCCACATTTCCGTGGGTGGGCGGACGCTCCGCGTGCGCTTCGCGAATACGTTCGGCGGCAGTCCGCTGGCCGTCACGTCGGCCCACATCGCGCGCTCGCGCGGAGGAGACGTGATCGACGTGGCGAGCGACCGCGGGCTCACGTTCGCTGGAGCGGGCTCGGTGCGCATCCCTCCCGGCGCCATGGCGACCTCCGACCCGCTGGACTATGACGCTCCCACGCTCGGCGACCTGGCCATCACCATCCACATCGGCGCCGCGCCCGCCGAGGTGACGGGGCACCCCGGCTCACGGACCACGTCGTATCTTCAGGCCGGCCAATGGGTGTTTTCGGCCGAGCTGCCCGACGCCGTGCCGATTGATCACTGGTACGTCATCGCGGGGCTCGACGTCGTGGCCGAGGGCGCGGCTGTGGTCACCCTGGGGAACTCGATCACCGACGGGCGCGGCTCCGGCCCGAACCGGAACACCCGCTGGCCCGACAACCTCGCGCGTCGCCTGCAGGCGAATCCGCGCACTCGACATGTGGCCGTGCTCAATGCCGGCATCGGCGGCAATACGGTGCTGGCCGGCGGCCTCGGCCCGACGGCGCTGTCGCGGCTGGACCGTGACGTGCTGGCGCAGCCGGGAGCGCATTGGGTGATCCTGCTCGAAGGTGTCAACGACATCGGAGGTGCGCGTGAGCCGCGGAGTGCCGCTGCCGTGGCGCGGAACCTGCCGGTCGCCTACCGGGCGATCATCGACCGCGTGCACGACCGGGGCCTTCGCATCTTCGGCGCCACGATCCCGCCGTTCGGCGGATCCCAGTACGGCGGCGACGATCGGGAGGCGGCGCGGCAGACCGTCAACCGCTGGATCCGCAGCAGCAGGCGGTTCGATGCGGTCATCGACTTCGACGCCGCGCTACGCGATCCCGCAGAGCCTTCGCGCCTGCTGCCATCGGCCGACACGGGGGACCACCTGCACCCCAACGAGGCAGGGTACCGCTTGATGGCCGACGCGATCGACCTGGCGCTGTTCATCCCCTGAGAAGGGACGAAGAGATGACCGCACCCTTCACGCTGGCTGGCCGCGTGGCCGTCGTCACGGGCGGCTACGGCGTGCTGGGTGGCGCGATCGCCGCCGGCTTGGCGCGGGCGGGAGCGGCGGTCGCGATCTTGGGCCGGCGGCCGGAGGCCGCCGAGGCGAAAGCCGCCGCGATCCGCCGGAATGACGGCGATGCGTTCACTCTCATCGCGGATGTCCTTGACGAGGGGCAGCTGCGCGGCGCGCGGGACCAGCTGCTGCAGGCGCGCGGTCGGGCGGATATCCTGGTCAACGCGGCCGGCGGCAACGTCGCGCGGGCCCGCAGCGACAACCGCCCCGTGTTCGATGTGCCGCTCGACGCGTTGGACGAAGCGCTGCGGCTCAATCTCCACGGCACCCTCATCCCGTCGCTCATCTTCGGCGAGGTCATGGGGCGCCAGGGCTCCGGCTGTATCGTGAACATCTCCTCGATGGCGGCGCGGCGCGCGCTGAGCGGCGTCCTGGCGTACTCGATCGCCAAGGCTGGCATCGACACCCTCACGCGCTGGCTGGCCGCCGACCTGGCGCGCCGCTACGGCGACAAGGTCCGCGTGAACGCGGTCGCTCCGGGCTTCTTCGTGACGGACCAGAACCGCACCGTGCTCGTCGCTCCGGACGGCTCCTACACGGATCGCGCTCGTGCGATCATCGCGCACACACCCATGAGGCGCCTGGGCACGCCCGACGAGATCGTCGGCGCGGTGCAGTGGCTGTGCAGCGACGCGGCGTCGTTCGTGACGGGCGTCGTCCTCCCGGTGGACGGCGGGTTCAGTGTTTCGAGCGGTGTTTGATCCGATCGGACGCGACGTCTCGCGAGTGAGGTGGACCGTCGTGGCGCTGCTGTTCGGGGCGACCACCGTCAACTACATCGACCGCCAGGTGCTCGCGATCCTGGCGCCGACGCTCACCCGCGACCTCGGATGGCGTGAGACGGACTACGCCAGGATCGTCTCCTGGTTCAGCGTGGCCTACGGCGTGGGACTGCTCGGCATGGGCCGCTTCATGGATCGCGTCGGCGTGCGTCTCGGCCTGTCGCTCGCCGTGGGGCTGTGGAGCCTGGCCTCCATGGGGCACGCGCTGGTGCGCAGCGTCGCCGGCTTCGGCGTGGCGCGCGCCCTGCTCGGGATCGGCGAGTCCGGCAACTTCCCGGCCGCGGTGAAGACCGTAGCCGAGTGGTTCCCGAAGCGCGAGCGGGCCCTGGCCACCGGGATCTTCAACGCGGGCTCGAACGTCGGGGTCGTGCTCGCCGCGGTGCTCGTCCCGTGGATCGCCCTCGCGCTGGGCTGGCGCTGGGCGTTCATCGCCACGGGGGGGCTCGATCTCGTTTGGCTCGTGGCGTGGCTCACGCTCTACCGGGAGCCGGGCCGGCATCCCCGTGTTTCAGCAGCGGAGCTGGCGTGGATCCGCAGCGACCCGGTTGAGCCCGCTGGTACCGTCCCGTGGCGCAGTCTGCTGCGGCGTCGCCAGGCCTGGGCGTTCATCGTGGGCAAGGCGATGACGGATCCGGTCTGGCTGTTCTATCTGTTCTGGCTCCCCAAGTTCCTGGAGGCGAATTTCGCCGTGCGGCTCTCCGGCGTCGCGGCTCCGCTGGTCGTCATCTACGTGGCCGCGGACGTGGGGTCGATCACGGGCGGATGGGTGTCGGGCGCGCTCATCAAGCGCGGCTGGAGCGTCAACCTCGGCCGCAAGACGGCACTGCTCGTGGCGGCGCTGGCCATCGTCCCGACGATGTTTGCGCCGGCGGCGGGAACCCTGTGGGCGGCCGTGAGCATCGTCGCGGTGGCGGCCGGCGCGCACCAGTGGTGGTCGGCCAACCTGTTCACCACGGTGAGCGACATGTTCCCCCGGCACGCGGTCGCGTCTGTGGTCGGCCTGGGGGGCTGCGCCGGCATGGTCAGCGCCTTCGCGTTCCAGCGACTCACCGGCGCCATGCTCGAGGCGACGGGTGGCCGTTACGCGCCGATCTTTGCCATGTTGGGGCTCGCGTACGTCGGCGCGCTGGCGCTCATGCAACTGCTCGCTCCGCGCCTCGAGGCCATCCCCGTGCCGGCCGCGTGAGATGCCTTGCCGCCCGACAGTCATCAGGTCAGTTTATCACCAATGGCACCCATGAAGATCCGCGATATTCGGGCGACGCCGGTTTCGGTCCCCCTCGAGGCGCCGCTGCGTCACGCCAACGGGTGTCATTGGGGCCGCTTCGTGCGCACCATCGTCGAGATCGAAACCGACAGCGGCCTCGTCGGCCTCGGTGAGCTGGGGGGCGGCGGCGAGAGCGCCAGCGCCGCCGTGCACGGGCTGAAGCCATATCTCCTCGGGCGCGACCCCACGCGGATCGAAGAGCTGCGCTTTCTCATCGCCAACCCCACGGCGTCACTCTACAACCTCCGGACCCAGATGCTGGCCGCCGTCGAGTTCGCGTGCCTGGACCTGTTGGGCCAGGCGTGGGGGGTGCCGGTGTGTGACATCCTCGGTGGCCGGCTGCGCGATCACGTGCCGTTCGCCTCCTACCTGTTCTTCCGCTACGCCAACGCCACGGACGGGTCCGGCGAAGTGCGCACGGTGGACCAGCTCGTGGCAGAGGCCCGCGCCCTGAAAGGGCAGTGGGGCTTCACCACGCACAAGCTCAAGGGCGGTGTGTTCCCGCCTCGCTACGAGCTGGAGTGCTACCGCGCCCTGGCCGCGGCGCTGCCGGGGGACCGCCTGCGCTTCGATCCCAACGGCGTCTGGTCTACGGAGCAGGCCGTCTGGTTCGCGCGGGAGATCGAGGATCTCCACAACGACTACCTCGAGGACCCGGTCTACGGGCTGCATGGCATGCGCCGGGCCCGCGAGCGGATCCGGATGCCGCTGGCCACGAACACCGTGGTCGTCGGGTTCGAGCAGCTGGCGGCCAACGTGCTCCAGACCGCCGTGGACGTCATCCTCCTCGACACGACGTTCTGGGGCGGGATCCGGCCCTGCGTGAAGGCGGCCGGCATCTGTGAGGCGTTCCAGTTCGGCGTGGCCGTCCATTCCTCGGGCGAGCTGGGCATCCAGCTGGCGACCATGCTGCACCTCGGCGCCGTGCTTCCGAACCTGACCTTCGCCGCCGACGCGCACTACCACCATCTCGTGGACGACGTGATCGAGGGCGGGAAGCGGTCGTACTGCGGCGGCGCGATGGCGGTGCCGACCGCTCCGGGGCTCGGCGTGACGCTGGACCGCGAGCGCGTGGCTCGCTATCACGAGGACTTCCTGCGGCTCGGTGCGTACCCGTACGACCAGGATCCGCTGCGACCCGGCTGGGCGCCGCTGATCCCCAACACACGCTGGGCCGATCCGGCCGACGCGCGCGTCCCGCGCGTGCCCGCCTGAGGCGCGTCCGCGTGCGCACGTCCGCGCGGCTCGCGTTCCTGTTCTCCTGGTCTGTCTGGTTCGTCGCCGTCCCGCCACAGACGCGCGGCGCCGAGGACGGCTACGACCTGTGGCTGCGTTATCGCCTGGTCGCGGACACCGCCCGCCTCCCCGAATACCGTGCCGCCATCACACAGCTGGTCGTTGCGTCCACGGCAGCCACCATGCAGGCCGCTCGCGATGAGCTGGTGACGGGTCTGCGCGGACTGCTCGGCCGGGACGTCCCGGTCGCGCGCGCCGTCAGCCGGGACGGCGCGCTCGTCGTGGGAACGCCCGCGAACTCGCGTGTCGTCGCCGCCCTGCCGCTCGCCGATCGCTTGCGCGAGGCTGGCCCGGAGGGCTTTGTCATCCGGGCGATGGCGATCCGCGGCCGGCGCGCGATCGTCGTCGCCGCCAATCGGGACGTCGGCGTCCTGTACGCGGCGTTCCACCTGCTGCGCCTGCTCCAGACCGAGCGGTCCCTCGCCGGGCTCGACGTGGTGAGCGCCCCGCGTCTGCGGCTCCGCCTGCTCGACCATTGGGACAACCTCGACGGCACGGTGGAGCGCGGCTATGCGGGAGCGTCGTTGTGGGAGTGGTCACGTCTCCCGGACTCGATCAACCCGCGCTATCGCGATTACGCACGGGCCAACGCGTCGGTCGGGATCAACGGCGTGGTGCTGACCAACGTGAACGCCAACGCCCTGATTCTCACTCCGGGGTACCTCGCCAAGGTCGCCGCCCTCGCGGGCGTGCTTCGCCCCTACGGCGTCCGGGTCTATCTCACCGCCCGCTTCAGCGCGCCGAGCGAGATCGGCGGGCTGCCCACCGCCGATCCCATCGATCCCGGCGTCCGTGCCTGGTGGGCCGCGAAGGCGGACGAGATCTACCGCGCTATCCCGGACTTCGGCGGCTTCCTCGTGAAGGCCAACTCCGAAGGACAGCCCGGGCCCCAGGATTACCACCGCACCCACGCGGACGGCGCGAACCTGCTGGCCGACGCGGTGGCACCGCACGGGGGCATCGTGATGTGGCGCGCCTTCGTCTACTCGAGCACGGTGCCGACCGATCGCGTCATGCAGGCCGGCGACGAGTTCGTGCCGCTCGACGGCTCGTTCCGCAAGAACGCGCTACTTCAGGTGAAAAACGGGCCGCTCGATTTCCAGCCGCGCGAGCCGTTCCATCCGCTGTTCGGCACGATGCCGCGCACAACCCTGATGATGGAAGTCCAGATCACCAAGGAGTA
>Ga0134087_10000164_pt1 | contig 13734 bp, 9 predicted proteins | sample 15_taG_23_FD_109981 | JGI IMG/M metagenome (GOLD analysis project Ga0134087, IMG submission 109981) | Grasslands soil microbial communities from the Angelo Coastal Reserve, California, USA - 15_D_Glu_20cm_5_24_1 metaG | ecosystem: Environmental > Terrestrial > Soil > Grasslands ... | reverse complement strand
TGGGCGGGTGGCTCAAGGATGCGATGCCGTTTCGTGGAAAACAGGTCGCTTGCTATCACAAGGAGTGGGATTACTTCTCTCGGGAGTATGGGCTGCCCTGCATCGACTACATCGAGCCCAAGCCCGGGATCCCGCCGACGCCGGGACACGTCCTCGAGGTCATCAACGAAATGCGCGAGCATCACATCCAGGTGCTGCTGTCAACGAATTACTACGATCACAATCAGGTACTCGAGGTGGCGCAAAGGACCGGGGCGAAAGCGGTGATCGTGCCGTCCAACACGAACGGCGCCCCGGGGATCAACACCTATTTCGATCTCATGAACCTCTGGCTTACCGAGCTGGCTCGCGCCTTCGGCAGCGGCGGGCCCGCAGCCAACTGAGTCGGGCGGAGGACGCGTGACCGGTTTTCAACTGATGATCCCGCCCTTCGTGGCGTGCATGGTGCTCGTCGCCATGCTGTCCTACCTCGGACTGCACGTCATCGCGCGCGAGGTCATCTTCGTCGACCTCTCCCTCGCCCAGATGGCGGCGCTGGGCGGACTGTCGGCCCTGCTGATTCACGTCGAGGCCGACTCGAACTGGGCGTACGCCTTCGCTCTGCTCGCGACCGCCGTGGGCGCGCTGCTGTTCGCCTTGACGCGCACCTCGCACCGAGAAGAGCAGCGCGTGCCGCAGGAGGCGTTCATCGGGATCGTGTACGTGGTCGCTTCGGCGGCAGCCGTCCTGGTCGCGAACAAGGTGCCGGGAGGCGGCGAGGCGATCGAGAAGACGCTAACGGGAAGCATTCTCTGGGTCAACTTCAAGCCTACCATTGTCAAGCTGGCTGCGGTCTACGCCGCGCTCGGCGTGTTCCACTACGCCCTGCGGCACCGCTTCCTGACGATCTCGTTCCACCCCGAAGAGGCCGAGCGGCTGGGATGGAAGATCCGTTGGTGGGACTTTCTGTTCTACCTGTCGTTCGGCGTCGTTATCACGCTGGCCGTACCCGTGGCGGGCGTGTTGATGGTGTTCAGCTTCCTCGTCGTGCCGGCGGTCATCGCGTTCCTCTTCACGCGTGACATGCGGCGGCTCGCCTACATCTCCTGGGGTTCCGGCGCCCTCGCCTCGCTGCTCGGTCTGTGGGTGTCGTACAAAGCGGACCTTCCCACGGGGCCGCTGATCGTCTGCATGTACGGGGTGCTGCTCGCGCTAGCGTGGGTCGTGCGGGGGGTCAAGGCGGCGTGAGCAGGATGCACTCGGTCCGGCTGCTCACGGCCCTACTCCAGCTCTCGTTGCCGGGGGCCGCCGCCTGGGCCGATGCACGCCTCGACAGCGCCGGCGCCCACGCGACCGCGCACGTCGAATCCCACACGACGAGCGCCTGCGCCCGGATTCACCCGCCGGACTGCGCGCTCTGCCACTTCCTCAGCGCGCCATTCGCCGGCCGCCGCGCCGCCGCGCTGCGCCTCGCCACGAGCGGCGCGCGCACCCCGCGACCGGTCGAGCCGGCCCCGGTCCGCAACGCTCTCGCCCGTTTCTTCCCGCCACCCAGGGCTCCACCCGTTCTCTCCTGATGGCACGACGCGCCACGCGCGTCGGCCGATCCATAGAGCCGCCCCCACCTCGCCGGCGTGCAACACCGGAGACGCGGGGCCACGCGAACTCATTGCGATCAGGAGAAAACGATGATTGCGAACACTGCCAAATATTTGGCTCGCGCCGTGACGCTGGTAGCCTGCCTCGCCACCGCCGGTGGTTTCACCCGTTCCGTCGCAGCCTCCCCGCGGATCGCGCCGACCCCCGAGGGAGACATCAGCGGCACGGTCGCCGACAGCGTGTCGGGAACGCCCTTGTCGGGCGGCGAGGTGCGCATTCTGCAAGGCGGCGGCACCATCGCCATCGCCACCACCGATGCGTTCGGCCGCTACGTCGTCCACAACCTCGCGGCCGGCGCGTACGCCGTCGAGGTGCGATACCTGGGCTACCGCTCGGTAACGCAGGACGTCACGGTCGCCGCCGGACGACCGACCACCGTCAACTTCCGGATGGTCCCTCTCCCGATCAACTTGTCCGCGGTCGAGGTGAAGGCAGCTGTGCCCCTTGCCGTCGACACGAGGACCGGCAACCAGATCTTCAAGCAAGACGACTACCACGGTGCCCCCACCAACACGACGTCCCAGATCCTGCAGCAGTCGATCGTAGGCGCCGCCCGCGCGCCCACGGGTGAAGTCCACATTCGGGGGCAGCACGCCGAGTATACCTACTACGTGGACGGCGTCCCCGTCCCCGCTGGCATCTCCGGGAGCTTGAACGAGCTGTTCGATCCCCAGGTCGTGAACCAGATCGACTTCCAAACGGGAGGGTGGGATGCCGAGTACGGCAACAAGAACGCCGCGATCGTCAACGTCAACACCCGCATCCCCACGGGCGGCTTCCACGTCGACGCCTCGGGCTACGGCGGGTCGTTCACCTCCAACGGCCAGACCGTGAACTTGAGCACCAACGCGGGGAAGGTCGGCTTCTTCGCATCCGGAGCGCGTCAGGTCACCGACATGCGGCGCGAGCCCGTGGTGTTCGACACGGCGGGAAACCGCGTGGAGAACTTTCATAACCACGGCGAGGACCTGTTCGGCTTCGCCAAGATCCAGTACGTCCCGTCCGATCGCGACGTAGTCAACCTCGACGTCAACCGCTCGCGCACCCGCTTCGCTGTGCCGTTCGACTCGGTGGAGGGCGTCATCGACGACAACCAGCAGGACGTGAACGGGTTCGTGAACCTCGGCTGGCGCCATCGGTTCGACCCCGGCATAGCGGCCGAGGCGGGGCGGACGTCCGAACTGTTCGCCGGCGGGTTCTTCCGCGACGGAAGCCTCAACTATACGCCTGGTCTCTCCGACGATCCTACGTTCGTGTTCTTTCCGGACACGACGCACTACATCCTGAGCGAGGACCGCAATTTCCACACGGAGGGACTCAAGCTCGACTACACACTCCAGCCGCATCACGGGCTCGAGTTCAAGGGCGGGGTGCTCGCGTCGTACACCGGCGGGCACGAGAACTTCGCGTCGGTCAGCAAAACGGGCAGCCCCGGGCCCACGTCGGACTCCGACTTGAAAGGGAGCGACGTGGGGGTGTACGCCCAGACGGCGATCGCGCCCTCCGACAAATGGGAGCTCCGCACCGGTGTGCGGTTCGACAACCACAACGCCCCGTTCGCGGGAAACCAGCACCAGGTGAGCCCGCGGGTGAAGCTCAGCTTCTTCCCCGATCCCGGGAACACGTTTTGGGTCTACTACGGCCGGCTGTTCCTCCCCACGAACGTCGAGGACCTGCGCGCCATCACGAGCGATGCGCAGGGCGGCGTCGCCGCGTCTCCTACGCTGCCCGAGCGGGACGATTTTTACGAGGTCGGGTACGTGCATCGCTTCCCCGTCGGGATCGTCACGAAGCTGTCGGCCTACCACAAGCGCAGCAGCCCGGGCATCGACGACAACACCGTGCCGGGCTCCGCGATCGTGACATCCGTCAACATCGAACAGGTGCGCATCACGGGAATCGAGGGGGTCGTCGAGATCCGGCCGCGCGGCCCGGTGTCCGGTTACGCGAACGTCGCCCTGAACCACGCGTGGGGCGCCGGAGCCATCACCGGGGGCTTCTTCCCCGATCAGCCGCCGTCCGGGAAGTTCGACCTGGACCACGACCAGCGTCTGTCGGGCGTTGCCAGCGTGGTGTACTCGAGCCGCGGCCTCTACGTTTCGGCGACTGGCATCTACGGCAGCGGTCTGACCAACGGGAACGATCCCGACTCGACCTACGGCACCGGGTTGTTCGACTTCAATAAATCGATCAAGGTCGATCCCAGCTTCATCCTGAACGCGAGTGCGGGGTATACCCTGGTGGCGGGTGGCGTCGTCCTGCGGCCGCAGTTGTACGTCGACAATGTCTTCGACAAGAAGTATCTGCTCAAAGGGGCGTTCTTCAGCGGCGCGTCGGTGGGGCGGCCGCGCACGGTGCAGCTGCGGATGAACGTGGGGCTGTAGAGCTGGCGACTCGTCTTACACATGCTGGAGGAGGCTCGGACGACCCGTCGGACGCTGATACAACTGGCAGCGGTCCTCATCGCCCCGGTCGTCGCGTGCAGCGGCGACCGGCCGGCGGGTCCCGATCCGCTCGCGTCGTGCGGCGACCGCGCGACGCAGATCACGCTCGCCGTCGGGCAGTACGTGTCGGTCGACCCCGCATCCGATTCCGGGTGCGTGACGTTCCCTGCGAACGCCGCCGCCGATTCCGCCGAATACCTCGTGGTGCCGCAGTCCGTGGCCGGGGCCTCGGGGCGAACGGCGACGTTTCAGCTGCGCGGTGGCGCGGTCGGCGCGACGGCGCCGCTCGTGGCGTCGGTGCAGGCGCCGCCGGCCTGGGGAGCCTCCGTGGCAACGACGTTCGACGCGTTTCGGCGCTCGCTGGCGCGGCGGCGCAGCTACACCATGCCGGCGGCGCGACGGCCATCACTCGCAGCGACCGGAGTCACAGGCGCCGTGGCCACCGGCCCGCCCGCGCTCGGGGCGCTTGGGAGCTTCATGGTTTGCGACACGCTGAACTGCTCGTCGTTCAAGAACGTAGGGGCGCGGGTCAAGGCAGTGGGTGCACATGTCGCTATCTATGTGGACACGTTGGCGCCGACGCCCGGCCTCGACTCGGCCGACCTCGACACGCTCAAACAGGTGTTCGATTCGCGCCTCTATCCACTCGACACCACCGCGTTCGGCGGTGTCTCCGACATCGACGCCAACACGGTGGTGATCGTCCTCATGACGGGCGTCGTCAACAAGCTCGTGCCGCGCAGCAGCCAGTGCGCGAGCGCGAGCTTCGTCGCGGGGTTCTTCTTTCCGGGAGATCTCGATCCGGCGTTCGCGTCCCGGTTCAATCAGGGCGAGATCTTCTATTCGATCGTCGCGGATTCCACGGGGACGTTGAGCTGCCCCCATACGGCCACCGAGGTCAAACGGCAAACACCGAGCACGTTCACGCACGAGTTCCAGCACATGATCAACTTCGTGCAGCACGTGCTGGTGCGGCGCGGCCAGTCCGAGGAAGGCTGGCTCGACGAGGGTCTGTCAAAGTACGCCGAGGAGCTGGCAGGGCGGAGTTACCTCCCCGGAGACCCCGCCACCTTCACGCGCTATGCCATCGACCCCGTGTACGACGCCTACCAGTACTTGAGCGCGACCGGCAGCTACCCGCTCGAGATTCCGGAGGACACCGGCAAGATCGGCGAGATCGGGGCGTCCTGGCTGTTCACCCGCTATCTCGTCGATCAGTTCGGGGATTCCCTACCCCACCGGCTGGTGAACAGCGCCCTTAGCGGATCGGCCAACGTCGCGGCCCAGACGGGGCAGCCGTTCGCAACGAGCCTGACGAACTGGGCCCTGGCCAATTGGGTCTCCGACCTCCCCGGTTTCACCGCCCCGCCGCAGCTGCGGTACACCTCGTGGCACTTCCGGACGACCTACCAATCGCTCCATAGCCAGGATCCGGGTGATTTCCTTCTTCCCTTCCCGCTCGTGCCGAAGGCGAGCAGCGGAGATGCGATCACCCTGAGCGGCGTCCTGCAGTCCGGCTCGGGCCTGTACCAGCGCGCGCTACAGCGCGGTGGCGCGGCCGGATTCGGGTTGTTATTCGCCGGAGCGGGGGGCGCGCCGCTGCCGCTCGCCGTCGCGGCGCGACTCAACATCATCCGGATCCGCTGATCGTGGTGGTCGGGTACTGGCGCCTAGCGGGCATCACGAGCGGCCTCGCCTGCGCCGCGGGCGCTCTGCAGGCCCAGCTGCTGGTGCGGGCGGCCCTGGGTGCGCGCCACACGTCCACGCTGGTGCATGACTCGATCATCACGCCGTTCGTCCTGCGCCCAGCGCTGGCCCCCGCGCTAGCCGTCACGGCCGCGACGCCGCTCGACGAGCGCTGGACTGCACAGGTCACGCTCGACTTCTCGACCAGCACGCTCGAGCGTCACGACGCGGATGGGACGACGACGGGCCTGGGCCGGGTGAGCACGTTGGCCTTCACGGTCGGCCTGCGCCGCCCACTCGGCGCCGGGTTCGCCGCCGGCGCTGGCGTGGGCGGGCTCAAGTACCTTCCCGCCGGCGAAACGGGAATCTTCCGGAGCGGAGCGGGCGGGGTGCTCGGGCTGGCCGGTGCCGTCGTCTCGTACGCCCCGCCCCGCGTTGGCGGCCGCTGGCAGCTCGGAATCGAGGCGCGCTACGATGTGCACCGGTTCATCACCCCTGCACTGCGCAGCGAGGGGTTCACCTCTGCCCGAACGGTACATCGGATCGCGCTGGCCCTGCGCGCCGGAAGAGGGGGGGCCGCGGGGGCCGCGGGGGCCGCGGGGGCCGCGGGGGCCGCGCCCTGAGGCACGCGCTCGCCGCAGCCGGCCTGCTGGTGCTCGCGTGCAGCGAGCCCACTCCGCCATCGCGCGCCGGGACGTATGGCTTCGAGGCCGGCGGCGACGTGTTCCACTGGCCGGCCGAGCGGCTGCCGGTGCGGTTTTACGCCCAGCCGACCGGGAATCTGCGCTTTCTCGTACAGCACGCGGTCGACAGCTGGGCCGGTGTGTTCCTGTACGGGGAGTTCAGGGGAACGTTGGTCGCCGATTCGACCGGAGCCGATGTGATCGTCCAGGCGGACAGCGTTCCCGACGTCCCACCGGATCCCGGTGCGCCGGTCTACGCATGCAACGAGGTGACCGCGGTGCCGCCAATCGACACCAACAACCGCTTCACCGAGCCTTTCCACATCCGTGTGGCCGTGCTGCCGGGGTTCACCCCGGCCCAGGTGGCCGCATGTCTCCGGCGTACCACGATCCACGAAGCGGGACACGCCTTGGGCCTGTTCCAGCACAGTCCCGACCCGGTAGACATCATGTGGGGACCGAGCGGCGCCGCTCCGATCACCGCGGACGGGCCGAGCGACCAGGACCGCCGCACCGTGGAGCTGCTGTATCACACACCGCCGACGGTACTTCCGCCGCCTTGACAGGGGTCCGACGGCCCGGTAGCATAACTCCTTCACAAAAAAGGACTTGTGTCCTCGATGTCGATCCGGCGCCAGGAGGCCCTGGATTACCATTCCCAGGGTCGGCCCGGGAAGATCCAGGTCTCGCCCACCAAGCCCTTCAAGAACCAGCGCGACCTGTCCCTCGCCTACACCCCGGGGGTGGCGGAGCCCTGCCGGGAGATCGCTGAGCGCCCCGACGAGGCCTACACCTACACTGCCAAGGGGAACCTCGTTGCCGTCGTGACCAACGGCACCGCGGTGCTGGGCCTCGGCAACATCGGCCCGCTCGCGGGCAAGCCCGTCATGGAAGGCAAGGGGATCCTGTTCAAGGCGTTCGCCGACATCGATGTGTTCGACCTGGAGGTCGGGTCCGAGGAACCCGAGGACGTGATCCGATTCTGCCAGCTGCTCGAGCCGACCGTGGGCGGCATCAACCTCGAGGACATCCGCTCCCCCGACTGTTTCTACATCGAGGAGACGCTGCGCGAGACGCTGTCGATCCCGGTGTTCCACGACGACCAGCACGGCACGGCGATCATCTCGGGCGCGGCGCTGCTGAACGCGCTGGAGCTGGTGGACAAGGACGCCGGCGCGGTCAAGGTGGTGTTCGCGGGAGCGGGGGCGGCGGCAATCGCGACGGCGGAGCACTACGTGCGGCTGGGCGTGCAGCGGGAGCACATCGTGATGTGCGACCACAAGGGCGTGATCTCGAGCGACCGCACCGACCTCGATCGCTACAAGAGCCGGTTCGCCCGCAAGACCCAGGCCCGCACCCTCGCCGAGGCGCTGCGGGACGCCGACGTATTCGTCGGCCTGTCGGTCGCGGGGATCGTTTCAGGGGACATGCTGAAGGGGATGGCGCCGCGCCCAATCGTGTTCGCGCTGGCGAACCCTACTCCGGAGATCATGCCGGAGGAGGCGCGGCAGGCGCGTCCCGACGCTATCATCGCGACCGGCCGCTCCGACTTCCCGAACCAGGTGAACAACGTGCTCGGCTTCCCCTTCATCTTCCGCGGTGCGCTGGACGTGCGCGCCAAGAAGATCAACGGGGAGATGGAGATGGCGGCGACCCGCGCGCTGGCAGCGCTCGCCAAAGAAGAGGTGCCCGACTCCGTGATGCGGGCCTACGGGCTCGAGCGGCTGCGCTTCGGCCCCGACTACGTAATCCCCAAGCCGTTCGATCCGCGGGTGCTGCTGTGGGTGGCGCCGGCGGTGGCGTGGGCGGCACTCGGGTCCGGGGTGGCGGGGCGCGTCATCGACGTGGACGAATACCGGGCGCAGCTCGACGCCCGTCTGGGGCGGGCGCGCGAGGTGATGCGGGGGCTCTCCACCCGGGTACAGCAACAGGAGACGCAGCGGATCGTCTTCCCCGAGGGCGAGGATCCCCGCATCCTCAAGGCGGCGCGCATCCTCGCCGACGAAGGGATCGCCGCGCCGATCCTGCTGGGCGACCCCGACGTGATGCGCCGCCAGGCCGACGACGCCGCCGTGACCCTCGAGGACATCGCGCTCGCCAACCCGCGGACCAGCGCCCACCTGGACGGCTTCGCGCGGGAGCTGTGGGAGCGGCGCCGGCGCAAGGGGATCACGCTGCGCGAGGCGCGCGCCCGCGTGCTCGACCCACTGTACCACGCGCTGTTGATGCTGCAGGCCGGGCAGGCAGACGCGGTGGTGGCGGGCGTGGAGATGTACTACTCGGACGCGATCCGCCCGGCCCTCGAGGTGATCGGGGCCCAGCAGGGGCGCCGGCACGTGAGCGGGATCTATATGCTCGTCTTTCCGCAGCAGACCCTGTTCTTCGCTGACTGCACCGTGAACATCGATCCCACTGCCGACACGCTGGCCGAGATCGCCTCCGCCACGGCCGAGTTCGTGGGACGACTCGGGATCGAGCCCCGTGTGGCGTTGCTGTCGTTTTCGAATTTCGGCTCCGTGCGCCATCCGGCGGCCGAGAAGGTGCAGCAGGCGGTGAGCCTGCTGCACGAGCGCGAGCCGGGCCTGCAGGCGGACGGTGAGATGCAGGCGGACACGGCGGTGGTGGAACGAATCTTGAACAAGACATACCCATTCTCACGACTGCGCGGCACGGCGAACGTGTTGATCTTTCCGAACCTGGACGCCGCCAACATCGCCTACAAGCTGCTCGACCGCGTGGGAGGCGCGCAGGCGATCGGGCCGATTCTCGTCGGCATGGCTCAGCCCGTGCATGTGTTACAGCGCGGCTCGGAGGTGAACGACATCGTGAACATGGCCGTCATCGCCGCAGTGGACGCCCTGGAGCACGGGCGGCGGCCGCCCGCGTGAGCATTCCCTGGCGCGACGCGTGACCGCGCAAGCGACGCGCTCCGCACAGGAGGGTCACCGGCGCACGCCCGGGCTCGACGCCCTCGGGCTCGCCCCGGAGCAGGCGGTGCACTGGAACCTGCGACCCGCGGCGCTGTACGAGCACGCCGCGCGGCGCGGCGAGGGCGTGATCACGGAGGGCGGCGCGTTCTGCGCAGTGACGAGTCCGCACACGGGTCGCAGCCCCAACGACAAGTTCATCGTGCGGGACGCCGCGTCCGAAGCCGACGTGTGGTGGGGGCGTGTGAACCGGCCGATGACGGACGAGCATTTCGAGCGGCTGCGCGCGGACGTGGTGCGCCACCTCAACCGGCAGGAGCTGTTCGTGCGCGACCTGTTCGCGGGCGCGGACCCGAACCACCGCATCGGGATCCGGTTCGTGACGCCCAACGCCTGGCACGCGCTGTTCGTGTACAACATGTTCCTGCGCCCGACGGCGTCCGACCTCGCGGCGTTCGCGCCCGCGTGGCAGGTGCTGCACGCGCCCGAGTTGGAGGCCGACCCCGCCGTGCACGGCACGAACTCCACGACGTTCATCGTGATCAGCTTTGCCAAGCGCACGATCCTCATCGGCGGCACCCGCTACGCGGGCGAGCTGAAGAAATCGATCTTCTCGATCCTCAACTACGTGCTCCCCAAGCGCGGCGTGCTGTCGATGCACTGCTCCGCCAACCTCGGCGAGGCGGGCGACGTCGCGCTGTTCTTCGGGCTCTCGGGGACGGGCAAGACGACGCTCTCGGCCGACGCCGAGCGCGCGCTGATCGGCGACGACGAGCACGGCTGGAGCGACCACGGCGTGTTCAACTTCGAGGGCGGGTGTTACGCGAAGGTGATTCGGTTGTCGCGCGAGAGCGAGCCCGAGATTCACGCCACGACTCGGATGTTCGGCACCGTGCTCGAGAACGTCATGGTGGACCCGGAGACCCGGACGATCGACCTCGAGTCCGCGGCGATCACGGAGAATACGCGCGCCTCCTATCCGATTCACTTCATTCCCAAGCACGTCGCCGGGGGCATGGCGGGGCACCCGTCACACATCGTGCTCCTGACGTGCGACGCCTACGGGATCATGCCCCCGATCGCGCGGCTCTCGCCCGCGCAGGCGATGTACCACTTCCTCTCGGGCTATACCGCCAGGGTGGCCGGGACGGAGCGGGGAGTCACCGAGCCGACGGCGGCGTTCTCTGCCTGTTTCGGCGCGCCGTTCCTGCCGCTGCACCCCAACACCTACGCCGCGCTGCTGGGAGAGAAGATCGCCCGCCACGGCGTGCAGGGCTGGCTCGTGAACACCGGATGGTCGGGAGGCCCGTTCGGAGTCGGACAGCGCATGCGACTCGGGCTCACCCGCGCCATGGTGCGCGCCGCGCTGGCGGGGAAGCTCGACCGTATCCCAACCGTTGCCGAGCCGGTGTTCGGGCTCGAGGTGCCGCTGCAGGTCCCGGGCGTGCCCGAAGACGTCCTGCTGCCGCGCGCCACGTGGCCCGACCCCACCGCCTACGACGCTCAGGCGGCGAAGCTGGCGCAGATGTTTCGACAGAATTTCGAGCAGTTCCAGGACCACGTGCACGCCGCGGTGCGGGACGCCGGTCCGTCGCGTTGACGGCGTTCGAGGTCGTCCGCGACCCGCTCTGGAACAACATCCGGCTCGACCCCGCGGCCCTCGCGGTGGTCGACACCCCCGCCGTTCAGCGACTCCGCTACGTGCGGCAGCTGGGCCATGCCTTCCTCGTCTACCCGGGCGCCACGCACAGCCGCTTCGAGCACGCCCTCGGCGCTTATCATCTGGCGCGGCGCGCGCTGTCGCAGCTCGAGGACGCGGGGGATGCCCGGCTCACGCCCGGCGATCACACCACGCTCACCCTGGCGGCGCTGCTGCACGACATCGGGCATTACCCGTTCTCCCACGCGCTCGAAGAGGCCGGCCTCCTGCGCCACGAAGCGGTAGCCGAGCGCCACCTCGCCCGCGGCGAACTGGCCGAGCGGCTCGGGGAGGTAGGCGCGCCGACGGCACAGCTCCTCGCGCTCATTCGAGGAGGGGGCCGTGAGCCGCTCGCCGGGCTGGTGGCGGGGTCGCTCGATGTCGACAAGCTCGACTACCTGTCGCGCGACGCCTGGATGTGCGGCGTCCCGTACGGGGTGATCGACGTCGACCGGTTGCTCATGTCGCTGACCGTGGCCGGCGGTCCGGACGGACGGCCGACGCTCGCGCTGCACGAGAAAGGGCTCGCGGCGCTCGAATCACTGCTGTTCGCGAAGTACCAGATGTACCGCAACGTCTACTGGCATCACGCGGTCCGCAGCGCCACCGCGATGTTCAAGCGCCTGGTGCGGGATGCGATCGCGGCGGGACGGCTCTCGGCCGATCAGGTCGCGGTCGCGACGGACGACGGGCTGATCCACGACCTGATGCACGCGGACACGTCCGGCCTCGCCCGCCGGCTGCGCGAGCGCCGCCTGGCCAAGCGCGCCGTGGATCTCCCCGCGACCGCGCTGCCGGCCGACGCGGCGGCCTGGCCCGCCAACGATCCCGATCTGCAGCAGCGCGTCGAGGACCGGCTCGCCGGGGAGATGGGGCTCGGGCCGGGCGAGCTGTTCCTCGACTTCCCCGCGAAGCCCGATATGCTCGCCTTGGACCTGCCGCTCGTACAGCGCGACGGCTCCGTGGTACAGCTCGCCGGCGTCGACGCCACGGCTCAGCTCGGCCTCCCCCGGGTCGCGGGAGAGCTCCATCGGTCGGCCCGGCGGCTGCGCCTATTCGTGCTCCGACCCGCGACCGTGCCGGCCGACGCTATCGTGAGGTTGGTGATGCTGCCGAGGGAGGAAGTGCTGGAGCGGGTCGAACAGGAACGCGCGCTGTTGTAACCCTTTACCCTCGAACCCCCGGCTGGGTGATCTGCGTCGTGTCCCCGACCGGGACCTCCACCGAATCGACCCGCACCAGGATCGCGGTGATGTTGTCGAGCCCGCCGTGGCGGTTCGCCTCGGTGATCAGCTCATCGACCTGCTCCTGCGGCATGCGGATCGCCGTCAGCAGGTCCGCGAGCTGATTATCCTCCAACATCCCGGTGAGGCCATCCGACGCCAGCAGAAACAAGTCCTTCGGCTTCACCGTGCCGAGGTAGATGTCCGGCATCACATCACTGTTCGCCCCCACACAGCGCGTGATCACGTTGCTGTACGGGTGGGAGCGGGCCTGCTCCGGGGTAAGGTACCCCGCGTCCACTTGCTCCTGCACGTAGGAGTGATCTTTGGTGAGCTGGATGAGCTTACCGTCCCGGAAGAGGTACGCCCGGCTGTCCCCCACCTGTCCGATCAGGAAGCGGGTGTCGTAGAGCACCATCGACGTGACGGTGGTCCCCATGCCGCGCTTGTCGTGCTCGGTGAGCGTGCGCTGGAAGATGGCGCCGTTCGCCGACCGAATCGCCGCGCGCATCCGGTCGGCGACCTGGTCGTCCGATAGCCCCTTGAGCGACCCCAGCTCGCGCGCCACGAAGCGCACGGCCATCTCGCTCGCCACTTCGCCGGCGGCGTGCCCGCCCATCCCGTCCGCCACGACGAAGATCCCCCGATCGGGGACCATGAGATAGCTGTCCTCGTTGCCTGAGCGAATGATGCCGACGTCGGTGCGCCCTGCGCAGGTGATGTGCACGGTGCGTCGCTAGGCGAGAAGGAGGCGGTAAAGGAGAGCCGTCAGCCCCGCCGCCGCGAGCAGCAACACGGCCGCGCCCTTGCGGCACCCCTTGCGGCGCTGCTCCGGCACCTGCTGCGCAGCCGGGCGCTTCGAGCCGGGCCTGCCCTTCGCGGGCGGTCGCGGCCGGGGAGGCGACGCTGGAGGTGCCGCGCGGGACGGGGCGGCGGCCGGGGGAAGGGGCGGCCCGGGACGCGGCGGCGGGGCGACCGCGCTGAAATCTTTCATGACCTGCGTTCCCCCGCCTCGGACCATGCCGAGCGCGTCGTCGCTGGGCTCGAATACCACCTGCATGTCTCCGAAACGGAGCAGTGCGCCCGGTGCGAGCGGACTCTCCCCTGTGACGCGCTCGCCGTCCACGAACGTCCCGTTCGTCGAGTCCAGGTCCACGACCACCCAGACGCCCTCGCGGCGCTGCAGTTTCGCGTGCGCCGTCGAAACGGACGGGTCGGGAAGGACGATGTCGTTGTAGTCGGCACGGCCGATGTTGAACACGGGCGTTCGCACGGGGAAGCGTTGATTCTTGAGCGTACCACTTTTCACCAGGAGGCTCGCCAGCGGAGGGGTGGCGGCCTGAGCCGGCCGCGGCACTGCCTCAACGCCGTGCATCGTGTGCTTCAGCCGCTCGCTCGCTCCCGCGGGAGGCGCGGCGGGGCGCGACGGCGGGG
>Ga0134087_10000158_pt1 | contig 13853 bp, 10 predicted proteins | sample 15_taG_23_FD_109981 | JGI IMG/M metagenome (GOLD analysis project Ga0134087, IMG submission 109981) | Grasslands soil microbial communities from the Angelo Coastal Reserve, California, USA - 15_D_Glu_20cm_5_24_1 metaG | ecosystem: Environmental > Terrestrial > Soil > Grasslands ... | reverse complement strand
TGCTGCTGCGCACCGGGGCGCACCCCACGATGAAGTTCAATCAGCTGCTCATCGGGCCCTACATCGGCGATGGCTCGCCGGTCGATCAGTCGCTGTGGGTGGACAACCTGACTGTGGCGACTAGCAAGGCCCAATAGACGCGGCGTAGCGCACTCTGAAGGGCGCGGATGACGGAAGTGTTCGGCGAAGAATCACTGTACGTGTGGTTTTTTTTTGACCTTAACTGTAGCGGGGGCGCAACACAATGACGTTCATGCACAAGCTTTCACGCCGGCTGGCGATGCTCAAAGACCGATGGGTCGTCTTCTCGACGGCGGCGCTCGCGCTGGCGACGCTGTCCGCTTGCGAGAAGCCTATCGCACTCACCGGACCGGACGCGAGCGCAGTTTGGCGGCTCGTCATCTCTCCCAAAATCCTCACACTTCGGCAGAACCAGACCGCCGACTTCACGGCAATCGGCCTCACGAGCAGCGGCAACCCAGCCAGCGGAGGCGTGAGCTGGACAGTCACGAGCGGCGCCATTACCGACACGAGCACGAGCAATGGGCAGCACTACGGGCGGTTCCAGGCCGCTTCGGATACGGGGAAAGTCGTGGTCGTCGTCCGGGAGGTCGCGGCGGCAAGAATCGCGGACACGGCGGTCGTTACCGTGACGCCGGTACCCGTGGCCGCGGTGGCGGTGATCCCGCTAGCGGCGAGCGTGCAGGTGGGCGGGACGGTGCAGCTCGCCACCGCTACGAAAGACTCAGCGGGCGCGGTGCTGGGCGGCCGGGCGGTGACCTGGGCCAGCGGCAACCTGGCCGTGGCCACGGTAAGCGGCAGCGGGTTGGTGGCCGGCGTAGCGGCGGGGACGGCGACCATTACGGCGACGAGTGAGGGGAAGAGCGGCACGGCGACGGTCACGGTGACGTCGCTGCCGCCGCCCCCGCCGCCCCCGCCGGCCCCGGTGGCGTCGGTGGTGGTAAGTCCGGCGTCTGCCAGTGTGCCGGTGGGCGCGACGGTACAGCTCACGGCGAGCCTGAAGGACGCTAGCGGGAACGTGCTGACGGGCCGAACGATCGCGTGGGGGACGAGTGCGGCGGGCGTGGCGACGGTGAGCGCGAGCGGGCTGGTCACGGGGTCGGCGGCCGGGACGGCGACGATCACGGCGACGAGTGAGGGGAAGAGCGGCACGGCGCTCATTGTCGTGGCGAGCGCCCCTCCGCCGGGTACCAATCCCAACGAGCCCTCAGGCTACACCCGATTCGCGGAGCATGATTTCTCCACTCAGATCACGCAAAGCACGCCGAGCGCGACCGGGCTCATGGGCTTGTGGGCAATTGATGATCCCACCCTCTTGCCCAACATGACCTATGCGGTGGACCTCGGTGCTCCTCGGAGCGCCCCTCAGGTCTTTCAAGGCAAGTTCCCGGCCGGGCTCCAGGGTGGCTTCACTTCGATCAAGTGGCAGGGCTGGGACGCGGCAGCGGACGGGAATAGCTATGGGACCGAAATGCGAGAGATTTATCTCTCGATGTGGATCAAGATTGTTGGCCCTGACTATGAGAACCAACCTGTTGCCGGGACGAAGATGGGATTCTTCGGTTACGCCGAGCCTAAGAGCAGCCCGGGGAATCAGGGCGTCCCCAAGATCAAGGTGGACAGTCCTCAGATACGCAGCGACTTCAACCTGCGGTTCGAGCAGCAGAATACAGTGGACCGCATTCTCGACCAAAACGTTGATACGCGCCGGCTCATGACGTGCGGCGTCTGGCACCGTTGGGAGATGGTCCTAAGGCTCAACACGCTGGGCGTGACCGATGGCGTGTTGCGGTGGTGGGTGGATGGTACGCTCATCATGGACTACAGTGACGTAACATACATCACGCCTGGCAACACCTTGGGCTTCTACACGTTCAAGTTCTGGCCCTACTGGGGCGGCATCGGCGGCTCAAAGACCCGGGACGACTACATGCAGGTGGACCATATCTACATCTCGGGCATCAAGAAATAAGCTCTACGCCACGACGCGAATGGGGTGTGGTGGAGACGCCACACCCCATTTTTTTGGTGCCCGGCGGACATTGCTGGTACGTTCCGTGCGCCAGGTAGATTCTGCGCGTGCTCATCGGGGAGTGACTAGGGGTCATGTTCGCCATGGTGGTGACGGTGGTGTCGGCTGGCGTCGCGCTGCTCCTAGCCTTGCCGGCAATCTCGGATCTGTTATGTCTCCTTCGCCCCAGGACGGGGCGGCGTGAGCCGGCGCCGGGCACGTCGCTTCCTCGGCTGCTCTTCCTCGTTCCCGCTCACGACGAAGAGCTTCTGGTCACGGCGTGTGTGCAGTCGATCCAGGCGCTCGACTACCCTGCGGGGACATTCCGCACCGTCGTCATTGCGGATAACTGTGCTGATCGCACGGTCGAGCTCGCGCGAGCAGCGGGCGCCGAGTGTCTGGAGCGGCGTGATCCGCTGGCGCCTGGAAAGCCCCAGGCCGTCGGTTGGGCGCTGAGGCAGCTAGCGCTGGGAGACTACGACGCCTGCGTGATCGTGGACGCCGACACCGTCGTCGACCGAGCCTTCGCTCGCGCCCTGGCCCGCTGGGCGCCGTTGCGCGGCAAGCTGCTGCAGGCGTGCGAGCGGCCCCTGAACGAGACGGACAGTTGGCTGACGCGCCTGGCCGGCCTGCTGGCTCGGCGCCGGGGAGAGGTTGCCCTCCCCCTGAAGGAGTCTGCGGGTTTGAACTGTCCGCTCACCTGCGATGGTACGTGCATCGGCGGTGACATTCTCGTGCGGGACGGTTGGCAGGCCACCTCACTCACCGAGAACTGGGAGTTGTATGCGAGGTATACCGTCGCCGGGGTGCCGATACATTTCGCGCGCGAAGCTCAGATCCACTATCAGGAGGCTCGCACTCTCCGGCAAGCGGCGACGCAGCGCCGTCGTTGGCTGGCAGGCCGACTCTGGGTGCTGCGACACTGGGGCGGGGCTCTGATCCGCAGCTCTCACATCACCCCTCATCAGAAGCTCGACGCGCTGTGCGAGCTCGGAGCACCGAGTCCCGTCTTGCATCTCGCGCTGGCCCTGATCCTCGCGGCGATCACGCTTACATGGCTGCCGCGGCCTGCCGGAACGGCGATCGCGGTGCTGGCCGTGGGGTCGCTGGGCTCGCAGGTAGTGGCAACCCTTGTCGCGTTGCGTCGGCACCCTCGTCCGTGGGCCACGCTGAGCGCCTTGCTCATGCTGCCCGTCTACGGTGTGTGGAGGCTCTTCCTCACGGTACTGACGCTGCTCACCCTGCGTGACACCCGCTGGAGGAAGACCGAGCACCACGGCGACGCACTGCCGGCTGCGGCAGGCGACCGGACCGGGTGACGCCACCACGCGAGCGTGCCCGTCGGGGCTTGGCACACGTCGGCATCTACCGCGCCGCGGTAGCGGCCGCGTACCGTGTGGGCGTTCTGAGCCGCGTGCCCTACTGGGTACGGCGCTGGCGTGACGCGGCGGTCATCGTTTCCTACCACAACGTGGTGCCGGACGGAGCGCTGCGCGGGGAGCGGTTGTTGCATGTGCCCCTCGGCACGTTTCGCGCGCAAGTCGAGCGTCTCGCACAGGCGTTTCGCTTCGTTCCACTGGGCGACTTGCTGGCGCGGCACCGCGCGGGGCGGTCGATTCGGGGCCTGGCAGCGATCTCATTCGACGACGGCTACCGGGGCGTGCTGCGTCACGCCCTTCCCGTCCTGCGCCAGCTCGGGCTTCCCGCCACAGTGTTCGTCGTCGCAGGGGCGCTTGCCAGGACCGAGCCGTTCTGGTGGGATCGGCTGGCCGACGCCGCGGACGGGGCGGTGCCCGACCGCGAGCGTTGGCTGACAGACTTGGCGGGAGAAGAGGCGCGGATCCTCTGTGCCGCGCATCGGCGCCGCCCCGAGCGCACGTGGAGCGACGATTACCTCCCGGCGAGCGCGGCCGAGCTGGCGGCAGTGGCCGATGAGACGGGCGTGTCGCTGGGTCTGCATACGGTAACGCACCCCAACCTGATCCGGGTGTCGAGCGAGCGGTGCGTGGCGGAGCTAAACGGCTGCTGGACGATGCTGCGCGAGCGCTTCCCGGCAGTGCTCCCCGTTGTCGCGTATCCCTACGGGATGGTCGATGCCGCGGTGAGTAGCGCCGCGGCAGGCCGCGGATTCGGCGGCGTCACGCTCGTTGGGCGACCCCTAACGCCCCGTGATGCGCCGACTCTCATTCCCCGCTTATTCGTCGGGCCAGGGATGAGCCCTGATGCCCTCGAGGTCGCGGCCGTGGGTCTTCGCCTGCTCCGGTGACCGCACCGGTAGGCGACGACGCGGCGGCGCTCCGCCGCGGTGATTGCGTCAGCACAAGGGGCGCCAGCGCCTGAATGCGCGTGGTGTCGACCGGTTGAGGGGCGAATGCCCGCGCCGGGTTCATCGCGGGCCGCCGTGGGTGCAACACCTTTTGCAGGGCGATGCTGAGCCACGCCAGGGGAAGCAGCAGGGCGCGCGGCAGCCATACAACCGTGAGATCCGGATTGGTGCGACGCAATAGTGTCACGAGGTCACGCTTCGTCGGCGGCTGGGGCGCGACGAGGTGGAGCGTCTCCGGCGCCTCGTCGAAGTGTAGGGCGAGCCAAGCGAGCGTTCGCGCCGCGAGGCTGCGCTCGACCACCGCTAGCTGATCCCTCGGTGACCCGACCGCGACAAACACGGGTCCCACGCGCCGCCCCAGCCGGCCTGGCGGATCAAAATGGCGCGAGTCGATGATCGCCCCGGGCCGCACGACCTTGACCTGAAGCCCCAGCTCTTCCCCGAGCCGGAGCGCCAGGCGCTCCGATTCGAGTTTGCCCCAGACATAGGGTCCACGGTCCTGCGAGTTCGGCGCCGGCGGCGTGCTCTCGTCCGGCGCGGCCTTGCGCTGCGATGCGCCATCGGCGAGCACGCCGAGGCTCGAGACGTGCACGATCGCCCTCACCCTTGCTGCGGCGGCGGCCGAGAGGAGGTGACGCGTCGCGTCGATAGAATTGCGCTGATGCGCATCCCAACTGCCTCGCGTCTCGGCTGCGCAGTGCACCACCACGCGGCAGCCCCGCAGCGCCCCGGTCGCGAGCGGCGCGCCCAGGTCGGCGACGACATATTCCACGCCGGGGATTTGCTCCCACGGGGCTGGCTCCCGTCGCACCACCGCGCGCACGGCGGTGCCGGCGTGCGTCAGCTCGCGCACGACCTCGCTCCCGAGCAACCCCGTGGCTCCGGTAACCGCGACGGCACTGCCGCCGGTGGCGATCGTCGGAGGAACGGGGCGGACGGGGGCGGCGGTGCCCGTGGTGGGAAGGATGACGGCGGCAATCTGGTCACAGATGCGCTGCGTCGCCAGGATGCTGTCTGGGGAGACCGGCGGCGCGCTCCCGGACTGGATGGCGCGGTAGAATGCCGCGGTGATCTCGGTCAGGCCGGGGTAGCTACGTTGGCGGGGGATCACTCGAGTGCTCAGCGTCGACGTCGCCTCGCCCACCAACTGACGAGCGAGGCGGAATGGCGCGAGCACCTTGTCGATGCCGGAAGTCCCTGGACCGAGGAGCCGCTGCACAGTCCCGACGACAAAGTCGCACTGTGCCATGCCGTGCGACCCGACGAGTCGCAGATAGTGCTGGACCGGTCGACCCTCGAGCGTGACCACGAGCGTGCCGGTCAGGCGACCGCACCGCACGAGCGCGTGCACCGTGCCCTGTGGGCCGACCTCGATCGCTATGAGGTCTATCGGACTGCGGGCGTCTCCCTGTCGCAAGAAGTGCTCGAGCAGGTACACCGGGTGAGGGAGGATGTCGAGCAGCTGGTGATGGGGGGCAAGCGGGGCGGTCCCCGTGGGGCGAGGCCCGGCAGGCGTGAAGGCGAAGAAACTCTCCACGTGCACCACGTCGCCGAGATACGGGAGCAATGCCTGGGCACGCACCGCGGGCCGCTCGAACAGGCACTGGTGACCGGGGCAAACCTGCAGCCCTTGCCGCGAGGCGAGTGAGAGCACTTGCTCGGCCGCTACCGTGGATTCGGCGAATGGCTTTTCAACGTAGACGTGGCAACCGGCCCCGAGGGCGGCCCGGGCGAGTGTCGCGTGGGTATTGGCCGGGGTGCACACGTGCACGACGTCAACGGCCACCGTCGCGAGCAGCTCCTCGAGTGATGGGAACTCCCGCACGCCAAGGGACGCCTGACGGACTGACGCGAGCGAAGCGGGCACGGGGTCGGCGACGGCGACGAGCTGCGCGAGACCGCCGCTCCGGGCGATGGCGCGGGCGTGGTGGAGGGCCATCCGACCGCCCCCAGCGAGGGCGACCCGCAGAGGTCTGGTGAAATCGCGTGCGTGGACCGCCACTCAAAGACCTCCCGCGCTGGGCGTTGACAAACGGCGTCCCCGGGGGTCCGCAAGATGCGCACCAATCGCCTGTTCGGTGTCGGCGACGTTGCCGATGTCGCGCTCACGCAACAGAGGCAGCCTCCGGCCTGAGTGACAGGTGCCGCGGGCACCTCGTGGCGAGACGAAATCGGGAACTGCGCCCGGTGCGGCGGCATCCGGCCCCGTTCTTGCACCTCCGAGCGGGGTACCTCCGGGCCAGTGCGAGGCTTGGCCGCGCCACCCGCGCGGGACCGGAATGTTCGGAGGATCCGCGTGTTTAGAACCGCAACGACGACATCGCTCGGCTCGCTTCCGCGAGCCAGGCCGGCAGCGATTGGTCGCACCGGCTTACGCCTTTCACGCGATCCGTTCAGGGCAATTCTGTTCGTGATCACCGTCCTGACGGTGAGCCGCGTGCATCAGCATTTTCCCCTGCTCGCCAAGGCTCGGCCCGTCCTAGTGTTGTACATGCTCACCGCGGCATTCATCGTGTTGGCCCCGCGCTCGGTTTCGATGACAACCCTCTTCCGAACCTGGCCTCCAAAGGTCGTCGCTGCACTGGGAGTTGTGGCGTGCATCTCGGCGCTTTTCGGGATCTCGTTCGGCGGAGCGGCATCGTTTCTCGTCAGCGTCTATTCGTCCGTCCTGGTGTACGCATTTCTGCTGTTCATTGGAATCCGGAATGCGCGCGAGCTGTACACGTTCGTGTGGGCGTTCCTGGTAGGCGTTGCACTGCTCGTATGGCAGGCGCTCGCCGTGTTTCACCTCTTGCCGGTCCCGGGCCAGTCGATCGCACGCCTTGCCGAGATGTACACGTACGACTCGAACGACCTAGGCTGCGTGCTTATTGTGGGACTAGTACTGGCCGTCCTGACGCTCCTTGTCGCCGGGAAGAAGGGCAAGGTGACAAGTGCAATGCTGCTCGTCGGCATCGGCGTCGCGCTCGCCCGTTCCGGCTCGCGGGGCGCGTTCGTCGGGTTGATCGGGACGGGGTGCGCGCTGCTGCTGTTGCTCAAGCGGGTGTCCCTGATGAAGCGGGTGGGCTTTGTTGCGATCGTTGGTGGTGGCCTGGCCGTGGCCGCGCCCCCCGGCTACTGGGAACAAATCGGCACCGTGTTGAGCCCCACGAAAGACTACAACTGGCAGTCTGGGGACGGCCGCCGTGAAATCTGGGCCCGCGGAATTGGGTACATGCTTGACTATCCCGCCTTCGGTATCGGGATCAACAACTTCGAGCGCGCCGAAGGCACGATCTCCGACAAGGCGCGGCGCAGCTTTGCGGGTGACCCGATCCGCTGGGTGGCGCCGCACAACTCCTTTGTACAGGTCGGCGCCGAACTGGGTTTGCCTGGGCTGATCCTGTGGAGCTCCCTGATCGTCGGCGGGATCGTTGGCATGTCCCGTTTGCGGCGCCGCCTACCTCCGGCCTGGGCGCACGGGGACGCCGAGGAGCGGCTTCTCTACCTGGCGACCTTTCATCTCCCACTGGCGTTGATCGGGTTCGCGATTACGGCTTCCTTCGTCTCGTTTGCGTACCTCGACCTGGTCTACATGCTCGCCGCTTTCGTGGCAGGTGTGTACGTGGCTGCCAGCGAGAAGGCGCGGCGGACGGCGGCGACGCAAGTCCGTTAGTCGCCCGCTCGATTCAGTGACCCGCTCTCTCGGGGACGTCGACGCGCTGGCTCGTGGTGCGCGAGTAGTGCAACCCGGGGACCGGCCCTCGGTCCCGCGCATCCGCGTGCTCCACGTCGTGCTTGATCTGCACGCCGGCGGCCTGGAGCGGCTCGTGGCTGATCTGGTCCGGCGCGTCGATCCGGTGCGGTTTGACAACCACGTGCTCGCCCTGCGCTTCCTCGGCCGGAATGCGCGCGGCCTCGAGCAGGCCGGTCGTTTGCACGTGGCCCGTCCGCTGCCACGTTGGACCATGGTGTGGCCCTTGCCGCTGACTCGGCAGATCCGGGCAATCGCCCCCGATGTCGTGCATACACACAGTGGCGTGTGGTACAAGGCCTCCCTGGCGGCGCGCCAGGCAGGGGTGCGGCGATTAATTCACACGGATCATGGCCGCGTCGACCCCGATCGATGGGGGGGGCGCTTGCTGGATAGGCTGGCGGCGCGCCGGACCGATGTGGTGGTGGCGGTGTCCGAAGCGCTGGCGCAGCAACTGGCGGCGACAGGCGTCGCCGAGGCGCGGCGGCTGCGCGTGGTGCCGAACGGCGTCGACACCGAGCGGTTCGGCCCGCGGCCAGGCGGCGCCAGTGTGCGCCGTGAACTCGCACTGGACGATGTCACCCCGATCATCGGCAGCGTCGGACGGTTCGACGCCGTGAAACGGTATGACCTGATGATCGAGGCCTTCGCGTGCCTCCGCGCGGCATGGCGCGACGGCCCCGCTCCCGTCTTGGTCATGATGGGCGAGGGGCCTGAAGGGGCTCGTCTCGCGGCGCTGGTGGAGACGCATCACCTGCAGGGCGCTGTCCGCCTGTTCGGATGGCGTGATGATGTCGAGCGCCTTCTGACGGCCTTCGATGTTTTCACACTCGCCTCGCGGAGTGAGGGGACGTCAGTCAGCCTGTTGGAGGCGATGAGCGCCGGGATTTGTCCGGTCGTCACGGACGTAGGCGGCAATCGCGCGGTGCTCGGTGCGGAGCTCCGTCATCGTCTCGTCCCGGCGGGGGACGCGCGGGCGTTGGCGGCTGCATGGGAGGCGGCGCTGGCGGATGGGCAGGGTCGACGTGTCGACGGGGCGGCGGCGCGGCGACGCGTGGAGCAGCGGTTCTCCCTCGACGCCATGGTCCGCGCCTACGAACGCCTCTACGTGGGGGAGGCGGACACCGATTCCGCGACGACCTGATCGGCCGACCCCGCTGCCTGTAGCTGTGCTGCTGCCTCGCTCACGGTGGCGAAGGTCACCGAAGCCAGCCGAGTGAGATTCTCCACGTAGGACGCGATCGTGCGATAAAAGCGCTCGACGCCAGGCGCATCGGTGACGAACGGACTGAGGCCGGGCCGCAGGCTGGGACTGTGAAAAAAGAGGTGCAGGTGGCGGCAGCCGCCCTCGATGAGGCGGCGGGACAGCGTCAGCATATCTGCGACGGAATGGGTCTCGGGGCTGAGGAGAATCCGCGTGATCAGCCCGAGCCGGGAAGCGATGCCGAGGAGGTGGAGCGAGTGCAGCGGCCGGGCGGTCAGCAGCCGGTAGACACTGCCCCAAACGCCGAACGGCAACCGGCTGTAGCCGATCGACATGGGGAGCTCCATCAAGGCGCCCCCGGGCTCTGGAGTGCGGACGTCGCCCCCTCCGCCTAGGCGGTACATGTCGAGCGGGGCCCCGACAAACGTCGGGCCGTCATCGAACGCTTCCCAACTGACAAACGGGGTCACGCTGCTGTCGACCTGGTAGCCGGACCGAATCAAGGCGGGGACCGTCTCTCGGCCGAGACCATACCGGCCGGCCAGGAACGCGAGCGGTTGTGTACCGATGACGTCCCGCAACGTGGCTGTCAGTCGCTCGAGCTTCGCGAGTTGCAGCGCGGGCGGCAGATTCTTGAGCATGGAGTTGCGGGCCAAGAACGGCTCGTCGAGCGGCGGCGTGTTCCACGGATGCAGGTGGGCGCCGATCTCCGCTCCGCCCGTGCGTAGCTGCCGCAGCGTAGCCGCTGCCCACTCGCGGATCGCCACCTGATACGTCGCGAAGTAGGTCGCCCGCACCCCGAGCTGTTGAAACAGGACGTCGAGGCGCGGGAGCTCGCGGATGTTCTCGATCGTGACGCCCTCGCGGCAGGGCTGCCAGTTATCCTCCTCGGTGTCGACGGAGACGATCAGGAGAATCGGAGGTGACATGCGACGTGCTCACACGGAGGCGGGATCTGGCCGCGTACGTTCGTCATGATTGTGTGCCAACAGCCGAGAGCGTAGACGCCCCGCGAGATCGAGGCCGCGGAGCCACTGGCCGCGCCAGTTCGGCCGAAAAGCTACGAGCTCGACCGTCACACGGCGCGAGGCGGTCCACTGCATCTTGTACGGTTCAGCCCCCCTCAGGAAATCGAACCGCCGATAGCCCCGCTCGATCGCGCGGCGGATCATCATCGCCATGAGCACGTGCCCGACGCTCTCCGCCGCCCAGCGGGGATCGCGGCCGCTTTGATAGAAATAGACGGTGTCGCGATGCGCAAAACCATACCACGCTGCCGCGGGGTCCCCGTCGAGCTCCAGCGTAGATAGCCACAACTGGCCGCGGCGCGCTGCTTCTCGGACAAAGCAATGGTGCAACTGCTCTATCCGGGGATCACTAAAGGTGCCGGCGCCCGACCACCGCAGTTGGTGCAACGCGACCAGGCGGCGCCAGCCTTCATCGAGTCGTTCCGGGCCGTAGTCGACGACGACCACGGCATGATTGCGCCTGAGGTTTCGCTCCTTGCGCCGCAGGTTCTGGCGCCTCGCCGCGCTCAAGGAGGCGAGGTATTCCTCCCAGCTGCTCGGCAGCTCGAGGTACGGGCAGCTCCGCAGCGCCTCGCGTCGAATGGCGCAGCCGCGGCGGGTCAGCGCGGCGGCAAGCCGGGTGGCGTTCGTCGCGTCCGGGGCGAGGTTGCTCAGGACCATCACATCCCAGGGCAGGGCCTTCAGCGCCGTGACAACCGCACCAAGGTCTGCCTCGGGCGCCGCCAGCACATCCAAGTGATCCGGACAACCGATATCGCCGATAGCCCAGGTCAGGGCCGACACCCGCCGGCGGCGTAGCGTGACGTCGCGGACCGCAACCGGGAGTAGAGCTTCTACCGCCCCACCCGCGCCGCGTAGTAGCACTGCCTGGCTGGTGCGTACGTCCTCCGGTGGCGCCGAGTTAGCCCACGCCCAGTGCCACGCCCAGCCTGCGAATGGCGAGGCGGCCGGTGACCGCTTCAGCAGCTGGTCCCAGGCCAACGAGCCGTGGCGCAACTCCTCCAGGAGGGGCAGGCAGACGACAGCGGGGGTGTCCTGGCTCACTGTGGGCAGACCCATCGGCTACGGGGGGCTCGCGGGGCCGCCGGAAAGCGTGCCCATGGTCCGAAGGGTCTGCGCGCGCGGCGTCTCGAACACGGTGAGCTCCACTACGGTGCCGGCCTCCCAGTGGTCCTGATCATACGCTGTTTGCCAGCTGCAGCATAGAGCGCGCCCACGCGCTCGCCGACACCGGTAGGAACCTGGGATGTCGCGGTTACCCGCGCTTTATCAGAGCCCATCGTAGCGCTTCGTCACCTGTGGCCGTTGCGCCACCCCCACCTCGCAGGGCACACCAAGCGCTTGCGCTCCCCCACCTTCGGCGACACAATTCGCCAGACGCTCAAGGGCGCCGGGCCCTGTGCCGGGCGACTAGCTGCTGTCCGGTACGCCTCCTGTGGAGTTGCTCCTGCAGGGGCCGGGCCGCCGGACCGGAAGCGGCTGCGCGGCTGGCATGTGGCGCCAGCGCAGCGGAGCTGCGACGCCTTGTCGATCCGAAGGAGGCGACCCTCTGAAAGGACCTAGACAGGCAGTGGGGGGCCCCGCCCAAACCGCGGGCCCCGTGACCTCATGGCGAGAGGCCGCGGGGGTGGCGGCCCAGCCGGAGCCGGAGGACGGTGCGGCGTGGACGACGGACCATACCCGGAGCAACTGGCTCTGGGTTGCCGATTTGACGCGCTGGGACCGCGCCCTTGACATTCAGGGCAGCGGCGTGCCTGCGACAGCATGGGGGCGGCATTTCGGGTTCGTCCACCACCTCGAGCTGGCGTCCGCGGGCCTCGACTTTGCCCGGGTGCCGTCTGGCGAAGCCGAAACCGCGAATATCGCGGTGGCACGCGCCAGCCCGGGTGCGCTGCCCTATCGGGACGAGGCATTCGATTGCGTGATCTGGGAAGGTGCGCTCCAGCAGTGGGGAACGACGACTCGGCGCTCCGACCTTACGGCGGTCCTCGGGCGGGTTTTCGGCGAATGCCGGCGCGTGCTCCGGCCGGGGGGTTGCTTGTACGTGAGCATCGCGGTCGCCGCCTGGCCCGGGCGTCCGGTTGGCGCCGGCCGATTGGCAGCGGGGCTCAGTCGCGTCTTGGGGCGAGTCGCCGGCGCCGTCCGGCGGGGCGAGGCGCGGTCGCCCGTGTCCGATGGGGCGCACCGCACCGATCGCCTGTCGCTGCGGCGGGCGCTGCGGCGGTTGCTCACGCAGGCCGGTTTCTCCAGAGTGCAGGCGTTCTACATCGATCCATCCTATCACCACCCGTGGGGCATCATTCCGGCGCGGCGTGGCGCAGTGCTGGTGTACGAGAGGCGGCAGTCAGCGAGGGTCGGCCTCCGGTGGTGGCTCGCGTGGCTGGGGTTGCACCCGCTGCTGTACGGCTCCCATATGTTCCTCGCCTACACACGTGAACCCGAAGCTCCGCCAGCTCCTCGCCGCGTGCAGCGTCGAGGGTGACCTGGTCCGCCCCATCCGATGGTCGGAGGCGTTGATTCTACAGAACTACGGGGCGATTCCCCCCGCCGTAGGGAAGCATGGTTTCTACGTGTGGAATCGAGGGTTCAACCTGCTGCTGCTGGGACGGCGCGGCGAGCCACGGTATTTTTGCAAGTGTCGGCCGGCGGCCGATCAAAACCTGGGGCGTGAGACCGCTGTTCTCAGGGCGCTGAATCGCGACCCCGAGCTGAGCGGCGTGGCGCCCCGGACGCGCGGCGCCCGATCTGAAGAGTTGCAACTCCAAGTCAGCGAGTTCGTTCCCGGACGTCCCTATGCGTTCAGCGTGCCGCGCCTGGGTGAGAGCCAATGGGCCGCGTCCATGCGCGATATCCTGACCGTGGCTCGCCGCGTATCGACTCGCGCAGCTGCGCTGCTGCCGGACTTCTTAGCTGGCCCCGGTCCGGTCGTGCTGCACGAGGTTGCCGCCCCCTGCCTGACGGAGCTTGCGTCGGCGGGCCTGGGCGAGGATCAGCTGCGCGCCTTGGACGCGGCGGTCCGTCGAGCCGGCACCCTGCCGCGCCTGCTGCAGCACGGTGACCTCTGGCCGGCCAACATCCTGTGGCATCAAGGGTCCTGGCGACTACTTGACTTCGAGAGCTTCGGGCGCGTTCAGGTCCCACTGTACGATGTGCATCACTTCGTGCGCACTTGCGGGAGCTTGCGGCGGCCCCGCTCCGAGGCGACGGGCGGCTGGCTCGACCGCTTGGCGTCGCGTGACCGGGAGGCGGCGCTCTGTCGCGAGACGATCCGTCGCGAGGCCGGCGAACTGGGGCTGAACGCCGCGCAGGCTCTCGGGGTGCTCCTCTATTACCTGGTGGACATCACTGCACAGTTTCGCCTGCGGGGCGTGCCGCGTTCATTCTGGGGGCCTCTGGCGCTGGAAGTGCAGCGCGCAGCGGACACACTCAACGCCAGCGCTCGCGTGGAGGAGGTCCTGTTGGGGTGGCCCTGAGAACGAGACCGCTTGCGTCGCGTTCAGGCTCTCTCTGTTGCCAGGAGGCTCCGGTCG
>Ga0134087_10000129_pt1 | contig 14767 bp, 10 predicted proteins | sample 15_taG_23_FD_109981 | JGI IMG/M metagenome (GOLD analysis project Ga0134087, IMG submission 109981) | Grasslands soil microbial communities from the Angelo Coastal Reserve, California, USA - 15_D_Glu_20cm_5_24_1 metaG | ecosystem: Environmental > Terrestrial > Soil > Grasslands ... | reverse complement strand
GTCTCGACCTCCGCGGCCACCCCGCGGGGATCTCGCGTCCGCATGCCCCGGCCCTCGATCACGGGGTAGGCGCAGAACGTGCACTTGTAGTGGCAGCCGCGCTTGGTCTGCAGGTTCGCCATGCCCCCGCGCGCGAGGTAGAGGCGGTTGTCGATCCAGCGCCGCTCGGCGCGGAGCGCGTCGAGCGAGGGCAGCCAGGCGGGCGGCGTGACGGTCACGGCTCGCGCGACGGCGTCCCAGACGGCGACCCCGCCGACGCCGCGCGCGTCGCTTCCGGTGGCGAGACGCGCGAGGAGGGCGGGCAGGGCGACCTCGCCCTCGCCGACGACGCCGTACGGCACCTCGAGCGCCGGCAGGTAGAAGGCCGGCATGGTCGTGAACGCCGATCCCCCGAGGACGAGTGGCGCCGGGCTGGCCGCGCGGCACGCGTCGACCACCCGCCGGTAGTGCGGGAGGTACGAGACGGTATCGGGGTACGCGCAGTTGTCGACGTTGCGCAGCGAGATGCCGATCGCCTCCGGCCGATGCGCGGCGACCGCGGCTGCGACGTCGGCCTCGACGTCCTCGCTGAAGCAGAGGTCGAGCACGCGGACGTCGTGTCCCGCTTGTGCGGCGGCGGTCGCGACGTAGCAGACGCCGAGCGGCGCCACCGGGTCGGGGCTGCGCTCCTGGTTGGCGGAGACGAGGAGCAGTCGCACGGCGTCCTCAGCCGAGCCCGGTGAGACGCCGGGTGAGCCCGACGCGCAGCAGCTCGATGCCGGGGACCGCCCCAGCGCGCCCGGCGCGGATGCCGTCCGCCCAGCGCGCGTGCTCGCGCGCCAGGAGCGCCTGGGCGGCGTCCCAGTCGCCGTTGCCCGAGATCAGCCGCACGAAGGCCTCGCGCGCCGACAGGTCGGCCGGCGCATGCGCGAGCACCCGGCGCGCCGTCCAGAAATAGGAGTCGGGATCCTCGTTGTGGTCGTAGAAGAAGTAGAGGAAGCGGAGGTACCGCTCGAAGGCGCCACGGTAGGTCTGCTCGTAGGCGGCGAGCGCGTCGGCCTCGCTCGCCTCGCCTGCCAGGATGGCGTGCACGGCCCGCCCGCCGAGGAAACCCGCGAGGCAGGCGAGGTGAACGCCGGTCGAGAAGACGGGGTCGATGAAGCACGCGGCGTCGCCGGCAAGGAGATAGCCAGGGCCCGTGAAGCGAGCGCTGTCGTAGGAGTAGTCGCGAATGATGCGCACGGGAGAGACGAGCGTCGCGCTGCGGAGCCGCGTGGCGATCGCCGGGCAGCGTGCGATGAGGCCGCGGTACGTGCCCTCGGGGTTGCACCGCGCCGCCTCACGCCAGCGGCGCGTGTCGACCACGGCACCGACGCTCATCGTGCCGTCGTGCAGCGGGATGTACCAGAACCAGCCGTCGGCGAAGGCCGCCGAGAGGATGTGGTTCGCGAGCTCCCCGGGCAGCCGCTCGGCGCCCCGGAAGTAGCCGAAGATCGCGAGGTTCTTGAAGAACTCATCGAAGCGACGAAGCCTCTCGGCCCGTCCGATGAGCGCCGTCTGGCCGCTCGCATCGATGACGAAGCGAGGGGTCAGGGTGAGCCGCATGCCGCCGGCGCGCTCGACGGAGACCACGGGCGTCGGGCCGCCGGTCTCGACCGCCGTGACGGTGTGCGCCTCGAGCACGTCGGCCCCGCGCGTGCGCGCGTTCTCGACGAGCAGCTGGTCGAACTCCGAGCGGAGGACGTGGAAGGCATGGGGGCGCCCGCCCGGGTCTTCGCGGAACCAGAAGCTCCAGGGCTCGGCCTGGCGGCCCCAGAGGAAGGTGCCGCCCGGCTTGCGGAGAAATCCGTGGCGCTCGATCGCCGGCGTAGCGCCGATGGCGTCGAGGATGGGAAGGGTTGCGGAGAGAAGCGATTCACCGACGTGGTAGCGCGGGAACCGCTCGCGCTCGAGGACGACGACGCGGTGGCCGGCATCGGCGAGCACCGTCGACGCCACCGATCCCGCCGGGCCGCCGCCGATCACCACCACCTCGGGCGTGGACGAGGGGCCTTCCATGGGAGGGCGCGGCGCCCTTTTAGAGTCGCGCCGCGCGCCCTGTCAATTCGGCGCGCGAGACCGTCCCCTCCTCAGATGGCGGGCGACGGCATGAGGTCGCAGCAGCTCCACGCGGTCTTCGGGGCCGAGGACGCCCTCGTCGACGAGATGCAGGTAGCGTTCGGCAGTCCAGGGGAGCCGGGACGGCCGGATCCAGTGGAGCGGGATGACTCATCGGGCGGAGGCTAACGCCGCAGTGGAAGCCGCGCGATACGTATGATCGGAGCAGCGCGATCCGAGTCCACGATCAGCGGCGGCGCCGCGTGCGCGCGTGGGCGCGCTCCGCTTCGTCGATCTCATCCCAGAGCGCGCCCAGGTCGAGCACGAGCCCGGGGCAGCCGGGAACACGCACACGGCCGTGGGCGGCGCTGAGCGCCACGGCATAGCGACGGTCGCGACCGAGCTCGTAGACCTCGAGGCTGCGGAGCTGCGGGTCGACGAGCCAGTAGTAGCGGACCCCGACGCGCGCGTAGTCGGCGAGCTTCTCCACGCGGTCGCGCCGGACGTCGCGTGGGCGGGGCGACGTGACCTCCACGACGACGTGGGCCGGGACGCGGACGAGCGTGTCCGATGGGGCGGGGAGGGCGGGCGGAAGGAACACGGAGAGGTCCGGCTTCCGGCCGCGCCGCGGGCCCACCGCGAGCTTCGTCTCGGAGCCGGTCACCAGCCCGCGGCGACGGCGTGCCCAGCCGTGCAAGAGGGCGCTCAGCCAGACCACGACCGCCTCGTGCAGGACGCTCGGCACCTCCTCCTCCTCGAGGACGCCGTCGACCAGCTCGCCCTCGACGTCGTCGTCGAGAGCCGCCCATTCTGCGAGCGTCATCGGTCTCTCGGGCACCGCCGTGGCACGGCGCATCGTGGCGAAGGTACCACGCCATTGCCGCAGCCGGGAAGCCGGCGCAGCTCGCCCGTCACCTCGTTCGCGTCGCAACCCTGACGGACGGAGAGTCGCGCGCAACGGTGCCGAGCAGCTCGGCGAGCGGCGCGACGCCGAGCCCGCGCGCGGCGAGTGCAGGCACGAGACGGCGCACGATCTCGGCCGCCAGCGGACGGTCGACACAGCGCTCGCCCGACCGCTGGCGCGTGCCGTCGCCGTCGTGCAGGACGATCACGTCTCCCGGTCGCACGCGGGCGAGGATGGCCCCCGCCACCTCGCCGGCGTGGCGGCCCGCCTGCCAGTCACCGACCGATATCGTCCACTCGACGACGGCGAGGCCGGCCGCGGCGGTCGCGCGCGCGGTGGGGCCGGTCACGACCCCGAAGGGCGGCCGAAAGAACATGACCTGCGGCGGGTCGGGGACGCCGGCCCGCCGGAACGCGCGATCGACGTCGTCGAGCGCGGCGCGGATCTCGCCCGCGACGAGCGGTTCGCGGAAGAGGGGGCGTACACGGTGGCTGTGACCGTGGATGCCGACCGTGTGTCCCTCGCGCACCATGCGGGCGAGGAGGGTGTCGTTGTGCCCCGTGGCGACGTTCGCACCCAGCACGAAGAAGGTGGCCCGCACCCGTTGCTCCGCCAGCGCGTCGAGCACCGCCTCCGTGCAGCGCCCGTTCGGGCCGTCGTCGAAGGTGAGAGCCACGGCGGGGACGGCAGGGGAACCGCGCACGAACACGTCGCGCAGGAGGTTGCCCTCGGGTAGAAGGACGCCCGGGACGCCGCAGGCCGCGATCGCGACCGCTGCGATCGCCGGGAGGACCCTACCGCTCGACGCGCGCGACCCGGTCGCCGTCGAAGTAGACCTGCATCGTCGCCCAGCGGTTCTGCCAGTACGTCCACACGGGCGCGTCGAGGGCCGGCGTCCGATGCGCCGGCGGATAGCCGAGCGCCATCAGCACCTGGTCGCGCGTCATGCCGACGTCGACGACCCCCTGGTCGATGAGCTTCCCGACCCGATCGCTCGCGCGCTCCGGGTTCCGGGCTCGCTCGCCCTTGCGCGGCGCCTTCTGCGGGGCGGCGTCGTCGCGGACGCGCATGAGCTTCGCGTGCGGGTCTTCGGCGAGGAAGAGGCGGTCGAGACACTGATCCATGGTGAGCACCTTGTCGCCGTACTTGAGGACGAAGGTGATCGGCGGATGACCGGCGGGCTGGAACTTCACGCTCTTGCGGCCCACCTCGAGGATCTGGACCCGCGTCCCGAACGGGATGAGCGTGCCCTTCAGGTAGTTCGCGTCGCTCACCTCGGGCTTCTCGTACCGCATGTTGCAGCAGAGGTACCGCGTCTGGCTCGTCATCGGATGCGGGACGCTCGGACCCTTGCAGGCGCTCGCCAGCGCGAGCGCGCCGAGCGCTACGAGGGCGCGCACCTCTTCTCTCACCATACCTCCTCCTCAGCTTGCAGGGTGCGCTCCCCTACCAATTTCTGGCGGCGCGATCAATTCTCGCTCGCGCGCCGGGCACCGCGCGGGGTTTGCGCGGCCCACGACGTTCGGCTAGCGTCGCGCGCGTGTACGCGGCCGGAGAGCGGGCCGACGACGCGGTTCTCCTCGCGCCTCCCGAGCCGCTGACGCTCGAGGCAGTCGCGCGCATCGCAGCAGGTGCGCCGGTTACGATCGGCGATGGAGTTCGAAACCGGCTCGAGGCGAGCCATGCGCAGCTCGTGGCGCTCGCGCGCTCGGGCCGCACCGTCTACGGGCTCAACACCGGCTGCGGTCCGCTCTGCGACCGTCGCGTCTCCCCCGAGGCTTCCTCTCGCTTCCAGCGAAACCTCGTGCGCAGCCACGCGACCGGGCTCGGCCCGCGCCACCCCACCGACGTCGTGCGGGCGACGATGGCCGTGCGCGCCTTCTCGCTCGCTCAGGGACGGTCCGCCGTGCGCCCGCTGATCGTCGACACGCTGGCCACGATGCTCAACGCCGGCGTGCATCCGATCGTCCCGGAGGTCGGCTCGGTCGGTGCGAGCGGAGATCTGGTCGAGCTGGCGCACGTGGCGTCGGCGCTCATGGGCGAGGGCGACGTGGAGTGGCGCGGGACGCGGCAGGGCGCGGCCCAGGCGCTCGCCGCGGCCGGCATCCCGCCCGTCGGGTTCGAGGGCCGCGAGGCCCTGGCGCTCATGAACGGCACCGCCTGCGAGACGGCGCAAGCGGCGCTGGTCGTCCTCGGCGGCGAGGAGCTGGTCGCGGCGGCGGAGGCGGCGGCGGCTCTCGTCCTCGAGGCACTCGGCGCGAACCCCGAGGCGCTCGACGCGCGCGTGCACGCGGTGCGGCCCCACCCGGGTCAGACCGCCTCGGCGGCCCGCCTGCGTGCGCTCCTCGCCGGGAGCCGGCGTCTCCGCGACGCGAGCGCCCGTGACGGCCATGCCGTGCAGGACGCCTACACCGTACGCTGCGTCCCGCAGGTGCTCGGCGCCGTGCGGGATGCGCTTGCGCACGCGCGGCAGGTGGTGACGACCGAGCTGAACTCCGTCACCGACAACCCCACCTTCTTTCCCGAGGAGAGCGCGGTCGTCCATGCGGGTAACTTCCACGGTCAGCCGATCGCCCTTGCCATGGACCACGTGAAGGTCGCGCTCGCCGAGGTCGCGCTCTTCTCGGAACGACGGCTCGCACGCCTCCTCGACCCGGCGGCGAACGGTGGCCTGCCGCCCTTCCTCATCCGCGACGACGCCGGCGTGCGCAGCGGTCTCATGGGGCTCCAGTACTGCGCGAGCTCGACGGTCGCCGAGAACGCCGTGCTCGCGCATCCGGCGAGCCTCGGCTCTGTCCCCACCAACGCCAACAACCAGGACGTCGTCGGCATGGGCACGGTGGCCGTCCGACAGGCGCGCCGCCTGCTCGACAACGGCCGCCGCGTCGTCGCGATCGAGCTCCTCGCCGCCGCCGAGGCGATCGACCTGGTCGGCCGCGAGACGCTCGCCGCGGGGACGCGCGCGGCCTACGACGCGATCCGCCGCCTCGTGCCCCCGCTCCTCGAAGATCGGCCGCTCGGCCGCGACGTCGAGCGGCTGGCGGACGCGCTCGGCGTGTTCGCGTCCTGAGACACCACGGCTGACGGGCGCCCCGAGCTGTGAATCTGCAACGCTGGCCGAGCGGCAGCTTGGCTCGGTCGCGCTCGAGAGACGCGGCGGCTGACGGCGCACGGCTGCGCGAGAGCATCCCGGCCGGCGACGAGCGCGACCACCGCCGTTTCGCGGGCGGCTGGCTTCCGCTATACCGGCGCCGCATGCGCCCGCAGACGGTCGTCTTCGTCGAGCCGCCGTACGTCTGCTGGGACCGCCGCATGGACCGGGTGCGGGAGGGCGAGGAGGACATCCCTGGCATCGGCACGCTCGTGCTCGCCGCCGTCACGCGGGCCGCGGGGCATCGCGTCCACGTCGTCGACGGCAAGCGCAGCGGGACGCCGCTCGACGAGGTGGCCCGGCGGGTGGTCGCGCTCGAGCCCGACCACGTGGGCTTCTCCGCCACCACGATCTCGATCCACAACGCGGCGCGGATCGCCGCGCGCCTGAAGGCGCGCGTGCCCCGCGCTGTCACGACGGTTGGTGGGCCGCACGTGAGTGCGGTGCCGGCGGAGACCATCACCCGCTTCGCCGGCTTCGACTACGGCGTGGTCGGCGAGGGCGAGTGCTCCTATCCGGAGCTGATCGCACGGCTCGCGGCCGGGGAGGATCCGCGCGGCGTCGCCGGGCTCGTCTACCGGGAGGGCGACGCGGTGCGCGCCAACGCCCGCGCACCGTACCTCGATGGCGACGCGCTCGACCGGCTGCCGGAGCCGGCCTGGGACCTCGTGCCGGACTTTCCGCTTCGCCTGCAGCCGAACGTCTTCAACTACCGTGCCTCCCCGGTGGCGAGCGTGGTCACGTCGCGCGGCTGCCCGTTCTCGTGCTCCTTCTGCGACCGTTCCACCTCGGGACGGAAGGGGCGCTTCCACGGCGTCGACTACGTCGTCCGCCTGTGCCGCCGTCTTGCGGACCTCGGCGTCCGCCACATCCTCTTCTACGACGACCTGTTCACCGTGAGCCGGCGCCGGGTAGTGGAGCTCTGCGAGCACTTCCTCGCCGAGGGCTTCCGCTTCACGTGGAGCTGCAACAGCCACCCGAACCTGCTCGATCCGCCGACGCTCCGACTGATGCGCCGCGCGGGCTGCTGGCAGATCGCCTACGGCATCGAGTCGGGCTCGCAGCGCATCCTCGATGTCGTGAAGCACGAGGTAAGGCTGCCACGCATGCTCGAAACCCTGCGCGAGACGCGGGCGGCCGGCATCCGCGTGAAGGGCCTCCTCATGATGGCCCATCCGACCGAAGGCGAGGACAGCCTCCGGGAGACCGTCGACTTCCTGCGCACCGCGCCGCTCGACCTCGTGCAGATCACCAAGTTCACGCCGTATCCCGGCACCCCCTCGTACCCGACGGTGAGGCAGCACGGGACCTTCGCCGAGGACTGGGAACGCATGAACGCCATGAACTGGGTGTTCGTGCCGCACGGGCTCACCGCCGAGGTGCTCGAGCGCTGGTTCCGCCGCGCCTACCGCACGTTCTACACGCGCCCCGACGTCCTCTGGGGCCTCGCCAGGACCCTCGCCGGTGAGCCGCGCTTCCTCCGCCCCGTGGCCCGCTACGTCCGCGTCGGCATCCGCGGGTGGCTCACGGTCGACCCGGGAGGCGGCACCGAGGCCGCGCTCGCCCACTGAACGTGCCCCGCGCCGACGTCGCCGCCCTCGTCCCCGCCTTCCGTGCCGCGGCCACCGTCGCCGACGTCGTCGCCGGCGCGCGGCGCTACTGCGCCCGGGTGGTCGTGATCGACGACGGCTCGGACGACGACACGGCGGCACGCGCTACCACGGCGGGCGCCGAGGTGCTCCGTCACGCGGCGAATGCCGGCAAGGGGGCGGCCCTCCGGACGGGCCTCCGCGCGCTCCACGCCTCTGGCGTCCCGCGCGCCCTCACGCTCGACGCGGACGGGCAGCACCTGCCCGGGCAGATCCCCGTGCTGCTGGCCGCCTCCGACGCGTCGCCGCCGGCGATCGTCGTCGGCGTGCGGCGCAAGGCCGGGCATGAGATCGCCCGCGCCAACCGCTTCGGGAACTGGGTGGCCGACCGGCTCCTCAGGCTGATCGCCGGGCGGCCGTTGCCGGACACGCAGTCCGGCTTCCGAGTCTATCCAGTGGTGGATACTCTCGCGCTCGGGGCGGAGGGGGCACGCTACGAGTTCGAGACCGAGGTCCTGCTGCGGGCGGCGCGCCGGGGCATGGCGGTCGTCGGGGTGCCGGTCGACGTCCACTATCCCCCGGTCGCCGAGCGCGTGAGCCACTACCGCCCGTGGCGGGACACGTTGCGGGTGATCGGCGTCGCGCTGAAGGTGCTGGCCGGGCCGGCACCCCGTACCTCGGTCTGGATGGGCTGCTGCTTCCTCATCCGGCCGTGATTGCCGTCGTGATCGGCGGTCTGAATTTCTGTCGCGCCGCGTCTTGACGGGCGCGCGCGTTTCGTCGATCGAGACGCGCACACGATGACGCCAATGAAGAGCTCGCGGCCCTTCGAGGAGGCCGCTCGCGCGATCATGTACCGGTGGACCACCGAGCGCGACACGTGGGTGAGCACGGAGGAGATCGCCGAAGCACGCGCCTTCCTGCAGGCCATCGGCATCGCGACGACCGAGCTGCCCGACGGTCGCTTCGCGCTCCAGGGGACCGAGAGCGCGGTCGAGGCGTCGCGGCTCATCCTCGTGAGCCTCCGACACCTCTACGAGCGCCGTCCTCGGGGCTCCTGATCCGGCGTGCGCCGGGCGGCCCCCGCGAGCGCCGCCTCGACGCGCGCCACCGCCGCATCGAGACGGTGCTCCGCCGCGAGCCGCCGTGCCACGCGCGGCTTCGCCGGCGCGGTGGGAAGTGCGAGCGAGAGGGGCGGGAGCGGTACATCCGCCACCGGCGGGACCACGCGGCGCGCGGCCGCGAGATAGTCGCGCGCGGCCTCGATCCGCCGGGCGACGGCGGGCGGCAGCGAGCGGCTCGCGAGGACGGCGGCGAGCGAGCCGTGGCGCGCGATCAGCGCCGCGGCCGTCTTCTCGCCGATGCCGGGGACGCCGGGGAGGCCGTCGGACGGATCGCCGCGGAGCAGCGCGAAGTCGCCGTACGCGCGGCCCGGGATGCCGTACCGGCGACGGATCTCGGCCTCGTCGACGACCAGGAGCTTGGTCACGCCCGTGAGGGGATAGAGCACGCGCACGTCGGGATCGCGCACGAGGGCGAAGAGGTCGCGGTCGCCGGAGACCACCTCCACGGCACCCCGGGCCCGCGCGGCGAGCGTCGCGATCACGTCCTCGGCCTCGAAGCCCGGTGCGCCGGCGACGGCGAAGCCGAGCGCGGCGAGCAACCGCCGTCCGAGCGCCTCCTCGGGCGCGACCGGATCGGGCTCGTCGGAGACCCGGTGTGCCTTGTAGGTCGGCAGGGCCGTCACCCGGAAGGCCGGCCGCCAGTCCTCGTCGACCGCGATGGCAAGTCGCTCGGGGCGGCGGTCGGCGAGCAGGCGGGCGAGCATGCCGAGGAAGCCGTAGACGCCGCGCATCGGGATCGTCTCGGGCAGCGAATGGAAGGCGCGGTAGAGAAGGCTCGAGTAGTCGATCAGCAGCGCCATGCTCACGGTCCGCTCACGTAGCCGAGCGCGCGCAGCCGTTCCTGGTCGCGGGCCGAGAGGACCTGGGCGTGCACCGCGCCCGCCGGGAGGCGCGCGCGGAGCGCGCCGAGCTCCCGCCGCATGGCGGCGAGCGGGCCGGGGCCGGACGGTTGCTCGTCGTCGAGGGTGAAGAGTTCCTCGCGCGGACCGTCTTCCTCCATCGAGACGACGTACTTGCGGCCGCCCCACGCCAGCCCGAAGCGCGGCCGGGTGGACTCCTGGAGCGTGGCGAAATAGGCCGTGCCCGGGCCGCGCTCCGGCTCGGGGGCGAGCAGATCGCGGCCGGCAAGCGGGTCCGCATCCCGCACGCCGAGCGCGTGCAGGAGGGTCGGCACGAGGTCGATCAGGGAGACGACGTCGGCGCGCGACCCCGGGAGGCGCCGGGGGGCGCGGAGGAGCAGCGGCACGCGCACCAGCGCGTCCGTCAGGCGCTCGCCGTGGGCGAACCAGTAGTCGCCCTCGCCGAGCCCCTCGCCGTGATCGGCGGCGAAGACGACGATCGCTTCCTCCGCGGGCACGCGCGCCGCGTACGCGGCGAGGAGCCGCCCGATCTGCTCGTCGACATGGCGCACCTCGCCGTCGTACCCGGCCCGGTACCAGGCCGCCTCGTGCTGGCCCTCCTCGAACTGGTAGTGCGGGATGCCGCCGATCCCTCGCTCGTCATCGAGGGCGGGGAGCAGCGTGCGACCGTCGGGCGCCGCACGCTCTGCCTCGAGGAAGCGCTCCCGCAGGCCCGGCGGCGGCGTGTAGGGGCCGTGCGGGTCCTGGTAATGGACCCAGAGGAAGGTGGAGCTCATGCGCGAGGTGCGGAGGAACTCGAGCGCCCGGAGCGCCGCCTCGGTGGTCTGCGCCGCCGTGCGCTCCGGGACCGGCCGGTGGGCCTCGACCTCCGGGAACGACGCGTCGTAGCGGTCGAAACCCTCGCCGAGCCCGCACGTCTCGCGCAGGATGAAGTTGCTCACCACGGCGGCCGTCCGCCAGCCATGGCGGCGGAGCCGCGTGGCGAGCGTGGGGAAGGTCTCGGGGACGGCGACCGGGTTCGAGAGGACGCCGAGCTCCTCCGGGTAGCGCCCCGTCATCAGCGCCGCCACCGAGGCGAGCGTGAACGGAGCCGCCGCGTACGCGGTGGAGAAGCGGAGCGCCCCGGCCGCCAGCCGGTCGAGGTTCGGCGTGAGGCCGAGCCGGTTGCCGTACGCGCCGAGACGGTCGGCGCGGAGGGTGTCGACCGTGACGATGAGCAGGTGCCGCGGGGCGGGTGCCCGCGCGCACCCGGCGCCGGTCGCCAGGGCGACGAGCGCGAGCAACGCGACGCGGCGCACCCCCAGCGTCCGGCTTGGCGCCCACGCCGTCACGTCCGACCGCATCCGGGTCGTCGCCGATAGCATGGGTCGCCGTCCCGGCGGAAGAGGCGGCGGCCGCGCCGCTGAGCGCGCTATCTTGGTATCAGACGGAGAGATCGGCCTCCCGGCGCCGTAGAGCACCTCGCGCGCCCGCGCTGCCGCCGAGCAAACGCGCGCCCGGGTGATTTGCAACGGTGCGGCTGCTATAGTACCGCCTTGTCCCTTCGGCATGCGACGTGAGACGTCATCTGCCGGGCTCTCCGGCGACGCGCTCGCCTGGCTTGCGCTCGGGGTGGTCGAGGAACTCTCTCCACGCCAGGCGCACGAGCTGGTCGCGCGCCTCGGCTCGCCCGCCGCGGCGCTCGCCGCGCCGGCGGAGCTGCTGGTCGGGGCGGGGCTCGCGCCTTCCGTCGCCGGGGCTCTCGCGGGCGCACCGGCCCGCGCCCGGCGAGAGGCCGCGCGGCTCGCCGCCGTGGGTGCCACGCTCGTGGCCTGGTCGGACGAGACCTATCCGCCGCGGCTTCGCCAGATCTCCGACCCGCCCGTGGTCCTCGCCGTGCGCGGCACGCTCGTCGCCGAGGACGACCTGGCGGTCGCCGTGGTCGGCGCGCGGCGCGCGAGCGAGTACGGGCGGCGGGTGGCCGAGGAGCTCGGGCGCGAGCTCGCCGGCGCGGGCGTCACGGTGGTGAGCGGTCTCGCCGCCGGCATCGACGCCGCGGCGCACCGCGGCGCGCTCACGGCGGGCGGGCGCACGATCGCCGTGCTCGGCACCGGCATCGACCGCGTCTATCCCTCCTGGCACGCGCGGCTGGCGGAGGAGATCGTCCGCCACGGGGCGCTCGTGAGCGAATTCCCGTGCGGCGCGCCGCCGCTGGCCTTCCACTTTCCGCGGCGCAACCGGTTGATCAGCGGCCTCGCGCGCGGCACGGTCGTGGTCGAGGCCGCGGAGGAGAGCGGCTCGCTCATCACCGCCCGCCACGCGGCAGAGCAGGGGCGGGACGTGTTCGCCGTGCCGGGGCCGCTCGGGCCGGGCCACCGGGGGCCGCACCGGCTGATCCAGCAGGGCGCCACGCTCGTCACCGGCGTGGAGGACGTCCTCGCCCAGCTCGGGCCCGGGCTCGTCGCCCGTCTGGCGGCGACGCGCGCGGCCGCCGCCGAGGCGACGCTCAGCGCTGACGAGCGGCGGGTCCTCGCGGGCGTCGGCGCCGAGGGAGAACACGTGGACGACGTCATCCGGCGCGCCGGGCTGCCCGCGCCCCAGGCGCTCGAGACGCTCCTCGCGCTGGAGCTCCGCGGCCTGGTCTGCCAGCTTCCCGGCAAGCGCTTCCGCCGGCAGGCGGCCTGAGCGCGCCGAGCCCGACCCCCATGGCGAAGAACCTGGTCATCGTCGAGTCCCCCGCCAAGGCGAAGACGCTCGGCAAGTACCTCGGGCGCGACTACCAGGTGAAGGCCTCGGTCGGCCACGTGATGGACCTTCCGAAGTCGAAGCTCGGCGTCGACATCGACCGCGACTTCGAGGCCGAGTACCACGTCATCCAGGGCAAGGCGAAGATCCTCGAGGAGATCAAGAGCGCCGCCAAGGACAAGGAGAACGTCTACCTCGCGCCGGACCCCGACCGCGAGGGCGAGGCGATCGCCTGGCACATCGCCAAGAAGCTCGGGCCGCGACGGAAGAACGTCCACCGCGTCCTCTTCAACGAGATCACCAAGAAGGCCGTGCTCGAGGCGATCAAGAACCCGCGGACGCTCGACAAGAACCGCTTCGAGGCCCAGCAGGCGCGCCGCATCCTCGACCGCCTGGTCGGCTACCAGCTCTCGCCGCTCCTCTGGAAGAAGGTGCGGCGCGGGCTGTCGGCGGGCCGCGTGCAATCGGTGTCCGTGCGCATCATCTGCGAGCGCGAGCGGGAGATCCGCGCCTTCACGGCGGAGGAGTACTGGACGGTCGAGGCGCGGCTCGAGGGAGGGGCGCCCCCGCCGTTCGTGGCGCGGCTCGCCGAGGTGGCCGGCCAGAAGCTCGACCACAAGCAGCTCCGCCTCGACACCCGGGCGCGGGTCGACGAGGTCCTCGCCCGGCTCGGGGGCGCGCCGTGGACCGTCACCAAGGTCGAACGAAAGGAACGACGCCGGCATCCGACGCCGCCCTTCATCACCTCGCGCCTCCAGCAGGAGGCCTCGCGCAAGCTCGGCTACCAGCCGTCGCGCACGATGCGCATCGCGCAGCGGCTCTACGAGGGCGTGGACCTCGGGCCCGACGGCTCGGTCGGGCTGATCACCTACATGCGGACGGATTCGACGCGCATCTCGGGCGAGGCGCTGGCCGCCGCGCGCGACTACGTGAAGGCGCGCTACGGCGACCCCTACGTGCCCGAAACGCCGAACGTCTACCGCTCGAAGAAGGACGCGCAGGACGCCCACGAGGCGATCCGGCCGACCGCGATGGAGTACGACCCCGAGCGGGTCGCGCGCTACCTCGACCGGGAAGAACTCGCCGTCTACACGCTCGTCTGGAACCGGTTCGTGGCGAGCCAGATGGCCTCGGCCGTCTTCGATGCCACCGCGGTCGACATCGAGGTGGGCGACTGCCGCTTCCGGGCCACGGGCCAGGTCCTCAAGTTCGACGGCTTCATCCGCGTCTACACCGAGGGCCGCGACGACGACCAGCCGAGCGAGGAGGAAGGCGAGGGGCAGCTGCCGCCGCTCGCCGAGGGTGACGTGCTGCGCCTCCTCGAGCTCGTCCCCGAGCAGCACTTCACGCAGCCGCCGCCCCGCTTCACGCAGGCGACGCTCATCAAGGAGCTGGAGGAGAACGGCATCGGCCGCCCGTCCACGTACGCCTCGATCGTCGGCACGATCCTCAACAAGGAGTACGTCGTCGAGGACGAGCAGAAGCGCCTCAGGCCGACCGAGCTCGGCTTCCTGGTGACGGACCTCCTGGTCGAGTCCTTCCCCGACGTCCTCAACGTCGAGTTCACGGCGGGCATGGAGGGTGAGCTCGACGCCATCGAGGAGGGACGCGAGCACTGGGTGGCGGCGATGCGCCGCTTCTGGGAGCCGTTCTCCCGCGACCTCGAGAAGGCCGAGGTCGAGATGCGCGACGTCAAGCGCGAGGAGCGCCCCACCGACCTCGCCTGCGAGAAGTGCGGCAAGCCGATGGTCATCAAGTGGGGCCGCCGGGGCGAGTTCCTCGCCTGCAGCGGCTATCCCGAGTGCAAGAACACCAAGAACTTCACGCGCGAGGAGGACGGCACCATCCGTCCCGCCGAGGCCGAGATCACCGACGAGGTGTGCGAGAAGTGCGGCCGCCCCATGCAGGTGCGCTTCGGCCGCTACGGGAAGTTCCTCGGCTGCTCCGGCTACCCCGAGTGCTCCAACATGCAGCCGCTCCACAAGCCGCAGCCGACCGGCGTCAAGTGCCTCCAGTGCGGCGAAGGCGAGATGATGGAGCGGCGGTCGCGCCGCGGGAAGCTCTTCTACAGCTGCGGTCGCTATCCGGACTGCCAGTTCGTGGCGTGGGACCGCCCGATTCCCGAGCCGTGTCCGTCGTGCGGTGCCGGCTTCATCACCGAGAAGGTCACCAAGCGCTACGGCACGGTCCGCCGCTGCGTCAAGGAGGAGTGCGGCTGGCAGCTGCAGGTCGATGACGGCAACGGCGAGTTCGCGCCGCTGCCGGCGCGCCGGGCGGCCGCCAAGGTGACCCCGCGCCGTCGCACCGCCGGCGACGGTGCCGGCCGGCCGGCAGCCCGC
>Ga0134087_10000124_pt1 | contig 14942 bp, 10 predicted proteins | sample 15_taG_23_FD_109981 | JGI IMG/M metagenome (GOLD analysis project Ga0134087, IMG submission 109981) | Grasslands soil microbial communities from the Angelo Coastal Reserve, California, USA - 15_D_Glu_20cm_5_24_1 metaG | ecosystem: Environmental > Terrestrial > Soil > Grasslands ... | reverse complement strand
ATTAAATCAGCGAGGGGCTCCGCCCCTCGCCCCGGCGGGCGAAGCCCGCCGGGTCCTCACTCCCCGCTCGCTTCGCTCGGCCGCGCGCTGCGCGCGCGGAGATCGTGCGAGTCGCCTACCTAGGTATCTGGCGCTGGCGCTTAGGCGGCCGGCGAGGCGAGGAAGCGGCGCAAGCAGCGCGCGGTGTGCGAGGCGCTCACCCGGGCGACCGCGGCAGGCGGGCCGGAGGCGACCACGTACCCGCCCGCGGCGCCGCCCTCGGGTCCGAGGTCGACGATCCAGTCGGCCTCCTTCACGATGTCGAGGTTGTGCTCGATCGTGATCACGGTGTGGCCGCGCTCGACCAGGCGGTGGAGCACCGCGATCAGTCGGTCGGTGTCCGCGAAGTGGAGGCCCGTCGTGGGCTCGTCGAGCACGTAGAGCGTCCGGCCGCGCGATTCCTTGGCGAGCTCGAAGGCGAGCTTCACGCGCTGCGCCTCGCCGCCCGAGAGCGTGTGGCTCGGCTGGCCGAGCGTCAGGTAGCCGAGGCCGATGTCGCAGAGCAGCCTGAGGCTCCGGGCCACGCCCGGGTGCGGGGCGAAGAAATCCGCCGCCTCCTCGACCGTCATCGCGAGCACGTCGGCGATCGAGCGGCCGCCGTAGCGGATGGCGAGCGTCTCCTCCGTGAAGCGCCGGCCGCCGCAGGCCTCGCAGTCCACCCACACGTCGGGCAGGAAGCTCATCTCCATGCGTAGCCGGCCCTGGCCGGCGCACGCGTCGCACCGCCCGCCGGCGACGTTGAACGAGAACCGCCCGGCGCCGTAGCCGCGCAGGCGCGCCTCGGGAACCATGGCGAAGAGGCGCCGGATGTCGTCGAAGAAGCCGATGTAGGAGGCCGGCGTCGAGCGCGGCGTCCGCCCGATGGGGCTCTGGTCCACCTCGACGGCGCGTGCCAGGTGCTCGACGCCGGTGAGGGCGCGGTGGGCGCCGACGCTGCCGGCCTGGAGGCCGAGGACGCGGCGCACGCCCGCATACAGGACGTCGCGCACGAGCGTCGACTTCCCGGAGCCGGAGACGCCGGTCACGCAGGTCCAGGCGCCGAGCGGCACGCTGACGTCGATGGCCTTGAGGTTGTGCTGGGAAGCGCCGTGCACCGTGAGGCGTGCCAGGCCGTCGAGCGAGCGGGCGGGGCCCAGGCGCGGGTGTGCCGCCGCGAGATAGCGGCCGGTCGGCGAGTCCGGCATGGCGGCCAGTGTCGCGCGGGGCGCCACGGCCACCACCCGGCCGCCGTGCACGCCCGCCCCCGGGCCGAGGTCGACGACCAGATCGGCGCGCCGGATCGTCGCCTCGTCGTGCTCGACGACGATCACGGTGTTGCCGCGGGCGCGGAGCGTCTCGAGAGTGTCGAGGAGCATGCTCCCGTCGCGCGGGTGGAGGCCGATCGTCGGCTCGTCCAGGATGTAGCAGACGCCGCGCAGGTTCGACCCGAGCTGCGCCGCCAGGCGGATGCGCTGCGCCTCGCCGCCCGAGAGCGTGTCGGCGCGCCGGTCGAGCGTCAGGTAGCCGAGCCCCACCCGGCCGAGGAAGCCGAGACGCGGGAGGATCTCCTTGAGTGCGCCCTCGGCGATCGCCGCGTCGCGGGTGCCGAAACGCAGCGCGCGCACCGCGCGTTCGGCGTCGGTGACGGCCAGGCGCGTGAACTCCGCGATCCGGTGGCCGTTCAAGCGGACGGCCCGCGCGCGCGGGTTCAGCCGCTCGCCGCCGCAGGCCTCGCACGGCCGCTCGGTCGTGAAGGCGCCGAGGTCGCCGCCGTCGCCCGCCTCGAGGCGCTGGCGGAGGACGGCGAGAGCCCGATCGTTGCCGTCGAGGATCGCGCGGCGCTGGCGGGCGCCGAGCTTGGCGACCGGGCGGTCGAGCGGTACGCCCGCGGCGGCGAGCGTGCGGAGGAGGCGTCGCTTCTCGGCGCGCAGCTCGGGGCGCTCGAGGGGGAGGAGGGCGCCGCCCTCGAGGGAGCGGCGCTGGTCGAGCATCGCCGCCGGGTCGAGCTCCTCGCGCACGCCGGCGCCGTCGCAGGCGGGACAGGCGCCCTGGCGGCTGTTGAACGAGAAGAGCCGCGGGTCGAGGGGCGGAAAGCCCGTGTCGCAGGCGGGGCAGAAGAGCCGCTCGGAGTACAGGCGCTCGGTCCCATCGGCGAGCGCGACCACGGTACCCCCGCCCAGGCGGAGCGCCCGGTCGAGCGACTCCTCGAACGCCGCCGCGTCCGCCGCCAGCGTGGCCACCACGAGGTCGATGTCGTGCTCGCGATAGCGGTCGAGCAGCGGCACCTGGGCGAGCGCCAGCCGCCGGCCGTCGATGCGCGCTTCCTTGAGCCGGAGCTTGCGTGCCCCGATGAGGACTTCCTTGTGATAGCCCTTCCGGCCGCGCACGACGGGCGCCAGCAGCGTGAGGCGCGCGCCGCCGAACTCGGCCCGCAGGCGCTCCAGGATCTGCCGTCGCGTCTGCGGGCGGATGGGGGCGTCGCACGCGGGACAGTGCTGCACGCCGAGCTTGGCGAACAGGAGCCGGAGGTAGTGCGCCACCTCGGTGACCGTGGCGACCGTGGAGTTCCGCCCGCCGCGGGACAGCCGCTGCTCGATCGCCACCGTGGGAGGCAGACCGAGCAGCAGGTCGACGTCGGGCTTCGCCATGACGTGCAGGAACTGGCGCGCGTAGGCCGACAGGCTGTCGATGTACCGGCGCTGCCCCTCGGCGTAGAGGACGTCGAAGGCGAGCGAGGACTTGCCCGAGCCGGAAAGCCCGGTCATCACGATCAGGCGGTCGCGCGGCAGCTCGAGGCTCACGTCCTTCAGGTTGTGCTCGCGGGCGCCGACGATACGGATGCAGCCGTTTCCGCCGCCCGCCGCCGGCGCGTCGTGCACCTCGGTGGCGAACGCGGCCCGCGCCCCCCGGCCGTCGCCGAGGACCTCGGCCAGGTAGCGGCCGGTGTGCGAGCCGGGCGTGCCCGCGATCGCCTCCGGCGGCCCGGCGGCGACCAGGCGGCCGCCGGCGTCGCCGCCCTCGGGTCCGAGGTCGATCACCCAGTCGGCGCACTTCACCACCTCGAGGTTGTGCTCGATCACGATGAGCGAGTGGCCGCGCTCGACGAGCCGCGCGAAGCAGCCGAGCAGCCGCTCGATGTCGGCGAGGTGCAGCCCGGTGGTCGGCTCGTCGAAGATGAAGAGCGTGTGCGCCTTGCCCTCCCGCCCGAGATGCGCGGCGAGCTTCACGCGCTGGGCCTCGCCGCCCGAGAGCGTCGACAGCGGCTGGCCGAGCCGCAGGTAGTCGAGCCCGACGTCGACCAGGGGGCGGAGGCGCCGGGCGATGTCGGGGACGTCGGCGAAGACCTCGACGGCCTGGGCGACGGTGAGGTCGAGGACCTCGCGGATGTTGCGCCCGTGCGAGCACACCTCCAGCACCTCGGGCCCGAAGCGCGCTCCGCCGCACTCCGCGCAGGGGACGTAGACGTCGGAGAGGAACTGCATCTCGACCTTCTCGAAGCCCTGGCCGGTGCACGTCTCGCAGCGCCCGCCGGGGACGTTGAAGGAGAACGTCGCCGCCGTGTAGCCGCGCAGGCGCGCCGCCTCGGTCGCCGCGAAGCAGGTCCGGATCAGGTCGAAGGCGCGCAGGTAGGTGACCGGATTCGCCCGCGGCGTCGAGCCGATGGGCGCCTGGTCGACGAGCACGACGTCGGCGATGCGCTCGGCGCCGCTGATCTCGCGGCACGCACCCGGGATGCCGACCGGCTCCCCGCGGCGCTTCTTGAGGCCGCGGTAGAGGACCTCCTCGACCAGCGTCGACTTGCCGGAGCCCGAAACGCCGGTCACCGCGACGAAGCAGCCGAGCGGGACGTCGACATCGAGGTCCTCGAGGTTGTTGGCCGACGCGCCGCGCACGCGGAGGCTGAGATGCGGGAGCGGCCGCCGCCGCTTGCGGGGCACGGGAATCTCGCGCCGCCCGCCGAGGAAGGCGCCCGTGACCGAGGCGCGCGCGCCGGCCAGCTCGGCGGGCGGGCCCGCGAAGATGAGGTCGCCTCCGCGCTCGCCCGCGCCGGGGCCGAGGTCGATCGCGTGATCGGCGGCGCGGATGATCGCGGGGTCGTGCTCGACGACGACCACGGCGTTCCCCTGGTCGCGCAGCCGGTGCAGGGTACGGACGAGACGCTCCGTATCGCGCGCGTGCAGCCCGATCGAGGGCTCGTCGAGGACGTAGAGCGTGTTCACCAGCGACGAGCCGATGGCGGTGGTCAGGTCGACGCGCTCGAGCTCCCCGCCCGAGAGCGTGCGCGACTGCCGGTCGAGCGTCAGGTACTCGAGCCCCGCCTCCACGAGGTAGCGAAGGCGGCTGCGGACCTCGGCGAGGATCAGGCCGGCGACGGCCTCGGCCTGCGCCGACGGCAGCCGGAGGTCGCCGAAGAACACCGCCGCCTCGCCGATCGGCATGCGGTTCACCTCCGCGATCGTCCGGCCGCCGACGCGGAAGTCGAGCGCCTCGGGCTTGACGCGCGCGCCCGCGCACGCGGGGCAGAGGCGGTAGCTCCGGAAGCGCGAGAGGAAGACGCGCACGTGCATGCGATACGTCCTACCCTCGAGCCAGCGGAACCAGCCGCGCACGCCCGGATAGTGGCCGCGGCCATCGCCTTCGAGCACGAGCTCCCGCTGGGCAGGATCGAGCTCCCCCCACGGCACGTCGGTCGGGATGCCGCGACGGCGGCAGAACTTGGCGAGCTCGCCGCGCTCCCAGGCGGTGGCCTTCGTCGACCACGGTTTGAGGGCGCCGGCGGCGAGCGTGCGGCGGGGGTCGGGGACGACGAGGTCGAGGTCCAGGTCGATGACGCGCCCGAAGCCGCGACATGCCTCGCACGCGCCGAGCGGGCTGTTGAACGAGAACAGGTTGGGCACGGGGTCGCGCACGGCGAAACCGCACGCGGCGCACTCGAGCGCGGTCGAGAAGCGGATGGTCTCCCCACCGTCGGCCAGCACGGCCGCCGCCCGCCCGCGCCCGTGCGCGAAGGCCTGCTCGAACGACTCGACCAGCCGCCCGCGCTCCGCCGCCCGCAGCCGCAGCCGGTCCTGCACCACGGTCAGCGCGCCGTCGACGAGCGGTGGCGTCTCGAGCTCCTCGAGCCCCACGATGCCGTTCGGGCCGAGCGCCCGCACGAAGCCCGCCTGGAGGAGGCCCGCGCGGACGTCGGACCATGGGAGCGCGGCGGGCGGCGTGAGCGCGAAGGTGACGAGCGCTCGGGCACCGTCGTGCGCGCTGATGAGGGCTTCGGCGGTGCTCTCGGCGGAGTCCCGCTGGACCATCCGGCCGCAGCTGCGGCAATGGGGAACGCCGACCTTGGCGAACAGGAGCTTCAGGTGGTCGTGCAGCTCGGTCATCGTGCCCACCGTCGAGCGCGACGTCTTGACCGGGCGGCTCTGATCGATCGCGATCGCGGGCAGGATGCCGTCGATGCGGTCGACACGCGGCTTGTCCATGCGATCGAGGAACTGGCGGGCATAGGTGGAGAAGCTCTCGACGTAGCGCCGCTGCCCTTCGGCGTAGAGCACGTCGAAGGCGAGGCTCGACTTCCCCGATCCCGACACGCCCGTGATGACGGTCAACGCCCCGAGCGGCACGCGGACGTCGATGCCCCGCAAGTTGTGTTCGCGGGCGCCGAGGATCTCGATGGCGGGCGAGCTCATCGTGGACGTCGCGGCGCAGGGCGTGGGCGGTTTGGCGCGCCGCCGAACCGTCGAGTATACGCGCCCGTCACGCCCGGGAAAGACCGCTCCCCGGCGTCCCCCGTCTCGAGTCACGCGCACGCTGGCGGCGCGACCACGAGCGTCAGCCCCGAGGGCGCGAGGCGGCCCGGGGCGTTCGGCGCCGCCCCGTAGCCGATCTCCTCCCCCTCCGCGATCACCGCGCCAGGTCCCACGAGCGCGCGGCGGACGAGCGCGCCGCGGCCGATGCGGCAGCCGTCGAGCAGCACGCTGTCCTCGACCTCTGCGCCGCCCTCGACGACGACGCCGTGGCCGAGGACCGAGTTGACGACGAGGCCGCCGCGGATCACCGAGCCCTCGGAGACCAGCGAGTTGAGCGCCTGCCCGGCACGGCCGGCGCTGTCCGCCACGACCTTCGCGGGCGCGAGTCCCGCAGCGGCGGCGCGCACGGGCCACGCCGGGTTGTAGAGGTCGAGGAATGGCCGCGGCGTGCACAGGTTCATCTGCGCGTCGTAGTACGCTTCGAGCGTGATGGGCTCGGGCCAGTACGCGCCCTGTGACGCTCCGGGGAGGTGGCGGTCGAGCAGGTCGTAGGCCGTCATCCGGAGGCGAGCGGCGAGGGCTGCGAGGAACCGCGCCACGTCGCCCACGTCGTCCGGCGCAAGCGCAGCCAGGACGGCGGGAAGGGCGTCGGCGCGGACGATGAAGTCGCCGGCCCAGCCGAGCGCGAAGCCGCCCGTTGCGGTCGACGGCGCGGGAGCGATGGGCGCACGCTCGGCGTGACGGACCCGGCCGTCGCCGCCGATCCGTAGCACGGCGCGGCCCGGGGCCTCGCTCGCAGGCAGCGGCAACGCGACGAGCGTCACGTCGGCCCCGAACGCGGCATGCGCCGCGGCCAGCGGCCGCAGGTCGAGCTGCAGGATGTGGTCGGCCGACAGCACGACGATCGCGTCCGGCCGGTGAGCGCCGAGGAGATCGCGGCACGCCTGGAGCGCCTCGACGAGGCGCCGGGCGGGCGTACCCGTCGCCTGCATGCCGGGCAGCGACCGGAGGGCGCGGCGCTCCGCTGCTGCCGCGCCGCCCGCGCGCACCACGTGTGCGCCGAGCGCCGCGTCCGTCACCGGCGCGAACACGCACACGTCGCGGACGCCCGAGTTCGCGAGCGTGGCGAGGGCGAAGTCGATGAAGCGGTACTGGCCGGCGAACGGCGTGAGCGCCGCGTCGCCGGGTGAGACGAGAGGATCGAGACTGGCGCTCCCACCCCCCGCCACCACGACCCCGAGCAGCCGTCCGTCCATCGGATCCTCCTTCGTCCCCTCCTTTCAGAGCCGGTCACTGGCGAGGCGGCGCTCGATCTCGGCGAGGAGGGCGGCGAGCTTACGATCCACCCCGAGCTTGGCCGCGACCGACCGGCACCCGTTCAGGACGGTCGTGTGATTGCGCCCGAATTCCCGGGCGAGCTCGGCGGCCGACCACTGGCAGAGCTTCCGCGCCAGGTACATCGCGACGTGCCGCGGGAGTACGAGTTCCCGCCGGCGGCTGCGTCCACGGAGGCTGCGCGCTGCCACGCCGAAGGCGCGCGCCGTCGCCTCGACGATCCGATCGAGGGCGGGGGGCGCGGCGGGGATCCGCTGGAGGGCAGGGAGGATCTCGAGCGCCAGCGCCGCGTCGATCGCACGACCGCGCAGATGCGCGTGGGCCAGCAGGCTGCGGAGCGCGCCTTCGAGCCGGCGCACGTTGCCGGAGACGGTGGCGGCGAGCCTGGCGGCGAGTCCCGCGTCGAGGACGAGCCCGAGCGCTCGAGCCTTGTAGTGCACCAGCTCGAGGCAGAGCCGTGGCTCGGGCGGTTCGATGCCGGCGATCACCCCGTTCCGGAAGCCTTCGCGGACCCGTGCCGCGAACTCGGGCATCTCATCGGGCGCCCGATCCGACGTGAGCGCCAGGGGACGCCCGTCCGCGGCCCACGCCGCGAGCCCGTCGATCAGCTCCTCCTGCATCTGCTCCCGGCCGGCGAGCGAGTGGACGTCATCGAGCAGGAGGACGTCGAGCGCCCGCAGCTCCCGCCAGAAGGCCTCCTGGCGATGCTCGCCGATGGCGGCGACCAGCTCCTCGATCAGCCTCGCCGCCGGCAGGCAGGCCACCGCGAGTCTCCGGGCCTCGAGTGCGTGCGCGATCGCGTGGAGGAGGTGTGTCTTCCCGACGCCTGCCGGCCCGTGGAGGAAGACGGGCGCCGCGGTCTCCTGCCGGGCGAGCGCGCGGGCCGCGTCGAAGGCACGCGTGTTGCTCTCCCCGACCACGAACGTGTCGAAGGTGTGATCGGGCAGCGGCGGCGTCGCCCGGATCGGCAGCGACGGTGGCGGCGCCGGCAGATCGAGTCGAAGCGAACACCGGTGGCCGGCGACGGCGGCGACCGCGTCGGCGATCACCCCGGCGAAGTGTCGTGCCACGAGCTCGCGCGTCAGGCGGTCGGGCGCCTCGAGGGTGATCTCGTCTTCGAGCCAGGTGCAGCGCAGCGGCACGATCCACGCGGCGAAGTTCCGGTCGCCAACGCGAGCGCGCACGGTCTCACACGCCTGCGCCCACATCGTCGCCGGGTCCGTCATGACCGCTGTGCTGCTCATGCGTGGCGACGCCCACAGCTGTGGAGGAGCGGTGCATCGTCTCGGGAAGACGCCGCTTTCAACTTCCGGTGACCCATCGCCGTCCCGCCCCGATGCGGCGGACGCACGTCGGGTGGGGACCCCACTCTTGCGTGCGCGCCATTCATTCCGAGGATGTCCCGGCCGAGCCGGGACGTTCTTGGTGCTCTCGGTCGGCCGCGGCCTGGGCCGACACCGCTCCGACCCTTAGACCAGTCGCAACGGAATTACAAGAAAAAAATCACGGGGCACGGCGGCGGACCCGTGCGCGGCTCACTGATAGGCGACCTTGCGACCCGAGAGCAGCTGGAGGTCGGCGACCAGCTCGCGCACGGCAGCGCGGGCGGCACGTGAGTTGCGATGCAGCTCGCGCTCCAGCTGCAGCCGCCGCGCGTCCCGCAACGGACGCGTCTGGAGCTGGAGGTACGCGCGCTGCATCTCGCGGCGGCGCTCGAGGAGCCGGTCGACCTTGGCGAGGGCGAGGAGTCGCACGCCATGCTGGGGGAGATCGTCGGCCACGGAGAGCAGGCGCGAGAGGAGGCCCGTGTGATGGCGGGCGATCAGCTCGGGCAGCCGCGGATCGGCACGCACGGTGATCAGGCAGAAAGCAGCCTCGAAGGCGCTCAGCGCGGCGGGCAGCTGTTGCGCCTTCAAATGGGCGTCGCCACGGGCGGCATGCGCGAGACAGCGCCGGAAGCGCGCGCGCTCGAGCCCCGCGACGGCCGGGGCCACGAGCGGACGCGCGAGCAGCGCGACCAGACCGACGACGAGCACGACGGCCACCGGGAGCAGCACGAGCGCGACGAGGACGGTCGACATCCGGGCGACTCGACTCTAGGGCAAGGCCCGCGGCGAGACAAGCCGTGTTTTAGAGGAGGACGCGGTAGTCGAGCGCCGGAAAGAGGTTGTCGGTGTCCTCGAGCGCGGCGAGCCGGAGCTCGTCGATGGCGCCCTGCTCGACCTCGGCGCACAGACGCTGGCAGCGCAGCAGGTGGTCCTTCGTGCGGCGCACGGCGTACTCGACGGTCGTGTCGCGCGACATCATGAAGGCCCAGTCGCTCGCCTGCCCGAGCAGCAGCTCCCGCAGCGCCTGGCTGAGCGCGCGCCGCGTCCGCTCGTCGGCGCTCGGGTAGCGCCGGCAGAGCGCGTGCAGCCGGTCGGCGCTGGCGTGCAGGTGGCGGTAGATCCAGTCGTTCGGGCCGGAGAGCCAGACCTCGTTGTAGCCCTTCCAGCCCCACGTCGACGCGGCCGGCGTGGCGCGCTGGAGGGTCGGGTGGCGCGTCAGGTCGTCGCCGGGCGTCACCGCCTCGAGGTCAGGCGTCCCGGCGAGCCGCCGCAGGACCAGCCCGAGCCACAGCGGTCCTTCGAACCACCAGTGGCCGAACAGCTCGGCGTCATAGGGGCAGACGATGATGGGGGGACGCTCCATGTGGCGCGCCAGCCAGTCCACCTGCCCGATCCGGGTGTCGACGAAGTGTTCGGCGTGGGCCTGGGCACGGACCCGGGCCCGCTCGGGGTCGTACGGCTCCTTCTGATCCGTCTTGCCCGTGATGCGGTGATACTTGAGGCCGGTGTGAATGCGCTGGCCGGTAGGGGGCAGGTAGGGGCGCACGTACTCGTAGTCGAGGTCGAAGCCGATGTCGCGATAGAAATCGCGATACCAGAAGTCGCCCGGATAGCCTTCCTCGGCGCTCCACACCTGCTTGGAGCTGTCGGGGTCGCGACCGAAGGCGGCCACGCCGGAGTCGCACGCGATCGGCGCGTACACGCCGTAGACCGGGCGGGGACTGGCATGCGCGATGCCGTGGGTGTCGACGAAGAAGTAGCGGAATCCGGCGCGCGCGAGCTCGGCATCGAGGCCGGGTTCGTAGGCGCATTCGGGCAGCCAGAAGCCCTCGGCCGAGCGGCCGAAGAAGCGGCGGTACTCGGCCGCCGCCACCTCCACCTGGGCGCGTACGGCGGCCGGATTCACCGCCAGCAGCGGGAGAAAACCGTGCGTCGCCGCGCAGGTGATGACGTCGATCAGGCCGTGCTCCTGGTAGGTCCGGAAGGCGGCGACGAGATCCTGCTGCCACTCGTCGAGGAAGATCGCCCGCACGCGGTAGAAGCGGGCGAGGTACAGCTCGGCAATGCGGTGGAACTGGCCGTCGCCGCGCGTCCGCCGCTCTTCCTTCTCCGCCAGCTCGACGAGCCGGTCGAGATGGCGCAGGTAACGCGCGCGCAGCAGCCGATCGGCCAGCATGCCGAGGAGGGTCGGGCTGAGCGAGATGGTGAGGCGGCAGGGAACGCGGTCGCGGTCGAGCCCCTCGAGCATCTCCAGCAGCGGGACGTAGGTCTCGGTCACCGCCTCGTAGAACCACCGTTCCTCGAGGAAGTCCTCGTGCTCCGGGTGGCGCACGAACGGCAGGTGCGCGTGCAGGACGAGGGCGAGGCTTCCGCGCGCCATGCGGGTGCGACGCGGGCCGGCTCAGCGGGCCGGCGGCCGCGGCGCGTGGAGGTCGCTCGAGCCCGGCGGCGCGGGCGAATGGCCGTCGGAGCGGCCGGGGTGCTCGACGCGGGCGCCGTCCCAGCTCTCGCCACCCTCGACCGTGAGCCCGCGCGGACGCAGCACGACCCAGCGCACCGTGGTATCGGGTGACGGCTGCGGTCGGGAGGTCGTCACCGTGTTCGAACGCATGATCGGAACGAACCCTCCCGCCCGCGTCCGAACACCTATCTCGGCGCAGTACGACGCCGCGGGCTTCCAGACGTTGATGTACCAGCTCTCGGCTCCGGGCGTCGGCTCGATGTCGATCGAGGTCCAGGCGTTGTCACCGGTGAAGTCGATGAAGGTCACGTCGTAGACACGCAAAACCTCGACCGCGCCTTCGGCCTCGGCGCCGAGGTTGCGCAGCGTCTCGATACGGCTGGTCGGCGTGAGCTCCCAGTAGGCGAACAGCCACCACGGATCGCGCACGAGCAGCACGAGGCGGTCGCGCCCATAGGCGCGCGGGAGGTCTCCGGGTTCCCGGTCGACGAGGGTGACGGGGACGGTTGCCCGCGGCGAGGGCGCCGGCACCGCGAGCCGCTCGGTGCCGAGGTAATACTTCGCCTCCCTGGCTTGCTCCTCGGGCCTCGGCGACGGTGGTTGCGAGACGGGAGGGGTCGGGGAATGGGATCGCCCGGGGCCCAGCCCGAGGACACGCACGAGTGGGTCGGTGTGCTCTCGAATGCGCGTCACTAGGCCGCAGGCGGAACCGAGCCATTCGCCGACGAGGTTCCAACCGGCCCCCACTGCCCTGCCGATCATCGCGGCGGGGATGCTACCGCGGAAGACGCGTTGCGGCAATGAGCGCCGCGCGGCGCGAGAGCTTGCAAAACCGGTCGGGGCCATCAAAGCTGAGGCCGGCGTGACGAGCCCGGCGGCCCCCAAGGCGCTCGTGTTGCTGCGCGTTCCGCGCGGTGCCGCGGCACCTGCCGACGAGTCCATCCGCGCCGCGATCCGGGCCGACCGCCGCCGCCTGGGGCTCACCCCGGCGAACGGCGGGCAGTACCGCCTGGCCGGGCCGTATCGCATCGAGATCGGCGGCGAAGCGCTCGACGAGTACGTCGCCTGGGAGGTTTGATTTGGTCAATTAACATCCGGGGGCCCGTGCGCTGCTCGCGCGCTCCGCGCGCTGCGCTGCTCCGATGCCCCCGGACCCCGTCGCTCGGGCGCGGCGAAGCCGCGCCCGGCTCCGACCAGCTCTCCGACAATCTCCCTCGGACTAGAGGCTGGCCCCTGCGGGTACGGATAGATCGCGGTCTCGCGCGTACCGCGCATGCCGCGCTGGCTTCGCCAGCCGCGGCACGCCGGTCGCGCGTGGTATTACCCTTTCACGCTCGCGTCTGACTCCGACCCGAGACATGAGTCTCGGGTCGCTTTCCTAGCGGCTGGGGAGCGAGCGGGCGTGCGTGCCGAGTGCTGCGAGCGCGGCACGCGCATCCGGAGCTGCCAGCAGCGCCGCGCGCAGGTCGGCCGAGCGCAGGAGCGTGGCGATCTCGGTCAGGATGTGCAGGTGGTCGGCCGTGGCGCTGGGCGGTGAGAGCACGAGCGCGACGGTTGCGACCGCCACCGTGGGGACCGGCTCGTAGAGGCCGGCACGCGAGACCGCGAGCGCGACCACGGCCTGCCCGAGACCCACGAGGCGCGCATGCGGCACGCCCACCCCGATGTCGAGGAGCGCCGTCGACGCCTCCTGCTCGCGCGCGATGACGGCACGCACGGCAGGCTCGCTCGCCCCACGGTCGAGCGTGCCGGCGGCGACCAGGCTCTCCACGAGTCCGTGCACGGTCTCCCCGAACGTCCGCCACGGAGGCGCGACGTGGATCAGCTCGGGACGCAGCCGGGCGACAAAGCTCACGGGACCGCCCTCAGCGGCGGAAGAGATCGAGCGCGAAGGCCAAGAGGAGAAGGGCGAAGAGCCGGCGGAGGACGCGGCCGGCGATCAGTTGGGCGATGGTGCCTCCCACCCAGCCGCCCGCGAGGAAGCCGACCGCGGCCCAGAGGGCCACCGCGATGTTCACGTGCCCCGCCCTCCAGTACTGGAGCACGGAGAGGACGCCGACCGGCGGCAGCAGGATGGCGAGCGACGTGCCCTGCGCCTCGTGCTGCGGCATCTCGAGGAAGTACACCATGAGCGGGACCATGATGAAGCCGCCGCCGAGGCCGACGAGCCCGCCGAGCGTTCCGCCCGCGACGCCGACGACCAACGCGAGCACGCGCGTCATGCCGGGGGCCGCCGAGGGACGCGGGTCTTCGCCATCCGTCCCGCATACTGCACGCGAGATGCCTTTTCCAGCCGATCGTTCGCCGGTGTAGAAGGGAATATGATCCGCCCGGTACTCCTGGCGACCGCCCTCGTCGCGCTGGTCGCCTGCCCTCGTCCCGGGCCGCCGCGGCCGGTCGCCGCGCTTGCCGGGCCGGCCCGCGTGGCGGTCGTGCCGTTCCGCACGGGGCCCGGCAGCGAAGCAGGCGCCGGCATGGAGGCCGTGCCGGCGGACGCCGGCCCGGCGGCGGCGCGGATGCTCGGCGCCCATCTCGCTGAGACCGGCATGGCCGTCGTCGACCCGGATCGCGTGCTCGGCGCGTGGTCGCTCGCCGACACCGGCGCCTACGACGCGCAGCTGGCGGCGCGCGTCGCCGACAAGGTCGGCGCCAACCTCGCGGTCCTCGGCACGCTGTCGCGCTACCACGAGCGCCAGGGGACGGCCTGGGCCGTCGAGTCGCCGGCGGCGGTCACCTACGAGGCGGCGCTCGTGCACGCCCCCGACGGCGCCCTGCTCGCCGTCGACCGCTTCGAGTATGTGCAGCAGGCGCTCAGCGAGAACCTCCTCCAGCTGCCGCGCTTCGTCGAGGGGGGAGGGCGCTGGCTGACCCGCGAGGAGCTGCTCGACCAGGCGCTTGCCCGGACCGCCGAGCGCCTCGCCCGCACCGTCGGCGTGCCCCCGGCCCGCCGCTAGCGAGCTAGCACGGCACCGAGGCCGTCCGCAGGAACGATGCGCCGACGACGGAGCGAGGACCGGAGCGGAGGCGGCGCCCTTTCCCGCCTCCCCGCCGGGGCCCTCGCCGCCTGTCGGGCAACGCGCCCGACCTTGCTATCATAGGCCGATGCGCCGAATCGGCATCCTGACGAGCGGCGGCGACGCGCCCGGCATGAACGCCGCCATCCGCGCCGCCGTCCGCCACGCCCTTGGCAAGGGACTCGAGGTGATCGGCATCCGCCGGGGATACGCCGGACTCCTGGCCGGCGAGATGCGCGCGCTCACCCGCGCGGAGGTGGCCAACATCATCCAGCGCGGAGGCACCGTGCTCGGCACCTCGCGCTGCGAGGAGTTCCTCGATCCCAAGGGGCGCGCCCGCGCGGCCGCCGTCCTGCAGGGTGCGGGAATCGAAGGGCTGATCGTCATCGGCGGGGACGGGACGTTTCGCGGCGCCACGCTGCTCGCCGCCGAGCATGGGGTGTGGGTGGCGGGCGTGCCCGGGACGATCGACAACGACGTCTACGGGACCGATTTCACGATCGGCTTCGACACGGCGATCAACACCGCCCTCGAGGCGATCGACCGCATCCGCGACACCGCCGCCTCCCACGAGCGGCTCTTCCTGGTGGAGGTGATGGGCCGCACGAGCGGCGACATCGCGCTCGGCGTGGGCGTGGCGGGCGGCGCCGAGGACGTCCTCATCCCCGAGATCCCCACCGACCTCATTGCGCTCGGGCACGAGCTGCGCCAGAGCTGGCAGCGCGGCAAGCGGTCGAGCATCATCGTGGTGGCAGAGAGCGGGGAGCAGGGCCGGGTGTTTCGCATCGCCGACGAGGTCCGCGAGCTCACGGGGCTCGAGCCGCGCGTGTGCGTGCTCGGGCACATCCAGCGCGGTGGAACGCCGACGGCGCGCGACCGGATCCTCGCCAGCCGGCTCGGCGCCGCAGCCGTGGACGTGCTGCTCGACGGCGGCGGCATGATGGCCGGGGAGGTGTGCGGCAAGGTGACGCGGGTGCCCCTGGCGGACGCCTGGCAGAAGCGTCGTGACGTGCGCGTCGACCTCCTGGCCGTGGCGCGCGAT
>Ga0134087_10000114_pt1 | contig 15377 bp, 10 predicted proteins | sample 15_taG_23_FD_109981 | JGI IMG/M metagenome (GOLD analysis project Ga0134087, IMG submission 109981) | Grasslands soil microbial communities from the Angelo Coastal Reserve, California, USA - 15_D_Glu_20cm_5_24_1 metaG | ecosystem: Environmental > Terrestrial > Soil > Grasslands ... | reverse complement strand
CGCCGCGAAAACGCGCTGGGATTCGTCGCGGCCCAGTTTTATCCGGTGCATTGGTTTTCGCCGCAGCCGCAGGACTTGCCGGCTTTCCTTCGGTTTCGTCGAGCGCTTCGTTGGCGAGCGCATCGGCTTCACGATTCTGCTCGCGGTAGACGTGGTCGATGCGGAACGAGTCAAACGATTTCGACATTTTCTGCGCACGCTCATAAAGCGGTTGCAGGTCGGGACTCTTCACCTTGTAGAGCCCGCGCATCTGCTTGACGAGAAGTTCGGAGTCGCTCTCGATGCGAATCGCGCGCGCGCCATGCGACTGCGCGTAGTCCATCGCGGCGATGAGCCCGTAGTATTCGGCAACGTTGTTGGTGAAGCGGCCGATGTATTTTTTCAGCTTGGCCACCGTTTCGCCGCTCGCGTCGCGGACGAGCAGGCCATAAGCCGCCGGGCCGGGATTGCCCCGCGAGCCGCCGTCAATGTTGATGCGGTACGCCGCCGGTGCGGCCGCGGATTTGGGTTCGGACGGAGCTTCGCCGAAGAGGCTCTTTCCTTTGGAGGCTGGAGAACGTTTGGGCATCAAGTGGTGGACGCCGGGGAAGCCGCATTCGCGGAGCCGTCCGCGGGTTTGGCGTAGGGGATGGGCTCCAGGGTGTAGAGAATGAGGCCGCAACTTTCGCAGCGGTAGACTTCTTCGCTGGTTTCCGAGCGGAGTTCCTGCACGATGTGCGGGAGGACGCGCAGACCGCAGGCGCGGCACTGATCGTCGCGGACTAGCGCCATGGCCGTGCCGCCGTGGCGCTTGGCGATGCGCGCGTAGAGGTCGCGCAAATCTTCCGGGACGGGCGCGATGATTTTTTCGCGCTCCCCGGTGGCGGCATCAAGCTTCTTTTTGATTTCGTCGGTTTGCGCTTCGATCGTTTTTTTCTCTGCCGCAAGGCTTTGTTCTGCCTCTTTTAGCCGGGACTCCGCAAGCTTCACGCGGCGTTCAGCCTCCTCCGCCTTCATCATCACTTCGAGCTGGCGGTCTTCGGCTTTGGCGACCTCGGCTTCGGCGTTGGCAATTTCATGCTGGAGCGCGCGGTACGCCTCGTTGGTCTTCACCGCGCCGCTTTGGTCGCGGTACTTGCGCGCGCGGTCTTTCCATTCCTGACCTTCGAACTCGAACTTTTTCCGCTCGGCGTTGATCTTCGCCAGTGCATCCTTGGCCGTGGCAATTTCGGCGCGCGCGCCAGTCCGTTTCGTATCCGCTTCGCGGAGGCGTTTGGGGAAGGATTCCAGTTCGGAGCGAAGGAGGGCCGTCTGGCGGTCAACCCGCTGCAGCTCAATCAGATGGGGAATCGCCGGATGCATGGGAACCGCCATTCTATCACAGGCCGCCGGAGCCCTTATGGAGAGACCGTCCATTGGCAGGTTGGACGATGAAGAGGTGCGAAGAGGGTGAAGTTTGAAAGTCCAAAGTTGAAAGTCGAAAACAAAAGCAAGAGTGCGGTACGGAATGCTGCTCCGGCTTGGTCATTCTGCGCAAGCTGAAGGAATGCGGGTGAGAAGCGGATAAAATGCTGGGGTCTGGCAAGCTAACGCATGGAGAGTCGTAAATTCCAAGGAGGAGTGAGATGCCGCACGTGCAGATTACCTGGGTGGAGGGACGTACCGCGGAACAAAAGCGAAAGATTGCGGAGCGAGTCACGATCGTGCTAATCGAAGACGGCAAAGCGAAACGGGAGAACATTCACGTGTCGTTTCACGATATTCCCGCGACCAATTATGCAGAAGCAGGAGTGCTGGTCGTGGATCAAAAGCGAACGCCGTGAAGGAAGCGCGTCCGTGGCTCCGCAGGATCGGGCCTAGAAGCGGGCCGGCGGCTAAGCCAAACCGCATGCCTCGCCGCCCGCCCCCCTGGAGTTGCCCGCCTCACTTGCCTCTGCCAGCGAGCCGCGTTGCTGGCAGGCGGCTCGGCGGACAGGATTTTATGCTTGAGAGGCCCCCAGGTGTTTCTCGAACCGCGCGTGCCGCTGTGTCTGCCACTGTCTCGCTTGAGCAAGATCGTGAGCTGAGTCACCCGTATGCCGCAGTTCGTGCTCATAGAGCTCCGGTAAGGGCCCGCGACACTCGGCGAAGAGTGGCGCAGATGCACGAAAGGGCCGGCAGGGATGCGACTGGTTCGCTCACATCCATTTCAATGCATATACATATAATGGCGTTGCAGATTTTTTGGGAACAAACCGGCTAACTGCGGGGCTCGGGCTTCTCCTGCGATCTTTACGCGCGGGAGTCGCGGTGAATCAGTTTCCAGTCCACGAAATAGCCGAGGCCTACGGCCAAGGGAACGATGCCGAGGACGGCGGCAGTCCAAATGTCGCGATCCGCCTGGATTTGGGCAATCAGCCCGAAGGTCACGATGTAGCCGATGGCGCCGCTGACCAGCAGAATGCCCGCGCGACGGGAACGCGCGGCCTGATTCAACTCCGGCTCCACGGGAATTTCCGCGCCCCGCGCAATGGCTGCAAGACGCTCTTCGCTGCGCAGCTTGCGAACGCGGTAATATGTGTAAAGGGCCCCCAGGGGAATGCCCATCCCCAAAATCACAGCCACCAATCCAATCAATTCGCCGCCCATACGTTGCTCCTTCTTTGCTCGATGCGCCTTTCGAGGCGCGCTAGGTTATGGGAACCGTCTGCACTGGAAGGTACGGAGAAGCGGCCGGGAAAGTTCCGAGAGTTTAGATGGGTTTCTGTGGGAGGACCGGCAGAAGCTCTCTTGAGAAACCAAGCTTGGGATAGGCATGCATTTGGGCGAGCAAAGCCAGTGAGTTGTTGGTTCTTGGAAGGACCCAAAGTGCTGATGCGAAGGTACTGTGGGAGCAGACTTCCGTTTGGTACAGACAAGCTATTTCCTTGGAAAGCGCCAGAAACTACTCTCCTTCGAACGAGCAGCAAGACCTCGAGTTCGTGGAAAGCAGAGGACTCCATCGAGCATGTCCACCCTTCATTTTCGCCGCGTCGAACGCCGCCGAACCGCACGGGTGTCCGTTTTCGCGGATTTGACCGTCCAAGGAATCAATGAGCGGAACGAGAGATTCAAGGTGCACACGCGGTCTCTTTCCGTGAGCGGCCACGGAGGGCTGACGGTGCTGGACGTGCCGGTGTCCGTGGGGCAGACGCTTGTGATCGTCAACGAGAAGAGCAAGCAAAACGCGGAATGCCGAGTGGTGTCACTTCGGACAGGGAGCAACGGAAAAACCATCATGGCCTTCGCATTTCTTGCGCCTTCGGCAAACTTTTGGAAGATGTCTTTCCCGCCGGCTGGGGCAAAAAGCCTGCGGCGGTCGCTACCTTCACAAGCCACGGCGTAGTAGTGAGTTTGCGGTTCGCAAATTAAGAAGCGCACGGTGTAGTGCCTGAATTTCTCAAGTTCCCAGTTCTCCCTGCGCCCGCGTGATGGTTCCAAGAAAAAAGACAATTTGTTCGGCCCTTGAAAGCCCCAGCCTACCAATGAAGCTTTAGCGCGAATTGCACCTGCCGCGAGGTGGTGGAAGTGCTGCTGACGGCTCCCGCTGTCCCCGATAGACCAGACGGGGTGAAAACAATCAGATTGGGGGTGTTGAAATTGGCGCGGTTCAGGAGGTTGAAGAGTTCGGCGCGGAATTGCAGGCGGAAGCTGTCCCGGAAAGCGATGTCCTTCAAGAGCGAGAAATCCCAAGTGGCCAGGCCAGGACCGGTGAAAGTGTCTCTCCCCAAGTCACCGTAAAAGCCGCTGTTGGGCGGCGGAGCCAGGAAGGCGCTGGGATCAAACCATTGAGAGGGTTTTCCCAGAATCACGGGACCGCTAAAGCTGGGATTCCGAAATGGCCTAACGGGATTTCGAGTATCGCCGTTGTTCGAGGGGTTGTAACTGAGTTGGGGTGTGAAGGGGAAACCGGATTGCGCGGTGAAAATGCCCGCCACGGACCAGCCGCCCACCATTCGCTCTGCCAGGCCATGGAGCCCCGATGCGAATCTTTCTCCACCGCCAAACGGCAAGGCATAGAGGGCATGGATGACCGCGGAATGTTTCACGTGAAACGTGGCTAAACCCTTGTCGGCGGCCAAGTTGAACGGATTGGAAACAAGGCCGGGAGCGTTTCCCGAGGTGGTCTGGTTCAGGGAGTCGCCGTCGTCCAGCGTTTTGGAAAAGGTGTAGACGCCGCGAAGTGTTAGTCCGCGGCTGAGACGCCGGCGGAGTTCTGTTTGCAAAGCGTGGTAGGAACTGTCGCCGCGGGAGAACCAGGTCCAGGTGTTCCCGAGCGCGGGATTCGCGCGGGCGGTTCCCGCGGGAATGTGGTAGGTGCCAGCCGGAACAGGTGTGCCAGCGAGCGGTACGGAAAAATTTGCCGGAAAGACCGCAGGGCAGGGAGAAGCAGGACAAATCGTGGGCCTAGGCTCGTTGGCGTCGACGCCGATCAATTCGTGGTAGCCGTGAGAACCCACGTAGCCGATGGTCAGAGCGGTATTGGGTGAAAGTTCGCGCACGACGCGCAGGGACCAGGAAATCAGCGCGGGAGTTTTCATGTCGGGCTGGACGCCGCCGGGAACCAGCTTCGCGCCAGCGGGGACAGCGGCAGAGGGATCGATGGGCAATTGCGAAACTGGAAGGCCCGCGAGGCTGTAGGTTGGATTGAAGGGCGCGTTTTGATCGGCTCGGTAGCCCAGGGCGTCTTGCAAATCGTTGTACAGGCCGAAGCCGCTTCGAATGATGGTCTTCGGCCCGAACGGACTCCAAGCCAAGCCAATGCGCGGCTGCGAGAGAAACTTCGAGTTGTTCACGGTGAAAAGTGAGTTGCCAATGCTTGGCCGGTAGTCGATCACCCCATTTGTGAAAGTGTAGTTGGCGGCGCGGCCGTGGGCTTCATTCCAGCCGGTTGAGAATTCATCGCGAAGTCCCAGGGACACGGTGACCTTCGGACTGGGGCGAAAAACGTCTTCCGCGTACCACGCGCCGAAAAGCGTGCGCCAGTTCATTTCGGTGGGTGTGGGGTCGAAAAGAAAGGTCGAGATGTTGCCGTTCAAAAAGCTCTGGAGGCTGGAGAAAGTGGCCTGGCCGAATTGGCTGAGAGCGATGGTTTCATTGGATTGAAACCGCTCGAACCACGCGCCGAAGCTGAATTGATGCCGTCCGCGCGTCATCGTGATGCGGTCCTCTAAGGTGTAAAGGTTGCGATGGATTTTTAAATTGCTGCCGTTGTTGCTCCCGGCGAGGCTGATGGAGGATTGCGGATTCGAGGCGGCGCTGCCACCGACGACGACGGCACCGACCGGCCTGCCCAGTAAAAAAGCAGGGACGGACGCGGCGGGAGTCCCGGGAGTCGGCTTGCCGGTGAAAAAATAGCCGGCGCGGGAGAAGCCAACGCGGGCGGTATGGAGACATGCGGAGGAAAAAAGGTGTGTTTCTTCGAGGCTGAGCACCTGTTCGCGCAGGGCGACGATATCCGCGCTGAACGGATCGAATGGCGTGGCGGTGAAGTCGTCGCCATCATCCACGGTGTAAATGGCGGCAAGAGAATCGTTCGGCGAAAAAACGTGGTCGATCCGCGAGGTTCCAAAATCTTCGCGAACGGTCTGCAGCGGGGTGCTAAAGACTTCGGAAATGCCGTTGAAATCCGGAGCGCCTGGAGCCGGAGTGGGCCATAGATTGAGGAGCGGTTGCACAGCAGGGGCAGCCACAGCGCGCGAGGCGGCACTGGGGACGAAAGCTACAGAAGTTTGGTGCAGATGCTGGCGAAAGCCTTCGTAATTGGTAAAAAGAAACGTTTTGCCGTTACGAAGAGGGCCGCCTAAAGACGCTCCAAACTGACTGCGCTGGAAGGGCGGAGCGACGCCCTGGTCGAAGAAGTTCGGAGCGTCGAAGGCGCTGTTGCGCAAGAATTCGAACGCCATGCCGTGCCACTGGTTGGTGCCTGAGCGCGTGGCGATGAGCACCTGCGCCCCCGGATGTTTGCCAAATTCGGCGCCGTACGAATCGCGCTGCACGTTGAATTCCCGCACGGCCTCCACTCCCAGCAACATGCCGCTCGTGCCGCCAGGTTGCATGTTGTTTTCGGCTGCGCCGGTGAATTCGATGCCGTTGAGCAGAAAGAGATTTTGCTGAGGGCGATTGCCGGAGACAGCGAAATTATTTCCTGTTGAGGAGTTTGAGATGCCGGTGCCGCCTGTTTTTTGCGAAGTGAAATTTACGATGCCGGGATTCAGCGGCAAGAGCAGATCGTAGCTGCGGCCGTTGAGAGGAAGCTCCTTTACTTGTTGCTCGCCGACAAGACCGGAGATGTCCTTGGTCGCGGTGCTTACCATTGGAGCGTCACCGGTGACTCTGATTTCCGAACTTACCGAACCCAGGCGCAGGAGGAAATCGATCCGGGCTTCCTGGCCGATCGAAAGCTCGATCCCGGTTCGCAGGGAGTCCGCGAAGCCCGGCTTGGTGGCCTTGATTTCATAGCGTCCCACGGGCAGCGACAAAATCTCATAGCGTCCCGCGTGGTTTGTGGAAACGGTCCGAACACCTCCCGTTTCGAGGTTTTTTGCTGACACCTTGGTCGAAACAACCGGCGCCCCGGAGGGATCGAGGACCGTCCCGGTGATGCTGGACGGCGCCTGAGCACGAATCAGGGCTGGCGGGGCGAAAACAAAAACGAAAGCGCAAAATAGCAGGCCCTTCGAGATTCGGGAAAGTTTGCAGCGTCGGGTCATCAAATGAGCAGAAAGTAAGCGCGGATCCGCTAGACAGTTCAATACGTTTCGTATCGCGATGTCAACTCGACTTAATTCGCATAGTCGATGAACAAAAATATACGGATTTCATCGTGGAGAATCGCCCAGCCGGCAGATGGCTGTGTCTGCTCTACGTTTCTGGCCCGGAGAAGGAGTCCGTTCACTTCGTCATTTCGCTGATATGCATGTTTGCGTCGATGTCTAGGTTGGGGTAACGGAGGGGAGCACCGCGAGGCCCCGGCGGATGGCTCGCGTTTCTGGAAATAGGTGTGCAAGAGCGACAAGAGTGGGGGCCTAGCCGCCTAGCCTGCCTAGGCTCGCATGCTTTCCTTCTTGAACGCGCTGAAAGTTCAAGCAAGCACATCGCTCTTCGACGTGCACTAGGAAACAACCGCCTTGCGGTTTTCTGTCCGCGACCGTGGACGGCTTTTCGGCCGGGTGCGAGCAGCCGGACGACATGGCGGCGAAGCTGTTCCATTTTTCGAAAGGAGCGCGGTGGTCTGTGTCCTTGCGGTCATATAGAGAGTGGACAAAGAGTCTTGCATGAGCAATTGACACTTTACCGCCGGTCTCGTAACAAAGAAGAAAGATAGACAGGGTGTGCTCTCGAGGAGAGTCTAAAGATGACGAAGAAATCCCCGTGTGCCCTTGGTGTGGCGGTTCTGCTTTCCTGGTTGATCGCCATTCCTGGCAATAGCTGGGCGGCTCCACAAGCGGCGGGACAGCACGCCGGCGAAGTGTCGCGGTTCATTCCGGCGGCAAACATTGCCCGCAGCGGCAAGACCATTCCTGCCGCGGCGAAAACGGCCGTGAATTGGCAGGACCTGGTAAACACGCAGGTCAACGCGCGTGTCCGCATCGCGTTGGATGACGGCTCGGTGCTCAAAGAGGGCTTGGATTCTTCGCTCAAGGTGGTCAGGCACGATGCCGGGGCGCAGCAGACGGAATTGAAACTCACTTACGGAAAGCTGCGGACGCAGGCACAGAAAATCGCCAAGCCCGATGGGAAATTTGAAGTGCGCACACCGGCCGGGGTTGCGGGCGCCGTCGGGACCGACTTTTTTGTGGAATACGCGAACCATGCGATGAACGTGATCGTTTTCGAGGGGTTGGTCAAGGTTTGCGATCTGGGAGGTGCCTGCGTGATGGCAAAGGCCGGGCAGGTGACTGGCGTGCGCGGCGGAGACCATTCCGGGCCCACGCCGCCGCACCAGGCTACGCTCGAGCAGCTGGTGGACTCGAGCAACGATACGATCGCCGGAGCAGGATCCGGTGCGACTGCGGCAGCAGGAGCCGGGGCACACCTCGGCATCTGGGGCACGCTGGGAATTGTCGTGGGTGCGGTCGGAACGGGGTTGGGCATCGGATTGACCCGTGGTGGCCCACCAAGGAGCGCGCCGGGCTGCAACCCGAATAACCCGAAGGCTTGTGGTTAAGGACGACTCCCCACATACACTCTCTAAGAAGCCAGGGCCTCTGGATTCAACTACTCCTGTTGGAAAGCGGCGGCGATCCTGGCGAGACATGCAACGCGAAAAGCAAACTAGCCGTCAAAAGAAATGCTGTTGAAAGGCAAGGTTGCGCGTCTTGCGCGTCTCCGGCATTTGGAGCGGCCCCGCCATTAGCGTACACTGAAGGTTTCGCGGTCCTGTCGAAGAGCGAATGAGGTATCTCTTGATCAATACAAATCGATGCGGTTTGACTGCCATCTTTTTTGGGCTGAGTCTATGCGTGGGTTTGACGCTCCTCGTTGCGCCGATGGCGCAAGCTTACCCGCCGGATGCTCCGGCGAAGCGTTCTCCGCTACTTGCGGCGCTGCAAGCCGAGATGGAGCGCTCGATGAAAACATTGGGCGCACAGGATCCCCCGGCGTATTACCTGGGCTATACGATCACGGACACGCAGCGAGTGGATGTTTCGGGTTCGAATGGCGCGTTACTGAACAGCAGTGAAACGCGCAACCGCTGGCTGGAAGTCTCGGTCCGCACGGGAAGTTATAACCTGGACGATACGCACAAAGTGGGTGAGCGGCAAATGCAGAGCGGCAGCCCCGGCGTGTCCGTGCCCCTGGATGACGACCCCGAAGTGCTGCGCCGGGCCGTTTGGCTTGAAACGGACAAACAATACCGCGCTGCAGAAGAGGCGCTGATCAAAATCAGGACCGGGAAAGAAGTGAAAGTGGAAACGGCCGAGAGCAACGCGCCGGACTTTTCCCGCGAGCAGCCGCGCGTTTACATCGGACCGCAAGTTTCCATCAGCGTGGATCGCACGCCGTGGGAAGCGAAAGTGCGGGCGTACACCAAAGCGTTTCGGGAATCGGCGGCGATTATCAATTCCATTGTCACCTTCAGCGCGCAGGCGCAAAACGTTCTGCAAGTGAGCAGCGAGAGCACGCAACTGCAGTACGGGCAGATTCGCTACCGGCTCGAGCTGTTCATCCAGGGCAAAGCGCCGGACGGGATGGACATCGACCGGTATTACAACTTTGACTGGGTGGATCCGAAGGAGACGCCTGACGACAAAGCCGTGTATGCCGCGGAAGCGACCATGCGCAAGGAACTGGAAGGGTTGGTTAAAGCACCCATCAACGATCCGACCGTGGGCCCGGCGCTTTTGACCGGGCGCGCGGCCGCGGTCTTTTTCCACGAAGTTTTTGGGCACCGTGCCGAGGGGCACCGGCAAAAAGATGTGACTGAGGGACAAACGTTTTCGAAAAAAGTTGGAGAAGAAATCTTGCCGAGTTTCTTGAGCATTGTGGACGACACGACGATGAAGAAGCTGGGCGGGGAAGATTTGTTGGGGTACTACCAGTTCGATGATGAGGGCGTGCCGGCGCAGCGCGTGACGCTGGTGGACCACGGAGTGCTGAAGAACTTCGAGATGTCGCTGTCGCCGCTGGTAGGCTTTCCGCATTCGAATGGACATGGGCGGCGGCAGCTTGGGGCGACGCCGGTTTCGCGGCAAGGCAACCTGATCGTGGAAAGCAGCAAAACCATGAGCAACGCGCAGCTTCGCACGAAATTTATTGAACTAATCAAAGCGCAAGGGAAGCCCTATGGACTGCTGATCGACGATATCGCAGGGGGTTTCACTTTCACGGGCCGCGGGCAGCCGCAGGCTTTTCAGGTGCAACCGCTGGTGGTTTACAAAGTCTTTCCGGATGGCCGACCCGATGAACTGGTGCGTGGAGTGGACATTGTCGGCACACCGCTGGCGGCGCTGACCAAGATCGTGGCCACCGGCGATACGCCGGAAGTATTCAACGGGTATTGCGGCGCAGAGTCGGGATCCGTTCCGGTGGCCGCTGCTTCGCCGGCGATTCTCATCTCGGAATTGGAAGTGCAAAAGAAAGAAACTTCGACGGACCGGCCGCCGATTCTGCCGCCGCCCGCGCATGATGTGGTCAAGACGGGAGGCCAGCTGTGAGGCGCATGGGAAGAATTGCGGGAGCGGCGTTTCTTCTGGCGGCCTGGAGCTGCGCCTGGCCGGCACGGCTAGCTGCGGAGCAGCAGGATAACGACCACACGCTCCAGGCAATGCGCGATGAGATGGCGCGTTCGAAGGCGCGGCTGGAATTGAAAATTCCCAACAGCGATCAACCGGTGCGCCCGTTTTACATTGAATATCGCTTGCTCGATCTGGACGTGCGGGAAATCGTGGCGGAGTTCGGGGATTTGCTTTCCAGCACGCACACCCGGAACCGTTTCATGAATGTCGAGGGGCGCGTGGGCAGCTACAAGCTGGATAGCTCGAATTTCGCGAGCGACGACGCTTTCCGCGGCTTTATCGGTCCGACCGGCTCGGTGGGCATCGACCGCGATTATGATTCACTGCGGCAGGACTTGTGGATCGCCACGGATCAAGCGTTCAAGGAAGCGGTGGACACCTACTCGAGGAAAAAGGGCTACTTGAGCAGCCTGGCACGTCCATCAGACATTGATGATTTTTCCAAGGCGGAGCCGGTGCAACTGATTGAACCACTGGAAACGCCCGATTGGACGAACCGGAATTGGGAACAAGAAGCGCGGGAAACTTCCGCGGTGATGCGCGCGTTTTCCCAGATTCATGAATCGCGGGTCAGCTATTACCTGGTTTACGCCACGGAATATCTGCTCACCAGTGAAGGCACGGAAATCCGGCAGAACCGGCGGTTTGCGGCCATTGAAGCGGGAATGAACGCCGTCGCGGACGATGGCGTGCCGGTGAATCATTATTACGCAACGTACGCGGTGCGGCCGGCGGAGCTGCCGAATGTGGACACGGTGCGTAAGAACCTGAACGTCGCCTGCACGGAATTAATGGCGCTGCGCTCTGCGCCACCCGCGCAGGATTACACCGGCCCCGTGCTTTTTGAAGCGCGCGCGGCGGCGCCGCTTTTGGCGGAGGTGCTGAGCCCGGCGATCAACGGCGCGCGGCCGCCCATTTCGTTCAGCCCCGTGCTAGAACAGATGCTGACAGGGCTGGGAGGAAAGAGCGACTGGGTCGGGCGGCTGGGCGCACGGGTGCTGCCGTCGACTATGACGCTGGTGGATGACCCAGGAGCGAAGGAATTCAAGGGAACACCCCTCCTGGGGGGATACGGCGTAGATGAAGAAGGCGTGCGCGGCCAGAAAGTCACGGTGATAGAAAACGGTGTGCTTAAAGGCGAGCTGATGTCACGGCGTCCGGGGCGGGATTTCGAGCAGTCGAACGGCCATGGGCGCGCCGCGTTTTTGAATGACGCCAAGCCCACGATGAGCAATCTGATCTTTACTTCGAGCGAAACTCTTTCGCCTGCGGATTTGAGGAAGAAATTTCTGGACGAGTGCCGTGCGGAAAAAAGTTCCGAACGCGCGAATTATTGCCTGGTCGTGCGCGAGATGGACAATCCGGCGCTGAGCCTGCTTCATCAAGACGATTTCTCCGAATTGCTGGCAAGTTTTGGCGGCGGCGCAGGCACCGGCGATCGCCTGCCGCTGATTGTCTATCGCATTTATCCGGATAGTGGGCGCGAAGAAATAGTCCGGGGAGCGCGAATCATCGGCTTGAACACGCGCGCCCTGCGGAATATCGGCGGGATCGGCAGCGACAGTTTTGTTTACAACTACATGCAAACCCAGGCCAACGGCTTTGCCGGCACCGCCCTCAGCGCGTTTGGCTCCGCGCAAGCGGGCTTGCCTGCTTCGGTCGTCGCGCCTTCTTTGCTTTTCGACGAAGTGGAAGTGCGCGGCGAGCGCGCCGAAGCCAAGCGGCTTCCGCTCCTGCCTCCGCCCCCGATGACCGCATCGAAATAATCCGCCCGATTTGCGACCTTGCGGCTTCGTCCTTTCCTCACGCTCAGGGAAAAGCAAGATCTGAGGTAGTCTAGACCCGCGATGGAAATGGTGGCTGCAATGGAGGAGGCGCGGGAGAAGAAGCGCGCCGCGCTGTTAAGCGTAGGCTCGGCCACACTTTTGGTTTCGCTGAAGGCTTTTCTGGTGGTGCGGACCGGAAGCCTCGGCGTGCTTTCCGAAGCGCTGCACTCCGGTCTGGACTTGGTTGCGGCCATCGTTACCTTTCTCTCGGTTCGCATGTCGGATCAGCCGGCCGATGAGCGGCATCCCTATGGCCATGGAAAGTATGAGAATTTCTCCGCGTTCGTCGAGACCGGGCTGCTGGCGTTGACCGCGCTCTACATCATTTACGAGGCGTTCGACCGTCTGTTTTTTCGCAGCGTGCATATCCAGCCGAGTGTCCTGGCGATTCTCGTGCTGCTCGGAGCTCTATCCATCGACCTGACGCGGGCAAGAGCTCTGCGGCATGCCGCGAGGAAGTATTCGAGTGAAGCGCTGGAGGCGGACGCACTGCATTTTTCGACCGACGTGTGGAGCACCACGGTGGTTATTGGGGGAATCGGACTCGTCTGGGCCGGTGAGACCTGGAATCTGCCGTGGCTGATCTATGCCGACGCGCTCGCAGGCCTGGCCGTCGCAGGGGTGATCTTATGGGTGGGCTCGCAACTCGGCCGCCGAACCCTGGATGCGCTCCTGGACGCGGCGCCGATGGGGTTGCAACAGGAGATCGCGCGGGCGCTGGAACGTATGGACGGCGTGCTGGATGTGGTGCGCGTGCGCGTGCGCCGCGCGGGCAACCGCCATTTCGTGGACGCTACGGTGAGCGTCGCGCGCTCAGCGAGCCTCGAGCACGTACACACGCTAACCGAGGCCATCGAGAAACGCATCAGCGAGATTGTTCCGTCGGACGTAATGGTGCATGTGGAACCACGCGCGCCCGAAGGCGAACACCTGTTCGAGGCCATTCGCGCTGCCGCACAGCGCATGGGCCTGGCGATTCACGATGTGCATGCGTCGCAGCAAGACGGCCGCCTTTTCATTGAATTGCACTTGGAAGTGGACGAGAACTTGAGCCTGCGCGAGGCCCATCGCCAGGCCAGTGAATTGGAAGACAAGGTTCGCCAACTGCGCGACGGAAATATGGACGTAAACATTCACATCGAGCCGCTGGGACACCACATTGCCACGCCCGATGCGGGCATCGGGGAGATGAACCAGCTCGCGAAAGCGATCGAGAACTTCCTAAACCGGCTGCCGTCAGAGTTCCATGAATTGGTGAATTGCCACGACGTCCGCGTGAGGCAGGTGGAACACCACATTCTGGTTTCGTGCCATTGCACCATGAAGAGCGACCTGCCGATCACCCAGGTCCATGATGTGACGGCCGCGCTGGAAGACCGCGTGAAAGAAACATTCCAGCAAATCTATCGGGTTACGATTCACCCGGAACCATCCGATGAAGCGTAGCGGAGCAGATTTACACTGTAGGTTGTCTCGCCCCAGCCCTGCCAAGACCATGGTTGAGTTAAGTCGATGAGCGCCGATCCCGTTTCCCTGCCAAAAGCTGCGCTGCCATCGCAATCAACATGGGAAAACAGACCAGGACATAACGGGGCTCGGGCGTCTCCAATGTTGTTAAAAACGCTGTACGCAGCAGCATGAAAAGAACTAGAAAAGCCACAACGGCCCGGAGAGCAGTGCTTGAGCGCCAGAGCCTCACCGCTCCCCAGGCGCCCAGACCCACGTAAATAATGTTCAAGAAGAAAAGCAGGACGGTGAATCCCTGATCCTCGGGATCCTCATCGTGCATCTGCGCCAGGGGAAAGACGTTGCCGGAAATCGGAAGCAGCTCGATGCGGGGAGTAAACCAGATGACCACCGCGCGCACTGCAGGAATCCCGAGAAAGATGCGGAGCGCATGACGCGGCGTGCGTTCTCGCGCGATTTGACCGAAAGCGTCGTCTTCTTCCTTGGTCAGCGTCAAGTCCTCATTGTATTGTTCGAGGATGTCGGCGACGCGCTGCTTTTCTTCCGGCGAATCAAACGCGCGCGCAGGAATTTCATCTACATTGATGGCCTCTTCGTTTAATTTCCACGGAACCAGGTAACAGTCGCGAACACGGTACAGCCAAGTCCTTTCCCACGCCATGAAGCCGTTCGGAACGATCTCTCCCGGAAGGGTCGAGTATTTCGGCGTAAGAAACTGAACTTCGTGAAATGTCACCAGGTTGCGCAAGGTCCAAGGGGAGAGCACCACCAGACATCCGATCGTCATCGCCAGCGTAATCCAAAGCCAGCGCGCAAACGCACGAAGACGAAAAAACAATACAGCGAATGCGATTGCGGCGGCAATCAACAAGAGAGGCGTTTCTGGGCGAAAAAGCGTGCCGATGCCGACTATCAATCCCGCCCCGAGCGCGGAGTACTCCACACTTCCGCCCACAGGCATGTGCGAACTCCTGAGCAGAAAATCGAGTTTTTTCACTCTTTGAAGAGCCACGACCAGAACGCAGGTCGCCAACCCGGTCCATAGAGTGGCGAAAACTTCGGTGAGAGGCACAGCCGTGTAGTTCGCGGTGAAAGGGCAGAGCGCGGCCAGCCAAAGGGCAATGGCATATGCTCTTTTACTCTCCGCATCATTTCCGGAAGCACACGCCAAAATCGCAGCCAGCCGGGCGATCACCAGACAGCCCAGAAGATCCACGGCAATCTGAGCGAGCATTACCCACAGGCGCGCGGCTTCCCCGGTGCGGCCGCTCAGCGCGTAAATCAAAGCTAAAAAGGCCGGATAACCAGGCGTGCGCAGATCGACGGGCATGATTGTGCCATGCACGTCCATGGCATAGACGTGGCGTTTCAGCCAGTTCGTGGCAATCTGTTCGTAAAGAACCGTGTCGCCGGAATTTGCCGGAAATTTCAACACAAAAAACAGGCGCAGGCCGAGCCCCGCTATCAGCGCGAGAACTGAGTTGGAGAAAATTCGCTTCACCGGCGAAACGCATCTTACAATAGAGCAGACGGAATCGCGCGGAAGGACTCCGCCCAGTCGGAGCCGTATTCGCTGCCATCCCGAAGGCTAAGCAGATCCATGAAGGAACGTAGGCCGATATTTTACGACGCGGAGCGTGTGCGCTGGCGCCGCACCCGCCGCGTCCTGGAACTCACGGGAGCCTTGCTCACCGTGCTGCTGGTGTATTTTTTCATCACCATCGCCGTCAGCGTTGACTTGCCCGCCGGTTTGCTCCCGGACACGAAGCTCGGATATCACGCGCTGAAAACGAAGAAGAAAGCGGCGCCGGTGCGCGAGGGACGTCGCCGGCGCGTGGCGAACATT
>Ga0134087_10000103_pt1 | contig 15722 bp, 13 predicted proteins | sample 15_taG_23_FD_109981 | JGI IMG/M metagenome (GOLD analysis project Ga0134087, IMG submission 109981) | Grasslands soil microbial communities from the Angelo Coastal Reserve, California, USA - 15_D_Glu_20cm_5_24_1 metaG | ecosystem: Environmental > Terrestrial > Soil > Grasslands ... | reverse complement strand
CGGGATTTCGCGGTGGCGGTATCGGCTCGGCAGTTCCAAAAAACTTCAGTTCATCGCCGAATTCAGGCGCGCCTTTCCAACGGACCTGCCAGACCGCACATGTGGATCGTTTCCGATCTTCGAACTCAATGGACTTGAGCTTGAGCAGAAACGTTGCAAATCTGCTCGATGCGATTTTTGGCTCAGTGATTACCGAGCCGATTGCTGTGACAATTCGTGGCCGGCTGCCAAGTTCATCCGCGAGCTGCTGGCCTTGCGTGTTCTGAGTCGCGAAATTGTGTAGCAGGAAAAAACCGGCTCCGACAATGGCATATGTTGCGACCAGCCTCGGCCAGCACATGCCAGTGAGAATGCAGAGTGCGAGGATAATCGCTGTTGCAGTGAGGGCAATAGACGGAAGCGGAAGGATTTCCGCCGCAATAATTCCCAGTGCAGCCATCACCGCCAGACCAACGAATGGCTGGCGCGGCGCACTGAGTAATTTCATCGATGGGCTTTTGGCCTATCTGCCGCGCACAAAGCAAGCATCTTCCCGTTCGAGCTTAAGGGACGCGGCATGCAATCTCAATACGCGACGCCGGCATCATTGCCTGTATTACGGGCGCGCCGTAGTTTCCTGGGTGCACGATCTTTTCGAGCAAAAGGAGGAGGTTCAGGTGGCAGACAGCGCTGCGCCGCTCGCCACACGCATGCGCCCGCGCTCGCTCGACGAATTCGTCGGGCAGGAACATATTCTTGCGCGTGGCAAACTTTTGCGCCGCGCAATTGAAGCCGATCGGTTGCCGTCGGTGATCTTCTCCGGACCGCCAGGAAGCGGAAAGACCACGCTGGCCAGGATCATTGCGGAGATCACACACGCCAAATTTATTCGAATCAGCGGCGTGGAAAGCAACGTGGCCGAAATGCGCCGCGTGATCGCCGCGGCTACGAATCGCCTCCGCACGTCGGGGCAAAGGACGATCCTGTTTATCGATGAGATCCATCATTTCAACAAAGCGCAGCAGGACATTCTTTTGCCCGATGTCGAAGCTGGAAATCTCCGCCTGATTGGCGCGACCACCTACAATCCGTTCTTTTATGTGAACAGCGCGCTGGTTTCGCGCTCGCAGGTTTTTCGACTTGAACCGCTCAGCGTTCAGCAGCTGGAACAATTGATCGATCGCGCGTTAGCCGATAAAGAGCGCGGTCTTGGAAATTACAATGTGAAGATCGATAAGGACGCGCGCCGGCATCTGGCGAAGCTTAGCGATGGCGACGCGCGCAAATGCCTAAATGCGCTGGAGATTGGGGTGCTCACAACGCCGCCTTCTGTAGCCGGCCTCGGTGAGGCCGGTCGTCCTCAAGGTAAAAAACTGCCTCATTCTCTTGATGCCGGGGTCATCGCCCCCGGCTACAGCGCGGGCGTGATTCACTTCACGCTGGCAGTTGCCGAGGAAAGCATTCAACAGAAAGCGGTGGTTTACGATCGCGCGGGCGACGCGCACTACGACACGATAAGCGCCTTCATTAAAAGCATGCGCGCCTCAGATCAACAAGGCGCGATGTATTGGCTCGCGAAAATGCTGCATGCCGGCGAAGATTTCCGTTTCATCGCGCGGCGCATCGTTATTTTCGCCAGCGAAGACATCGGTCTTGCTGATCCGGAAGCATTACCGCTCGCGGTCGCGACACAACAAGCCGTGGAATTTGTCGGCATGCCCGAAGCGCGCATCCCGCTTGCGCACGCCACCGCTTACATGTGTCGCGCGCCCAAAAGCCGCGAAGCCTACAATGCGCTGAATGCCGCGAGCGAAAAGATCGAAATGGAACAGACAAAGCGCGTCCCGGAGCATCTCAAGAACATACATTTCCCGGTAAATCCCGAAAGCTAGGGCGTGACTGCCAGACGCGACGACGATGGCGCCTAATCGCTGCGCTTGTGGACTCAAAGCATCATCAAATTGAACAGGTTGGAATTGGTGGACCGCTGTCGAGATTTTTTCGGCTTATCCGTTTTTCGCACACAATTTTCGCGCTTCCATTTGCTCTTGGCGCACTCGTTGTGGCCGCCAATGGCTGGCCGTCGTTGAGAATTCTGCTGTTAGTGCTGCTCTGCATGGTGTTTGCGCGCACTGCGGCGATGCTTTTCAATCGCTTGGTCGATTGGTCGCTCGACCAACGAAATCCGCGAACAGCTTCGCGTCATCTGCTGGTTTCAAAATCGGTAGCTTTTACTTTGCTCGTATTCACTTCTTCAGGATTCGTCGCATCGGCAGCGGCAATCAATCGCCTGACGTTCATCCTCGCGCCGGTTGCTCTGTTTGTGATTTTTTTTTATTCGCTCACTAAACGGTTCACCAGTGCGACGCACTTCTTTCTCGGACTTGCGCTGGCAATCGCGCCGCTGGGCGCATGGATCGCGCAGACCGGACGTATCGATATTGCCCCCGTCGTCCTCGGGCTTGGAGTCATTTGCTGGGTGGCAGGATTCGATCTGATTTACGCCACGCAGGATCACGATTTCGACCGGCGCGAACATATCCGGTCGTTAGTGGTGAAACTGGGAATCGCGCGTAGCCTTCGCCTGACGCAGCTATTACATCTTCTGACGTTCTTGGCGCTGATTGGTTTTGGTCTCACCGCGAATCTGGGCGCACTCTATTACTGGTCGATGCCTCTGATTGCAGCGGCGCTGATTTACGAACACAAAATCGAGAAACTCGATCTCGCCGGAATCAATCGCGCGTTTTTTCAAAGCAATGCATTTGTGAGCGCGATATTTCTGCTCGCGGTTTGCGCGGATCGATTGATCTAGGTAGGGCGATTGACCTCAGTCGCCCGAGGCGGTTCAGGTGAACCGCGAGCTACCTACATGGCGTTTAACATTGCCACGCGTCTTGCGTGCCGCCCGCCGTCGAAGCCGGTTTCGAGCCAGATGCGCACGATGTTTAGCGCCAGATCTTCGGGGATCAGGCGCTCACCCATGGAAAGGACGTTAGCATCGTTGTGCTGGCGCGAGAGGCGGGCCGACTCTTCGTTCCAGCAAAGTGCGCAGCGCACGCCGTGCACCTTGTTCGCCACCATCGCTTCGCCATTGCCGGAACCGCCAAAAACAATGCCTCGTTCGCACTCTCCGCGTGCTACTGCTTCCGCTGCCGGGCGAATGAAAAGCGGATAGTCCACTGGGTCTTCACTGAACGTGCCGAAGTCTTTCACTTCGTGCCCGAGCGAGTCGAGCAACTCTTTTACTTTCTCCTTGTAACGAAAGCCGGCGTGGTCTGAGCCGAGGGAAATTTTCATAGATGTGTCATTCCGAGCGAAGTCTAGAAATCTCTAATTATTAATCGAGTCACGTCGTCCGGAAAAGACAATAGCAAGAGATGTCTCGACTTCGCTCGACATGACAGCGGTTATCCACCATGCAGTTTTGCCAGCTCACCCCAGATCTCCTTCTCGCGTTCGGTTATTTTCTTGGGGACATTGATCTGAACAACAACGTAGAGGTCGCCGCGTTTGTCAGAGACGCCAGGCAGTCCGCGTTCACGCAAACGAAACCGCTGCCCACCCTGAGTGCCTGGCGGAATTTTCAGGCGGACATTGCCTTCCAGAGTGGGCACGACCAGTTCACTGCCCAACACTGCGCGCCACGGCTCGATTTTCACCTCGTGAATTAAATCGCTTCCTTCGACTGTAAAATCCGGGTGCCGCGCCAGACGCACGCGAAGGAAAAGATCGCCGCTTTTTCCTCCACGGACGCCAGCTTCGCCCTGACCGCGCAAACGGATTCGCTGCCCTTCATGAACACCCCGCGGGATCTTGACCTGGTAATTTTCCACCTTGTTCGAGCCAGCTCGGCGCAGAGAGACTGTTCGAGTCGATCCGTGCAACGCTTCTTCAAGCGTGACCATGATGTCCGCTTCGACATCTGCGCCACGCTCCGCCGTCGCCTGACGTCCGCCAAATCCGCCGAAAGCAGAGCGGCCGCGCCCGCCACCGAAAAATGCTTCGAAGAAGTCGCTGAACCCTGTGCCATCAAACTCGAATTGAACGCCGCCGCCGTCGCCGCCCCATTGATAAAATCCGCCGCCGGGTTGCTGTCCCTGCCGTTGCCACTCAGGCGGCGGCTGGAACCCGCCCGGTCGATTCCAATCGGCGCCGAGTTGATCGTATTTCTTGCGCTTTTCCGGGTCGCCTAGCACCTCGTAGGCTTCGTTGATTTCCTTAAATTTTTCCTCGGCGGCCTTTTTGTCCTTGGCGACATCGGGATGATACTTCCGTGCCAGCTTGCGAAACGAGCTGCGGATTTCATCCTCGGTGGCCGTTTTCGGAACACCGAGTGTCTCGTAATAATCTCGAAACTGTACCGGCATTTACTCTCAAGCTTGTGCCTTGGGGCAGTTCGCGCAACTTTTTGAATCATGCGCGACCTGGGGAAATTCATCGTGATCATCGGTGTAATTACGACGCTCGTCGGACTGGTAATGTGGAGCGGGTTTGCGCCGAAGTGGCTGGGACGCTTGCCGGGCGATATCCGGATCGAGCGCGAACATTCGGTATTTTATTTCCCAATCGTCACCTGCGTCATCCTCAGCATTGTTCTAAGCTTGCTGTTGTCGATCTTCTCAATCTTCCGACGCTAAAAGCGGCGCGAGGAAGGCCACGCACTCCCAAAGCTTCGCGAAATGAATCACCGGCTTGTCTCGTTTCGCACGAAGTGCTTTTGGAGTGCGATGCGTCGGCGCATCGCTTTTAAGATTTGGGTATGACCAGACTAAGTCGACAGGAATCCCTTGAGCAGCATGTCGCGGCCTTGCTTAAATGCCGCCGTTGCCCGCGGATGCAATCAACGCCGGTTTCAGGCGGCGCAATCGTGAGCGACATCATGCTTGTTGGGCAGGCTCCAGGACCTAGAGAGCCGGTTTTGCGACGACCCTTTGCACATACCGCGGGCAAAACGCTTTTCCGCTGGTTCGAAGAATTCTGCGCGATGAATGAAGCCGCTGTTCGATCTCAAATTTATTTCGCGGCGGTCTGCCGCTGTTTTCCGGGAAAGAATTCCGGCGGCACAGATCGCGTTCCGGCGCCGGATGAAGTTCGCAATTGTTCCTCGTGGATGGAGAACGAGATCCGAATCTTAGGGCCGCGTCTTATCATTCCAGTTGGCAGACTGGCCATCGTGCAGTTCATCGACTGCGCAAAATTGGAAAGAGTGATCGGTCGAAAATTTCGCGTTGAGCGCGTGGGACGCCGCTTCGATATGATTCCGTTGCCACATCCCTCCGGCGCGTCCCCATGGCACAAGATTGCACCCGGCAAGGAATTAACCCTACGCGCGCTCAAATTGATCGCACTGCATCCGGCCATCCGTGAACTCAACAATTAATCTGGAAATCAGGAATTCAGGGAATTTTTGCAGGACTAGCTGACTCTCTTCTTGGCTTCCTGGTTTCCAGATTCATCTTGTTACTGAATGTCTTCCACAGTCCCGACTCGCTCTGAAGTTCCCGATTCTGACAAGTGGGACCTCTCTCATCTTTTTATCGACACAAGCAAATGGCAGGAGGACTTCGCCTGGCTCCAGCGCACCTATTCGAGATTTCAGGAGTGGAAGGGCAAAGTAGGTGAGTCGGCGCAAACGCTGGCTGCGGTTCTGGAATTTGAGAAATCGCTCGAGTTGAAGATGGAGCGCGTCTATCACTACGCGTCGTTGCAGCTGGCGGAGGATAGCACGAACAACGAATACCTCGCACGGATCGGACAGGTTCAGAACCTGCTAACCAAAATCGGTGAAGCGGCAGCGTTTGTTGTTCCAGAAATCCTGGCGATCGACGACGAAAAATTCGCGCAGTTCGTTGCTGATCCAGTATTGAAGGACTGGCGAATCAAGTTGCAGAAAATTCGGCGGATGAAACCGCATGTGCTCTCAGAGGCCGAGGAACGCATCCTGGCGCTGGGCAACGTCGCGCTCAGCGGTTACGACGACACGTTTTCTCAGTTGACCGACGTGGACATGAAGTTCGGCGCCTTGGTCGACGAGAAGGGGCGTGAAAAACCGCTGACCCAAAGTTCGTTCAGCTCTTTTTTGGTGAAGCGTGATCCTGTGCTGCGCAAGCGCGCCTTCCATCAATTTTATGCAGAATTTCACGACCACGAGTACACGCTTGCAGCGTCGCTTGCCTACTCCGTCAAGGCGGATGTGTTTCATGCAAGAGCAAGGCATTATTCCTCTGGGCTCGAAGCGGCGCTTTTCCCGGACGATGTGCCGATCGGAGTCTATGATGGATTGATTGATTCAGTCCGCGCGAACTTGCGACCGCTCTTTCGGTATTTCGATCTACGCCGGCGCGTTCTTGGTTTGCACGAGCTGCATCATTACGACACGTACGTCCCGCTCGTTCCGGAAATTGAGACGCGTTTTACTTTCGATGATGCCGTTGAAATGGTCTTACGCGCACTGGCTCCGCTCGGGAAGGAATACGTCGATATCCTGGCACAAGGTTTGCGCGCGAAGCGCTGGTGTGATCGGTACGAAAGTAAAGGCAAGCGAAGCGGCGCGTTTTCGTCTGGAAGCTACGGCGGGCCACCGTACATCCTGATGAATTACAAACAGGACGTCTTTGCGGATGTTTACACGCTGGCGCATGAGGCTGGTCACTCCATGCACAGCTGGTTCTCGCAAAAATCACAGCTGTTTCAGAATTACGAGTACCCGATTTTCTTGGCTGAAGTGGCCTCGACATTTAACGAAGAATTGCTCACGCATTATCTGCTCGAGACAACGAGCGACCCGAAGATGCGGGCTTACATCATCAACCGGCAAATTGACGACCTGCGCGGCACACTTTTCCGGCAGACTATGTTTGCTGAATTCGAAAAAAACATTCATGCCGTCGAGGAAAGCGGCGATGCGTTGACCCTCGCAAGTTTCAAATCCGAATATCACAAACTTCTTGAAACTTATTTCGCCGAAAATTTCGTGCTCGATCCCGAGCTCGATCTCGAGTGTCTGCGCATCCCGCATTTCTACCACGCCTTTTACGTTTACAAATATGCGACAGGAATTTCCGCGGCGGTCGCGCTTTCACAGCGCGTGGTTTCCGGCGATTCAGGCAGCGTGGATCCGTATCTCAATTTTTTGCGCTCGGGTGGATCGAGGTTTCCGCTGGAGACATTGAAAGCGGCAGGGGTGGACATGGCTACGCCTGCGCCCATCGAGAGCACGTTGAAGTTGTTCGAACGGCGGCTTGCCGAATTGGAAGAGCTGTTGCTGTAGCGAGAACCCGCAAAGCTGTGGCGGCAGCCGTGCCGGTTGCACCTTCGATATTGCAGCGGAAACACCTGCCACTACAGATTCGATCGATGCAACTGGCAAGCGCCGAGCTTCTTCAGAGGTTGAAACCGCTGTTCCGAGAGAATTTCGAGAAGTTTGGCGAGCTAGGCGCTGCGATGTCGGTTTGGCAAAACGGGAAACCGGTGGTCGATCTTTACGGCGGGTTTTGCGACGCGCGCCACGAGAAGCCGTGGACGGCTGACACGCTCGTCTTGGTTTGGTCGGCGACGAAAGGAATCGGCAGCGCATGTCTGTTGCATGCGTTGCAGGAACACAAAATCAACCTCGACCGACCCCTAGCGGAGTTCTGGCCCGAGTTTGCACAGGCTGGCAAAGAAAAAATCACGCTCGCACAGCTGCTTTCGCATCAGGCGGGACTTTGCGCTCTGGATCGCCGAGTCGATGTGCTGGATTACGATGCGGTTATTCGAGCGCTGGAGGCGCAAAAGCCATTGTGGCCACCAGGGACTGCTCACGGTTATCACGCGCGCACGTTTGGATTTCTTCTTGATGAACTGGTTCGTCGAATCGCCGGAATGGCGCTGTCGGATTATTGGCAGGAAAACTTTGCCAGACCGCTCCAACTCGATTTCTGGATCGGCCTACCGAAAAGGGAAAATTCGCGCGTGGCCACGATGTACGTTCCAAAAAGCGGCAGGCCGCCTGAACCGAAACAGTTTTATGCGGATCTCGTTACAGCCGGCACACTCGCGCGCAAGACATTTTCCTCACCTTACGGGTTGAAGACGGTCGGTGGGATGAATACTCCCTCAATTCGCGCCCAACCGATTGTCTCCTTTGGCGGAATCGGAACCGCCTCGGTATTGGCTAAATTTTATTCGATGCTTGCCAACGGCGGAAAGGCCGATGGCCAGGCATTCTTCTTGGGAGAAACGCTCGAATTGATGAGGGTGACTCTCACGGATGGCATCGATCGGGTTTTTCAGATTCCAACAGCGTTTTCGGCCGGGTTCATGAAGGATTCACAAAACGCAGCGCGAAGAATGTTTGGCCCATCACGAACTTCCTTTGGACATCCCGGCGCAGGCGGCAGCCACGTCTTTTGTGATCCCGAAAACCGAATTGCCTTCGCCTACGTTATGAATCAAATGGAGCAATCGCTTCTGCCGAACGAAAAATCGCTACGTCTGGTGGACGCGATTTATCTGTAGCCGCGTCTCTGTGACCCGCAGGCGATATTGGAATACGCACCGGCCTTCGCCAAGGCTACGGCGCGCCAGGCAGCGAAGCGGCTACATTTCGCCGATGATCGTGACGGAAACTTTTCGCCGGTGTGGCGCGCGGCGATGTTCGAACAGGAAAACGCCCTGCCACGTGCCGAGCTGTATTTTTCCATCCACCACGGGTATTGTCTCACTCGTACGGGTCAGCGCCATCCTGATGTGTGACGGCATATCATCGCTGCCTTCGGAACCGTGCGTAAAGTAATCGGCATCCTCGGGAACCATGCGATCGAAAAACTCCTCCAAATCGCGGCGGGCGGTCGGATCGGCGTTTTCCATGATGAGAAGGCTGCAACTGGTATGTTGAACAAAGACAGTCAGTGTCCCATTTCGAACTCCGCACCTGTCGATCTTCGCCTGCACATCGTCCGTGATTTCGTACAGTCCTTTTCCTTTGGTGCGAACTTCGAGTTGCTCGTGGCAGATGCTCATGGGTAAACGCTCCAACATGCTATTTTGTCATTCCGACCGAAGTGGAGGAATCTCTAGCTTCTTTGGGTAGCCGTGGGAAATGTCAGAGATGTCTCGACTCCGCTCGACATGACATAAATAAGCGATGCAGGAAGATTATCTACAAACACGTCGCGCCTACGCGCTGAACAACGCCGGAATACTACGATGAAAGTGCGGGTGCAGTTTTATGCGCAACTGCGCGACCTCACTGGAATGCGCCAAATGGAGGTTGATCTTCCCGAAGACGCGACAGTGCGTAACTTGATCGAGAAACTTTATTCGCAGCAACCGGCGCTTCGCTCACACGACAAAAGTATTTTGATCGGCGCAAGTGTGGAATTTGTGGATCGCAATTACAAGCTAAAACCGGGCGAGGAGATTGCAATCATGCCGCCGGTGCAAGGCGGATAATGAGAAATCAGAAGTCAAAAGTCAGAGATCGGAGATCAGAGATTAGATTTGTGTCGATTCGTGTTGATTCGTGGTTTCCGCTCAGTCGCGGAAATTTTTGAAATTCGTGGCGACACCAAAGTCGCGGCTGCGCACGAACTGAATCACAGCCTGAAGTTCGTCTTTCTTTTTTCCCGTGACGCGAATCTGCCGGTCCTGTAATTGGCTTTGCACTTTGAAACCTTGTGACTTGATGGCCTGAATAATTTCTTTTGCCTTGTCTCCCTCAAGGCCCTGCACGATTTTCAGTTCCTGCCGAGCATGTCCGACCGATGAGATGGCGGGGTCTTCCTGTTCGATATTGCGCAGATCGACCCCGCGCCTGGACAATCTGCCGATGACAATGTCTCGCAATGCTTTCAGGTGTGCCCCATCGTCAGCCGTCAAGACAAGCTTGTCCCTTTCCGAAACGATTTCCGTTTGCGCATCCTTCAAATCGAACCGAGTGGCGAGCTCTTTCCGCGCCTGATTAATCGCGTTGTCGATCTCCTGCTTGTCCACTTCTGAGACTATGTCGAAGGATGGCATGCCGATTGCGGATTTTAGATTGCGGATTTCGGGTTGTTCAAATCAGTTTTCCTGCGGGTTGGCTTTGACAATTTTGATGTTGCCGTCCGCTACCCGTATGTCGATTCTGACATCGTCGCCACCGTGCACCAGTGTGTCCGCTTTCGTACCGGCAACCGCTGCTGATTCAGCAACTGCGGCACTTTCAAAATCATTGCCGATTTTCCCCTGTGCTGCTTTGGCAAGAAGATGGAAAACGGCGTCGCCGGGAAGATATATCCATGCGTTTCCCTCGGCGACATTTGCCTCAGCGGAGAACCTGCTTTCCTCCCACCAATCATAGGAGACGATGAGATTGCCGCGCCGCACTGCGAGGTCCAGGTTGGTAAAACAGTTGCGAGTAAACATGTGGCCTTCACCTAGCCGGGCGCGCGTCATTGACCCGCGCATTCCATCCAGCACAATTTCGCCGACATCCAATTCTAGTCCCGAGACCGTCGCCGTCGCTGGAACAACGATGGTGTAATCAACCGTGCCAGACCTGTCGAAGAAACCCCACTTCGGTTTGGGAGGGAATTTGGTGGTAATGGAAACGGAGCCCGGCTTCGTGGTAACATCGATTGCGATCTGCGTCATCCGCGCTCGGCTGTACGCTTTCTTGACGGCGTCCACCCGCATCTCGTTCACGTTTGAGCCATAAACCAGGACGGCTCCATCGCCGTTCTGAATGGTTATGTTTGCCGTCGGCTCAATCGTGTAGAGCCGTTCGAAAGTCTCTTCGAGCACGCGGTCGATCGCGCTGTTGCAGCCAGTGAGTAAAAGGAATGGCGCGCCAAGAATTACGCAAAGCTTTTGCCAGTTAACAGCGGACAATCGCACGCGCGAAGTCTATCATGGTGCGCACGCTGCTGGGCAAGCTGGCGCGAACTATTCCGATGAGCGCTCCGGCTCCAGTTGCTTGTGCAAAGCGCGATACGCTTCTTCTTCAGCGGTGCTCCACGGTCCGCTTTGGTCGACAAACCAATGCTTGGCAATGTCGGCGCGGCCGATGTTCGTCTTCGCGCCGCGTTGCTCGATGATTTGGTAATAACGGTTGCCCGTCTTCTCATCTCGATCTTTCACCCAAAGGCCCGCTTGATTCACGACGTCGGCCAATTCCTCTGAATCGGTGGGCAACAGCGCCGCGGCTTTGATGGCAAGCGCGCCGGCAACGAGGCGATAATGAAAACGGATATCGGGATTGATTTTGTTCGCATTCAATCGCCGAATCTCCTTTGGTGAGGCCTTCAACACGACCGGCAGATTCTTCTTTTTCTCGTTGCCGTCTTTGTCATACGAAACTGTTTGATAAACGCCGGATCGCAGTTGTTTCGCGATGTCCGGGGTTTCGAATTCGCCGCTTTCCGCGAACGCGTCCGGCGCGACTTCCGTTCCCATCAGTTCCATTCCGTCATAGCGCGCAATCCACGCGGCGGTAAACCAGGCGTGCGCTCGTTCGGTTTTGGAAAGTTTTTCGTTCGCGCCGTCCTGCAAAACCTTTACGTATTTTTCAAGCACCTTGTCGTAAGGCTTTGGCAAGTAAGGCGCGGCTTCGGCGTAGCGGTCCTCTCGAACCAAGCGGCGCCCGAGCAAATATCTGAGCTTCGCATTGTAATCTTCGCCTTCTTTGGGCGGCTCGGTTGGCGGCAACGCGTCGACGTACTGCTTCAACTCACTGGCAGTGAGCACGCGTTCAGCAACAAATGCCGCATCGTTCCAGAGATGCCCTTTTAAAAATGTGTCCAGTGCCTGCACAAAATCTCCGCGGACAAGACGAAGTCCGCCGAGATCGCCGTGTGAGCTCTGGCCCCAGCCCCAATGATAGCCTTCCGGAAAAAAGTCGTACTCGGTCCATGTTTCGTCCACTCCTCCGGGCGCGGTGTAGGCAGGTGAGCTCTTCAACCATTCCACGGCCTGCGCCATCGTGTTGGCCGCGTCCGGGAGTTTTCCGGCGCGACGTTGCAACTTCGCTCGCAACCACAACGCAGCGCCGCTGTCGCCCTTGCTCAATTCCAGCCAATGCGCGGCGCCTTTGTAATCGCCGTTATTGTAAGCGACCCAGCCGAGATACTCCGCGTCTTCAACTTTCCCGATGTTGGCTTGTTTGATGATGTTCAACCATCGCGCGCAACGATTCACCGGCGCAGCGCTTGAATCGCCGGAATAAAGATCGGGCGAACTGGCCGTCGCGAGGATGTGAACTGTGACCAAGCGGCGGAGCAACGGATCCTGGGCCGCCGCTTTTAGTTTCGAAATTTCCTTTTGCTCCTGTTCGCGTTTCTGTTCCTCGTTCCAACTCTCTCGCTCGTCGAGTTCGGGACCGTAGTTCAACAATTCTCGGATCGGCTCGCGATCCGGAATCAGTGCTTTGAGGGAGACGACCGCGCTCGCGTCGCCCAGTGCAAGCTGCGTCAAAAACAGTGGTGCCGCTTTTTCCGGGTGGTCCTGTTTCCATTCGCTTCGCCCTTCCCAACCGTAACTTTCCGCCGCCAGGCCTAACGAGTCGGCAAATCCGGCCGCCGCCAATTCGCGCGTTCGCTGGAACCATTCCGACGCGCTTTTATAATCGCTCGTCTTGAGCGCAAGTTTTCCGAGCATAAACGCAGCCCAAACCGTGCGATAATGTCGATCTTGCTCCGGGCGTTTGAGCAAATCTTCCCACGCCTTGCGGGCTTGATCCCATTGCTTGTTCAGATACGCGGACGCGCCGCGGTGATAATCCGCAAACTCAGAATCGAACTCTTCGACTGGCGAACTGCTCGTGATCGTGTCGCGCGCGAGTTTGTTCAGCTCTGTCGCTTTCTTCGGGTCTGGCGGCTTGATCCGTCCTTCGTTTAACGCCGCCTCAAAATCCTTCAGGTCCGCGGCGTCAGTGTCTTGAGTGCCGGCCTTGTTCTCTGACGTCTCTTCGTCGCTTTCGGGCTTCGGTTTTTCCAGCACAACGAGTTTCTCCGAGGGATGAAATTCTTTCGCGAGCCGGCGCACTTCGAGTCCCCAGTAAAATTCCGGCGTGCCATCTACATTTTTGCCGCCCTGGTCCAAATAAACCTGCGGCTCGAAATAGCCGGTCGCGTGCAATCCGCCCGCGAAGCAGATGGTCGCTCCAACTGTCGCCAGCAATTTAGCGAAGCGGCTCACTTTGGTTTGAGAGTTCAGTCCGGAGATTAGTAGTTCGGTCGAAACGAAGCCAGCCTATTTTCCGCGTTCCGCCCGGTGGCAATCGCACGCTTTTTGATGTGGTCACATTGAAAATGGCGCGGCCATGTTCGGATCGAACACTCCAGTCGGATAACGCCTCCGAGGCGGTCAATTCTGTGCCAGTCCACGTTGCTGTCACGCTTGCATTCAATTGCTCATCGGCTTCGCCTGCGTTGAAGATCGATAGATCGATTGGGTTCTCACCCTCCTGTAAGACGTTGAGTTTGTGTTCGGGAGACCGTCCAGCCATGACCGCCGATAACGTGACCCAGCGCCAGTTGCGCATGTCGGTTGCGATCGGAATCCGGTACCAAAGTAATTCCCGTAATTGCGGCGGGCGCGACTGCTGCCACTCGTTCACCAGCGCCGCAATCTCGTCGGGGTCTGCGCCAAATTCCAAGATCCGCGTGTCGGGGGGCCACGCCGGCTGAACGCTGTCCATTGCTACACTCAACAATTTTCCATCAGCACCGTAGCCGGCGCTGCAATGATAGGTCGGCAGTGCGACCGAAAATGGCAACCCAAGTTTTGCTGCCTTGGATATCCATTGTCGCGCCAAACGCGCGTCGCACAACGTCACACGAGTGGATGAGATTGGAATTGAGTGGACCTGCAAGACATAACTGTCCGCTTCCCGAATGAGCGCAAGAAAGTCAGGATGGTCCAACCACGACGGCAGCGTTGTGATTACAAAACGAACCGGATGAACGGCGCCTCGCAGCGTTCGCAACCACCCGCGGTAATCTCGCAGGTTGTTTTGTGCGCAATCGAAATCCAATTGGAACTCTTCGATCTTCACGTCGTGGGAATGGGCTTCATCGAGAATTTGCTTTGCGAGATCGACAATCGCTCGCGCCGTTGCATCGTCTTCGCGAAATGGCCCGGCAAACGGCGCAACTCGAAGCGCCACCGAGCAGTGGTCGGTTTGCCGTTTCACCGCTGCCCAATCGATCGACGCTCTGGCGATTTCCGGTTTTTTTGCGGCGAAACTGATTTCCGCGCCGAGAAGAACGACGCCGTCCATCGTTCGGTCGGCCTCAGCCAGGGCGCCGATCACCGCTGGAGTCCATTCTCTCTGCCAAATATAGCCGCGTTGCGGCAAGGGACCCGAAACTTTTACATCGGCTCGACTGCATGCTGTCAGAGCGATCACTGCTGCGCAAAAAAGTTTTGCCGCCGTCAAAGATACCTCCTACACCCACAGCGTGCGATCGAATGTGCGATATTGGATCGCTTCACTCACGTGCTCGGGTGAGATGTCGATCTTGTCATCAAGATCGGCAATTGTGCGCGAGACTTTTAAAATCCGATCGTAAGCGCGGGCGCTTAAGTGCAATTCGTTCATGGCCACGCGAATCAGTTCCTGAGAGTCCTGGCTGAGCTTGCAATGTTGTTTGAGGTGACGCGTCGCCATGCGCGCGTTGCAGTTTACCTTCGCGTCCTGTCGGAAACGCTCCTGCTGAAGTTGCCGTGCGCGCATAATGCGCTCGCGGATGGCAGCGGAAGTTTCCTCTGCGCGTTCGCTGGCGACATCACGATATTCGACCGCGGGCACTTCGATGTGCAGATCGATGCGGTCGAGCAATGGACCGGAGATGCGTTGCCGATATCGCTGCACCTGAAGCGGTCCGCAACGGCATTCGCGCTTCAAGTCGCCAAAATAGCCGCATGGACAGGGATTCATCGCCGCAACGAGCATCAACTCCGAGGGAAACGTGACGCTACCTGCCGCGCGCGACACGGTGACCTTCCCGTCTTCGAGCGGCTGGCGTAGTACTTCCAACGCAGATCTCTTAAACTCGGGCAATTCATCGAGAAACAGCACGCCGTTATGTGCGATGCTTACTTCACCGGGATTCGGAAACGTGCCGCCACCGAGTAGCCCAATGTCGCTGATGGTGTGATGTGGATCGCGGAATGGTCGGATCGAAACGAAAGATTTTTCGGAGTCGAGCAAGCCGGCGATGCTATGGATCTTCGTCGTCTCAATCGCTTCCTCGAGCGAGAGCGGCGGAATAATGGTCGGAATGCGCTTGGCCAGCATCGATTTACCAGACCCGGGCGGACCAATCATCAGGACGTTGTGACCGCCGGCGACGGCCACTTCGATGGCGCGTTTAACGTGTCCCTGCCCCTTCACGTCGCTGAAATCAACATCGTAACTTTGATGCGCGGCGAAGAATTTGCTCAGATCAGCGCGTGTCGGCAGAAGCGCAATTTCTCCGCGCAAGAAAGCGAAGGTTTGTCGGAGATTTTGCACGCCGTAGATATCGATCTTATCGACCATTGCGGCTTCCAACGCGTTTGCCTCTGGAACAAACAACGCGCGCTTGCCGCGTCGACGCGCTTCCAGCGCAACTGGTAGCACGCCTTTTACTGGGCGGACGGAACCGTCCAAGGCGAGCTCACCGACGAAGCTAAAATTTTCGAACGGCGAACTGTCGAGTTCTTCCGTCACCGCGATCATTCCAAGAGCGATTGGCAAGTCGAAACTCGGTCCCTCCTTTTTTATGTCCGCCGGG
>Ga0134087_10000101_pt1 | contig 15792 bp, 6 predicted proteins | sample 15_taG_23_FD_109981 | JGI IMG/M metagenome (GOLD analysis project Ga0134087, IMG submission 109981) | Grasslands soil microbial communities from the Angelo Coastal Reserve, California, USA - 15_D_Glu_20cm_5_24_1 metaG | ecosystem: Environmental > Terrestrial > Soil > Grasslands ... | reverse complement strand
GGGACTGCGACGTCGCCGAGACCTGCACGGGCACCAGCACGGCGTGCCCCGCGGATGCCAAGAGCCCGGCCGGCACGGTCTGCCGCGCCTCGGCGGGTGCCTGCGACGCGGTCGAGACCTGCGACGGCGTCGGCAACAGCTGTCCCGCCGACGACTTCCAGCCCTCGAACGTCGTCTGCCGTGCCGCCGCCGGCGAGTGTGACATGGCCGAGAGATGTCCCGGCAACGGTCCCGACTGCCCGGCGGATGCGAAGAAGGCCAGCGGGACCGCCTGCACCGACGACGGCAACCCGTGCAGCCGCGACGAGTGCGACGGCAGCCGCGACGACTGCCGGCACCCGGCGGGCAACGCGGGGGCAGTATGCCGGGCGGCAGCGGCCGACTGCGACGCGGCCGAGACCTGCGACGGCACGAGCACCGCCTGTCCCGCCGACACCTTCCTCCCCGCCACGACGCTCTGCCGCGCCTCGGCCGGCGAGTGCGATCCCGCAGAGTTGTGCACGGGATCGAGCGCCGCGTGTCCGGCCGACGCGAAGAGCGCCGCGCGTACCGCGTGCACCGACGATGGCAATCCGTGCAGCCGCGACGAGTGCGACGGCAGAGGCGATGACTGCCAGCATCCGGCAGGGAATGGGGGCGCGGTGTGCCGCGCGGCCGCCGGGGACTGCGACGTCGCCGAGACCTGCACGGGCACCAGCACGGCGTGCCCCGCGGATGCCAAGAGCCCGGCCGGCACGGTCTGCCGCGCCTCGGCTGGTGCCTGCGACGCGGTCGAGACCTGCGACGGCGCCGGCAACAGCTGTCCCGCCGACGACTTCCAGCCCTCGAGCGTCGTCTGCCGCGCGGCCAATGGCGAGTGCGACCTGGCCGAGAGCTGTCCCGGCAACGGCCCCGACTGCCCGGCGGATGGGAAGAAGGCGAGCGGCACGGCCTGCACCGACGACGGCAACCCGTGCACGGCCGACACCTGCGACGGCAGCAGGAACGACTGCCAGCACCCCGCGGGGAACGCGGGGACGGTGTGCCGGCCGGCGGCCGGGGACTGCGACGCGGCCGAGACCTGCGACGGCGTCAGCGACCGCTGTCCCGCCGATGGCTTCCAGTCCTCGAGCGTCGTCTGCCGCGCTGCCGCCGGCGAGTGCGACCTCGCCGAGAGCTGTGCCGGGACCGGCCCCGACTGCCCGGCCGACGCAAAGCACGCCGCGGGCACCGCCTGCACCGATGACGGCAACCCGTGCACGACCGACACCTGCGACGGCAGCAGCGACGACTGCCAGCACCCCGCGGGGAATGCCGGTGCGGTGTGCCGGGCGGCCGCGGGCGACTGCGACGTGGCCGAGACCTGCGACGGCACGAGCACCGCGTGTCCCGCGGACGGCTTCCAGCCCTCGAGCGTCGTCTGCCGCGCCGCCGCCGGCGAGTGCGACCTCGCCGAGAACTGTCCCGGGACCGGGCCCGACTGCCCGGCGGACTCGAAGGAGGCGAGCGGCACGGCCTGCACCGGCGACGGGAACCCCTGCAGCCGCGACGAGTGCGACGGGAGGAGCAACGACTGCCAGCATCCGGCGGGGAATGCGGGCGCGGTGTGCCGGCCGGCGGCCGGCGACTGCGACGTGGCCGAGACCTGCGACGGTACGAGCACCTCCTGTCCCGCCGATGCCTTCCTCCCGACGACGGCGCTCTGCCGCGCCTCGGCCGGCGAATGCGACCCCGCGGAGTTCTGCACGGGATCGAGCGCCGGCTGCCCCGCCGACGCGAAGAGCACCGCCGGCACGGCCTGCAGCGACGACGGCAACCCCTGCAGCCGCGACGAGTGTGATGGCGGCAGCAACGACTGCCAGCACCCGGCGGGACATGCGGGCACGGTGTGCCGGCCGGCGGCCGACGACTGCGATCAGGACGAAACCTGCGACGGCACCCGCGACACGTGTCCCCTGGACGTCCGGACCCTCAGCGCCGAGTGCCTGCCCGCCGTCAGCTGTACCTATGTCGGCGCGGGCTGCAACGGCGGTTATGCGGCCACCGCGAGCTTCACGTGCATCTCCCCGTCGCTCCTGAAGATCGTGATCACCAATACGTCGGCGATCAACGACGCCGCCGACCCGTCGAACAACATCCTCACCTCCCTCAGCTTTGCGGGCGCCGCGCCGATCGACAGCCCCGACGACAGGGCCAGGGTCGCGGCGGGCAGCACGCTCCTCCCGCGGGGTCTCGAGGATTGCAGCGGCGTCACGGACGGGCCGGACGTCACCTGCGAGTGGTCGGCAGGCTCGAACTTCTGCCCGAGCTGTGCGGCCGGCAGCGATGGGCAGTGCCCGACGCCGAAGTCGGAGTGCGGCAAGAGCTTCGTCAGCAGCCGCCAGTCCTCCGACGTGAGCTGCGACATGGCGCACGATTTCGTGCTCGCCCCCGGCAGCATCGACAACAGCAACGACGGTCCGGATTTCGGAGTCATCAACGCGCCGACGCAGGACCATGGAGGCCAGGAAGCGATCGACGACCGGGTCGAGATCGTCGTCGACGTGGGAAACTGCACCTTGACGGGCGACTTCTGCGACGGCTGCGCGACCTTCGGCAGCCATTTCCGGCACGCTTGCAGCGACGCCGTGCCCACCCCCGCCACCACGTGCGGCAACGGCGTGGTGGATTCCGCCAGCGAGCAGTGCGACGAGGGGGCGGCGAACGGTTCGGCGAGCTCCTGCTGTAACTCGATCTGCCAGTTGAAGACGGCGGGCACGGTCTGCCGCCCCGCGGCGGGCGACTGCGACGTGGCCGAGACCTGCGACGGCGTGAACGGAGCGTGCCCGTCGGACGCCTTCGTCCCCTCGAGCACGGAGTGTCGCGCCGCCGCCGGCGAGTGTGACCTGGCCGAGAGCTGTCCCGGCAACAACGCCGACTGTCCGGCCGACGCGCAGCGCGCTGCCGGCACCACCTGCACCGACGACGGCAACCCGTGCACGGCCGACACCTGCGACGGCAGCAGCAGCGACTGCCAGCATGCGGCGGGGAATGCGGGGACGGTGTGCCGGGCGGCGGCCGGGGACTGCGACGAGGCCGAGACCTGCGACGGCACGGGCACGGCCTGCCCTTCCGATGCCTTCCTCCCCACCGCGACCCTCTGCCGCGCCTCGGCCGGTGAGTGCGACCCCGCCGAGTTCTGCACGGGATCGAGCGCCGCGTGTCCGGCCGACGCGAAGAGCACCGCCGGCACAGCCTGCACCAACGACGGCAACCCCTGTAGCCGCGACGAGTGCGACGGCAGCCGCACCGACTGCCAGCACCCCGCCGGGAACGCGGGGACGGTGTGCCGGCCGGCAGCCGGGGACTGCGACGTGGCCGACACCTGCGACGGGGTCAGCGACCGCTGTCCCGCCGACGGCTTCCAGCCCTCGAGCGTGGTCTGCCGCGGTGCAGCCGGCGAGTGCGACCTCGCCGAGAGCTGTCCCGGGAACGGCCCCGACTGCCCGGCCGACGCGAAGAGCGCCGCCGGCACGGCCTGCACCGATGACGGTAACGCGTGCACGACCGACACCTGCGACGGCAGCCGCAACGCCTGCCAGCACCCGGCAGGGAACGCCGGCGCGCCGTGCCGGGCGGCGGCCGGGGAGTGCGACGAGGCGGAGCACTGCTCGGGGACCAGCGCGAGCTGCCCGCCCGACGGCAAGAAGACCGGGGTCTGCCGGCCGAAGGCGGGGGCGTGCGACGTCGCCGAGAGCTGCGATGGTATGACCGACCGCTGTCCGACCGACGGGTTCGAGCCCGACGGCACGGCCTGTGACGATCGCAACGCCTGCACCACGCGCGACACCTGCCAGGCGGGCGCCTGCGCGGGCGGACCGCCGCGCGACTGCGATGACGACAACCCCTGCACGGATGACCGCTGCGACCCGGCGACGGGCTGCAGCCACGCCGCCAACACGGCCCCGTGCGACGACAGCAACGCCTGCACGCAGGCAGACATCTGCCGGGATGGCGCCTGTGCCGGGACCGACGTGGTCTGCCCCGACTCGGATGTCTGCGATGGCATCGATGCCTGCGATCCCAACACCGGCAATTGCCTCGCCGGCGCGCCACCCGACTGCGACGACGGCGTCGTCTGCACGGCCGACGCCTGCGACCCGGTGAACGGGTGCACGCACACCCCCATCCGCGGCTGCTGCCGCGCGGACGGCGATTGCGATGACCACGACGTGTGCACAGGCACCGAGACCTGTGACGTCGCCACCGGGATGTGCCAGGCCGGCGGCCCGCTCGACTGCGACGACCGGGATGGGTGCACCGTGGACGGCTGTGAGGCGGTCGGCGGCTGCACCCACCAGCCGATCCCGGCCTGTTGCAAGACGGACACGGACTGCGACGACCACGACCCGTGCACGATTCGAGACTTCTGCGAGGAGGCCGACCACGGTGGCGGGCCCGACGGCTCGCCACGCGTCTGTCATCACGACGTGCGAGCGTGTTCCGACGACGATGTGTGCGACGGTGAGGAGACCTGCGATCCGGCCACCGGCCACTGCGCTGCCGGACAACCGCTCGACTGCGACGACGGGGTGACCTGCACGGCGGACGCCTGCGACCCCGTGAACGGGTGCACGCACACCCCCATCCCCGGCTGCTGCCGCAAGGACGACGACTGCGAGGACCACGACGCGTGCACGGGGATCGAGACGTGCGACGTCGCCACGGGGACCTGCCGCGCCGGCGCCCACCTCGACTGCGACGACGACGACGCCTGCACCGAGGACCGCTGCGATGCCGCCCAGGGGTGCCTGCACACCGAGAACACCGCCGGGTGTGACGACGGCAACCCGTGCACAGCCGACGGCTGCAACGCGAAACGCGGCTGCGTCCACACGCCGGTCCCGGGCTGCTGCAGGTCCGACGCCGACTGCCTCGATCAGGACGCCTGCAACGGGGACGAGACCTGCGTCAACTTCGCCTGCGTCGCCGGCACGCGACTGCGGTGCGACGACGACGACCCCTGCACCGACGACCGCTGTGACGCCCTCCGCGGCTGCCTCCACACCGCCAACGCGGCCTCGTGCGACGACGGCGACGCATGCACCCAGCACGACTCCTGCCGTGACGGCGTGTGCCGCGGCGTCGGACTCGCCTGCGACGACGGCAACCCTTGCACGGATGACAGCTGCGCCGGGGGGGCTTGCATCCATACCGCCAACGCCGCTCCGTGCAACGACGGCAACGCCTGCACCCGCCGGGATACCTGCATCGCCGGCGTCTGCACCGGCGGCAACGCCGTCGTCTGCACCGCCCCGGACCAGTGCCACGACGCAGGCTCCTGCGACCCCGCCACCGGGACGTGCAGCACCCCGCCCAAGCCGGACGGCACGGCCTGCGATGACCGCAACGCCTGCACCCGCGCGGATGCCTGCATCGCCGGCGTCTGTACCGGCACGCAGCCGGTCGTCTGCATCGCGCGGGATCAGTGCCACGACCCCGGCGTCTGCGATCCCGCCAGCGGGCAGTGCTCGGACGCCGCCAAGCCGGACGGCGCGGCCTGCGACGACGGCAACGCCTGCACGGCGGGCGAAACCTGCTCGGGAGGAAGGTGCGGCGGCGGAGCGCCGGTATGCCCGGCGGCGGCGCCGGTGGCGGTGGTCGAGGCCGATGCGTCGGTCAGCTCGGCGAGTCCCGCCATCAACTTCGGAACGAGCGCGGTGCTCGAGCTGGACGCCAGCCCCGTGAAGCTCACGTTCCTCCGCGTCCGCGTGAGCGGCGTCGCAGGGCGCCAGGTGGCGTCCGCCCGCCTGCGGCTCCAGGTGGCGAGCCTCCCGAACTCCCAGAGCGTCGCGGGAGGGCGCATCCACCCGATGAGCTGCAGCTGGAACGAGCGAACGGTCAGCTGGAAGACCAAACCCGCCATCGACGGGCGCGTGCTCGCCACGGTGGGTATGGTGGCGCTCGGCCAGGCGGTGGACTTCGAGGTGACGAGCACGATCCGCGGCGACGGTGTGTACTGCTTCGCCCTCGAGAGCCCCTCCGCCGACGGCGTCCGGTACAACGCGCGCGAGGCAGCGGCAGGGAAGCCGCAGCTCGTCATCGAGGTTGGCGGAGCTCCGCTCTCGACGACGACCACGACGTCCACCACCACGACCACCACGACGACGCTTGTCGCGCCGGCCCCGGTCGCCACGGTCCAGGCCGACACCTTCGTCGAGTCCGACCTGCCGGCCATCAACTTCGGGACCAGAGCGCTGCTCTCGGCCGATGCCGGCCCCGCCGCGACGCGCACCTTCGTGCGCGTGGCCGTGAGTGGCGTCGGCGCCCGCAGGATCTCCTCCGCCCGCCTCCGGCTGAAGGTGGCGAAGGTGACGAATGCCCAGAGCGTCTCCGGCGGTAGCATCCACCCGATCACGAATTGCAGGTGGGACGAGCGGACGGTCAGCTGGAACACGCGGCCCGTGATCGATGGGCCCGCCCTCGCGACCCTGGGGGCCGTGGCCCAGGGCCAGCTGGTCGACTTCGACGTGACCGCCGCCATCTCGGGCGACGGCGTCTACTGCTTTGCGATCGACAACGCCTCGGTCGACGGCGTGAGCTACAACTCGCGCGAGGCGAGCGCCGGACGCCCGGCGATGATTCTCACGGTCGCGCCCTAGCGGCGAGTCGATCCCCCCGGGCACCCCACGAGGCGTTAGGCGCGCCTCAAGAGGGACGGGAGGGCGCGCCGAGGCGGCAGTTGCTAACGAGACCGCATGCGAGCTGGCAGCGTGGCCCAGCTCCTCGTCGTGAAGTACCTGCCATCGGCTCTGTCCACAGCTGGCCTTGCCGCGATGGCCGCCCTCGGAGTTCTCCTTCCACGCACGGCGCTCGCCCAATCGTCGGCCACCCCTGCCTTCGTCCAGGGAGCGGCATTCTCGACCGGGTCGCGGGTCTCGGCGATCACCGTTACACTCACCAGCCCCGTCGCCCAAGGGGATCTGCTGGTCGGGTGGATTTCCCAGTTCGACGCCCCCGAGCAGGCTCAGGTATCGGACAACGTGAACGGCACCTGGACCCGGGCGCCCGGGTCGATGACCTTCATGAGCGACACGGGCGACATCGCCCTCTATTACCGCGAGAACAGCCAGCCGGCTCCCAACGGGATCGCAATCACCGTAGCCGTCCCATCGACCGCGTACCTGCAGGGAACCGTCGCCGAGTATGCGGGCGTCGCGCTCGCCGGCTCGCTGGACCAGGTCGCCGCGGCGCGGGGTGTGGGGACGGCCGTCGACACCGGTGCGACCGCGGCGGTCGACGCGGGCGAGGTCGTGTTCGCGGCCCTGGTGACCGGCGGCTCTCCCGGTTCCGTGACGCCCGGCAGCAGCCTGGGCGTCCCGTACACGCCGCGGGCGCAGACGGCGAACGGATCCGCCTACGAAGAGGACATCACGTCGAGCGCCGCGGGCGGCCAGCAGGGGACGGCCACCCTCGCCTCCGCCACCGATTGGTACGCGGTGTGCGCCGTTTTTCATGCCCTTCCCGCCACTCCGCCCGGGGCCCCCTCCACCCCCGCCGGCTTCGAGGCCACCAGCGTGGCCTCCACACGAGTCACCCTCTCGTGGTCGGCGTCCACCGGCAGCGTCGCCGGCTATACCGTGTATCGAGACGGTTCCCCCATCGCGATCCTCTTCCTGAACGGTGCCGAGATCGGGAGGGCACGGCCCGACCCCACGACCTACGTGGACGAGGATGTGACGCCCTTGACCACCTACGCCTATTCCGTCGACGCCTTCGACATCGCGGACGAGCATTCGGCGCAGTCGGCACCCCTCACGATCATCACGCCGGTCGCTTCACCGGAATTCGTCCAGGGAGTTGCAGGTTCGTCCGCCAGCCGCATCGCCTCAGAGACCCTTGTCCTGACCGAGCCGGTCTTGCCCGGCGACCTCCTCGTCGGGTGGTTCGGCCAGTTCGACGCTCCCGGCGAGGTGCACGTCCTGGACAACGTCAATGGTCCGTGGACGCGCTCGGTTTCGACGACGTTCGGCGGAACGGGCGACATCGCACTCTTCTACCGCAGGAGTTCCTTCCCTGCGCCGTTCGGCCTCGTGATCACGGTGTCGGCGTCCGCCCCCGCCTATCTGCAGGAGGCGGTCGCGGATTACCGAAACGTGGCCGTGCTGGGAACGCTCGACCAAGCCCTGGTCGCGCAAGGTGTGGGAACCAACGCCAGCGCGGGTCCGACCGCCGCGATTCCCGCCGGTGAGCTGGTCGTCGCGGCCGTCATCACCGGGGGCCAGCCGGCTTGGGCGATTCCCGGAAGCAGCCAGATGGTGCCGTACGTCCTCGAGGTGCAGAACGGCAGCGCGTCCTCCGACATCGAGGACATCCTCTCCAGCGCCGCCGGCCCGCAGGAGGCGAGCATGACCCTCGGCACGGCTACCAACTGGTACATGGTGCTTGCCACCTTCCGTCCACTCCTGGGGATAGGACCAATTCTTCCTTGAACCGGCACATGGGGATCACCGCGTTCGCCCTGCTCGCACTGGCGGTCTTCGTCTCCGGGCCCACCCGGGCGGCACCGGCGCCGCGGCCGCCGGGCGCTCCGGACGATCCTTTTCTCTGCTACCGGGTACGGGCGTTCGGGATGCCGCGGTTCACCCCGATCCCGGCTGTTCCGGTGGCCGGTCCCCTCGGGCCGCTCACCGCCCACGTCACGAGGCCGATGTGGCTCTGCAACCCGGCCGACGTGAACGCCCGACGGGTGGTCGACGCGGCCACCGCCCTGGAGGGGTACAGGATTCAACCGCCCATGGCAGCCGTGCCGCAGCGCACGCTGCAGGTCACGAACGAGTTCGGGCCCCTGCGCACGGAGATCGGGAGGCCCGACGACCTGCTCGTCCCGACCGCCGAGAGCCTCGACAGCGACCCGCCGCTGCCCGCCGCGAGCGACGTCGACCGCTACGCGTGCCACAGGCTGAGGCTCGTCACGGACGGGCCTCCCTTCGCGCACATCGAGGGCGTTCGGCTCACGGATCAGTTCGGGACGAGATACCTCGACCTCACGACGCCGCGACACCTCTGCGCCCCGGTCAGCAACGACGGCGCCGGGATCAAGCACCTCAGCGGCTACTTCCTGTGCTACCGGGCGCAGCTCAGCCTCGCGGCGCCGCACGCCGCGCTCGGCCCCGCCCGCCAGCTCCACACGAACAACGAGTTCGGTCCCGGACGGCTGGCTGCAATCAGACAGGCGGAGCTGTGCGTCCCGTCCGTGAGGACCCCGGCGCCGCGCGGCTGCTTCAGCCGGGATTCGAGCCCGACCGGCTTCGACGCCATCGTCGCCGCCGGCTTCACGGTGATCGACACCGGCACCGACCCCGGAGTCGTGAACGCGCTGCCCGCCGGGCGTCGCGCGCTCGTCTGGCTCGGGAACTACGACAACACGACCTGTACGTGGGAGCGATCGGACGACTGGGTGGTCGCGAACGTCGGACCGCTCGCGGGCAACCCCAAGGTCGAGGCCTATAACCTCGCCGACGAGCCGCGCCTCTGGCAATGCCCCTCGGCGGTCCGGGACCTCGCGGCGCGGTCGGCGCTCGTCAAGTCGCTGGATCCCGGCAGGCCCACCTTCGCCGTCATCCAGCCGCACTTCCCGGAGAACCCCTACGCGCCGTACGTCGGCGCGGTCGACATCATCGGGGTCGACCGCTACCCGTGCTCGTGGGCGGCGGGCTGCGTCTACGCGAAGATCGACGAAACCATCGGCCTGCTCGAGGCGGCAAAGGTGCCCCGCTACTGGGCGGTCGTGCAGGCGTTCGCGGACTCGTACTATCGCTGGCCGACCGTGGAGGAGCTCCACGAAGAGTTTCGGCACTGGCGTGCGTCGCGCATGGAGGGCTACGTCGTCTTTTCCTGGGCCTACCTCGGCGACAGCCTGGCGAACCATCCCGACGTTCTGAGCGCATTGACGGCGGAGAACGGCAGCTAGGAGTGCGCCGGGAATGACTCCAGAGGGCCGCCACCCGCAAGGACGGGACCGCGAGGGAGAAGGTCGGGGAGAACTCGCGTTCCGGAGGGGTGAGCGGGCAGCGCGAGGAGCAAATGCGCGCCTCGCGCGCGAGCGTCGACGAAGCCTGGTTCCTCGACCCATCTTGGGCACAGCGTTATTGACAGCTTGAAGTGCACGCGCCTATTGACACTGAGACTTCGCGCTCTCGGGTGCGATCATCCGAACAACGGCACTAGTCTAGATGCCAAGCGCGAGCAGGGATACGGTCCACGTCGAGGTGGACAGCGAGCGCAGGCTGGTCAGCCGCAGCCCCGCGCTACAGGGAGTCTTCCGCCAGGTTCAGCAGGTGGCGACGGCCGACGTGTCGGTCTTGATCACGGGTGAGACCGGCACCGGCAAGGAGCTCGTCGCCCGACTCGTCCACAAGCTGAGCCACCGAGCGTCCCGGGAGTTCGTCGCCGTGGACTGCAACGCCGTCGCGCCGACGTTGCTCGAGAGCGAGTTCTTCGGCCACGAACGCGGCGCCTTCACCGGCGCCGACCGTCGGCGGGTGGGCGTCTTCGAGCTGGCGGACGGCGCCACCCTTTTCCTCGACGAGATCGCGAACTTGGCCCTCGAGGCCCAGGCAAAGCTCCTGCGCGTGTTGCAGGAGCGCGAGTTTCGACGCGTCGGCGGCTCGAGCCTGATCCGCAGCGACTTTCGCCTGATCACCGCCAGCAACGCCGATCTTGCCTCGCGCGTGCGAGCGGGCGCCTTCAGGGAAGACCTGCTCCATCGCCTGACGGTGGTCGAGATCCATCTCCCGCCGTTGCGCGAGCGGCGGGAAGACATCCCGCTGCTCGTCAGCTACTTCATCGACCAGAAGCGACTGCTGCTGAAGCGCCCCGGTGTCTCTCGGGTCAGCCACGAGGCCCTCGACCTCCTCGTCGCCCGTGACTGGCCGGGAAACGTGCGGGAGCTCGAGAACGTCATCGAACGCGCCATCGTCGAGTGTCCCGGCGAAATGATCGAGGCCGCGCACCTCGTCCTCGGCGTGCATTCCGGATCGGGGCGACTCCCGGCGGAGGACATGGGCCTTCCCTTCCGCGTCGCCCGGCGACGCGCCCTGGGGATGTTCGAGAGCCTCTACCTCCTCTCGCTGCTGCGCCGCTGCCAGGGGAGCATCAAGAAGGTCGCCCTGCATGCCGGCATCACGACCAAGCACGTCCGCACCCTGATGAAGCGGCACGGGCTCTCGCGGCGGGACTTCCGGCCGCTGCGCGTGCGCGCTCGTCGGGTGCCCGTCGCGGGCGGAACCCAGCCGCTCTGATCGCACCGACGAGGTGCGCTTCGGTGCGGCGCGAGGGCGAGATGCGTCCGAAGCGCACCGGGGAGGTTCCTCCTGCGCGCTCACGACGGGGTGAGAGCACACCTCCGCGGTGCGCTTCTGGAATCGCCGGCGCGGCGTCCCCGGGCATGGCGGACGCTCGGGCGCCGGTCGGCGCAGCGGCCTCGATAGCCGGGCGGCGGCAGACACGGGCGACGCAAGCGGCACGGCGGTTGCTCGCTCGCACGCTCAGGCCCCGCTTCCGTCGCCGAGCCGAAGAGGAGTTGCCGGAGGCATGCAAGACGGCGCTGGGAATCGATGGTGAAGTGTCCGTGCCTCTACAGCACCGCGGCGCCCATCTGCCGCGCGGATTTGGAGTCGATGCACGTCCCGCCGCTCGTGCACCTGAATCGCTTCTGCCTGACCGAGCACTACCGGCGCTGCGATCTCTACCGCCGCTTCCTGGAGATGCTCACACACGAGCCCGGACGGTGGCGCGTGCAAGGTCCCGGCAACGGAGCCGCCACGGGCGATGATGCAGGCTTGCCAGACAGCACTCGGGCACGGAAGCCATAGGAAATGCAAGACCCCTTGCGGGAGCGAGTCACATGAGAAGACCGTCTGCGGCGATGCTCCTCCTCTGCGCGGGTCTGGCCCTGCCGTCGCCCGCGCGGGCGGACGCTGCGGCGTCCCTCCACTGCCCGACCGGGACGACGCTCGTGCGAACCCAAACCAAGGCGTGTCCCACCGAACGGCGGCGGCCGGCCGTCATCGTACAACGCGCCTGCTGCCAGGGACGGAACGGGAAGCTCCGGTGCGCGCACTTCCCCGACTGCCCGACTCGATCTCCGTCGTGACCCTCCGCTCGACAGCCGTCGCGCTCCTGATCGGGTCTGCGCTCGGCAGCGGCTGCGGCCTCGGGGCGAGGCCCCAGGTCGGCACCGGCCCCGGGCGGCCCGAGCCCTCGTCGGCTGCCGTGGCGGGCGACGTGATGAGCGCGCGGGACCGAACCCGTCTCGAAGCGCTCGCCGCCGAGCGCGCGCTCGAGCCCTCGGACGGCGGCTACCGGATCGGACCGGACGATCTGCTCGAGATCCGCATCCCGGACCTGGTCGACGTGCAGGGCCCGTGGCCGCGGCCGGGGCTCGGCGCCCCGGGGCCGGCCGCTGTGGCGGCGGCACCCGCGGTGCAGGGCGTGCGCGTGAACGCCAGCGGCTACGTGAGCCTTCCCCTGATCGGCCTGGTGCGGGCCGAGGGGTTCACCCCGACCGAGCTGGAAGCGGAGATCGCGCGGCGCCTCGTGGAGGCCGGGATCCTCCGCGTGCCGCAGGTGAGCGTGCAGATCGCGGAGTACCGCAGCCGGGTCGTCGCGGTGGTCGGCAGCGTCGAGCGCCCCGGCCTCTATCCCCTCACGCGCCCGCGGGCGACACTCTCCGACCTCGTCTGGGCGGCCGGCGGGCCGACCAAGGAGGCCGGCCGGGTGGTCGAGTTCGTGCCCGTGGGGGGCTCGACCTCGTCCGGGCCGGGGCAGACGGCGCCGGCCGGCGCGCCGATGCGGATCGACCTCGAGGTTCTCCTCCATGCCAGCGGGGGCCACGCGGGGCGACTCGATCCCCGCGTGCGCCCCGGAGACGTCATCACGGTCTCCCCCGCCGGGAGCGTGCTCGTCGACGGCTGGGTGGACAAGCCGGGCTCCTATCCGGTCACCCGCGGCCTCACGCTGAGCGGCGCGATCGCGGCCGCCGGGGGGAATCTCTTCCCGGCCGACCGCCACCACGCCACCGTGAAGCGTGTCCTCGGCCCCGGCGAGGAGCACTCCTTCACGGTCGACCTCGAGGCCATCGCGGAGGGCCGCTCGCCCGACGTGCCGATCACCGACGGCGACGTCGTGCGCGTCCCCAGCGCGGGCGCCCGCCTCGTTCCGTGGGGCGTATGGACCGTCGCTCGTGATCTGGTGCGCGTCGGGGGCAACGTGCTGCTCTTCTAGCGGAGAGGTTATCCGTGGCCGCCGCCGATCGACCGCTGTTCCCGCTGCCCGACCCGACGGGCGCGCAACCGACGCCGCCGGGCGGATATCTCCCGCCGCCGATCATCGACGCCGAGTTCAGCGGGGCGCCGCGCCACCTGCGGGAGTACCTCTGGGTGCTCCACAAGTACCGCTGGCTGGCAGCCACCTGCTTCGGGCTCACGTTCGGGTTGACGGTCTTCGCCACGCTCCTCACGCCTCGCCTCTACAGCGCGTCGACGCGGCTCGAGCTCGCGCGCCAGTCCCCCATCCAGCTCCGCCTCGAGGGCAATGTGCTCCGCCTCGACAACGGGGACCCTTCCGCAAACGGCGCCGCGACCTTCCTCAGCACGCAGGTGGCGGCGCTGCAGAGCCGCGACCTGGCGGAGCGCGTCATCCGCAGCCGTGGGCTCGCCGACAGCGAGGCCTTCCTCGATCCGGGCTCCCGCCGGCGCGGCCTCCTGTCGCTCAGCGGGACCATGCTCCGGCTCCTCCGCCCGCGCGGCCTCGAGACGGCCCCGGCGGGGCCCTCCGAGGACGGGAGCGCGGGTCGAGGGTCGGTCGATCCCGCCCTGATCGACCGCTACATGCGCTACCTCTCGGTCCAGGAGATCCGCGGGACGGACCTCGTGGCGGTGCGCTTCACGACCCCCAGCCCCTCCCTCTCGGCCTTCCTGGCGGCGGCCCACACGCAGGCGTACCTGGAGGCCAACGAGGAGGCGCGGCGCGCCGACGACGTCACCGCCAAGGAGTTCCTGGGTCGCCAGCTGCGCGAGTCGCGGGACCAGGTGGACCGCGCGGAGGCGGCGCTCAGCCGCTTCGCTGCCGAGCACCCGAACGTCGCCATCAACGAAGAGCAGAAGACGGTCGCACAGAGGATCGCGGACGTCTCGAGTCTGCTCAGCAAGGCGGAAGGCGCCCGGCTCGCGCTCCACAGCCGATACGAGTTCCTCACCCGGCCCCACGGCGACGCCCTCGCCTACTTCCTCGACCGTCCGGGCATCCAGAAGCTGCACCTGGCGCTCCTCGACCTCCGCGCCCAGCGGGCGGGCCTCGGGCAGCGGCTCGGCCCGAAGCACCCGCAGATCCTGGAGCTCGGGCGGCAGCAGGCCGAGATCGAGCAGCAGCTCGGCGCCGAGGTCGCGCAGGAGGTGGCGGCGGTCCGCAGCCGCGACGAGGCCGCCCAGCTGCGCGAGGAGGAGCTGCGGCGCAAGCTCGCGCACCTGGGTGCGACGGCGGTCGAGCTGCGCGACCTCGGGGCTCGCTACCAGCTGCTCAAGAACGACGTGGAAACCGGCCACGCGCTCCATGCCTCGTTGCTCAAGCAGCAGATGGAGACGGCCGTGAACTCGGAGCTCGCCGCCTCCAACGTGCGGGTCATCGAGCGGGCCGAGGTGCCCCTGCATGCGAGCAGGCCGAACATGCCCCTCGACCTCACCCTCGGCGTGCTCGCGGGGCTCGTGCTCGCGGTGGGAGCGGCCTTCGGCTGCGAGTACTTCGACCAGAGCGTCAAGAGCCGCCACGAGGTGGAAGGGTTGCTCCGGCTGCCGACGCTCGCCGTCATCCCCAACTTCGCGCTCGCCCGGCGCGCGACCGCGCGCGCCCTCCACGCCCGCGGGCTCCCGGCCATGCCCGACGCGAACGGCCCGGCGACGAACGGCAGCAGCGGCGAGGACGGGGCCGGGGGCCCCAGCGACCTGGTGGTCCTCCGGGAGCCGTGGTCCCGGGTCGCCGAGGCGTTCCGCAGCTTCCGCACCGCCGTCCTCTTCTCCGTACCGGAGGCGCCGCCCAAGGTGATCCTGGTGACCAGCACCCGGGCCGCGGAGGGCAAGACGGTGGGGAGCATCAATCTCGCCACGGCGCTCGCCCAGGCGGGGTCGCGCGTGCTGCTGCTCGACGCCGACCTGCGCCACCCGCGGTGCCATCGCCTGCTCGGCGTCGACGCCGCGTGCGGGCTCTCGAGCTGTCTGGCGGGCGAGGTGGAGCTGGGGAGCGTCCTCCAGACCCTCGACGCGCCCCCGCTGTCCTTCATTCCGGCGGGGCCCTTGACGGTGGCCCCGGCCGAGCTGGTGGGCTCGGTGCGTATGCGCCAGGCACTCGCGGAGCTGAGGGGGCAGTACGACTTCGTGATCGTCGACACGCCGCCCGTGCTGCCCGTGACGGATGCCGTGGTGCTCGCGACGATGGCCGACGCCGTGGTGCTCGTGGTGAAGGGGCATGCCACCCCGCGCGAGCTCGTGCGCCATGCCCGCGACCGGCTGGCCATGGCGGGCGCCCGCCTCCTCGGCGTGGTGGTGAACAACGTCGACCTCGCCTGGGGAGACCTGTACTTCTACGACGACTACTACCGCGAGGACCAGCGGCCGCCGACGGAGGCGCGGGCATGAGCCCCGTCGATCGCAGGCTGCTCTGCACCTTGCAGGCGCTCGTGCTCGGGCTGCCGCTCTTCCTGGGCGGGCGCCAGGCGTGGGCCGTGACCGCCGCCTCGGCCGTGATTCTTCTCCTGCTCGCCGTGACGCTCCGCGAGCG
>Ga0134087_10000083_pt1 | contig 16768 bp, 18 predicted proteins | sample 15_taG_23_FD_109981 | JGI IMG/M metagenome (GOLD analysis project Ga0134087, IMG submission 109981) | Grasslands soil microbial communities from the Angelo Coastal Reserve, California, USA - 15_D_Glu_20cm_5_24_1 metaG | ecosystem: Environmental > Terrestrial > Soil > Grasslands ... | reverse complement strand
TCCCCGCCGCCGCCTTCGACGCACGTCCCGCCCTGGCAGGAGTCCGGGACCGAGCAGACGATCTGGCTTCCCGTGTCACAGGGGCTGCCATCCGGCTTCGGGGGCGTCACGCAGAGGCCCGTCGCCGGGTTGCACGTTCCCGCCATCGCGCACTGGTCCACGGGTGCGCACACCACCGGGTCCTTCGACGGGTTGGAGCAGACCCCGGTCGCCGGATCGCAGGTGCCGGCGACGTGGCAGGCGTCGATGGGGACGCACACGACCGGGTTCGAGCCGGTGCAATCGCCCGCCTGGCACGTGTCCGTTTGCGTGCAGGCGTCACCGTCGTCGCACGCGGCGCCCTCGGGCAGGGCCGCGTTCGAGCACCGACCCGTGTTGGGGTCGCAGACCCCCACGTGACACTGGTCCTCCGCCGCACACACGATCGGGTTGCCGCCGATGCAGCGCCCTCCCGCGCACGTATCGCTCTGCGTGCAGGCGTTGCGGTCGTCGCACCGCGTCCCATCGATGGCCGCGCTGTGCCGGCAGGTACGGGAGACCGGGTCGCAGGTGTCGATCGTGCACGGATCGCCGTCGCTGCAGTCCGAGTGCTTGTTGCACCCGAAGGCCGGCGACACGCTCAGGAGAAGCAGCGAGACCGCAAACGCTAGGAGCTGATACATGGCGATTCCTCCGTGCCCACTCGGGTGTGCCTGGCCCATGAGCAACCGGAGTGCCCGACGGGTGGGGTCGCGCGCTCGCCGCAGGCCGGGCGCTTTACCGGCCACGGCCGCTCGGCATGGCACTCTGGACGCGACACATGTGCCACGGACGGCAGGGCGGTGTCATCGCCCGGCGCTCGTGCTAAGCATCCGCCCGTGGAGCACTCGCCGGGATTCCTGCGGCTCGTCGCCGACGCGAAGACACGGGTCCGCGAGACCACGCCCGAAGAGGTGCGCCGCCGCCAGCAGGCGGGCGAGCGCTTCCACCTGGTCGACGTGCGCGAGGATCGCGAGTGGCAGCAGGGCCACGCCCGCGGCGCGCGGCACCTCTCGAAGGGCATCATCGAGCGCGACATCGAGAAGAGCATCCCGGATCGCGAGGCCGAGATCGTCCTCTACTGCGGGGGCGGCTTCCGCTCGGCGCTCGCCGCCGATGCGCTCCAGAAGATGGGCTACCGCCGGGCGGTCTCGATGGACGGCGGCTGGCGGCGGTGGACGGAGCTCGGCTACCCGGTCGACAAGGACTGAGCGGCCCGCGGGCCTACGCCGGCCGCCGGGCGACGAGCTGCACGACGCGCAGCACGCCCGCCGCGAGCGCGCGGCCGAGCGTCTCGCGCTCGGCCGCCAGCGCGGCGAGGCGCGGGTTGCTGCGGAGCCTCGCGTGCAGCAGCTCCCGGGCCGCGATCGCCCGCGGCGCGCGCTCGGCCGCCTCGGCGCTGCGATCGCGGACCTGGATGTCGACGAAGCCCGCAGCCGCGATCGCCTCGACGTAGACCTCGGGGTCGGCGAAGCGCCAGCCCGGGACCTCGGCCCGAGCGCGCCCGGTGCGGAAGAGGTCCTGCACCGCAAGCCACCCCCCCGGGCGCACGACGCGGTAGGCCTCGGCGAGCGCTGCCTGCGCGTCGGGCAGGCGCGACAGGCTCTCCACGAGCCAGACGTGGGTGAAGCGCGCGGCGCGGAACGGGAGCGCCTGCGGCGCGGCGGGCAGGAGCCGCACCTGGGCGCGAAGACCGCTCCGGCGTCCGAGCTGCGTCCCGCCGGCCGCCTCCTCGACGGTGAGCGTCGCGCCCACCACCTCGCAGCCGAAGCGGGTGGCGAGCCAGCGCGCGCGTCCCCCGAGACCGGCGCCCACGTCGAGCACGAGCTCGTACTTGCGAAAGATGCCGCGGGCGCTGAGTGCGTCGAGCAGATGAAACCCGGTGCCGCTCGCATGCTCGAGACCCAGGTACGGGAGCCCCCGCGGGGGCGGGGTCGACGCAGTGAGCCCGCGCACGAGATCGAGCAGCAGGTCGATGGGGATCACGGCCCGCGGGTAGCACAGATTTGGACCGACGGCGCGACTCCGGTACAGTGCCCGGCGACGATGGCCGTCGAGTTTCGTCCGCCTGTCCGTCCCACCTGGTATCGACGGTTGCCGCCCGCGCTGCAGCGCGTCGCCGCGGCGAGCGACCGGGTGACGTCGGTGCCCCTGGCGTCGGGTTCGGCGCTGCGGGAGGCCGTCGCGGCGTTGCCGGCGGCGCTCGCAACGGGACGGCCCGAGGACGTTCAGGCGGTCGCGCAGCGCATCGGTGACGGCATCTGCACCGCGCTCCGTGTGCCGGCGGTTCGAGTGCGCGTGGAGCTGCGGCGTCCGCCGACGCGGCGAGGCGAGCTGCACGGGCTCTACACGCCCGCCAACGGCCGCGCCCGGGACGTCATCCGCGTGTGGATGATCACCGCCAAGCGCGGTCAGGTGGTTGCCTACCGGACGTTTCTTCGCACCCTGCTGCACGAGATCTGCCACCACCTCGACTACACCTACCTCCGCCTGCGTGATTCGCTGCACACGCAGGGGTTCTACCAGCGCGAGTCGAGCCTCTTTCACGCGCTCGGGGCGGGGGACGTTGACAGCACCTGACCGAGCCTCTATACGCGCGGTGATTCGACAATTTTGAACTCGCCCGTTGGCGGGAGAAACTCGTCCTGGCCCACGGGATTTTTTTGGGAAGGCGCCTGACCGATCGGTTTAGAGTGATCGGTCAGGCCGTGGACGTGCGTGGACGGACTTAACGCGTTACAAGAGCCCACCATTCAGATGGTCGGCGCCGACTCGACCGCTCGCGCCAACGTGAACGTCGCCCTGGTCAAGTACTGGGGCAAGCGCGACCCGGCGCTGAACCTCCCGGCCACGGGCAGCATCTCGCTCACCCTCGACGGGCTCGGGGTGGAGGCCGCGGTCGACTTCGGCGCTGGCGAGGCCGATCACGTCGTGATCGATGGGGTCGACGCCGCCGGCGAGGAGGCCAAGCGGGTCGTGCGCTTCCTCGACCTCGTCCGCGCGGCGGCCCGCCGCCGCGAGGCGAAGGTCGTGATGCGCAGCACGGTGCCCCGCGGCATCGGGCTCGCGTCGTCGGCGGCGGCGTTCGCCGCGCTGGCGCTCGCCGCGAGCCGCGCGGCGGGCCTGACGCTCGACCCCTCGGCACTCTCCGCGCTTGCCCGGCGCGGCTCGGGATCGGCAGCGCGCTCGATCTTCGGCGGCTTCGTCGAGTGGTATCGGGGCGAGCGGGCGGACGGCGTCGATTCGTTCGCCGAGCCGCTCGCCCCCATCGACCACTGGGACCTCCGCACGGTCGTCGCGGTCACCAGCACGGCCCCGAAGGCCGTGTCCTCGCGCGACGGCATGCTGCGCACGGCGGCCTCGCCGTTCTATCCCGCCTGGGTCGCCGGCGCAGAGGCGGACCTCGCCGAGGCGCGGGCGGCGATCCGTGCCCGCGATATCGAAGCGCTCGGCCTGGTCGCCGAGCACAGCGCCCTCAAGATGCACGCGGCGGCGCTCGCGGCACGGCCGCCGCTCGTCTACTGGCGCGCGGCGACGGTCGAGTGCATGCATCGCGTGTGGGCGCTCCGCGCCGAGGGGGTGGCCGCCTTCTTCACCATCGATGCCGGGCCCCAGGTGAAGGTGCTCTGCGCGCCGGCCGACGCGGCGCGGGTGGCCGCGGCGCTCGAGGCGGTGCCGGGCGTCGAGCGCATCCTCGCGTGCGGCCCCGGGCGCGGCGCCGAGGTGATCGCGTGAGCGCAAGCGAAGGATATTGCATGAGCGCGAGCGAGGCCGCCGCGCGCGCGCCGGGGAAGCTCTTCTTGAGCGGCGAGTACGTGGTCCTGATGGGCGCCCCCGCCGTGATCGCCGCGGTCGACCGCCATGCCGAGGTGCGGGTGACGCTCGGCGAGAAGCCGGGGCCGCTCATCGTCCGCTCGCTCGCCGAGGGCACCTCGTGGGAGGCGCCCGCCCGGCGCAACGAGATGCCGGGCGGTGACGCGGGCGTGGTGCTCGCCGCGCTGCACGCGGTCGCCGAGCGGGGCGGCGTGCCCGCCCACCTGGGCGCCGAGGTCGTCGTCGACTCGCGTCCCTTCCTCGTCGGCGAGCGGAAGCTCGGGCTCGGCCGCAGCAGCGCGACGCTGACGGCGGCCGTGGCGGCCTTCCTCGCGACCAGCGGCCGGCCGACGCGCGACGGCATCCTCGAGCGCGCGCTCGCGGCCAACGCGCTCTTCCAGAATGGTCGCGGCAGCGGCGCGGACCTCGCGGCGGCGGTGCACGGAGGGGTGGTCGAGGTACGCAGAAAAGGCCCGGGGCTGCGCGTCCACGCCCGCGCGCTGCCGCGCGGCATCCATCTGGTGGCAGGCTGGACCGGCGAGCCGGCGCCGACGGGGCTCCTCCTCGCGCGCTTTGCCGCGGCGGCGGCGCGCGAGCCGCGCAGCCTCGGCCCGCTCCGCGAGGTGGCGCTCCGGGCCGCCGAGGCGATCGAGCGCGGCGACGCGCAGGCGCTGGCGGACGCCGTCGACCGCTCGGCGGATCTCCTCGCGCAGCTCGGCTCGGAGGTGGACATCCCGATCGTCACTCCGGCGCTCGCGCGTCTGGTGGCCGCGGCGCGGCGGGTGGGGGCGGTCGCGAAGCCTTCGGGTGCCGGCGCGGGCGACTGCGGCATCGCGCTCGCGGCCTCGGCCGCGCAGGCGGCACGCGTGCGGACCGCCTGGCAGGAGGCAGGCATCGTGCCGCTGCCGGTCGCCATCGCGCCCGAGGGGGTGACGAGTGGCTGAGACGATCAGCGACCGCAAGCGCTCCCACCTCGAGCTCTGCGAGGCGGCGGAGGTCGAGTACGCCGGCAAGACGACGCTCCTCGAGGAGGTCGACCTCGTCCACAACGCGCTCCCCGAGCTGGCGGTCGACGAGGTCGACGTCGGCACCACGCTGCTCGGCAAGCGGCTCCGCGCGCCGCTGCTCATCAGCGGCATGACCGGCGGGACCGAGGAGGCGTCGGCGATCAACCGCGGCCTGGCGCAGGTCGCGGAGTCGCACGGCATCGGCTTCGGGCTCGGCTCGCAGCGCGCGATGCATCGCACGCCCGAGCTGGCGCACACCTTCGCGGTCCGCGAGCATGCGCCGACGGCGCTGGTGCTCGCCAACCTCGGCATCGTGCAGGCCGCGGCGCTGCCGGCGGGCGAGGTCGAGCGGCTCGCCCGGGCGGTCGGGGCCGACGCCGTCTGCATCCACTTGAATCCCGCCCAGGAGATGATCCAGGCGAATGGCGACCGGGACTTCCGACAGGGCCTCGCGACGCTCGCGCGCCTCGTGCGCGAGCTGCCGCTCCCCATCGTCGTCAAGGAGACGGGCTGTGGGCTCTCGCGCGGCGTCGGCGAGCGTCTCAAGGCCGCGGGCGTCCGCACGGCCGACGTGTCGGGTGCGGGCGGGACGTCGTGGGTGAAGGTCGAGGCGCTGCGCGCCGGGAGCCGCGAGCGCGAGCTCGGGGCGCTGTTCGCCGACTGGGGCATCCCGACGGCGGCCACCCTCATCGCGCTCCGCGGCCTCGGCCTCGAGCTGATCGCGAGCGGCGGCATCCGCACCGGGCTCGACGTCGCCAAGGCGATCGCGCTCGGCGCGCGCGCGGCGGGCGTGGCCCTGCCGATCTTCCGCGCCTACCGCGAGGGCGGCGTCGAGGCGGCCGGCGCGTACGTCGACCGTCTCGTCGCCGGCCTCAAGCTGGCGATGGTGCTCACCGGCTCACGCGAGCTCGAGGCCCTCGGGCGGGCGCCCGTGGTCCTCGGAGGCCGGCTGAGAGACTGGCTCGCTGCGGAAGGAGGCGCATGAGTACGTCACGCATTCCGGCGTTCTACCAGCTCACCGTGGACGAGCGGCGCCGGCGGCTCGCCGAGGCGCTGGATCTGTCGGCCGCCGACGTCGAGGCGCTGACCGCGGCGGACGCCCTGCCGCTCGATGTCGCCGACATCATGATCGAGAACGCCGTCGGCACGTTCGCCCTGCCATTCGGCGTGGCGCTCAACTTCCAGGTGAATGGGCGCGACCGCGTGATTCCGATGGTGATCGAGGAGCCGTCGGTGGTCGCTGCGGCCTCGTACGCCGCGCTGATCGCGCGGGCCGGCGGTGGCTTCGTCGCCGAGGCCGACCCCGGGGCGATGATCGGCCAGATCCAGCTCGTCAACGTCCCCGACCCGGGCGCGGCGGTCGAGCGCCTCGGGGCGGCACGCGCCCGGCTCCTCGCCGCCGCCGAGGAGGCGACGCCGGGGCTCTGCCGGCGCGGCGCCGGGCCGCGCGACGTCGAGGTGCGGCTCGTGCGCTCGCCGCGGGGCGAGACCATGGTGGTCGTGCACATGCTCCTCGACACCGGCGACGCGATGGGCGCCAACGCCGTCAACTCGCTCGTCGAGGCGCTCTCGCCCATGGTCGAGGAGATCGCGGGCGGCACGGCGTGCCTCCGCATCCTCTCGAACCTCGCCGACCGGCGCCTGGCGCGCGCCGCGGTCCGCATCCCCTTCTCGGCGCTCGAGCGCGACGGGCAGGACGGCGCCGAGGTGGCCGAGCGGGTCCTCTACGCGTACGAGTTCGCGGCGGCCGACCCCTACCGGGCCGCCACGCACAACAAGGGCATCATGAACGGCATCGACGCGCTGGCCGTCGCGACGGGGAACGACTGGCGCGCGATCGAGGCGGGGGCGCACGCCTACGCGTGCCGCGACGGCGCCTACGGCTCGCTCAGCCGCTGGGAGATCGAGAAGCGCCACCTCGTCGGCTCTCTCGAGCTGCCGGTGGCGGTGTCCACCGTGGGCCCGGTGGTGCAGTCGCATCCGCGCGTGCGCCTCGCGCTGCGCATCCTCGGCGTGTCGAGCGCCCGCGAGCTCGCCGGGATCATGGCGGCCGTCGGGCTCGCCTCGAACCTGGCGGCGATGCGCGCGCTGGCCACCGAGGGCATCCAGAAGGGGCACATGGCGCTTCACGCGCGTGCGGTGTCGCATGCCGCGGGGGCGCGAGGCGAGGAAGCGGAGGAGCTGCGCCGCCGCCTGCTGGCGGCGGGCGAGGTGAAGATCGACCGCGCGCGCGAGCTGCTGCGCGCGCTGGAGCCGCGCTCGTGAGGCTGCCCGCTCGCGGACGCGCCGCGGGCAAGGTCATCCTCCTCGGGGAGCACGCCGTGGTCTACGGTCGTCCGGCGCTAGCGGCCGGGCTGCCGCTCGGGCTCGAGGCGGAGGCCGTGGCCGGCCACGGGCCGGCACGGCTCGAGAGCGACGGGTACACGGACGACCCGCGGTCCGCGCGGCTCGTCGCCGAGGCCGCAGCCGCGGTCGGACTCGAGCCGCGGGACGTCGTCGTCCGGGTCCGCTCGGAGCTGCCGGCGGGCGTCGGGGTCGGCAGCTCGGCGGCGCTGGCCGTGGCCGTCCTGCGCGCCCTCGCGGCCGCCGCGGGGCGGCGGCTCGTGCGCGACGAGGAGGTCGCCATCGCCACGCGCCTCGAGGCGATCTTCCACGGTCACCCCTCGGGCATCGACCCGGCCGCGGCCGCCCTCGGCGGCTGCTTCCGGTTCGTGCGCGGGACGCCGGCGGTGATCGCACCGGTGCGGCCCGCCGTGCCGCTGCCGCTGGTGATCGCCTTCGGCGCGCGGCCGCGCAGCACCGGCGCCGCGGTCATGGGGCTGCGCGCGCGCTGGGAAGCAGAGCCGGCGCGGCACGAGGCGCTGTTCGACGCGGTGGCGACCACGGTGGAGGACGGCGCGCGCGCCGCCGAGGCGGGCGACCTCGCCGCCCTCGGCCGCGCCTTCGACCGCAACCAGGCGCTGCTCGAGGCGCTCGGCGTGTCGGCGCCCGAGGTCGAGGCGCTCGTTGCCCGGGCGCGGGCGTCGGGCGCCCTCGGCGCGAAGCTGACGGGTGGCGGGGCGGGCGGCGCGGTGATCGCGCTCGCCCGCGCGCCCGAGCGGCTGCCGCGGCGCTCGGCGCCGACGGCACGCAGGCGATCGTCGCGCACGTCGGCGCGGCGACGGAGGCAGCGGCCGTGAGCGCGAGCGAAGGATATTAATAGATGAGCGCGTCGGAGGGACGGCTGACACTGGTGGGCGGCACGGCGGGGGAGGGCCTCGCTGCCCGCGTGGCGCAAGCGATCACGCGCGCCAGCCAGTATCTCTTCGCCACGCAGCACGCGCGCGGCTACTGGCATGCGCCGCTCGAGGCGAACGCCACCATGGAGGCCGAGTACGTCTTCTTCAATCGCCTGCTCGGCCGCGAGCGGCCCGACGTCGAGCGGCGCCTGGCGGAGCGGCTGCTGGCGCTCCAGCAGGCGGACGGGAGCTGGCCGATTTATCACAACGGGCCTGGCGGCCCGTCCACCACGATCGAGGCGTATTTCGCCCTCAAGCTGACCGGGATGAGCGCGACGGAGCCGGCGCTCGTCCGCGCCCGCGACTTCATCCTCGGCCGTGGCGGGCTCGCCCGCGCCGGGGTCTTCACGCGCATCTGGCTCGCCTACTTCGGCCAGTTCCCGTGGGCCGGCGTGCCCTCCATGCCCGTCGAGCTCGTCCTGCTGCCGCCCTGGTTCCCGCTCAACATCTACGCGATGTCGAGCTGGGCGCGCGGGACGGTGGTGCCGCTCACGCTCCTCCTGGCGCACCGCCCGTCGGTGCGGCTCCCGGCGGAGGCGGCCGTGGCCGAGCTCTGGCTGCGGGCGCCGACGCGCGACGACCTGGCCTTCGCGCGCTCGCCCGAGCTGGTCACGACGCGCAACTTCTTCCTCGCCGTCGACCGCGCGCTGAAGACGCTCGCTCCCCTCTCCTGGCGCGGGCTCCGCCGCCGCGCCGTGGCGCGCGCGATCGAGTGGCTCCTGCGCCACCAGGACACCAACGGCCAGTGGGGCGGCATCCAGCCCGCGATGGTGAACTCCGTGCTCGCGCTCCACGCCGTCGGCTTCGCGGCCGATCATCCGGCGATGATGAGCGGCATCCAGGGCGTGGAGGACTTCCTCGTCGAGTGCGAGGGCACGCTCATGTACCAACCCTGCGTGTCGCCCAACTGGGACACGGCTTTGGCGGCCAGGGCGCTGCTCGATGCCGGCCTCGACCCCGCGCACCCCGCGCTCGGCCGCGCCGCCGAGTGGCTCGTCGCGAACCAGATATTCCGCCCCGGCGACTGGGCGGTGCTCAACCCGACGCTCGAGCCGGGCGGATGGGCGTTCGAGTTCGCCAACGACTGGTACCCCGACGTCGACGACTCGGCCGTGATCCTGACGGTGCTCGACGCGCTCCCCGCCGCCGAGACGGCGGCCGGGCGGCGGGCGATCGCCTACGGGCTCAACTGGACCCTCGGCATGCAGAGCCGCAACGGCGGCTGGGCCGCCTTCGACACCGACAACACGGCCGCGTTCCTCAACCGGATCCCGTTCGCCGACATGGAGGCGATGATCGACCCGCCGACCGAGGACGTGACCGGACGCGTGCTGCACCTGATGGGGACCATCGGCTACCGGCTCGACTTCGGGCGGGCCCGGCGGGCGGTCGAGTTCCTGCGCCGCACGCAGCGCAGCGATGGGAGCTGGTGGGGGCGGTGGGGCGTCAACTTCATCTATGGGACCTGGGGCGCGCTCGCCGGGCTCGAGCGGATCGGCGAGGACATGCGGGCGCCTTACGTGCGGCGCGCCGTCGAGTGGCTCGCCACCCACCAGAACCCCGACGGCGGCTGGGGCGAGACGGTGGCCTCGTACGACGACGAATCGCTCGCGGGGAAGGGCGAGAGCACGCCGTCGCAGACCGCGTGGGCTCTCCTCGGCCTGCTCGCCGCCGATGGCCCGTCGAGCCCCGCCGTCGAGCGTGGCGTCGACTGGCTCGTCCGCACGCAGGGCCCGGACGGCACGTGGCAGGAGCGTCTCTTCACCGGCACGGGCTTCCCGCGCCACTTCTACCTCCGCTACCACCTCTACCGTCACTACTTCCCGCTGATGGCGCTCGGCCAGTACCGCGCCCGGCTGGCGGCCAGGGGCGAAGGATGACGGCATGAGCGCGGTGCCGGCGGAACGGAGCCGCGAGCCCGGCGGCGTCGAGGTGGCGGCCGCCTACGCGCACTGCGCCCGCGTCGCGCGCACGCACTACGAGAACTTCACGATCGGCTCCTGGCTGCTGCCGCGGCGGCTGCGCCAGGACCTCGCGGCGGTATACGCCTTTGCGCGGGGCGCGGACGACATCGCCGACGAGGGGGAGGCGACGGGCAGGCTCGAGCGGTTGCAGGCGTGGGAAGCGAAGCTCCTCGCCTGCGCGCGCGACCCGGGCGCCGCCGGCGATCCCGTCTTCCTGGCGCTCGGCCACACCATCGCCGCACGCGCGCTGCCGCTCGAGCCCTTCCGCGACCTCCTCGAGGCGTTCCGTCGCGACGCCGCCGGCGAGACCCGTCGCTTCGCCACCTTCGCCGACCTGCTCGGCTACTGCCGCTGCTCGGCCAATCCCGTCGGGCGGCTCGTGCTCGCGCTCTTCGGCCATCGCGACGCCGCGCGCCAGAGCCGCGCCGACGACATCTGCACGGCGCTCCAGCTGACCAACTTCTGGCAGGACGTGGCGGGCGACCTCGACCGCGGCCGCGTCTACCTGCCGGAGGAGGATCTCGCGCGCTGCCCCGGGAGCCACGAGGCGCTCGCCACGCGCCGCGTGAACGCGGGCTTCCGCGACCTGCTCGCGTTCGAGGTCCCCCGTACCCGCGCGCTGTTCGAGCGCGGCCTGCCGCTCGCCGACATGGTCGGGCGGCGGCTCCGGCACGAGGTCCGCATCTTCGCCCGCGGCGGCCTCGCCATCCTCGCCCGCATCGAGGCCGCCGGCTACGACGTCTTCGCGCGCCGGCCGACGCTCGGGCGCGGCGACCTCCTGCGGCTCGTCGTGCGAGGGCTCTGGCGATGAGCACGGCCGCCGTCGCCACCACCCCGCTCGGCGCGGCATACGAGTACTGTGCCGCCCGCACGCGCCGTGCCGCGTCGAACTTCTACTGGGGCTTCCGGCTGCTCACGCCGGAGCGCCGCCGCTCGCTGTGCGCCGTCTACGCGTTCTGCCGCGCGGCCGACGACATCGCGGACGAGCCCGGCGGCACGCCCGATCCGGCGCGGCTCCTCGCGCGCTGGCGCGCGGAGCTCGACGCCGTCTACGCGGGCCGGCCGCGCCACCCGATCGGCGTCGCGCTGGCCGACACGGTCGAGCGCTTCGCCATCGCGCGCGAGCACTTCGAGGCCGTCATCACGGGCGTCGAGACGGACCTGCGGCGGGACCGCTACGAGACGTGGGAGGGGGACCTCGCCGAGTACTGCCATCGGGTGGCCAGCTCGGTGGGTCTCATCGCGATCGAGATCTTCGGCTACCAGAACCCCTCGGCGCGCCAGTACGCCGTGCACCTCGGGCTTGCCTTCCAGCTGACCAACATCCTGCGCGACGTGGCCGAGGACGCGCGCCGCGGCCGCATCTACCTGCCGCGCGAGGACCTCCGGCGCTTCGACTGCCGGGAGGACGACGTGCTCGCGGGACGGTGCACCGAGGCGTTTCAGGGTGTGATGGCGTTCGAGTGTGCGCGCGCCGGTGAGCACTACGGCCGCGCGCGCTTCCTGCTCGCGGAGGAGGACCGGCCGGCGCTCGCGCCTGCCGAGGCGATGCGTCTCATCTACGAGCAGCTGCTGCGCCGGGTGATGTTCCGGCACTATGACGTCTTCGGGCCGAAGGTGCGGCTCACGCGGCCGGAGAAGGCGGCCCTCGCCATGGCGGCCTGGGCGCGCCCGCATCTGAGCTTCCTCTACCGGCTGACGGGATGAGCGCCGGGCCGCCGCACGTCGCGGTGGTGGGCGGCGGCTTCGCGGGCCTCGCGGCGGCCGTGCGCCTCGCCCGTGGCGGCGCGCGCGTGACCCTGCTCGAGCGCCGGCCGTTCCTCGGCGGCCGCGCCTACTCCTTCACCGATCCCGCCACCGGCGACGTGGTCGACAACGGGCCGCACGCGCTCATGGGCGCCTACGCGGCGGCGCTCGACTTCCTCGCCGAGATCGGCGCCGGATCGAAGCTCGCCTTCCAGCGGCGCCTGCACGTCGCGCTCGCCGATCCGGCGCTCGGCCTCGGCGCCGTCGCCGCTCCGCCGCTGCCCGGCCCGCTCCAGGCCCCCGCGGCGCTGCTCCGCTATCGGCTGCTCGCCCCGGGCGACCGGGTGCGGCTGCTCGTGGGGGCGGTCCGGCTGGCCGCCCGCGCGCCGGCGTCGCTCGCCGGCACCACGGTGGCTGCGGCCCTGGCGAGGGTCGGGCAGCGGGGCGCCGCATGCGCGCGATTCTGGCACCCGCTGGCGATCGCGACGCTCAACGAGACGCCCGAGGTGGCGGCGGCGGCGCCGTTCGCCGCGGTCCTCCGCAAGGCCTTCTTCGCGGGCGCCCGCGCCGCGCGCTTCGCGCTCGCGCGTGTGCCGCTCTCGGAGCTGTACACGACCGACGCGCGGCGAACCCTCGAGCAGGCGGGCGGCACGGTGGTGACCGGTGCCGCCGCGGCGACGCTGGCGCTCGGCCGGGACGGCGTCGAGGCGCTCGTCCTGCGCGACGGGAGGCGCGTCGAGGCGGACGCCGTCGTGCTCGCCGTTCCGGTGGCGGCGCTGCTCCGGCTGGTCCCGGCGCCGCTCCGCGACGCGCATCCCTTCCGCTCCCTCGCCGCCGTCGGGACCTCGCCGATCGTCAGCGTGCACCTCTGGCTCGACCGCCCCGTCGCCTGGGGCGCGCCCTTCCTCGGGCTCCTCGGCGGCCGCGCGCAGTGGCTGTTCGACTGCGGTCCGGCGGCCGGCGGCGGCCACCGTTTGGCGAGCGTCACGAGCGGCGCGCGGTTCTGGGACGACGCCGGCGACGACGAGATCGCTGCCGAGGTCCTGGCCGACGCGGCCGCCGTCCTGCCGGCCGTGCAGGCAGCCCGCGTGCGGCGCACGCTCGTCATCCGCGAGCGGCACGCCACGCTCTCGCTCACGCCGGCTGCCGACGCCGCGAGACCGGGCGTCGAGACACCCCTCCCGAACCTCTTCCTCGCGGGGGACTGGATCCAGACCGGCCTGCCGGCGACGATCGAGAGCGCCGTCCTGTCCGGCCGTGCGGCGGCGGATCGCGCCCTCGAGGCGGTGGCGTCGCGGGCGCGGCCCGTGCCGGTGCTGTCGCGCGGCAGAGCGGCGGCGCCCGCCACGTAGCAACGGAGTTAGCAGGCCGATAAGCGCGCTTGGCACCGGACCCAGCTCCGGCGGCGCGCCGCTGCTGGCATCGGGATTGCTCCAACGGGAAGCCGAGGAGGGAACGCGATGGCAAAGCATGTCACCCTGCTGGATCTCGTGACGGCGATCTCCGACTTCGCGCGCACCGAAGCGGAGGTGATCGCCACCGTCGTCTACCTGGTGAACTCGGGCAAGGTCCGCCTGGCGGGAAACTTCCGCGGCGCCCGCTTCGCCCTCGAAGAGTTCGGGGCCGTCGCCGCCTGATTGACGATCGCCGCTGCATGGCATGTTGCTCGGCTTCGTCCCGCCATCGTATAGGCGCCCGGCATGGCGACCTCGGCGCCGAGGATTGCCGCGCTCGTCGCCCTCGCCGGGGCGGCCGTCGTCCTGACGGTCGCGGGGGTTTCCGTCGACCTCACGCACCTCGACGCCGCGCGGATCGCCGACCGGGTGCGTGCGTCGGGCGCGCTCGGTCCGTTGACACTGATCGCACTCCTCGTCGCGCAGGCCGTGGTGGCGCCGCTGCCGTCGCCGCCGCTGCTGATGGCGGCGGGTTACGTCTACGGACCATGGGTCGGCTTCGGCATCGGCTGGGTCGGGCTGCTCCTGGGGGCGAGCGCCTGCTTCGGCCTGGCACGCGCGCTCGGGCGTCCCTTCGCCGAACGGTTCGTCCGCACGCAGCGCCTCGCCGCGGTCGACGAGTACGTCAGCACCCGGTCCGGCACGACCTTCCTCACCGTCCTGTCGCTGCGCGTGCTCCTGCCGCCTTTCTTCGACGCGGTCAGCTACGGCTGCGGGCTCGTCCGGCTCCAGTTCCACTGGTTCATGCTCGCGACCGCCCTCGGAGAGCTCCCGAAGGTCGGCAGCTTCACGTACGTAGGCGCGGCCGTCGGGGGCGCGCCGATCTGGCTGACGACGTGGATCCTCCTGGCACCCATGGCGGGCCTGGTCGCGCTCCGGCTCGCTCGCCGCGCGGCACGCGCTCGCCGTTCCGCGGCGGCCAGTTGACCGACCACGCTGTCGGCCTGCTACAGTTTCCTCAATGGCCGCGCCGCAGCGCTACAGCGTGGTGGTCGCGAAGGACTACCTCAAGTTCTCGGCAGCCCACTTCATCGCCTACCCCGGCTTCCGCGAGCCGCTCCATGGCCACAACTACCAGGTCTCGGTCCGCGTCGAGGCGGAGCTCGGTCCGGAGGGCTACGTGCTGGACTTCGGGCTGGTGAAGCGGGTGGCGCACGAGCTCTGCCGCGAGCTCGACGAGCGCGTGCTGCTCCCGCTCGAGAGCGACTGCCTGACCGCGGTGCGGACCGAGGGCGCCGTCGAGGTGATCACCAGCGGCGGCGAGCGCTTCTGCTTCCCCGAGAGCGACGTGCGGCTGCTGCCGATCGCACACAGCTCCGCGGAGGAGCTCGCGGCCTACCTCCTCGGGCGGCTGCGCGACGCGCTGCGCGCGGAAGCGGGCGGCCGGGCCTTCGTGTCGCTGGAGGTCGGCGTGGCCGAGGCGCCGGGTCAGGTGGCGTACTGCCGCGAGGCGTTCTGAGGGCCGCGCTCTTCGCTTTGGCGGCCGCCCTCGGCTGCGGGCCGGCCCTCCCCGATCCCGACGCGCCGGGGGCGGCCGTCTTGCGCGCGCGGTGCGGTGGCTGCCATCGGCTCTACGCGCCGGGCAGCATGACGTTCCCGATGTGGCAGGCGCAGATCGAGCGCATGCACGGCCTGTTCGCCCAGCGGCGTCTCCCGTGGCTCAGCGCGCACGAGGAGCGTGAGCTCCTCGACTACCTCGCCGCGCACGCCGGCACGAGCTGACCCGCGCGACGAGCGTGGAGGTGCGTGGTTTGAGCGGCCGCCAGGGCGCGGCTAGAACGGCGCCTGCGCCCATGACCCGCACCGAGCGCACGTACTACGTCGTCTCCGGACTCTACACGCTCGCGCAGTTCTTCATCGCGCCGATCTACCCGCTGTTCCTCCTGAGCCGCGGTCTCGACCTCCTCCAGATGAACGCGGTGCTCGCCACCTACCTGACCACGGTGTTCGTGTTCGAGGTGCCGACGGGCGCCTTCGCCGACCGCTTCGGGCGCAAACGGTCGTTCCTCGCCGCGTGCATGGTGCGCATGACCGCCTATGCGCTCTACGCGTTCGCGCGCGACTTTGCCGACTGTCTCGTGGCCGAGGTCATCGACGCCGTGGGCACGACGCTCGCGAGCGGTGCGCTCGAGGCCTGGGCGGTCGATGGGGTGCGGGCCGAGGGCGACGCGCGCCCGACGGACAGGCTGTTCGCTCGCGGGCAGGTCGTGGCGCGGGCGTTCATGATCGTCGGGGGCGTCGCCTGCGGCTATCTCGCCGAGCTCGGCTGGAGGGTTCCCTGGCTGGTGTGTAGTGCGCTGTTCGTCGTGACCGCGGCGTTCGCCGCCGCGTCGATGCGGGAGACGCGCGCGCGGGCGGTCCCACGCTCCCTCGGGCGCACCGCGCTCGACGGCCTCGCCGTCGTGCGCGCCGCGCCGGTGCTGATCCTGCTGTGCACGCTCACCGGGATCGGGGCGTTCGCGAGCTTCCCGCTTCACATCCTCTGGCAGCCGCGCCTCGAGGCTCTCGTCGGCAAGGGGCTCTGGCGGATGGGCTGGATCGTCGCGCTCCTGAGCCTCACGGCCCTCGCCGGCAATGCGATCCTGCCGCGCCTCCTCCGGCGATTCGCGCGCGAGACGGTCCTCGCGGCCGCCGCTCTGTGGCGCGGCGCCAGCGTGGCCGTCGCGGCCACGGCCGTCACCGCGGCGCCCATGGTCGCCGGCCTCGTTCTCCAGGAGATCGCCTTCGGGCTGAGCGACCCGGTGCTGCTCGCATGGACCAACGAGCACGTCGCAGCTGCCGAGCGCGCGACCGTGCTCTCGGTGCGCTCGACCTTCTTCACCCTGGGCGGGGCCTCGGGGCTCGTGATTCTCGGTCTCGTCGCGCGCGACCTCGGGATCCCGACGGCGTGGGCGATCGGAGCGGCGCTCTTCGCGCTCGCCGCGCCGCTCTACCTGGCGCTCGGGCGCCTCGCTCCACGCATGCACGCGCCGGAGGCCGGGGTCGAGGCGACGGTGGCGATGCCGACCAAGGTCGCGCCCCCGGCAGTCGAGCCGGCGTACGTGGCAGAGCGCAGCACGAGCTCGTAGCCCGGCGGCGGCGGGTCCCCGGCTATGCCGCCAGCTCCTCGCTCACGGGTTCAATCTCGTGGGCGAAGAGGATCAGCTTCTGGCCGCCGAAGTCGACGGTGAAGAGCTCGCGGCCGAGGTTCTCGCGCAGCGAGATCAGAGTCCCTGGCGTGGACCGGCGAACGACTCCGCCCGGATACACGATCGTGCGTGTCGAGCGGCAGCGTGTTCCTGGAACGAATGACATGGTCTATCTCCTTCCGCGATCATGCCACCGCGAGGGCTTCCAGCTCGAAGCGCGTCCCGAAACGCGTCCCTTTGAAGGTCCCGCACAGGCGTACATGGCCGCGGTTCACGAGGTAGACGACCGTGGCCATGATCTCGGCCTCCGAGCGGGCGTGCCGGGCGACGGCGTTCACGAGATCGAGCAGCGTGACGTTC
>Ga0134087_10000080_pt1 | contig 17259 bp, 11 predicted proteins | sample 15_taG_23_FD_109981 | JGI IMG/M metagenome (GOLD analysis project Ga0134087, IMG submission 109981) | Grasslands soil microbial communities from the Angelo Coastal Reserve, California, USA - 15_D_Glu_20cm_5_24_1 metaG | ecosystem: Environmental > Terrestrial > Soil > Grasslands ... | reverse complement strand
CGGACCGGGGTCGGACCGCTGTCAGATTCTGCAGCGGTGGGCGAGATGCATGTGCGCAGAAACTGGTACCTCGGGATCGCCCAGGTGCCTGGAGGGTTGACCAATGTCTGCCTGGTCAAGCCTTCGCAGCCCGCGGATGCCGAGCTTCGCAATCCCACGATGCTGCTGACGCGAACGGTCCTCGGCGACCCGATGCTTTGCGATCGTTTTGCCGATGCGCGCGGCGTCTGCGGACCCGTGCTCCTCGGGCCGCTTGCCGTCGACACGACAGACACCCCAATCGACGGACTGCTGATTGCCGGCGATGCTGCGGGGTTCGTCGATCCGATGACCGGCGACGGTCTGCGTTTTGCCATTCGAGGCGCGGAGCTCGCCGCCGCCGCCGCACTCGAAGCGCTGGAGCGAGGCTGGTCTGGAGTTCACGCCCGTCTCGCCGCGCGCCGCCGGCGCGAATTTTCAGGAAAGCAGCGCTTCAACCGCGCGCTGCGCGCGCTGGTCGCGTCGCCCCGTGCCGTCAGCGCCGCCGCCATCGGCGCCCGCCTCGCCCCCGCGATCCTGCAGGCCGTCATCCTCCGCGCCGGCGATTGCGATGCCGTTCCGCTCGCCTGAAAGGCTCGCGCTACGCCTCATGTAACCGCCCTCGCCGTCGTCATTTTTCTGCCCATGCTGCTCGAGGCCCGCCGTGCCGCAGCCAACGAGCGGGCCCAGCGGGCCCGCGGCGGCGTGGAGCCGCCGGACGATATATATAAGATGATGCGAATCGCCTATCCCGGAGCGTTTCTGGCCATGCTCGGCGAAGGGACTCTGCGCGACGGACCGTCCCTTTCCGTACTGCTCGCTGGCGCGACACTGTTCGCTGCCGCAAAAGCACTGAAATGGTGGGCGATTGCGACGCTCGGTCCGGCCTGGACGTTCCGCGTCATCGTCGTTCCCGGCGCGCCGCTTGTCGCGAGCGGACCCTACCGCTTCGTCGCGCACCCCAATTACATCGGTGTCGTGGGCGAGCTCGTGGGCGCCACGCTGATGACCGGCGCGTTTATAAGCGGACCGATCGCGACGGCGATCTTCGGCATGCTGCTGAGGAAGCGCGTCGCTGTCGAGGAGAGGATGCTCAGGAAAGCGGCCCGGCCCGCGCGCTAGGCGTCTAAATCTCCGGCACCTGACTTGCAGCCTATAATACGACCGGTCATGAATTTGACGCGCCTGTCCCTCTTGATTGGCGCTCTCGTGTTCCTGGCGCTGCCGAGCGCCGGGACCGCGCAGGCGCCTCGCCGCGCGGCGACGCCGCTCCAGGCCGCCGCCCGCGCGCTCATCGAAGGACGCTACGCGGAGGTCGACACGCTCACCGAAAAACTGGATACCCGCGATCCCAACGTCGTGGCGCTTCGCGCGCGCGCGGCGATCGCGCGCGGACGGTACGCCGACGCCGAAGCCTCGCTGCGTCCGGTCGTTTCGCGGTTCCCGACCAGCGAAGCGGCGCTGCAGCTCGGTCTCCTGATGCAGATGCTCGGCCGCGAGTTCGCGCCGATTCTCGATCGCGTCGCCATGCTGTCGGACACGAGCAGCGATCCGAACGAGGTCGCGCGCGCCGGCCGCGCGCTCCGCGCGCTCGGACGGTTCCAGGAAGCCAATGCCGCGTACCGGGACGCCGGATCCGCCGCGCCCTCGGATCCGGCGATTCAAACGGCCTGGGGCGATTTATTCCTCGAGAAGTACAATCGGCCCGACGCGCTGCGTTCGTACCAGATGGCGCTGCAGGTCGATGCGCGCTACGCCCCGGCACTCATTGGATCGGCGCGCGCCCTTTCCGACGACAACCCGCCGCAGGCGATCGCGCTCGCCAAGCGCGCGCTCGAGGCCAACCCCTCATCGGTCGAGGCCGACGTCTTCCTTGCCGAGCAGGCAGTCGATGCCGGGCGGCGCGACGAAGCCAGGGATCTGCTGGCCAAGGCGCTCGAGGTCAATCCGTCGGACCTCAAAGCGCACGCGCTCGTGGCCGCCATCGCGTTCGTCGACGACAAGACGCAGGACTTCGACGCGGCGGTAGCGAAGACGCTGGCGATCGCGCCGAACTACGGCGACGTGTATCGGACGACGGGCGAGCTGGCCGCGCACAACTACCGGTTCGACGAGGCGGTGGAGCTGACGCGCAAAGGTTTGGCGCTCGACCGCAATCCGCGCGCGCTCGCCGATCTCGGCATCCATCTGCTGCGCACCGGCGACGAAGCCGAGGCGCGCGCCGCGCTCGAAGCGTCGTTCAAGGACGATCCGTACGACAAGATCACGTTCAACCTGCTGGCGATGCTCGACACGCTGGACAAGTTCGTCACCGTGCGCGACGGCGACGTCGTCATGCGGCTCCACAAGGACGAGGCGCCGGTGCTGCAGGAATATGCGATGTCGCTGACGCATCGGGCGCTCGACACGTTCTCCAAGCGGTACGAGTTCGTGCCGCGCGGACCGATCCTCGTCGAGATCTTTCCGAAGCACGACGACTTCGCGGTCAGAAATCTGGGCCTTCCGGGACTCATCGGCGCCCTCGGCATCTGCTTCGGCCGCGTCGTCTCGATGGATTCGCCGCGGGCGCGGCCGCCGGGCGAATTCCAGTGGGAAGCGACGCTCTGGCACGAGCTGGCGCACGTCATCACGCTGCAGATGTCGAATCAGCGCGTGCCGCGGTGGCTGACCGAAGGGATCTCGGAATACGAGGAGCAGCGCGCACACCCGGAGTGGCGCCGCGACATGGACCTCGATTACGCGGCGGCGTTGAATCGCGGCGAGGGGATCAAGCTGCGCGACTTCAACGCGGCGTTCCAGAATCCAAAGCTCATTACGCTCGCCTACTACCAGGGATCGCTCATCGTCGAGTACCTCGTGAGCACGTACGGCGACGCGGGGATCAACAAGCTGCTGCGCACGTACGGACAGGGGCTCGATACCGACGCGGCGCTGAAGACGGCGCTGAACACCGACCTCGATCGGATGCAGGCCGGATTCGATCAGATGCTCGAGAAGAAATTCGGCGACCTGCGGCGCGCGCTCGAGGTGCCCGACGGCGTGAACGATCTGATGCGGACGCCGACCGAGACGCTGAGGACGCTGGCCGGCGAGCACGCGAAGAGCTTCCCGATCCAGATGGCGCTCGGACGCGCGCTCCGCAGGGAAGGCAAGCTCGATGATGCGATGCAGGCGTTCGAGCGCGCTGCCGCCCTCATTCCAAATGCGAGCGGCAGGGACAGCCCGCACGAACAGATGGCGGCGATCGCGCTTCAGAAGAAGGATGATGGCCGGCTGATTGCCGAGCTGACGGCGCTCGTCGCCATAGACGCCAACAACGTCGACGCGGCGCGACAGCTCGTGACCGCGCTGCATAAAGCCTCGGTGGATGAGCCGGCGAAGCTGCGCCCCATGTACGAGCGCATTGTGGCGATCGATCCGTTCGATGCCGAGGCGCACACATACCTGGGCCGTTATGCGCTGCAGCAGAACGATCCGGATGCCGCGGCGCGGGAATTCCGGACCGTCATCGCGCTCGGCCCTGTCGACCGCGCGGCCGCCTATACGGACCTCGCCGAGAGCTACTTCAAGAGCGGCAAACGCGCTGAAGCAAAGAAGCAGACGCTCGCCGCGCTCGAGATCGCCCCGACGTACGAGCGAGCACAGGAATTGCTGCTCAAGCTCGTGGATCGATGATGAAGCTCCGCCTTGCGCTCGTTGCCGCGCTCCTGTTGACGCTGCTGCCGGCAGTCCATCCGCGCGTCGACGCGCAGCTGCCCGATGCGCCGGACGACCGCTACGCCGGCCTGCAGTGGCGGTTCGTCCGCATCAAATATCACTTCATCACCGAAGGCACGCACATTCAGCAGGACTTCTACGGCGAGCCGTGGTACATCGACGCGCCGGCCGCCGAGCAGAACCTCTCGCGCCGCGTGAAGACGGCGACGGCAATCCAGGTCGAAGACCCGATCGTGCTGCCGCTCGACGATCCGCGGCTGTTCCAGTACCCGTGGATCTATTTCGTCGAGCCGGGCAATCTGAAAATGCTCGACAGCGACGTGACGATCCTGCGCGAGTTCCTGCTGCGCGGCGGCCATGCCTACTTCGACGACTTCCATGGCGCGTTCGAGTGGACGAACCTCGAGAAGGAAATGAAGCGCGTGTTCCCGGACCGCGAGATCGTCGAGGTGCCGAAGGATCACCCGGTGTTCAGCTGTTTCTACAAGATCGACAGCTATCCGCAGGTCGCCGGGCTCGGCTCGTTCCTCGCCGGCCGATCGTGGGAGAAAGGCGGGTTCGTCCCGCACATCCGCACGATTCTCGACGACACGGGACGGCCGATGGTGTTCATCAACTGGAACACCGACATGGGCGACGGCTGGGAGTGGTCCAACGCCGAGGACTATCCCGGCTACATCAAATACACCGCGATGGCGTATCGAATGGGGATCAACGAGATCGTCTACGCCCTCACGCATTAAGGAACGCACATGGAATCGCCGGTTGCCACCGTCAGCGCGGAACGCGTCGCTGAAGGCCGCGAGCGTATTCTCGCCGAGCTGAGAAAAGTCATCGTGGGTCAGGACGAGGTGGTCGAGCAGGTATTGATCGCGCTGTTCACCGGCGGCCATTGTCTGATCACAGGCGTGCCCGGCCTCGCCAAGACGCTGCTGATCAAGACCGTCGCCGACATCCTCGATCTCGATTTCAAGCGCATTCAGTTCACCCCCGATCTGATGCCGTCGGACATCACCGGCACCGAGATTCTCGACGAAGAGGAAGGCACGCGCCGGCTGCGGTTCGTGAAGGGTCCGGTCTTCGCGCAGATCATCCTCGCCGACGAGATCAACCGGACGCCGCCGAAGACACAGGCCGCGCTGCTCGAGGCGATGCAGGAGTACCACGTCACCGCCGCGGGACGCACGTACGCGCTCGAGAAACCGTTCTTCGTCCTGGCGACGCAGAATCCGATCGAGCTCGAAGGCACCTATCCGCTTCCCGAAGCGCAGCTCGATCGCTTCATGTTCAACATCGTCATCTCGTACCTGAAAGAAGACGATGAGGTGACCGTCGTCACGCAGACGACGGGGGCGGAGCAGGCGGCGCCGGTGAGAATTCTGAACGGCGCGGACATCCTGCAGTTCCAGGACGTCGCCAAGCAGGTTCTGATCGCGGAAGAGATCGCGCGCTACGCCGTGCGGCTGGTGAGCGCGTCGCGCCCGGGTCTGGCCGGCGCGCCGGACTTCGTCGAGAAGTGGGTGAAATGGGGCGCCGGGCTTCGCGCGTCCCAGGCGCTCGTGCGCGGCGCGAAAGCGCGGGCGCTGATGGGCGGCCGCTATCACGTGTCCATCAAGGATGTGCAGGCGCTGGCCAAACCGATCCTGCGCCACCGCATCATGACCAACTTCTACGCCGAGTCCGAGCGGATCACGTCGGACCACATCGTGGAGCGCCTGCTCGACGCAGTGCCCGTCCCCAAGAGCGGAATGTAATGGACGTCCGCCCGCGCGAGAGCCGGTTCCTCGACCCTGCGGTTGTCGCGCGCCTCGGGACGCTCGAGCTGAAGGCGCGCACGATCGTCGAGGGGTTTCTCTCCGGCCTTCACCGCAGTCCGTTCAAGGGCTTCAGCGTCGAGTTCGCCGAATACCGGCAGTACATCCCCGGCGACGACCTCTCGACGATCGACTGGAAGGTCTTCGCGCGCAGCGATCGGTACTACGTCAAGAAGTTCGAGGAAGAGACCAACCTCGATTGCCACCTGATGCTCGACGTCAGCGGCTCGATGGGCTACGGCGATCACCACGCCATGACGAAGTTCGAGTACGGCGCATGCCTCGCGGCGTCGCTCGCGTACTTGATGAACCGGCAGCGCGACGCGGTCGGCCTCACGGCGTTCGACGAGAACATCGTCTCGATGCTTCCGGCGAGCTCGCGACCCGGACATCTCCGCGCGGTGCTCGTCACGCTCGATCGCCTGAGGACGGCGCACGAGACGAACGTATCGAAACCGCTGCACCAGCTCGCCGAATCGCTCACGAAACGCGGGATGGTCGTGCTGATTTCGGATCTGCTCGACAATCCCGAGGCGGTCATCCGCGGACTGAAGCACTTCCAGTTCCGCGGCATCGACGTCATCGTGTTCCACGTCCTCGATCCGGACGAAATCGAGTTCCCCTTCGAGCGCGCGACGCGGTTCGAGGATCTCGAGACGAGCGAAGAGATCATGGCGGTTCCGGGCGCCGTCCGTGACCATTACCTGAAGGAGATGGGCGGCCTGATCGATCGGTACAAACGGGAGCTCGGCGGAACGGGGATCGATTATCAGCTCCTCAACACGAAGCATCCGCTGGAGCTGGCATTGCTGTCATACCTGTCTACGAGGTCTCGCGCGCTGTGATCTCCTTCCTCTCTCCCCTGTTCCTCGTCGGTGCGCTGACGGCTGCGGTGCCGGTCATTCTCCATCTGCTCAAGCGGGAACCCGAGCCTCGCATCAAGTTCGCAGCCGTCAAGCTCCTGAAGCATGCGCCGGTGGAGAACACGGAGAAGCATCGGCTTCGAGAGCTGCTGCTCCTGGCGCTTCGCGTCGCGGCGCTCGTGCTCCTCGCGCTCGCCTTCGCGCGCCCCTTCTTCGCGCGCGGAGCGGCCACAGCATCCGGTGTGACCGTCGTGGCGCTCGACACGTCGTACAGCCTGTCGGCGCCGGGGCGGTTCGAACGCGCGAAACAGCTCGCGAAGAGCGCCATCGCCAACACGCCATCCACCGATCTGGTCGGCGTCATCACGTTCTCGGACGAAGCGGAAATCGTGGCGAAGCCGGGCACCGATCGCGTGCTCGCAGCCTCCGCGGTTGATGACGCCGTCGCCGGATTTGGAGGGACGCGCTACCGCGCCGCGTTGTCGGCGGCCTCGCAGACGCTCGCCGGCCGTCGCGGAACGATCGTCGTCGTCACCGATCTTCAGGAGAGCGGCTGGGATGCCGGCGATCGGGCGTCGGTGCCGGAAGGCGCGCGGATCGAGATCGCGGACGTCGGCGCGCTGCCGGCGAACCTTGCCGTCGTGTCGCTGCAGCCGCTCAGCGATCGCCTGGTTGCCACGATTCGTAATACCGGCGCTCAGTCACGGGACGTGCGGGCGCACCTGACGATCGATGGCAGGGCCGCCGGCGACGCCACGGCGTCGATTGGCGCGAACCAGACCGCGGAAGTGACGTTTGCCGGCGCGACGCGCGGCAATACCGCTTCGGTGACGGTCGACGATCCCGCCGGCATTCAGGCCGACAACCAGCGCTTCGCAGTGCTTGGCGGCGCCAGCGTGCCGTCAGTCGCGGTCGTCACCGGCAGCGGCGACGCCGGTCGCGACGCGTTCTACGTTCAGCAGGCGCTCGGCGCCGGCAGCTACCGCGCGGTCGGCGTGAGCGGCGCGAAGCTCGCATCGATGACCGACGATCAGCTGGCCGCGCATGCGGCAATCTTCCTGCTGTCGACGCGCGGTCTCGAACGTCATGGGCGCGAGCTGCTCGCCTCGTTCGTGCGGAGCGGCGGCGGCATGTTGGTGGCCGCGGGTCCGGACGTGGACGGCGAAGTCGTCGCGGACGTGTTGGGAAGCGCATCGGCGCTGCGCATCCAGGCGGCAGCCGCTCCGAAAGCGGCCGAGCGCGGGCTGGCGCCGGCCGACGTGCGCCATCCGGTGTTCCACGCGTTCGCGGCGAATGCGGCAACGCTCGGCCTCGTGAGGTTCCGGAACGTCGCGCGCATAGCCGGAACCGGCTGTCAGACGATCGCGCGCTTCACGACCGGCGACACGGCGCTCATCGATTGTGCGGCCGGCGACGGCCGCGCGCTGGTCATCGCCTCGGATCTCGACAACCGATGGAACGACTTTCCGCTGCACGCGACGTTCGTCCCGTTCCTTCACGAGACGGTGCAGTACCTCGCGAGCGCGCGGGCGCACGCGTCGGAGTACGTCGTTGCCGACGCGCCGCGCGGTGCGCCGCGGCGTCCGGGGATCGCGACGATTGCCGACGGCACCCGTCGCGGCGCTGCGCCGCGGCGCGTGGCGATCAACGTCGATCCACGCGAGTCGGATCCGGCGCGGCTGACGATGGACGAATTTCAGGCGGCGGTGACGCGGTTGAAACCAACCGCGGGCAGCGAAGAACGAATCGAGGCGCGGCAACAGGAAGACAGCCAGCACATGTGGCAGTACGCGGTCGCGCTGATGCTGATCGCGCTCGCGGTCGAAGGATTCCTCGCCGCTCGGACAGCGTAGGGCGCCTGCGGCCATGCCCGCCCGCAACGCGCCTTCCGCGTTGCGGGCAAGGCATCAGCGAGCGGGGGCAGCCTTGAGCCCGACGCGTGGGGGTGGGGCCCCACGCGAGTGAAAAAATGAGCCCCGCGAGAAAGTAAGAAATGATGAACGGCGACAATGACATCCGCCTGTTGATTGGCCGCGTCCGCAGACGATGGCGCGCGCAGCACGTGTGCCATGCGGCGGTTCGCGTGGCGCTCTACGGCGTCGCTGCGGTCGGCGTGGCGCTCGTCGCCGCGACCTGGATCCTCGACGCGCCGCGACTCCTGGCGGCGATTGCGGCCGCCGCGGCATGTGCGGCCCTTGCGGCGATTGTCTGGACCTGCGCGCCGCTCCGACGCCGGCCGACCGACGCGCAGGTCGCGCGGTTCATCGAAGAACGAGCGCCGGAGCTCGAGGATCGGCTCGTCACTGCAGTCGACAATGCGGCTCCGGGGCGGACACACGGGTCCGTCCCTACCGTGTTCGCAGATCTGCTGATCGCCGACGCCGCGCGCCGCTCGCGCGACGTCGACATCGAGACGATCGTCAAGGCGGAGACGGTGCGTCGCGCGGTCTTTCAGGCGGCGGCCGCGACGCTGGCGCTCCTCCTCGTCGTGATCGCGGGACGCGGACGGCTGCGCGAAACGGCCGACGCGACGGCGCTGACGCTGTTTCCCGCGCGCGTCACCCTTAACGTCACGCCGGGTCACGCGCGCGTCAAGGCCGGCGATCGCCTCACCGTGCAAGCAAGGCTCGTCGGCAACCGGGCGCCGGTCATCGCGCAGTTCCAGGTCGCCGACGGCGATCGATGGCGCTCGGCCGACATGCTGTCGGACAAGAGCGGCGCCTTCGCGTTGGCGCTCGAAGCGGTGACGGCGCCGTTCAAGTACCGCGTCGTGGCGGGTACGGTGACGTCGCCGACCTACGACGTGTCGGTCGCGCACGCGCCGCGCGTCTCGCGCATCGACGTCGACTATACGTATCCGTCCGGGCTCGGTCTGCCGCCGCGCACCGAGGAAGACAGCGGCGACATCTACGCGCCCGCCGGCACCGACGTCCGCGTGCACATCTTCACCGATCGGGCCGCTTCGAGCGGACGCATGACGCTCAACGATGGCAAGGCCATCGAGCTGACCGCCGACAAGCCAACCGAGCTCACCGCGACGCTGAAGGTCGTCGACGACAACTCCTACCGCGTGGCGCTCGCCGATCGCGAGGGGATGTCGAACGACGGCGAGACGGAATACTTCATCCGCACCCTCGAGGATCGGCCGCCCGACGTGCGCGTGCTCAAGCCGGCGCAGGATCGCTCGGTGACGCGGCTCGAGGAAGTCGACATCGAAGCGCAGGCCGAGGACGATTACGGCGTCGCTCGCCTCGACCTCGTGTATTCCGTCCGCGGCGGCGCCGAGAAAACCGTTCCGCTGGCCATCCCGCGTCAGAGCACGATTGTGAAGGGCGGCCACACGCTCTTCCTCGAGGACCTCGACGTCCAGCCCGGCGACTTCATTTCCTACTACGTGCGCGCGCGCGATCTCACGCGCGGCACGCGTCCGAACGAGGCGCGCAGCGACATCTTCTTCCTCGAGGTCAAGCCGTTCGAGCAGGAGTTCACCCTCGCCGCGAGCCAGGCAATGGCCGGCGCGGGCGGCCGCACCTCGCTCGACGACCTCGTCACCGCGCAGAAGAACGTCATCGTGTCGACGTTCAAGCTCGATCGCCGCGCGCAGATGACCAGGGGCGCCAAATCCGAGCAGGACATCAAATCGGTGTCGCGCGCCGAGTCGGAGCTGAAGGATCGCGTCGAGCAGACGTCGAGCACGTTCCGCGAGTCGACGATGAGGGATCCGCGGCGGCGGCCGCAGGGACGCGGCGCCCCGCCGCCGCCGCAGGGTCCGAAGGCCGGCGAGACGCTGCCCGAAGAAGATCAAATGGCGCTCGCCGCGGCGGCGATGGAGAAGGCGGTGTCGGCGCTCGATGCGCTCAAGACCGCTCCCGCGCTGCAGCCGGAGATGGAAGCGCTCACCCATCTGCTGAAGGCGCAGGACAACGTGAAGAAGCGCGAGGTCCAGCGTCAGCAGGCTGGCAGCGGCGCCGGCAACAACCGCAGCAACTACGACCTGTCGACGCTCTTCGATCGAGAGCTGAAGAAGACGCAGCAGACCAATTACGAGACGAAGACGAGCGCCGAGCAGCGCGACGATCCGAATCAGAGCGCGCTCGACAAGATCAAGGAGCTCGCCGAGCGGCAGGACGAGCTGCTCAAGAAGCAGCAGGAGCTCGCGCGCAACCGCGAGAAGATGACCGAGGAGGAGCTGAAGCGCCAGATCGAGCAGCTCACGCGCGAGCAGTCCGAGCTGCGACAGCGCGCCGAGGATCTCGCGCGCCAGATGTCGGGTCAGCAGTCGCGACAGCAGCAGGAAGCGAAGAACGGCCAGACGGGACAGCAGAATCCCGGCGGACAACAGAGTCAGTCCGGGCAGCAGAGTCAGTCGGGCCAGCAGGGACAATCCGGACAGCAGGGTCAGTCGAGCCAGCAGGCCGACTCGCAGGGCCAGGGCGGCCAGAGCGGCGGCGACAACTCGAAGCGGATGCGCGACGTCTCCGAAGAGATGCGCAATGCGGCGAGCGATCTGCGGCGTCAGGATCCGAAGCAGGCGAGCGCGAGCGGCAGCCGCGCGCTCGACAAGCTGCGCGACCTGCAGCGGCAGCTCGAAGCATCGCGTCCCGACGAGCGGCGCCGCGCGCTCGGCGAAATGCAGCTCGAAGCGCGCCAGCTCGCCGACCGACAACGCCAGATTGCCTCCGAGCTCGGAAAAACACGCTCGGGCGACGCCGGCGCCGATGCGGCGCGGCGGCTCGCCGGCGAACAGGAACGACTGGCCGAACGTACGCGCAAGCTGCAGGACGGTCTGAAGCGGCAGGCGGGTTCGGCGAACGGACCGACGCCGGCTGGCGATGCGGCGAGCGAAATCGAGCGCCAGCGGCTCGCCGAGCGGATGCAGCAGTCGGCTGATGCCATTCGCGGGACTACTGGCGATGGTGCGAACGGCCGCGGACGGCAGCCATCGGAGGAAGCGAAGACGCAGGCCGCGTCGCAGCAGCAGGTCGCGCGCTCGCTCGACAAGGTTGCCGACAAGCTCGGCGCCGCCACCGGGGCGCAGGACGGCGAGTCGCGCAAGCTCTCCGAGCGGCTCGCGCGCGCCCAGGAGCTGCGTGAAAAGCTCGACGAAGCGGGCCGCCAGATGGATCAGATGGCGCGGCAGAACGGAGGCCGCGGTCAGCCTGGCGGACAGAACGGGCAGCGCGGCGAGACGTCGACGAGCGCCACGAAGTCGGCGGGCGAGAACGGGCGGCCCGGCGAAGGACAATCGGGCGGCGGAGGCGGCAGCGGCACCGAGCTCTCGCGTCTGCGCGAGGAGTACTCGCGCCGCCTGCAGGAAACCAAAGAGCTGATGGATCAGTTGAAGCGCGACGATCCGAACGGACAGACCTACGCGCGCGGCGGCGCCGGCCTCACGTTCGAAGGACAGGGCATGACGCTGTCGGCGCCGGGCACCGAGGCGTTCAAGCAGGACTTCGCGAGGTGGGAAAGCCTCCGCCGCCAGGCGACGCAGGCGCTCGAGAACGTCGAGTCGGCGCTCGCGAAGAAGCTTCAGGAGAAGCAATCGAAGGATCGGCTGGCCGCAGGCGCCGACGACAAGGCGCCGGCGGAATATCAGAAACAAGTGGACAGCTACTTCAAGGCGATCGCGAAGAAGAAGCAATAATGCACTTCGCTTATCCGTTACCCTGGTGGCTGGCGGTCGCGATTGCCGCAGCCATTGCCGCCGCGGCGTTCGCCGAGTACCGCCGGCCGCTCGCGCCGCTCACCGTTCTGCAGCGCGGCGCGCTCGCATCGCTGCGCGTGCTCACGCTCGCGGCGCTGGCGCTGTTCCTCTTCCGGCCGATCGCGATTCTGCCGCCGGTCGGGTCGCGCGACGCGATCGTGCCGGTGCTCGTCGACGTCTCGCGCAGCATGCGGCTCGGCGATGCCGACGGTCAGACTCGCATCGCGCGCGCCGCGGCGCTGCTCAAGGCGCAATTGATGCCGGCGCTGGCGACGCACTTCACGACCGAGCTCTACACCGTCGGCGACGGCCTCGCGGCTGCGAACCTCGATCGTCTGAACGCCGATGCGCGCCGAACCGATCTGACCGGAGCGCTCGCGGCCGTTCGCGAACGCTATCGCGGCCAGCGCGTCGCCGGAATCGTCGTGCTGTCCGACGGCGCCGACACGGGCGTCATCGCGGCAGGAGGGTCGGGAGCAGGAAGGGCTGGCGGCGGAAAGGCGGGAGAGTCGCTGGAAGGCGGTCCGCCGGTGTTTGCCGTCGGCGTCGGATCGCCCGACGGTCCGCGCGATCGTGAAGTGCTCGGCGTGACCGCCGGCGATCCGCGGCTCGATCAGGCGTCGGTCGATCTCCACGTCACGGCGATCAGCTCCGGCTTCGGGCGCACGCCGTTCCAGCTTCGCGTTCTTGCCAACGGTCAGGCGTTCGAGACGCGCCGCGTCGTGCCGCCGGCCGACGGATCGCCAATCGACGAAGTGTTCACCGTGTCGCCGAATCCGACCGCGGCGACGGTGTACACGGCGCAGATTCCACCCGATCAAAGCGAGCCGGTCGTCGAGAACAACGCGCGCAGCGTGCTCGTGAGCCCGGCCGGGCGCAAGCGGCGGCTGCTCGTCGTCGAGGGCGCGCCCGGCTTCGAGCACAGCTTCATGACGCGCGCGCTCGCCGCCGACCCCGGCCTCGAGGTCGACGTCGTCACGCGAAAGGGCAAGAACTCCGAGGGCCAGGACACGTTTTTCGTGCAGGGCGGCGCCGGCCGATCCGCGGCGCTGACCACCGGGTTTCCGGCGCAGCGCGACAAGCTGTTCGTGTACGACGCGCTCATCGTGGCCAACGTCGAATCCGATTTCTTCACGCGCGCGCAGCTGGCGATGGCGGCCGACTTCGTCGGCGATCGCGGCGGCGGCCTGCTGCTGCTGGGCGGCCGATCGTTCACGAAGCGGGGTTTGTCGGGAACGCCGCTCGAGGAGGTGCTGCCCGTCGAGCTGAACGATCGCCGCGGCGCGCTCGTCCGGACGTCGTTCAATACCAGCGACGCGCCGGCGCACAACAAAGTGACGCTGACCAGAGAAGGCGAGTCGCACCCGATCATGCGCATCGGGCCGAACGTCGAGGAGACGCGAAAGATCTGGGCCGCGATGCCGTCGCTGGCCGCGAGCGCCGCGCTCGGCGGCCCGCGGGCCGGCGCAACCGTGCTCGCGGTGACGGCGGCGCCGGGTGGCGGCATCTTTCCGGCCGTCGCGGTGCAGCGGTACGGCAACGGCCGATCGATGATCTTCGCGGGCGAGGCGTCGTGGCGCTGGAAGATGATGCGGGCGTCGACCGATCGGTCGTACGAATTCTTCTGGCGGCAGGCGGCGCGATGGCTCTCCTCGGCGTCGCCGGATCCCGTTGCGATCGGCGTACCGGAGGCGCCGGAGCCGGGCGATGCGATCTCGATCGACGTCGACGCGCGCGACGCGTCGTTCGCGCCGGTGCCCGACGCGACGATCGACGCGACGCTGACGGCGCCCGGCGGCAGTCCGCAGCCGCTGAAGCTGCGGCACACCGATCCCGCTGGCGGCCGTTTCACCGCCGCGCTGAGACCGGAGCAGCAGGGACTCTACCGCGTGCACGCGGAGGCGCGGCGCGGATCCGCGCTGCTGGGATCCGCCGATCGCTGGATGTACGTCGGCGGCGCCGATCGCGAGTTCGCCGATCCGCGGTTGAACGAAGCGCTGCTGCGGCGCGTCGCGCGTCAGTCCGGGGGACGCTACGTCCACGCGTCCGACGCGTCGCGTGTCGCCGACTGGTTGAAGCAGTCGTCGCCGCAGAACGCCGCGCCGGAGCGCCGCGATCTGTGGCACGAACCGTGGGCGTTCGCCCTCATCGTCGCGCTGCTGTCGGCCGAGTGGATTCTGCGGCGCCGCTGGGGGCTGAGGTGAGCAGCGCCTGCGGCCATGCCGTGATCCAGACATCGTTGATGCTGCTTCTGTCGCTCGCGGCGACGTCAGCGTCCGCCGGCGAGCGTTACGCGCTCGTCATCACCGGCGCGTCGGGCGGCGATCAGTACGCGCGCAAGTACGACACGTGGCGCGTCACCTTCGTCGAGATGCTGCAGCGCAAGTTCATGTATCAGCGCGATCACCTGCTCGTTCTCGCCGAGGTCGAGAGCGAGGGCGTCCAGAAGGCGACGCGCGACAACGTCGTCCGCGTGCTCGGCGATCTGCGCAGGCGCCTTGCCAAGGACGATCAGCTGCTCGTGCTGCTGATCGGCCACGGCTCATCGCTCGACGGTCCCGGAAGTGAAGACGCCAAGTTCAATCTGGTTGGACCCGATCTGAGCGCGAGCGAGTGGGCCGATCTCCTCCGGCCGATTCCCGGCCGCCTCGTGTTCGTCAACACGAGCAGCGCGAGCTTCCCGTTCCTGCGACGCATCGCCGGCAAGGGGCGCGTCGTGCTGACGGCGACCGATTCCTCGGCGCAGCAGTTCGAGACCGTCTTCCCCGACTTCTTCCTCAAGGCGTTCGACGACGACTCGGCCGATTTCGACAAGAACGGCCGCGTATCGATCTGGGAGGCGTTCACGTACGCGAGCGGCGGCGTCGCGCAGTTCTTCCAGCAGAAGGGGCAGTTGGCGACCGAGCGTCCGCTGCTCGACGATACGGGCGCGGGCGTCGGTCGCGAAGCGCAGGCGCCGGGGCCCGACGGCGCGATCGCGAAGATCACCTATCTCGAACCGGAAGCGCCGGTGGCGCTGCCGGCCGATACCGGACTCGCGGTGCTGGTGAAGCGCCGCGCCGAGTTCGAGCAGCAGGTCGAGGATCTGAAAGCGCGCAAGGACACGATCCCCCCGGATCAGTACGACGCCGAGCTCGAACGGCTGCTCATCGAGATCGCGCGTCTGTCGGTTCAAATCCGCACGAAATCATAGGCGGGCCGACACGTGTCGGAGCGGTGTCGGACCCTGTCAAGAGGTTGACGCGGTGGCGCGTCACCGCGTCGGCGTCTGCCGCAGCGACTGAACCAGATCGATTCCCTCGACGGTCGTCACCGATTTGGCGAGCACCGCCGCGCGGATTTCGAGGTGCTCGACCGCCTCGCGCGTCAGCGCCGGAGGCCACGAGACCTCACGACCCATCTGCATCCCGAGCAGCGTGCGGGCAATGCCCGACACCGTGATGGTCGATCCGACGAGCACCGCCGGCTCCACGCGCAGACTGCCCGTGTCGATGAACACGAGCACGCGGCTGCGATTGCCGACGACTGGAGGCAGCTTCGTCTGGGAATCGATGACGAAGACGCGTGGATCGAGCACGCCGACCACGCGTGAGTACGGCAATCGAACCGAACGACCCGCAAGGGTGTCGATCTGATCGCCGAGTGTGGCGGGCCGCATCGAAATCGGTAAATCCCTGTCCGCCGAAGCGCGCCCCGCGCGCTGAGCGCTTGGATTGCTCACGAAACTGCTGACCAGCAGGATCAGCGCCGCTGCCCGTGCCGTCCCCATGGCGACCCTCCTCCGAAGACAATAACAGCCGGCGATGGCGTTATCATCAATCAGTTGCGAGTGCGAAGGGAGTTGCAAATCATGCGTCACGCCCCGCTCGCCTTCATTTCACTCGTCGTCCTGGCCCTCGTCCCGGCGTCCAGTATCGCTCAGGACTGGTCGCAGCCGTGGGCGGATCCGCAGGACCGGCCGCCCCGCGTCGACATCAGCGCCTCGGCGGGTTTCCTGGTGCCGACTCGATGGACCGATCTCGTGCTCCTCGGATCGATCGCGCCGGCCGCGGGCGTTCTCGAGCAGGTCTTCACCCGCGGCATGAGCGTCGAGCCGGACAAGGAGTACGAAGCAGCCGCGACGTACTGGATTGCGCGATATGGATTTCGCGCCCAGGCCGGCTATTCACGATCGTCGCTGACGATCGGTGGGGCGCCGCTGCCTGGCGCCTCGTCGTCGGCGGCGAGCAACACGACCTCGGTCGGCGTCGAGACCTGGCTCTACGACATCCGGGGGGCGATCGGATTTCTCGATTACGCGCCTTCACGAACGGTGTGGCCGTACGGATTCGTCGGCATCGGCGGGATTACGTACAACCTGAAACGGACGATCACTCCGCCGCTGAGCTTCCTCGAAGGCGGCATAGCCCGGTCCAGTCCGGGCACCAATACGATCGTTGTCGTGGACGGCGGCCGTCAGTTCCTCGTCTCGATCGGCGAACTGAAAACCGAGAGCGTCTTCGCGTTCAACGTCGGCCTGGGTACCGATTTCCGCGTGCCGCTCGGGGCGGGAGGGCTGGGCGTGAGGCTGGAGATCGCGGATCACATCGCGCCGTCGCCGCTCGTGATCAATCTGCGCGAGCTCTCGACGGCCGGCCCGTTCGCGCCCGTCGACGACGTTCGATTCCGCGTCGTGCATCATCTCAGCGCGACAGCGGGACTGGTGGTGCAGATCGGTCGTTGATCCGGTCGTTCCGGCTCTCCGCGTCAGTAGTCGAGCGGCTCCCAGCGATCGACTTCGCGCTTCCTGAAGATGAATACGCCGATCACGCCGACGACGAAGCCGGCGACGTGCGCGGCAAAGGCGACGCCGCCGCTCCCATGACTGGCCGACGTGGCCGCGATTTGACCGACGCCGCCGATCAACTGCAGCAGGAACCAGAACGCGAGCAGGATGACGGCCGGCAGCTCGATTACTTCCCAGAAAATGATCCAGGGGATGAGCGTCAGCACGCGCGAGTGCGGATACAGCACGAAGTACGCGCCCATCACGCCAGCGATTGCGCCGCTCGCGCCGATCGTCGGCAGCGTCGACGACGAATCGATCGCGATCTGTCCGATCGCCGCCGCGATCCCGCAGAGCAGATAGAAGACGATGAAGCGT
>Ga0134087_10000076_pt1 | contig 17607 bp, 13 predicted proteins | sample 15_taG_23_FD_109981 | JGI IMG/M metagenome (GOLD analysis project Ga0134087, IMG submission 109981) | Grasslands soil microbial communities from the Angelo Coastal Reserve, California, USA - 15_D_Glu_20cm_5_24_1 metaG | ecosystem: Environmental > Terrestrial > Soil > Grasslands ... | reverse complement strand
GGCGCGTGTCCGTTCCGCCGCGCTGGCTTCGCCAGCCGCGGCACGGCGATGGCGCGTGACGTGAGCGCCACACGCTCGCGTCTGTATCCGCGACCCAAGAAGTCTTGGGTCGCGCTCCTAGTGGGCGGCGATCGGGCGGACCGCCTCCGCCGGGGCCTGCTCGTCGCGCTGCTCCTCGCCGGCGGCGTGGTCTTCGCGACCATCGACCGGGCCGACCCGGATCTCTGGGGCCACGTCCGCTACGGCCAGGACGTCCTCGCCAGCGGCCGCCTGCCGGCGACCGCCACCTACACCTACACGGCGCCGGCCCAGCCGTGGATCAACCACGAGAACCTGAGCGAGATCGTCTTTGCCTTCATGGCGGACCACGCCGGGGGCACCGGTCTCGCGGCCCTGAAATGCCTGCTCGGCCTCACGCTGCTCGGGCTGATGATCGCGGGCGCTCGGCGCCGAGGCGGCGGCATCGCGACGACCGCCGTCGCCGTGCTCCTCGTGACGTTCGCCACGGCGCCGGGCTGGAGCTTTCGCCCCCAGCTGTTCACCTACACCTTCTTCGGGGTCGTGGTCTTCATCCTCGACCGCGTCTTCGCCGACGGGCAAAGCCCGCCGGCCGACACGCGGCTCCTCTGGCTGCTCCCGCCGCTCTTCGCCGTCTGGGCCAACACGCACGGCGGTTTCGTCGCCGGCCTCGGCGTGCTGGCCCTGTACCTGGGCTGCCGGGCCGCCGAGCGCCTCTGCGCGCAGGGCAGGCGAGGGCTCGCGCCCGCCGCGCTCTACGGCGGCGTCGCCCTGGCCTCGGCGCTCGCCACGCTGCTCAATCCGTACGGCCTCGACCTCCTCACCTGGCTGGTGCGCGACCTCGGCCCGCCCCGACCCGAGATCTTCGAGTGGCGCGCGCTCTCGCCGTCCGACGCCGTCTTCCCCATCTTCGTCATCGTGCTGGGACTGACCGCCACCGCCTGGCTTGCGCGGCGCCAGTGGCGTGATCCGGCCCGCACGGTCCTGCTCGCCGCCACGGCATGGCAATGCGTCGCGCACGTCCGCCACCTGCCGTTCTTTGCGATCGCGGCGGGCTTCTGGCTGCCCGCACAGCTGCAGCCGCTGGTCGATCGGATGCGGCACGCGACCGACCGCTCGACGGCGTCCGGCCCCCGCAGGGCCGGCTGGGCGGCGTGGGGGGTCTGGGCCGTCGACCTGGGGCTCGCCGCGTTGCTCGCCGTCCACGTGCGCGGGCCGCTGGTGGAACGAAGCGTCTATCCGGTGAACGCCTTTCGCTACATGGCCAAGCGACGACTCACCGGTCGGGTCGTCGTTCACTTCGACTGGGCGCAGTACGCCATCGCCGCCTTCGGCGACGACGCACCGGTCGCCTTCGACGGCCGGCTCCGCACCTGCTACCCGCAGGAGGTCGCCGACGCCTACTTCGACTTCCTGGTGGGTGACCGGCTGATCCCGCGCTGGCGAAGCGAGCAGTCGCCGCCCGTCGACGCCACGCGGGTGCTCCGCCTCGGCGACCCGGACCTGGCCGTGGTCGCCCGCCACTTCACCCATTCCGTCGAGGTCATGGAGGCGCGTGCGGATTGGGTGCTCCTCTACCAGGACGCCGTCGCGCAGCTCTGGGGACGGCGCGACCGCTACGGCGATGCGGCGAGCCCCGACTACCTGCCCCCCGCGCAGCGCTGGATCACGGAGGTGCGCCAGGTCGGGTCCGTCCCCTGGCCGGCCCTCCCGCCCAGGCGAGTGGTCGCCAGCGCCGCGCGCCCGGCGGTCGCCGCTGCCCACGCCGCCGGCGCCGGCTGAGACGGCACGCATGCGAGCGACGGGACGGCGCGGCCCGGCGTGGCTCGGCCCGGCCCTGATCGCGGGGGCAGGGACCGCAATGGTCTCCTGGACGTGGGAGAAGTGGGCCGACCCGCTGATCGACTTCGGGCGTGAGCTCTACGTGCCGTGGCAGCTCTCGCAGGGCCGCGTGCTCTACGCCGACGTCGCCTACCTGAACGGGCCGCTGTCGCCGTATCTGAACGCGCTCTGGTTCCGGCTGTTCGGCGTCGGCATCCGCACGCTGGTCATCTGCAACCTCGCGATCCTCGCCGCCATCGTGGTGCTGCTCTACCGGCTGCTCGAGCCGATGAGCGACCGGCTCGCGGCGGCCGCCGCCGGGCTCGCGTTCGTCGCCCTGTTCGCGTTCGGGCACGTGACCGCGGTCGGCAACTACAACTTCGTCTCTCCCTACTGCCACGAGATGACCCACGGGCTGCTCTTCGCGCTGGCGGCCTTCTGCTGCCTCGCCCGCCACGAGCGGATCGACAGCGCGATCCCGGTCGCCGGCGCCGGTGCGGCCGTGGGGCTCGTCTTCCTGACCAAGCCCGAGCCCTTCGTCGCGGTGAGCCTCGCCAGCCTCGTCTGGCTCGGGCTCGGCCTCCGGGCGAGGGGCGCCACGCTGGGCCGCGCCGGGCGCGCGCTCGGCACGTTCCTCGGCGCGGCGCTCGTGCCGCCCCTGGCGGCCGTCGCGCTCCTCGGCCGCTCGATGCCGGCGGGCGAGGCGCTGCGCGGGACGCTCGGGTCGTGGCCGTGGGTGCTCGGTGGCCAGGCATCGGCGCTCGCGTTCTACCGCGATCTCATGGGCACCCAGCACCTCGGCGCGAGCCTCGGGGCGATGGCTCGCTGCGCCGCGGGGTACGCCGCGGTCCTGGTGCCCACGGCGGCCCTCGCCCTGGCGCTCCACGGCACCCGGTGGTCCTGGCGGATCGCGGTCGGTGGCTTCCTCCTCGTCGCGGTGGTCCTCGGGGCCTGTTCGGCACCGGGCGCCTGGCTCGAGGCCCCGCGCGCCCTGCCGCTCGTGACGCTCGGGCTGGCCGTCGCGGCCGGCGGCGGCCGGCTCGGCCCGCGGCGCGTGCCGGCGCTCGCCCTCGCCGTCTTCGCGCTCGCGCTGCTCGCCAAGATCTTCTTCAACGTGCACTCCTACCACTACGGCTTCGCGCTCGCGATGCCGGCGACGCTGCTCGTGGTGGTGGCGCTCGTCGGCTGGGCGCCGGCGGCGATCACGGCGCGCGGCGGATGCGGCGCGCTGTTCCGGGCCGTGGCGCTTGCCTGTCTCCTGGTGGCGGCACTCACCCACCTCGAGGTGAGCGGGCGGCGGTTCGCCGCGAAGACCCATCGCGTGGGCGGCGGCGCCGACGCGCTCCTCGCCGACGCGCGCGGCCCGGTGGTGGAGGCCGCACTCGGTGCTCTGGCTCGCCAGGTCGCGGAGGGACAGAGCCTCGCCGTCCTTCCCGAGGGCGTGATGCTCAACTACCTGAGCCGGCGCCCGAGCCCGACGCCCTACACGAACTTCATGCCGCCGGAGCTGGCCTTCTACGGCGAGGAACGGATGCTCGCGGCGCTGCGGGCCACTCCGCCGGACTACGTTGCGCTGGTCCACAAGGACACGCGCGAGTACGGCGTGCGCTTCTTCGGCCGCGATTACGGGCAGCGCGTCTACGCGTGGATCCGGCGGAACTACCGGGAGGTCGCGACGTTTGGCGCCCGCCCGCTGCGCGACGGGCGCTTCGGGATCGCGCTCCTGCGGCGAGTGGATGCGCCGCCGGGGTCCTACGCTGCCGCCTGCAGCGCCGCGAAGCAGCCCGTCGCGCGGAGGGTGGGATCCAGCGTCGACCGGTCGGCGACCGCCGCATAGCGGGCGCGGAGCGCGCCGAGCGACTTCGCGTGATAGCGCTGCGTCTCCTCCGAGAACGGCCGTCCGCCGAGCTCGACGGTGAACTCCTTCTCGCCGCCCGCCAGCGCCCGGGCATTGGCCAACGTCCACGGGAAGAAGACCGCGCCCACCTCGTCCCGCAGCAGCGGCGCGAGCGTGGGTTCGAGCCGCGGCCAGCTCTCGAACTCCCCTTCGGCCCTGGGCTCGAGCATGCGCGCCACCCAATCGAGGACGCCCGGGGCGCGCTGCCGCATGAGCGCCCCCGGGGTCGGGTCGGTCGAGCACTGGTAGAGCTGGGCGAAGAGGCCGAAGTCGGCGAGCGCCGGCCGATCGCCGAACAGGTACCGCCGGCGCGCGAGGTGCGCTTCCAGGATCGCGAGCTGTCGCCGGAAGGAGCCCTCGATGAGGTCCTTCGTCTGCGCCGACGAGCCGACGAAGCTGAGGCGTGGCACCATGCGCTGGCGGATCATCTCGCAGGCGCCGCCGAGCGCCTCCGCGGTGGCGCCGGGCATCGTCTCGCGTGCGATGCGCTCGGCCGCCGACACCTGGTCGGCCTCGTAGAACCAGCGGTAGTGGAACATGGGCTTGTTGCCCCACTCGTCGGCGTACTCCTCGATGAGCGCCGAGAGGAAGGCGAGGGCGGGCTCGGCCGGGTGAATCGACGGCTCGGGATGGCGCGCCTCGAGCGCGTCGATGATCGGCGTCGAGTCCTGCATCGCCGTGCCGTCCGGGGCGAGGACGAGCGGGATGAGCGGCAGCCGGGCGTGGCGCTGGAACTCCGCGAGCGTGGTCGAGTCGCGCACCACCCACCGGTGCGGGATCCGTTTGTACCGGAGGTACGAGCGGACCTTCACGGAGTACGGCGAGAGCTCCGAGCCGAAGAGGCGGAGAGGGCGGGGATCGTCCATGACCAGGACCGCGTGCATACACCAGGACCGCTTCGCCGTCACCAGGTGAGCTGCCGCCGTTTGACTGCCGGGACGGATCGGCGTACCCGCATTCGGGCCGCCGTGCGGCGCGCCCGTCGCAACCCTTCGGATGCGTCTGGCCGATCTCGACTACGTGCTGCCGCTCGAGCTGGTCGCCCAGGAGCCCCCCGCCGAGCGCACGGATGCCCGCCTCCTCGTGCTCGATCGCGGGAGCGGGCTCGTCCGTCATGCCGGCATCGCCGACTTGGCGCGCCTTCTCCGCCCGGACGACCTGCTCGTCCTGAACGACACCCGCGTGATCCCGGCCCGCGTGCGGGGCCGGCGGCCGAGCGGCGCACGGCTCGAGCTGTTGCTCGTCCGGCCGCTCGGCGAGGAGGGCGAGTGGGAAGCGCTCGTTCGCGGCACGCCGCGGGCCGGTGAACGGATGCACCTGCCCGAGGGGCAGGGCGAGTGGGTGGCCGCGCTCGGCGACGGCCGCTGGCGGCTCAGGCTCGCGGTCGACGGCCCGGTGCTCGCCTGGCTCGAGCGCGTCGGAGAGGTGCCGCTGCCGCCCTACATCACGCGGCCCGGAGGCCCGACGGCCGCCGACCGCGACCGCTACCAGACCGTCTACGCGCGCGCGCCCGGGGCCGTCGCAGCGCCGACGGCGGGTCTGCACTTCACGCCGGTGCTGCTCGCGGCGCTCGCCGACGCCGGCATCGAGACGCGGATGCTCACGCTGCACGTCGGCCCCGGGACCTTCCAGCCCATCCGCTCCGACACCCTGGAGGCGCACGTCATGGCACCCGAGTGCTACGTGATCCCCGCCGAGACCGCCCACCGCGTGAACGGCGCCCGAGCCGCCGGACGCCGCATCGTGGCGGTCGGCACGACCACCGTGCGCGCCCTCGAGGCGGCGGGCGCCGAGGGCCGGCTCCGCGCCGGCCCGGGCGAGGCGGCCCTCTTCATCCGTCCCGGCCATCGCTTCCGCATCGTTGACGCGCTGCTCACCAACTTCCACCTGCCGCGCTCGCCGCTCTTGGCGCTGGTCGCGGCGCTCGCGGAATGGGACCACGTGCGGGCCGCCTACGACGAGGCCGTCCGTCGCCGCTACCGCTTCTACAGCTTCGGCGACGCCATGCTGATCGCGTGAGCGGCAGCGTCCGGTTCGAGGTGGTGCGGGACGATCCGTCGGGGGCGCGGCTCGGACGGGTCGACACGCCGCACGGCAGCTTCGAGACGCCGGCCTTCATGCCGGTCGCGACGCTCGGCTCCGTCAAGGGGCTGACGCCGCGCCAGCTGGAAGAGGTGGGCGCCGAGATCGTGCTCGCCAACGCGTATCACCTCGCCCAGCGTCCGGGCGTCGAGACGGTGCAGGCGCTCGGCGGACTGCACGCGCTCATGGGGTGGCAGGGGCCGATCCTCAGCGACAGCGGCGGCTATCAGCTGATGAGCCTCGCCGATCTCGTCCGCGTCGAGGACGAGGGCGTCCACTATCGCTCGCACGTCGACGGGCGCGCGGGGCTCCTGCGGCCGGAGGATGCGGTGGCCGTCCAGGAGGCGCTCGGCGTCGACATCGCCATGTCGCTCGACGAGTGCGTCCCGAGTGGTAGCCCGCCCGCGCGCGTCGCCCGCGCCGTCGCCCGCACCAGCGCCTGGGCCGCGCGCGGGCTCGCCGCGCGCACGCGGTCCGAGACGGCGCTCTTCGGCATCGTGCAGGGCGGGCTCGACGTCGCGTTGCGCGCCGCGAGCGCCGCCGAGGTCACGGCGCTCGACTTCGACGGCTACGCGGTCGGCGGGCTGTCGGTCGGCGAGCCGGCGGCGGACACGGCACGGGTGGCGGCGGCGACCCTCGCCCGGCTCCCGCCCGCGCGGCCGCGCTACCTGATGGGCGTCGGCACACCCGGCGATTTGCTTCGCTTCGTGACGATGGGATATGACTTGTTTGATTGTGTCCTGCCGACGCGCAACGCGCGCAACGGAATGCTCTTCACGCGGGACGGCAAGCTCATGATCCGCAACGCCCGTCACACCCGCGATCCGCGGCCGGTGGAGGAGGGGTGCGCCTGCTACACCTGCGGGCGCTTCAGCCGGGGCGCGTTGCGCCATCTCGTGCTGGCGCGGGAGATGCTCGGCGCCGCGCTCGCGACCGTGCACAACCTCCATTTCTACCTGCGTCTCATGCGCGAGTTCCGGGCCGCGCTCCGGGAGGGCACCTTCCCTGGCCGTGGGGCCGTGGCGTGCGGGGCGTGGGCCTGACGTGGACACGGCGTTCGCGCAGACGGGGGAGGGGGGCGGCCCGCCCGCCGTCTACAACGTCGGTTTCCTCCTCGTCCTCATCGGGATCTTCTACTTCCTGCTCATCCGGCCGGAGCAGAAGCGGCGCCGCGAGCAGGACCAGCTGGCGGCCAATCTCAAGCGCAACGATCAGGTGGTGATGAGCTGCGGGACGCACGGGCGCGTCGTGACGCTCGCCGACAAGGTGGTGACGGTCGAGATCGCCCCCAACGTCCGCGTCCAGGTCGACCGGGCGGCGATCCAGTCCGTGCAGAGGGCTCCCGCGGTGGAAGCCCGGGAGAAGGAGCGGGAGAAGTCGTGAGCCGATCGGTGCTCTACCGCGTGTTGCTGTTCGTCGTCCTCACGGCGGCGACCATCGTGTTCCTCGTCCCCACGTTCGTCCGCCCCGCGCCGGCGTTCTGGCCGTGGCGCCAGCCGGTCCGCCTCGGCCTGGACCTCCAGGGCGGCACCCACCTCCTCTACGGCGTCGAGATCGAGCAGGCGATCGACAACACGGTCGACCGCCACGCCCGGGATCTCGAGCGCGAGCTGCACGACGCGCAGATCGGCGCGGTCACGGCGGAGCGTGAGAGGCGTACCGTCCGCATCCGTCTCGCCAACAAGGAGAAGCGCCAGGAGGTCGTCGACCTCGTGAAGGAGCGCTTCCCGAGTCTCACCGTGGCGTCGAGCCAGGACGCCGAGGCCGACCTGGTCCTGACCCTCGATCAGCGCGAGGCGCAGCGCATCCGCGACAACGTCGTCGACCAGGCGCTCAAGATCATCCGCAACCGGATCGACCAGTTCGGCGTCTCCGAGCCGACGGTGCAGGCGCAGGGCACGGACGAGATCGTCGTCCAGCTGCCCGGCATCCAGGACCCGCAGCGCGCCAAGGAGCTGATCGGCAAGACGGCGCTCCTCGAGTTCAAGCTGGTGGCGACCGGGCCGCAGGCCGGGACGCCCGAGCACCCCGGACCGGGCGCGCAGGTGCTCTACGGGAAGGGAGACGCCGGGGGCCGGCGGGCCTACCTCGTCGAGCGGCGCACGCTCATGACCGGCGACGTCCTCACCGACGCGAGCGTCCGGCCGGGGACCGCCACCGAGGGCATGGCAGTCGACTTCGTGCTCGACGCCCGCGGCGCCAAGCTGTTCGGCGAGATCTCGAGCGCCAACGTGGGGCGCAACCTCGCCATCGTGCTCGACAACTACGTGGAGTCCGCGCCCACCATCCGCGAGCCGATCACCGGCGGCCGCGGGCAGATCACCGGCCGCTTCGACTTCGCCGAGGCGCAGGACCTGGCCAACGTGCTGCGCAACGGCGCCCTGCCCGCGCCCCTCAAGCTCATCGAGGAGCGGACGGTGGGCCCGTCGCTCGGCCAGGACTCGATCCGCAAGGGCGTGCTCTCGTTCGTCGTCGGCAGCGCGCTCGTGGTCGCGTTCATGCTCGTCTACTACCGCGGGGGTGGCGTGGTCGCCGACGCGGCGCTGCTCCTGAACGTGTTCTTCCTGGTCGGCGCCTTCGCGGCCTTCGGCTTCACGCTCTCGCTGCCCGGCATCGCCGGCATCGTGCTCACCATCGGCATGGCGGTCGACGCGAACGTCCTGATCCTCGAGCGGATCCGCGAGGAGCTGCGCCTCGGCAAGACGCCGCGGGCGGCGATCGAGACCGGCTACGAGCGCGCCTGGTACGCGATCCGCGATTCGAACGTGACGACCTTCTGCTCGGGCCTGATCCTGTTCCAGTTCGGGACGGGCCCGGTGCGCGGGTTCGCCGTGACGCTCTGCCTCGGCATCCTCACCAGCCTGCTGACCGGCGTCTTCGGCACCCGCGTCGTATACGATCTCCTCGTGTCTCGGCGCCGGTTGACGACGGTGAGCGTATGAAGGGGGGGCCCGGGCCCATGGCGACGCGACCGACCACGCGCACGGACAAGGTGCCGACCATCGAGCATCACTTCTTCGAGCTCATCCCGCCCGGTCTGAACATCGACTTCGTCGGCCTGCGCTTCAAGATGCTGCTCGTCTCGTGGACGCTCATCCTGATCGGGCTGGTCTCGATCTACCTGCACGGCGGGCTGAACTACGGCATCGACTTCGCCGGCGGCACGATGGTGCACGTCAAGTTCGGCGCGTCGACGCCGATCGGCGACATCCGGGGCGCGCTCTCGCGGCCCGAGCTCCGTGAGGTCGTCGTCCAGGACGTGGGGCAGGGCGGCAAGGAGTTCCAGATCCGCGTGCTCGGGGCGGCCGAGGGCGGCAGCACCGCGATCGCCGACGCCATCAAGACGGGCCTGCGCGACAAGTTCGGTGAAGGCACCTACGACGTCCTGCGCGTCGAGACGGTGGGGCCGAAGGTCGGCAAGGACCTGTGGCGGGACGCGACGCTCGCCGTCCTGGCGGCGACGCTCGTCATGGCGACCTACATCGCGCTCCGCTTCGAGCTGCGCTTCGGCATCGGCGCCGCCGTCGCCCTCGTGCACGACGTGCTGATCACGCTCGGGGCGCTGTCGATCGCCAACATGGAGTTCGACCTCACCACGGTGGCCGCGCTGCTCACCGTGGTGGGCTACTCGGTGCACGACACCGTCATCGTCTCGGACCGCATCCGCGAGAACATGCGCAAGATGCGGCGCGAGAGCCTCGCCACGATCATGAACCTCTCGATCAACGAAACGCTCTCGCGCACGCTCATCACGAGCGGCACGGCCATCCTGGTGACCGCGGCGCTGTTCGTGCTCGGCGGGAGCGTGATCCACAGCTTCGCCTTCGCGCTGCTCGTCGGGTTCGTCGTCGGCACGTACTCGTCAATCTACGTCGCCAGCCCGATCGTGCTCTACCTCGAAGGGCGAAAGTCGCCGCGCTGAGCGAGGCGCGACGTAACTGCCTGAAAACACAGGTCAAATGGTGGTTCCTTGACGCACCGGGCACGCCCCTGCTACCAAAACAGCGTCCCGGTCTCCGGGACAGCCGTGTCGGCGCATGCTCGAGAAGGACGACGTCCTGCTGAACAGCAAAGAGGCGGCGGAGATCCTCGACTGCAGTCCGGACACGGTCAACGAGCTCGCCCGCAAGAGCGTCCTGCCGGCCTTCAAACGCGGCCGTCAGTGGCGGTTCCGCAAGCGCGACATCACCTCCTTCAAACGGCAGCTGCGAGGAACCACGGCGGCATGACCCGGCCGTGAGCGGTGGCCGGCCGGACGGACAGGCCGGGGTCCCGGGGGCCCCGCTGACGACATAGGGAGGCGCATGGCACTCGCAAACGCACAGCCGCACGAGAGCCGGCTGTACTACGAGTTCTCCCACCTCTACGACCTGCTCTTCCGTCACGTCTTCTATCCACGCATCGCCACGGTGATCCGCTCCCTGGCGGTCGAGCCCGGCGCCCGCGTGCTCGAGCTCGGCGTGGGCACGGGGCTCTCGCTGGCCGCCTATCCGCGCCACTGCCATGTGACCGGCATCGACCTCGCCCCCGACATGCTCGAGCGGGCCCAGGACAAGGTGAACCGCAACGGCTGGCGGCACATCACGCTCGAGCAGGGTGACGCGCTCAACCTGCGCTTTGCCGACGACAGCTTCGACTACGTCATGGCCTTTCACGTGGTGAGCGTCGTCCCGGATCCGTGCCGCATGATGGCGGAGGCACGCCGCGTCTGCCGCCCCGGCGGGATCGTCACCATCATCAACCACTTCCGGAGCGCGAATCCGACGCTCGCTCGCCTGATGCATGCCATCGATCCGCTCACCCGTTGGCTCGGGTGGACGACGCTGCATCTTTCCGACGTGGTCGATCGCAGCGCGCTGCACGTCGAACGGCAGTGGAAGACCGGGCGACGCTCGCTGTTCACCATCGTCGTGGCGCGGAACGCCAAGGCAGTCCCGGCCGCTCGCCGCGTGCCTCGATCCGTGCACGCCGCAGCGGCACTCGCCCCCGATTGAGGCGTCGGGGAGGCGGGAAGGGGCACCGCCTCGGCTCGCCCGCGCTCAGTGACGCTGCGTCGACGGCGGGGCGAACGGGATGATGCCCCGCCGCACGAGCAGGTCCGCCTCGCGGCGGCCACGGGTGTGGAGCCAACGCTTGTAGAGGCGGACCGTGTCCTCCTGCCGCCGGAAGAGCTCCTGGGCGCTGATCTCGGTGAGGACGCGGACGAACTCGGGGAACCGCCCGGCGAGCTCCCCGAAGAGCTCCGCCAGGCTGGCGCGCGGCGGCTGGGCCGAGAGCCGCGCGTAGGCGTTGCGGCCGAGCGACGTGTAGTAGTCGGGCCCGACCAGGCTCCGCTCGAGGCTGTCGACGAAGATGCCCGTGACGAAGAGCGCCGTGTCCGCGACACGCTTGAGCTTCTCGTAGCGCTGCGAGGCCGGCAGGTGAAAGGCCTCGAGATAGTCGAGCGCCAGCGGCCGGTCGAGCAGCCCGCCGCGTCCGGGACGCGCAAAGCCCTCGAGCAGCTGCACGAGGTAGAACTCCGTCGTCTCGGAGGACTCCACCTGCTGCGCGGCCATCGCCGTGCGGACCAGCTGGCGGAAGAGGAGGGTCAGCGACCCGGTCTCGAGCCTCGAGGTACTCATCCGTCTGCAGACAAGGGCAAGAACCGCGCCACGACGACATTGTGAAGACAAACCGGCGCACTATCAAACGTTTTCGCGTTGAAGCCCCTGCAGCCCTTTGGTACAAACGTCCGTTCACCGTCACGCATGTCGAAGCCGAGCGCGATCCCTGCCATCCGCGGGTTCCGGGACATCCTCCCCGAGGAGTGCCGGCACTGGCATGGGCTCGAGTCCGCGGCGCGCGCGCTGTTCGCGCGCTACGGGTTCGGCGAGATCCGGCTGCCGATCCTGGAGCGCACCGAGCTCTTCGCCCGGGCGGTCGGCGAGACGACGGACATCGTCGAGAAGGAGATGTTCTCGTTTCGCGACCGGGACAAGGAGGAGACCGCCGTCACGCTCCGGCCCGAGGCCACGGCGAGCGTCGTGCGGGCCTACCTCGAGACCGGCCTCGCGCACCGCGAGCGCCAGGCTCGCCTCTTCTACACGGGACCGATGTTCCGTCGCGAGCGGCCGCAGCGGGGCCGGTACCGGCAGTTCTACCAGATCGGCGCCGAGGTGCTCGGCCGCGACGACCCGCTGGCCGACGCGGAGCTGCTCGTCTGGCTCGTCCGCTACTTCGACCGCGTCGGCGCGCGCGGTGCGCGCCTCGAGCTGAACTCGCTCGGCGACGAGGCCTGCCGGCCGGCCTATCGCGAGCGACTGCGGCAGTTCGGCCTGGCACACCTCGACGCCCTGTGCCCCGACTGTCACCGCCGTCTCGAGCGCAACCCGCTCCGTCTCCTCGACTGCAAGGTCCCGGGCTGCCGCGCGGTGATCGAGCGCGCCCCCGTGATGCGCGACAGCCTCTGCGCCCCGTGCGCCGCCCACTTCGACGAGGTGCGCGCGCTCCTCGACCAGGAGCGGGTGCCGTACGCGTTGAACCTCCGGCTCGTGCGGGGGCTCGACTACTACTGCCGCACCGCCTTCGAGATCGTCGCCGAGGGCGAGGGGCTCGGCGCCCAGAATGCGATCGGCGGGGGCGGGCGCTACGATGGGCTCGTCGCGATGCTCGGCGGGCCCGACGTGCCCGGGGTGGGGTTTGCCCTCGGGCTCGACCGCCTCGCCATGGCGGCCCCGGCGTCCCCGGAGGCCGAGGCCGGGCCGGCGGCGCTCATCCTGCCCCTCGAGCCCCGGGCCGTCGCGCCGGCCCTGCGTCTGGCGACGCGGCTGCGCGACGAGGGTCTGGCGGTCGGGGTGGAGCCGGCGGGGCGCAGCCTGAAGGCGCTGCTCGGGGTCGCCAACCGGCGGGGCGCCCGTCTGGCCGTGATTCTCGGTCCCGACGAGCTGGCCGCCGGACGGGCCACCGTGCGTGACCTCGCGAGCAGCGCGGATCGGCGCCAGGCGCTCGACCTCGATGCGCCCGGCCCGGAGCTCGCGCGCTGGGTGCGGACGGAGGTCGGGACGTGACGCCGGCGGCCGAGCCGCTCGGCGACTGGCGGCGGACGGACGGGTGTGGGGCGCTCAGGCCCGGCGACGTCGGCCGGGAGGTGACGCTGTGCGGCTGGGTGCACGCCCGGCGCGATCACGGCGGCGTGCTCTTCGTCGACCTCCGCGACCGGACCGGAGTCGTGCAGGTGGTGTGCAACCCGGCCGAGAGCCCGGCCGCGCACGAGCGCGCCCGCGACGTGCGGCTCGAGTTCGTGATCGCCGTCCGCGGGACGGTCCGGCCCCGACCGGGCGAGACCGTCAACCCCGATCTGCCGACCGGCGCGGTCGAGGTCGTCGCGTCGGCGCTCCATGTCCTCAACACCGCGCGCCCCACCCCGTTTCCGATCGACGACGCCGCGGAGGTGACCGAGTCGACACGGCTGCGCTACCGCTACCTGGACCTCCGGCGACCCGCCGTCCAGCGCAACCTCGTCCTCCGGCACGAGGTGGCGCACGCGGTGCGCGCGCACCTGACGCGTCTCGGCTTCATCGAGGTCGAGACGCCGGTGCTCGCCCGCTCGACGCCCGAGGGAGCGCGCGACTACCTCGTGCCGAGCCGCGTCCAGCGCGGCGCCTTCTACGCGCTGCCGCAATCGCCGCAGCTCTTCAAGCAGATACTCATGGTGGCCGGGTTCGACCGGTACTACCAGATCGTGCGCTGCTTCCGGGACGAGGACCTGCGCGCGGACCGCCAGCCGGAGTTCACGCAGATCGATCTCGAGATGTCCTTCGTCGGGCGCGCCGACGTCATGGGAGCGGTCGAGCCGATGATCGCCGACATCTTCGCCACCGTGCGCGGGCGGCCCACCCCGCGGCCCTTCCCGGTGCTCTCCTACCGCGACGCCATGCGGCGCTTCGGCACGGACCGGCCCGACCTCCGCGTCGATCTCGAGCTCGGCGACTTCTCGGCGTGCTTCGCGGAGACGGAGTTCCGGGTGTTCGCGGAGGCGCTCGCCGGGGGCCATGCGATTCGGGGTCTCCCCGTGCCCGGCGCCGGCGCGACGCTCTCGCGCCGCGAGCTCGACGACCTGGTCGGCTTCGCGACCACCGAAGGCGCCCGCGGGCTCACGTGGATCCGGATCGGTCCGGACGGCTGGCAGTCGCCGGCCGCGAAGTTCTTCTCGGCGGGCGAGCGGGCGCGGCTCACGGCGGCGGCGGGCCTCGAGCCCGGCCACCTGCTCCTGCTGCTCGCCGAGCCGGAGCCGCTGGCGTCGACCGTCCTGTCCCGCATCCGGCTCCAGCTCGGCGAACGGCTGGGACGGCTGGCGATGGGCGAGGATCGCTTCCTCTGGATCGTCGACTTCCCGCTCCTCGAGCGCGACCCCGAGGCGAATCGCTACGTCGCCGTCCATCACCCGTTCACCGCGCCGGTCGAGGAGGACGTCGACCGCCTCGAGCGCGACCCGCTCGGCATCCGCTCGCAGGCCTACGACCTCGTGCTCAACGGGACGGAGCTCGGCGGGGGCAGCATCCGGATCCACCAGCCCGAGCTGCAGCAACGCGTGTTCGCGCTGCTCGGCATGTCCGAGACGGAGGCGCACGCCCGCTTCGGCTTCCTGCTCGAGGCGCTCTCCTTCGGCGCCCCGCCGCACGGCGGCATCGCGCTCGGGTTCGACCGCCTCGTCATGCTGCTCGCCGGCGCCGACTCCATCCGCGACGTCATCGCGTTCCCGAAGACGCAGCGCGCCGTCTGCCCGATGACCGAGGCACCCGCACCCGTCGACGCGGCGCAGCTCCGCGAGCTCGGGCTGCGCGTCGTCAGCTGAGCGCGTCCAGCAGCTGCTCGGGCGGCGTCACCGCGACGCCCGCCGCCTCGGCGACGCCCGGGTGGGTCACCCGTCCCGCGAGCACGTTGCTGGCGCGCCGGAGCGCGGAATTGCGGCGCAGCGCCTCGGCGAAGCCATGGTCGGCGATCTCGAGCGCGTACGAGAGCGTCGCATTGGTGAGCGCGAAGGTGGCGGTGTGGGGGACGGCCGCCGGCATGTTGGTCACGCAGTAGTGCACGACCTCCTCGTCGACGTACGTTGGACGGGCGTGCGTCGTCGGCCGGGAGGTCTCGGCGCAGCCGCCCTGGTCGATGGACAGGTCGACGAGTGCAGCACCCGGGCGCATGGCGCGGACGAGCCCGCGGGGCAGGAGGCGCGGCGTTCGCGCCCCGGGGATGAGCACGGAGCCGATCACCAGGTCGGCTGCCAGCACCTCCTCCTCGAGGTTGGCGCGGTTCGACATCACGGTGGTCACGTGGCCGCCGAGGATGTCGTGCACGTAGCGGAGCTTCGCCGGGTCGACGTCGAGGATCGACACGTCCGCGCCGACCCCCACCGCCACCTGGCAGGCGTTCGTGCCCGCGATCCCGGCGCCCAGGATGACGACCTTTGCGGGGCGGACGCCGGACGCCCCCGAGATCAGCACGCCACGGCCGGCGCTCTGCGCCTGCAGGCACCAGGCGCCCGCCTGCACCGCCAGCCGCCCCGCCACCTCGCTCATCGGCGCGAGGAGCGGGAGGGAGCCGTCGCCGGGCTGCAGCGTCTCGTAGGCGAGCGCTCGCACGCGCCGCTCGACGAGGACACGCGTGAGCGCCGGGTTGGCCGCGAGGTGCAGGTAGGTGAAGAGCACGAGGTCGGGGCGGAGGAGCTCGTACTCGGACGGCTGCGGCTCCTTCACCTTGAGGACGAGGTCGGCGCGCGTCCACACGGCGCGCGCCTCGGCCAGCTCCGCTCCCGCCTCGCGGTAGCGGGCGTCCGGGAGCCGCGAGCCCGTGCCCGCACCGTGCTCGACGACGACACCGTGGCCGTGCGCCACCAGCGCCCCGACGCCGCTCGGCGTGAGCGCCACCCGGTTCTCCTCCTCCTTGATCTCGCGCGGCACGCCGACGATCACGACACCACTCTAGCACGCCAGCGCGTGGCGTCCGCATGTCGCACCCTTGCCTCCCCCGGGAGCGGTCTATATACGCGACTCGGGAAGCCCGCGCGTGGGACAGACGATCGACGGCAAGGCCGTGGCCGCAGTGGTGCGGGCGGAGGTGCGCGAGCGTGTCGCGCGACTGGCCGCGCGCGGGATCGTGCCCGGGCTGGCCGCGATCCTGGTCGGCGACGATCCCGCGTCGCAGATGTACGTGGGCAACAAGGAGAGGGCGTGCGCAGACGCCGGCATCCGTTCGTTCCGTCATCGGCTGCCCGCCTCGATGCCCGAGGGCGAGCTGCTCGCCCTCGTCGGGCGCCTCGGCCGCGATCCCGAGGTGCACGGCATCCTCGTGCAGCTGCCGCTGCCGCCCCCGCTCCGTGCCCCGGCGGTCATCGAGGCCCTGGCGCCGGAGAAGGACGTCGACGGTCTGCACCCCGTGAACCAGGGCCGCCTGCTCGCCGGGCTGCCGGGGCTCCGCCCGTGCACGCCGCTCGGCATCCTGCGCCTCGTCGACGCGACGGGCGCCGCCCTCGGAGGGGCCCACGCGGTCGTCGTCGGGCGCAGCGTGCTGGTCGGGAAGCCGGTGGCGCTCCTGCTGCTGGAGCGTCACGCCACCGTCACCCTCTGCCACTCGCGGACCACCGACCTGCCCGGCGAGGTGAGGCGCGCGGCGCTGGTGATCGCGGCCACCGGGCAGCCCGGTCTGATCCGCGGCGAGTGGATCCGACCCGGCGCCGTCGTGATCGACGTCGGCATCAACCGCGGCGCGGACGGCAAGCTCTGCGGCGACGTGGAGTTCGAGCCGGCACGCGAGCGCGCGGCCTTCATCACGCCCGTCCCGGGCGGCGTCGGCCCGATGACCGTCGCGATGCTCCTGGCGAACACCGTGACCGCCGCCGAGCGGGCGGCGGCGGCGCGGGCCGCCTGAGACGATGGCGCGCCGGACGCCGCTCTACGAGGCGCATCGGGCGCTCGGCGGGCGCCTGGTCGAGTTCGCCGGCTGGGAGATGCCGCTCTCCTATCGCGGCATCGCGGAGGAGCACCAGGCGGTGCGCCGCCACTGCGGGCTCTTCGACGTGAGCCACATGGGCGAGATCGAGGTGAGCGGTCCGTCGGCGGCGGCCGTCTGCCAGGAGCTCATGGTGAACGACGTCGCGCGGCTCGGGATCGGCGACGCGCAGTACACGCTCCTCTGCAACGACGCGGGCGGCGTGCTCGACGACCTGATCGTCTACCGCCTCGGCGCGGAGCGCTACCTCCTGATCGTCAACGCGGCCAGCACGGCGCAGGACGTCGTGTGGATCGCCTCGCACGCGGCCGGTCGGGCCGAGGTCGTGGACCGCAGCGCGGCGCTGGCGCTCCTGGCGCTGCAGGGCCCCGAGGCGGAAGTGGCGCTGAGCACGCTCACCGCGTTCGACTTGACGGCGCTTCGGGCCTTCACGGCATGCACGACGCGCGTCGCGGGCGAAGACGTGGTGGTGTCGCGGACGGGCTACACGGGCGAGGACGGGTTCGAGATCCTCGTGGAGGCGACCTCGGCCCGCACGCTGTGGGACGCTCTCCTGGAGAGCGCCATGCGGCGAGGCGGCCTCCCCGCCGGCCTCGGCGCGCGTGATACCCTGCGCCTCGAGGCCGGGCTGCCGCTCTGTGGCACCGACATGGACGCCAGCACGACGCCGCTCGAGGCGGGCCTCGCGTGGGTCGTCAAGCTCGACAAGGGCGAGTTCGTCGGCCGCGCGGCCCTGGCGGCGCAGGCCGCATCGGGACTGACGCGCGGTCTGGTCGGCCTCGAGCTGGACGAGCCCGGGATCCCGC
>Ga0134087_10000052_pt1 | contig 19432 bp, 14 predicted proteins | sample 15_taG_23_FD_109981 | JGI IMG/M metagenome (GOLD analysis project Ga0134087, IMG submission 109981) | Grasslands soil microbial communities from the Angelo Coastal Reserve, California, USA - 15_D_Glu_20cm_5_24_1 metaG | ecosystem: Environmental > Terrestrial > Soil > Grasslands ... | reverse complement strand
TCCTTCAGTCCGAGGAGGAGGCCGAGGACCTCACGCAGGAGATCTTCGTGATGCTCTGCCGGGGCACGACCTACGATGTGCGCCGCGGCTCCCTCGGCGCCTTCCTGACGACGCTCACGCGGTCCCGGGCCATCGATCGGCTGCGAAGCCGGGGGCGGCGCCTCCGCATCCTCCGCGCCTCCTGGCGGAGCGCGCCGCCGATCGACCTGCCCGCGGCCCCGGTCGACCGGATCGCGACGCGCGAGTGCTCCGCGCGCGTGCGCCGCGCCGTCGCCGAGCTGCCCGCCAACGAGCGCCGCGTGCTCGAGATGGTCTACTACCAGGGCCTCACGCAGGCGGAGATCGCGGCGACCCTCGACGCGCCCCTCGGGACGGTGAAAAGCTGGTGTCGGCGCGGGCTCCTCGGCCTGCGTGCGGCGCTCGCGGACCTCGTGGAGTGACGACGTGGCGTCCCCCAGCGATCCCACCGCCGAAGACCTCGCCGTCGAGTACGTGCTCGGGGAGCTCTCGCCCGAGGACGCCGCGACGTTCGAGCGCCGCGTCGCCGGGGACCCGGCCCTGGCCGAGGAGGTCCGGCGGCTCCGCGCGACGCTCGGCCTGCTCCCGTTCGCGACGGTCACCGAGCCGCCCGCCCACCTTCGCGCACGCGTGCTCGCGGCGGGCGCCGGCCACGCGTCCGCGCGGGCGACGACGCGCGCGCCCCGCCGCGTGGTCTGGAGCCGGTTTGCGGCCGCCGCCGCCGCGGTCGTCGCGCTCGCCTTCGGCTTCGACGCCTACCGCGTACGCCGTGAGCTCGGCCTCGAACGCGAGCTCACGAGGATGCTGGAGGAGCCGAACGTCGTGCGCTCGTTCGCGCTCGCGGGGAGCGGCGGGGCGTACGGCACGGTTGCCCTCGATCTCGACGCGAAGCGCGGCGCGGTCGTCCTGCGGGGCCTGCGAGCCCTGCCCACGGGCGAGCGCTACCGCCTCTGGGCCCGGGTCGGCGACCGGAGCGTCTTCTGTGGCGAGTTCGCTGCGAGTGCGGCGGGCACGATCGTCGCGCAGTTCCCCGTGCCGGTCGAATCGTACACGGCGCCGATCGCGAAGCTGTTCCTGACGAGGGAGTCGGCGCCGCGCGGCCCGACGCCCGCGGGGCCGACGGTGATGGAGAGCGCGTAGTCATCGCCGGTAGCTGAGCTCGACGAAGCCATAGTTCGCCGCGCGACCGGCGAACGTCGCGCGCACGACGTCACCGCCGAAGGCATGGCCGTAGTAGCCGCTGACCGCGAGCTGCGACAGCACGCGCACGGTCGCGGACAGGTCGACCACCTGGGCGAGATCATGCCGTCCACCCGAGGGCGCGCCGGCATAGCCGAAGATGCTGTCGTTGGTCGCGCCGCCACCGGAGTACCAGAGGTCCCGCGCGTCGCTCAGCGCGAGCCAGTGATAGTCGCAGCGGAGGCTGACATCGCGGTGCGGCGCGAGGAGGACCTGCGCGAAGGCGTCTCCCGTGTTCATGAGGTTGTAGAACGGCAGCTGCGCGTACGTCCGCGCGGTCGGGAGGAGCTGGAAGAAGCTGCGGTGATGGCCGTCGGTCGGGTCGCCGTCGCCGGAGGAGCGATCGTAGCCGACGCGTAGCCACGGCGCGGCGAACCGCGCCGGCAGCTGGTACCCGGTCTCGACCGCGTACGCCCACGCGACGTGGTCGTCGGCTCCCCAGTCGCCCGCCTGCACCGCCAACCAGCCGAGGAGGTCGAGCCGTCCCGGTCCGAGGTCGAGGACCGTGAGGCCGTGCCCGCCGGTGGTGTGGAGCGCGATCGGCGCGCGGTCCGCGGTGCGGACGGTCAGCGGTCGGTTGTCGACCTTCAGCACCGCAGCGCGGCCGTCGCGGTAGTAGAGGTAGAAGAGCCGGACGTCGGCCGGCGGGCGCTTCAACGTGACGGCCGCGCCCGCGAGCGTCAGATCGAGCTCCCGGTTGGCGCTCACCTCGAACCCGCCCCGCGTCGGCCGCGTGCCGAAGGCAGTGACATTCCACGCGGGGCGGTCCCAGGCGAGCCGTACCCCGTCGAAGCTGCGCGTCACGTGGGTGAACTCGAACGGGCCGACGAGCCGCTCGGCGATGCGCATGCGCTTGAGCGCCGCGAGCGTCGGGTCGCCGGGCACCGTCTCGAGCCCGTCGCGGTACTCGTAGCGGCCGACGGTCGCCGTCAGCCCCGCGCGACGGAGGGTCACGGAGCCGAGCTTCAGGAACGGCTCCCCCTGCGTGCGCTGCTTCGTGTTCGCGAAGTAGATCGCGCCGGGCCCGAGGTTGCCGACGGGCGGCGGTAGGCTCGCGTCGTCGGGCAGGTTTCCGAGGCGCGTGTCCTGCGCGACGAGCGTCAGCTGGGCGTGCGGCAGCACGACGGAGAGGCCGGCGCGGAGCTGGCTCGCGACGAAGCCGTAGCGGCTCGCCTCCGGCTCGGCGGCGCCCGGTCGGGGACGGAACCAGTCGACGACCTCGCCGCGCAGGCGCTCGCTGGCGATGAGCGTGACCCGGTCGCGCCAGCCGCCGCCCTCGTCGCCGCGGCCGACCGACGCGACGAGCAGGCACAGCACCATCACCCCGCCGACCGTCCGGGCCACCGTTCCACGCCCATAGCGACACCCGACGGCGACTCCAAGCCCTCCGTCATCCGCCGCCGGGACCTGCGCGTAGAGAGGCCAAACACAGCCGTCCGAGCCCGGACGGGACAGGAGGTCTCGTGATGAAGCGCACGCTCTGCACTCTCGGTCTGGCGACGATGCTCGGCGGGACAGTGGTCTCGGCTCCCCCCGCATCCGCCGCCTTCGTGTCGCTCCCGTCGAGCGGCGCCCAGGTCAACGACGACGCGGCGAACTCCATCGACCCGAAACAGGACGCCGGCCTGGTCGACGTCGCGGGTGGCACCGTCGTCGCCGGCAACGTCCAGGTCCCCTGGGCGACGTTCGAGCAGAAGATCGGCGACTCCCAGCAGATCTTCGTCCGCGCTTTCAAGAAGGGCGCGTGGGTCACGCAAGGCTCCCCGGCGTCGCTCAACATCGACCCGACGGTGGAGGCCGAGGCGCCGTCGATCGACTTCGCCGGCGCGGGTCGCACGGTGCCCTGGGTCGCGTGGTACGAGCCAAACTTCCACTTCGGCGACCCGACGAATATCTTCGCGAGCCGCTTCAACGCGGGCGCGTACCGGTGGCTGCCGTCGGGCCAGGACCGGTCGGACGGCGCGCTCATCCCCTCGCTCAACATCCACACGAATCGCACGGCCGAGAATCCATCGGTTGCCGGTGGCGCCACGATTGCGGGCAACGATCCGGTTCCCTGGATCATCTGGGAGGAGAACGACGGCGCCGCCGCCGATGCCGACTCGCCGCGCCAGATCTTCGTGTCGAAGGGCGTGAAGCAGCCGGCGGCCGGGATGCCGTGCACCGGTTTCAAGCCGTCGGAGGCGAACAACGTGAACGGATTCTGCTTCCAGCAGGTCGGGCTCGAGCGCCTCGACTCGGGCCAGCCGACGCCGCGCGACGCCACGGTCGACCCGACCCTGAACATCGACCCGACGCGCGCCGGGGTCGAGCCGGATATCGCCTTCACCGGGCAGGACGACAAGGTCGTGTGGACGGTCTGGTACGAGGAGGGCGCCAGTGCGGTGCCGGGTCTGCGCAGCAACGAGATGGTGTTCGCCGCGAAGGCGGTCGCCAACGCAGCCGCCGACGGCGGGTTCCAGTGGGTCGCCGTCGGAAATGGGACCGCGGGCCAGACGAACGTCCTCGACCGCTCGGGCGCGCATCACTTCGGGCCCTGCGCCGAATCGGACGAGAGCGAGGATGCGTGCTCGCTGAACGCCGACAACTTTGCCGACGCCGAGAACCCGCGCGTCGCCGCCGGCACTCTGACTCCGGGTCAGCCGACCGTCCCGTGGGTGGTGTGGGACGAAGACATCGGCGGCGGACGGCACACGATCTTCATCTCGCGGCTCGTCGGCGGCGATCACTTCGAGCTCTTCAAGCCCGGCCAGCCCATCTCGAACCGGGCCAACGACGCGCGCCGGCCCGACATCACGTTCGCCGGCAACGTCCCCTACATCTCGTGGCAGGAGGAGGTCGGGACGCAGCTCCTCACCTTCGTGGGGCACTTCGAGGGGGGAGCGGCCGCGCCGCGCTTCAAGCTCGACACGCCCGGCGGGATCGCAGCATCGGCCTTCGCCGACGTCGACAACCCGCAGCGCGCGCCGATCTCCTCCACGTGCACCGCGAACCCGACCAACGCGGACGGTACCGCGTGCCAGGGCGGCGCGATCGGCACGCCGTTCTTCCTCTTCACGGCCGGCGCGCCCGGCTCGAAGAAGCTCTTCGCCGAAGCGTTCGCGCCGAGTGACGTCCAGACGCTCGCCGCGAGCGACCCGACCTCGTCGAGCGCCACGCTCCGCGGCATCGCCAACCCGGGCGGCACGAGCGCCCGCGTCCACTTCGACTTCGGCGCGACGACCGCCTACGGGTCGAGCAGCACGCCCGAGACGCTCGGCGTGAGCGTCGCCCCGACGCCGTTCGACGCCGTGGCAAGCGGCCTCCCCAACGGCTCGACGATCCACTACCGCGCCGTCGCCGCCTCCGACTTCGCGACCGTCGCCGGGTCGGACGCGACCGTCACCATCATCAACCAGCCACCGGTGGTCTCGATCGGCGACTTCGACGCGGACCTCCGCTTCCGCGACATCGTTCGCTGCCCCAACCTGTCGGTCCCCCTCGACGTCGACGAGCCGGCGACGGTGACGATCCAGCTCCTCACCAGGAGGCAAGGGGTCGAGCGGCAGGCGACGGTCACCCGGTCGTCCGCCGGCGCGTTCGTCGCGACGCTCTCACTGAAGCGCATCCGTCCCGGCAGGTTCACCCTCCACGTGTTCGCGGTCGACGCAGACGGCGCGACGAGCGCGCCGGTCGACGTCCCTCTCCGCGTTCGCCGCTAGATCCCCGCTCCGTCCCCACCTCCCCCTCGGCGGAGGCGCCACCCGGCGCCTCCGCCGACGCCTTCGCTGCTCCGGTCGAATGACGTGCTCGGACCGTTTCCTCGGCCGCGGTTTTCCTTGACGCTGTGCTGCGGCGCGGAGTAGTGACGGCTTGCCCGACGACGGGGCCTCGAAGCGCCCGAAGCCCGGGGGAGATCCGCATGTCGCGAATCGGTCTACTGATCGCGGTCGCAGCCTCGGCTCACGTCCTCGGCGCGACCGCCTTCCCCGCCGGCTGCGACGTCGCAGGAACGGATGCCGCCGCCGTGACGGCGGTCCGCCAGGCAGTGCGCAGCGGGTGCAACTGCGAATCGGCCGCGAGCCATCTGGCGTACACGCGGTGTGCTGCGGGCGTGATCGCCGCCGCGATCGCGGGCGGCCAGCTCCCGGATCGCTGCCGGAACGAGGTCCGCCGCTTCGCGGGCGCGTCGAGCTGCGGCCGCGCCAGCGTGGTCGTCTGCTGCATCTGGAGACCGAAGCGGCCGTGGCACGGCGTCCTGCGCCGCGCCACGACGTGCGAGCCGCCGCCGGGTGGCGCCGCGTGCGCGGCGACGTATCCCCACGTCGCCGACGCCTGCCTCCCGGAGGCCGGGTGCCGCTTCCCCGTCTGCGGCGACGGCATCCTCGATCCACGGACGGGCGAGGATTGCGAGCCGCCGGGGACTCCGAGCTGCGATGCGCAGTGTCACGCGATCCGGGTGTGTGGCGACGGCGTCATCGACGGTTTCGAGGGCGAGGAGTGCGAGCCGCCGGGCACCGCGACCTGCGACGCGAGCTGCCACTTCATCCATACGTGCGGCAACGGCGTCATCGAGCCGGGCGAGGAGTGCGACGGGCAACCCGCCTGCAACGGCAACTGCCGGCTGAGCCTCTCGCTCTGCTGCGACCTGGGCGGTGCCTGCCTCGGGGGCTCGGCCGATGACGGCTACGGGGTGTACAACTTCGCCAAGGAATGCTTCATCGTCGGCGGCCACGGGAGCTACCGCGCGTGCGTCGGGACGGACCCATGCCCGCCGCCGGCACCCCCGGGCATCGGGTGCACGATCGGCTCGTGTCAGGACGAGCCGATCACCCCGATCGCGCTCTGCTGCCAGGAACCGGACGGTACGTGCCGCGGTGGGACCGTGGCATCGCTCGAGGAGCTCGGGCTGTTCGGCTGCAAGACGTTCCCGCCGCCGGACCGAGGCGACATCGAGCACCTCGTCATCGGCACGTGCGGCGGCGACGGTCGGTGCGTGCCGGCGACGGAGTAGTTGACGCCGACGAAGGCCGCGCCGTCCTCCGTGCGTCGTCGAGCTTGCAGTCTCCGGGCCTCAATCGTAGGCTCGCCCCGCTCCACCCGGAGGCTCGATGGTCGGCGTTTCGTCATACGGCGCGTACATCCCGATGCTCCGGCTCTCGCTCGCAGCGATCGCGGGCGGCAAGCCGGGCGGGCCGGAGAAGGCGGTCGCCAACTGGGACGAGGACGGACTCAGCATGGCGGTGGCGGCCGCGATCGCATGCCTCGAGGGCGTCGACCGGACGACGGTCGACGGTGTCCTCTTCGCCTCCACCTCGTACGCCTTCAAGGAGAAGCAGGGCGCGGCGATCGTGGCCAAGGCGCTCGATCTCCGCCGCGACGTGGTGACCGCCGACCTGGGCGACTCGCTGCGCGCGGGCACCACGGCGCTCCGCGCGGCCGTCGACTCGATCAAGGCGGGCTCGGCGAAGCGCGTGCTGGTCGTCGCCGGCGACACGCGCCTGGCCGCGCCGCGCTCGCCGCTCGAGGCGAACCTCGGCGACGGCGCGGCCGCGTTCCTCCTCGGCGACACCGACGTCGCCGCGAGGCTCGGGGCGGCGCATGCGGTGGCCGACGAGATCATCGACGTCTGGCGGCGCGAGGGCGACCCGTTCGTGCACTCGTGGGAGGACCGCTTCGTCGTCGACCATGGCTACCGCCAGAACGTGCGCGACGTGGTGCGCGGCCTCCTCGAGAAGACGGGCCTTGCGACGCGGGACTTCGCGAAGCTCGCGCTCTACGGGCCGGACGCGCGGAGCCACGCCATGGTGGCGCGCGAGATCGGGTTCGGGCCCGAGCAGGTGCAGGACCCGCTCTTCGGCAAGGTGGGCAACACGGGCACCGCCTTCGCGCCGCTGCTGCTCGCGGCGGCGCTCGAGAGCGCGCGGCCCGGCGACCGGCTGCTCGTCGTCGGCTATGGCGACGGGGCCGACGCGCTCGTCTTCGACGTGACGCCGGCCGTCAGCCGGCTGCGCGGCCGGCGCGGCGTCGGCTGGCACCTCGCCCGGCGCGCGGAGCTGGCGGGCTACGACAAGTACCTCCGCTTCCGCCAGCTGCTCGCCACGGAGCACGACCGGCGGGCGGGGGCGGGCATCTCGGCGACCATCCACTTCCGCGACCGCGACCAGGACGTGAGCCTGCTCGCCCACCGTTGCCGGCGCTGCGGGACGATGCAGTATCCCTTCCAGCGCGTCTGCTATCGTTGCTATACGAAGGACGACTTCGACAAGGTGCGCCTCTCCGACCGGCGCGGCACGCTCAAGTCGTTCACCTTCGACTACTTCGCCGGCAGCCCCGACCCGCCGCTCATCGCCACCGTGACCGACGTCGAGGGGGCGCGTCTCTACCTCCAGATGACCGACGCGAGCCCGAAGGAGGCGAAGCTCGACCTGCCCGTCGAGCTCACCTTCCGGAGGATCCACGAGGCGGGCGGCACGCCCAACTACTACTGGAAGTGCACGCCAGTACGGTCTCTAGTCCGCCGAGGAGCCGAGTGATGAACCACGCCGCCATCCGGGACAAGGTCGCGATCGTCGGCATGGGCTGCTGCAAGTTCGGGGAGAACTGGGACCAGGCGCCCGCCGACATGATCGTCGATGCGGCCTACGAGGCGTATGCCGACGCCGGCATCGACGAGCCGCAGCGGCAGATCGAGGCCGTGTTCTGCGGCGCGCAGTACCCGTCGCGCGGCACGGCCGAGGTGGCCGACGCGCTCAAGCTCTACGACCGGCCGGTCAGCATGGTCGTGAACTACTGCGCGACCGGCACCGATGCCTTCCGCTACGGCGTTTTCGCGGTCGCCTGCGGCATGTACGACACGGTCCTGGTCGTCGGCTTCGACAAGCCGAAGGACCGCGGCGTGTCGGGGCCGAGCGTGGCGGTGACCGGCGTGCGCGGGCTCCCGGCCACGCCGGCTGGCTGGTTCTCGCACGTCGCCGCCCGTTACTTCGAGACCTTCGGCGCCGGTCGCGAGGACCTGGCCCGCATCGCGGTGAAGAACCACCACAACGGCACGCTCGCGCCGAAGTCGATGCTGAAGCGCGAGATCACCGTCGAGGAAGCGCTCGGCGCGCGCATGATCTCGTGGCCCTTCGGCCTCTACGACTGCGCCGCGCAGTCCGACGGTGCCGCGGCGGCGATCCTCACCCGGCGCGAGCTGGCGAAGGGGCATCGCGACGACTTCGTCCTCGTGCGCGCCGTCGCGATCGCGCTCGCGCCCGACCCGAAGGAGGACCCGGACTTCGACTTCCTGCGCTGGAAGCCGACCGAGTACGCCGCCCGGCAGGCGTACGCGCAGGCCGGGATCGCGGATCCGCGGAAGGAGATCGACGTCGCCCAGGTGCACGACTGCTTCACCCTGACCGAGCTGCTCGCCTACGAGGACCTCGGCTTCTGCGAGAAGGGCGCGGCCAAGGAGCACATCCGCAGCGGCACGTTCGCGCTCGACGGCGAGCTGCCGGTCAACACCGACGGCGGTCTCAAGACCTTCGGTCACCCGACGGGCGCCACCGGGGTCCGCATGATCTACGAGAACTACAAGCAGCTCCAGGGCAAGGCCGAGCGGCGGCAGGTGAAGGACGCCACCGTCGCCCTCAGCCACAACATCGGCGGCGCGCCGCAGGCCTGCGGCGTGTGCATCGTCGCGCTGCCGTAGAGTGGTCCTCTCCAACGTAACGACCTCGCTTCTCAACGCTCGGCCCGCCTGCTAGCCTTCGTCGCCATGGCGTCGATCGCCCCCGCCGCGACGCGCTTCACGAGCGAGGAATACTTCGCGCTGATCGACCAGGGGACCCTGCGGTCCGACGATCGGGTGGAACTGCTCGAGGGGGTAATCGTCGCGATGGCCCCGGAGAACCCGCGCCACGCGGTGGCGACCGAGAAGACGGCCGAAGCGCTGAGGAGCGCGGTCGGCGGGCGTGCTGCCATTCGCGTCCAGCACGCCTTGCACCTCGGCGCTCACTCGGTGCCCGAGCCGGATGTTGCGATCGTGCCCGGAAAGCACGACGATTACGTTCGCGCGCATCCGCGCACGGCGCTCCTCGTGGTGGAAGTTGCCGATACCTCGCTCATTCAGGATCGCCTGAGCAAGGCCGCGATCTACGCGGCTGCGGGCGTACCGGAATATTGGATCATCAATCTCCGTGACGACCGCGTCGAGATGTTCCGCGCCCCGGATCGGGGTGCTGCGCGCTATGCCGAGACGCGCCTCCTTGCCCGTGGGGAGCGCGTCGAACTCGCTCAGCTGCCTGGCGCGACCATCGCGGTCGACGCCTTGCTGCCCGGCGGCTGAAGCGCGCCTGCGAGAGCTTGTTGCGTTCCGTCACCCGCGCCGCGGCCCTGGCGACGGCCCTCGTGGCTGTCGCGCCTCGAGCCGCGACGGCGGCTTTCCACGTCGCCGTGATCGACGAGGTCGCGACCAGCGTCGCCGGCGACCCGAGCCAGCAGTTCGTCGAGATCCGTATGCTGGCGGCGTCGCAGAACCAGGTGAAGAACTCGGTGCTCGCCGCCTTCGACGCGCGGGGGACATACGCCGGCGACGTGCTCGTCGTTCCGGGGGACCTCGGCGGAAGCGGCGTGCGCTGGCTCATGGCGACGCGCGCGCTCCAGGACCGGCAGGGGATCGCGGCCGACTTCACGTTCGAGCCCGGACTGCTACCGCTGGAGGACGGCATGATCTGCTGGGGGGCTCCGGGCGATGCGCTTCCCGCCGATCCCGGGAGCTGGGACCACAGCGATTTCACGGAGTACGTCGACTGCGTGGCCTACGGCCGGTTCTGCGGCTCGGCCCCGGGTGGCGTTCCGGTGCCCGCGACGCCGGCCGACCACAGCCTCACGCGCATGGCGGCGGGGCCGTTCACCGACCAGGCGTTCCAGTGCTCGGAGACGCTGACGCCCACCAGCAGCGCCGACCCCGCGGGCCTGCAGATCGCGGGCGCTCCCTGCGTCTCGGTTCCGGCGGTGCCATGTTTCACGGCGCTGCCGGGTGGCGCGCCGCTCAGGACCGACTGCTACGGCGAATGGCTCGTCTCCGGAGCCGCCGGGACGGCGCCCGTCGTCGCCTGCCCCGCGACCGACCCGGGCTGCCACGCGGGCCAGGCGCGGGACTGCCTGTTCCGGGCCCAGTTCTGCTTCGCGCTGTACCGGGGCAGGTGCGCGGCGGCCCCGATCACGAGCTTCCGCCTGCGCGGCAGACAGAAGGACGACATCGACCGCCAGAACGCGCTTGCTGTGCTCGAGGCCGTGAACCGGCTCGGCGTGGAGGGCTCGGCCGGCTCGGTCGACCTGCCCTCGATTTCCGGCCTCACCTGCACCGCGCCGTTCGACCTCGTCGTTCCGCTCGAGCGCAGAGGGTCTTCGCTGCGCGGGGGCGTGCGGAGATTCCGCGCCGTGACGGTGACGCGTCGGAAGCGGGACAGCGATCGTTTGAAGCTCGTTTGCGTCCCCTGACGGTGGGTCCTGGCTGGTGGCGAGCACTGGGCGTGGAAGCCCAGTGCCCGCCGGAAGCGGCTCACTTGGGAAAGGAGGGCCGCACCAGCCAGGATTCGATCCGTGTCTATCCCTCGCTGCCGGTGGGAAGCCGCGAGCGCCACGGTTCAGGCGCGCTGCGCTCCGCAGCGTATGCGCTGGCCGCGAATGCCGATGCACCCTGCGGGCTGGCAGAGGGGTACAGCGCGTACTCGGGATATGCCGGGACGCCATGCTCGTGCAGGTCGAGACCTTCGAGTTCCCCCTCCTCGGACACGCGCAGGTAGCCCATCGCCTTGACGGCGTACATCATCGCCAGCGACACGCCGAGCGTCGCGGTGGTGACCATCAGGCTGCCGATCATCTGGGCGATCAGCACCGTGAACCCGCCGCCGTAGAACAGCCCCGTCAGCGGCGCGGAATTGTCGGGCGCGAGCGGACCCGTCGCGCCGTACTGGCCGCACGCGAAGAGGCCCAACGAGAGCGTCCCCCAGATCCCGCAGATGCCATGGACGGGGACCGCCCCGATCGGGTCGTCGATGCGAAGCCACTCGAGCACGTCCACCGCCACGACGACGACCACCCCCGCCACCAGCCCGAGGAGGATCGCGCCCGTCGGCGACACCCAGTAGCAGGGGCAGGTGATGGCGACGAGGCCGGCGAGGAAGCCGTTCACGGTGAAGCTCACGTCCCAGGTCTTCGTCTTCGGGAATGCGTAGAACATGGCCGAGAGCCCTGCTGCACACGCGGCGAGCGTCGTGTTGGCCGCCACGCGACCGATGCCCTCGAAGTCCATCGCGGACAGCGTGCTCCCGGGATTGAAGCCGTACCAGCCGAACCAGAGGATCAGGCCTCCGACGGTCGCGACCGTCAGGTCGTGGGGCAGCATCGGGCCGCCGCCGTCGCGCTTGAACTTCCGGCCGAGGCGGGGTCCCAGCACGATGGCGCCCGCGAGCGCGACGAAGCCGCCGATGGTGTGGACCACCGTCGAGCCTGCGAAGTCGTGAAAGCTGGTGCCGAGGCCCGGGAGGAAGTTGCCCTCGCTGCCCATGGTGGCGAGGAAGCCGTCCGGTCCCCACGCCCAGTGGCCGATGATGGGATAGATGAAGCCCGACACGCCGAGGCTGTAGATCAGGTCGCCGACGAATCCGGTGCGGCCGATCATGGCGCCCGACGTGATGGTCGAGCAGGTGTCGGCGAAGGCGAACTGGAAGAGCCAGAACGCCAGGAAGGCGACGCCGGTCGTCCCATACGTGGCCGGGATGCCCTGGAGGAAGAAGTATTGCGTGCCGAAGAGCGGCGTCCCCGCCCCGAACATGAAGGCGAATCCCCAGGCGTAGAAGAGCAGCCCACAGAGGCAGGTATCGACCACGCACTCCATGAGCACGTTCACGGTCTCGCGGGAGCGGCAGAAGCCGGCCTCGAGCATCGTGAAGCCCGCCTGCATCCCGAACACGAGGAAGGCGGCCACCAGCGTCCACACCGTGTTGATCGGGTTCACGATGTCGTTGCCCTTGAGCACCGGCACCGCCTCATCGGCGTGGACGTCGGTACCGATGGCGCTCGAGAAGAAAACGATGGCGCCGAGCACGAGGGCGATGCCGAACAGCTTGCCGGCGAGCAGCAAGTAGCCGTACCGCCGCCATTCGGGATCGCCGAGCCTCTCCCGGAGAAGCGTCAGCTTGTTGATACGGTTCCGGGCAATTCTCATCTCGGCCTCCCTGTGAGCTTGTCAGATTGCATAGCCGTCCCGTTCGCCCGTGCGAATCCGAACGACCTCGTCCACCGTCGAGACGAAGATCTTCCCGTCGCCGATCCGTCCCGTACGCGCGGCGCGCGTGATCGCATCGACGACCTCTGCCGCGCGGTCATTGTCGATCAGCACCTCGATCTTCACCTTGGGCAGGAAATCGACCACGTATTCCGCCCCGCGATAGAGCTCCGTGTGACCCTTCTGGCGCCCGAATCCCTTGACCTCCTGTACCGTCATGCCGGCGATTCCGGCTCTCGACAGGACCTCCTTCACCTCATCGAGCTTGAAGGGCTTAATGATGGCTTCGATCTTCTTCATCGCTCTCCTTCGGGCATCGCTTGCTGAAGCAGCGGATGTGCCCACGTTCCGGGACACCGTCAGCAACGGCGATGCCACCCAACTAAAGATGGAGAGAAGGCCCAACGAATGATGGAGTCCTGATGCGGCGAAGCGGCCGGACGACCCGTTCGAAAATGTTCGATCGAGGTCGCGTGCTCAGCGGCTGCGCATCAGTGCGTGTTCGTTGGGCAGCGGCGTGCTTCTAGCGCGCTTTCTCGTGGATGCCGATCAGTCCGGTGCGGATCGCGTAGAGCGTCAGCTCGACCCGGTCGCGGATCTTGAGCTTCTGGAAGACGTTGTTCAGATGCGTCTTCACGGTCACCGCGCTGATGGACAACCGCTGGGCGACTTCCGCGTTGCGGAAGCCGAGAGCGACATGACGGACGATCTCGCGCTCCCGGGACGTGAGCGCCTCGGCGGCCGGCTGAGACAGCTGCGCGGTCAGCTGGGCCTGCCGCGCGGGTGGCATCCAGACGTGTCCCTCGGTGACGGCCTGAAGAGCCTCCATCAACGTCTCGAGGGCGAATCGCTTGAAGACCACGGCGCGCGCGCCGGCACGGATCGCCGCCAGCGCGTCTGCCGGCTGCTCGCTGGCCGTGACGACCACGACTCGGACGCGGCGGGCGATGCTCTCGATCTCGCCGAGCGCATTGCGATCCATCTGCAGATCGAGCAACAGAATGTCGCACGGCGTCCTGGTGAGAGCCGGCAGGAGGTCCGACACGCAATCGACCTCGGCGGCAACGGACACCTCGGGTTGAAGCTTGAACATCGACTTGAGGCCCTGACGGAAGAGCGCGTGATCGTCGGCGATGATCACCCGGAGCGGCCCCGGCATCGACGTCAGCACTCCGGAAGCTCGATCTGGACGTGCCCCCCGGCGTGAGCCCCTCGGCCCACCCGGACCTCGCCCCGCAGCTCCGCCGCCCGGGAGGCGATCGACCATGGAGGGCCCGCTCCGGCGGCAAACCCGACGCCGTCGTCCTCGATGGTGATGCGTACTTTCTCACCGACCGCATCGGCCGTGATCACCGCCGAGTCAGCGCGCGCGTGGCGCCGGACGTTACGGGCCCCCTCGAGCATGATCTGGAGAACATGTTCGACGAGGAGGAGCGAGCCGTCAAAGTGCGCCCGAATGGAGAAGCGGGTTCCCTCGCCCAGCGTGGGCGGCGCCAGGGGCGGCTCGAGATCGGCCAGCGAGCGGATGTACGCCCGGAGCTCGTCGTGCTCCCGGTTCACGCCCGCCTGGAGCTCCGTGAGCTCGACGAAGGCTTCCTCGTTTTGCCCGCGTCGCAGAAGCTCGCGACTCGTCGCCAGCCGCAGGTTCACGCCAGCGAGGGCCTGCACGTACCCATCGTGCAGCGACCGTGCGATGCGTTCTCGCTGAGAGGCTGCTTCCAGCTCGCGGATCCTCGATTCGAGGATCATCCGCTGCTCTCCGAGGTATCCGACGAGGTACCCGGTGATGGCGAGATAGGCGGGCCGCATGATGTAGAAGTGCAAGCCCTCCGGACGCGATACGAGGATCAGGCTGAGGTAGAGAGCGACACTCGCGCCGGTCACCATCATCGCCCGCCGCAAGCCGGCCCGGAACCCGGCCGCCAGCACCGCGAAGGCGAAGAACACGTAGAAGGGGCTGTTTGCTCCCTCGGTGACGAGCGCAATCGCCGCGCCGAACAGGACGTCGGCCCATGTCGATACGGTCGCGATTCGCGTTGCCGTGGCGAGCTGCTGGCGGACCACGAGATACGTCGCCACGCTGTAGGCGAGGTGCAGGAGCATGACGGCGAGGGCACGGGGGTCCAGCGTGAACGGCCCGCCGGTGAGAGGCAGCCAGCGAGTCAGCGTCGGCCGGGTCGGGTCGATGTACACCACGACGAACGCCGCCACCGACAGAATCATCCTGCACCACGCCACGTGTCGTTCGATCTCGATGAGCGGCGTCTGTCTCATGATGGTGCCCTCGCTGACGGGATGCGTTGGGCATAGACGCGCACGGGGCGAAAAGCCAGGACTGCGCTCTCGGGCCGCGCCGGACGCGGTAGCGCGGCGGGCGTGCGCCGTCAGTACAGCGAGAGGAGGTTCCGCACCGAGACGCTTCCGAGCCCCGTCGCCAGATCATAGCCGGGGGTCGCCTCGTAGTCGCCGTTCCCGCCTTCGACGATGTCGTGGTAGGCGCCGCTGCCGCAGAGCGCGTACAGGCGCGCGCCCGGGTGCCCGAGGCCGCCCCCGCCGCGTCGCTGGTTCAGCTGCGCCAAGAAGCCCGCCCATTGCGGCGCCCCCGCCGAGGTCCCGCCGGTGACGCGCCATTCGCCGGCGTGGCGGAAGAGGATCCCGGGCAGGGGGTCCGACGCGAGGGCCACGTCGGGCACCAGCCGCCGCGAACCGGCCGGCACGCCGCAGCCCTGCTGGTAGGCGGGGCGGGCGAAGAACGTGCTGCTGCCGCCGCCGGAGCCGCTCCACGCCGTTTCGTAGCCGTAGCGGTCGCAGGTCGCGGCGTCGTCGCACATCGGCGTGGTGCCGCCGACCGCGACGACGTGGGGCGAGCTGGCGGGGAAATCGACCGACGGGAGGTCGTCGCAGTCGCGGCTCCCATAGTCTCCGGACGCCGCAACCCAGGACTGACCGATGGCGTTCGCGTTGGCCAGGATGTTGTCGTAGGTCCTGAGCCACGCGGCAGGGACCGTGCGCTCGCAGGTGCCCCAGCTGGTGGTCACCACCCATCCGGTCGAGCCGCGAAGCGATCGCGCGGCGCGCCGCCCGCCTCCCGCGACGACCGTGTTGTAGAGGACGGCGAAGTCCGCGTAGGTGGGCGACGCCGCCATGTAGTTGATGACCTTCGCGCGCGGCGCCGTGGCGTGCGCGTACTCGACGTCGAGCGAGACCTCCGCCGACAGGCCGGCGTTGTAGGCGCAGCCGGCGGCGCGGGGCGAGCTGCCGGTGCAGACCTGTGTGCTGCCCGCGGGAAGCGGTGGAAGCCCGAACCGCCGGTTGAAGAAGGTGACGTCGGCGGGATTCCAGGCGTAGAGGCCGACGATGGCGATCGTCTCGCCCCGGCCGTCGTAGCCGGTGGCGTTGTCGTAGAAGCGGGCGAGCTCCGGGGGACCGAAGGCATCGTCGAGCGTCTCGCTCGCGCGGAGATGCGGCTTCATGCCGCCGGCGTCCCCGAGACCCAGAACGCCGACCACGTGGTCCGCCAGGTCGGAAGGCAACGTGGGCTCGTCGAGCGCGGCACGCGTCGTCTCGCTGCCGACGACGACGTCATGGAGGCGCACGCCGAACGCCTGCTCGGTCGCCGCCACCGTGCCCTCGCCGCCGACGAGGAGCCGGTTCCGCGCACGATAGGTGATCCGGAAGCCCTGCTGCTGGAGATAGGCGACGACGGCTTGCTCCTGCCGGACGGTGGGCGCGTGATGCGCGACGAAGTGTTTCTGCGTGAGGAAGCGGTGGTATCGCGGCGAGGTGGGATCCTGAACGTCTTCGACGAAGCGTGCCAGGGCGGCCCTGCCGCGGAGCGCCAGGGACACGAGCACGGTGGTCTTCGCCTCCGACGGCGCGGGGCCGAGGTCGCGCGCGGCGGCGAGGCGCGGCGAGAGCGATCGCGCCCGCGGCTTTCCCGCCGGACCGCGCAGCTCGGCCGCGGCGCTGGGCACGGCCAGCGCCAGCGTCAGCAGCAGCACGTGCAGGGCGAAGGCCGCCGTGAGACGTCGGAGCATGGGCATCATATGCACGGAAGCGGCCAGGCCGGCGGGCCGAGCGAGTCGATGAAAACGCAAGGCGGAGGGTCAGCCCCGGCTCATTCCGGCACAGCCGCAGGGGCGGTGCGGACTCACACGAAAGGTGGACCGCGCACGCCCTACAGCAGCCGCAGCTGCTCGCCCGCGCGCGCCGGCCGGCGGAAAGACGCCGTGCTGAGCGGCGGCAGGGGCCCGTCGAGCCCGTGCTTCCGCGCCGAGACGGCGAAGAGCTGGGCGATCTGCTCGGCGTACTCGCCCTGGCCGCGCTGGCGCCGGTGGAACTTCGCGTCACTCAGGCGCCCCGCGCGGACCTCGCGGATGCGGCCGAGCACGCGCTCGCGTCGCTCCGGGTAGTGCTGCGCGAGCCAGGCGTCGAAGAGCTCGTCGACGGGCTTCGGGAGCCGCAGCAGCACCCAGCTCGCGCTGCGCGCGCCCGCGCGCACCGCCGCTTCGAGGATGCGCGGGATCTCGGCATCGTTCAAACCCGGCACCACGGGTCCGATCAAGACGCCGACCGGAACCCCCGCCCGCGCCAGCGCCGCCATCGCCTCGAGCCGCCGCTCGGGACGCGCCGCCCGCGGCTCCATGCGGCGGGCGAGCTCGGAGTCGAGCGTCGTCACCGAGAAGAGGACGTGCCCGGCGCCGTGCCGGGCGAGTGCGGCGAAGAGGTCTACGTCGCGCGCCACCAGCGCCGACTTGGTGATCGCGGAGACGGGATTCAGGAACTCGACGAACACCTCGAGGCACCGGCGGGTGATCTCGAGCTTGCGCTCGGCGGGCTGGTAGCAGTCGGTGTTGCCCGAGAGCGCGACCGTCTGCGGCTCCCAGCGCGGCGAGAGGAACGTCTGCCGGAGCAGCTCGGCCGCGTTCTCCTTGATGATGATGCGCCGCTCGAAGTCGAGGCCGGCGCTGAAGCCGAGGTACTCGTGGGTGGGCCGCGCGTAGCAATTGTGGGTCGCGAGCCCCGCCGCGTAGAACGTCCCGGTCGACGTCTGGATGTCGACGACGTCTGCCCGCGGGCCCCGCTCGATGGCTCGCACGGGCTCGGGATCCAGGTTCATCTCCCATCCGAACAGGGCGTGCATCTTTCGCGCGATCGCCGGTCGGCAGGCGGAGAAGAACCGAATACGCTCGATGAACCGCCCAACCAGCCGCAGGGTGCTCGCCGCGCCCGGACGGGGCTCCAACTTGAAATCGAAGCCGAGACAGGCGCCATACCGCTGGACGCGCTCCAGAACGGAGACGTCGACCTGCGAGATGCGAAGCGAGTCCCCATTGTGGCCCTCGGCGTCGAAGAAGCCAGCGAGGAATCCGCGTCGATAGCTCGGGCTGTCGCGCTCGCCGTTCAGAAGCGCGTGGATGATCGCGAGCCTCGCCAGCGACCGCACCTCGACCTTTCTGAGCGGTCGTCCGTTACCGCCGTCCGAGAAGGGTCGTATGTTGGCCTCCACGCCGAAGAGCCGCAGGTAGTCGACGAGGCGCGTCAGCGGCTCATCGTCGACGAGCGCGACGCGCCAGTACGCCATCGGGAATCCGAGTCGGTTGCTTCTCCACCCCGGCTCGTAGCGAAACGTCCCGTCACCGAGCGACAGCCCGGCGAGGTAGCCGGCGCGATAGTCTTCGTCGATGCCACCCTCCGTGGACACCGGCAGATAGCGGAGCTTCCGGCCCGCCGTCAGCTGCCGGCTGGGAGACCAGCGGAAGTCACGCGCCTGCAGCCAGCGGTGCTCCGGAGTCGTCACGACCTCAGCCCGCTCCGTGATCAGGCGCAGCGTCGGGCTCCTGGACCACCACACCGCCTCAACCACCGCTTTGCGAAGCTTGCGTGTCTTCCCAGGCTCCGGGAACTCGTCGAACGCAACGAGCTCGTCCCCAAGGCGGGCTTCACCGATCGGTCTCCACGTCATGTCGGCGTGGAGGATCGGTGTCTCGGGCCCCAGGCAGTACACGCAGCCGTGCTCGCAGCCACGGTACGGGTTCAGGCTGAAGCGAAAGCCGACGTCCGGGCTGTTGTTCTCGGCGAGTATCGTGCGGCTCGTGTCCCGGTAGAGGATGGTCGGCAGCGACGCCGGCCCGAAGCTGTCCTCGCCGTCGTCGGGATCGAGCTCGACGTGGAGCGGCTCGTAACGGTTCGGCGGATTCTCTTCCGTCCCGCGGCCGGGGAGATCGAAACGCGACATGGGGCACGATTGTGTCCTCGGTCTGCGGCCGCTTCAACCGGCGCCGTCCTGTGAGTCTCATTGGGGCCGCAAGAGGAGCCGGCGGGAGCGACTTCTCCAGTGAGAGCGTGACGACGGCTGTCAACGCGTGTCGCGCGCGATGTCCCGACCCGCTGTGCGCGCCGCCGCAGCGGTAGGCTGTTCGCGGCCGGCGTCGGCGCGGCTTGCCCGACGACCAGCGCGCGGCATAGAAGCCCGCCATGCACGTCGAGCCCTTTCGCATCCACGTTCCCGACGCCACCCTCACCGACCTCCGCGAGCGCCTCGCCCGCACTCGCTTTCCCGACGAGATCGCCGGCGGGGGCTGGACCTACGGCACGAACCTCTCGTACCTACGCGACCTCGTCGCGTACTGGCGCGACCGCTTCGACTGGCGGGCCGCGGAGGCGAGGCTCAATGCCCTGCCGCAGTTCCGCGCCGACGTCGACGGGCTCGGCATTCACTTCATCCACGTGCGGGGTGTCGGGCCTGCGCCGTTCCCGCTGGTCATCACGCACGGCTGGCCCGGATCGGTGGCGGAGTTCCTGAAGATCATCGGGCCGCTCACGGATCCTGCCCGCCACGGCGGCGATCCCGCCGACGCCTTCGACGTCGTCGCGCCGTCGATGCCCGGCTACGGGTTCTCCGAACGTCCGAGCGCGCCG
>Ga0134087_10000041_pt1 | contig 20652 bp, 20 predicted proteins | sample 15_taG_23_FD_109981 | JGI IMG/M metagenome (GOLD analysis project Ga0134087, IMG submission 109981) | Grasslands soil microbial communities from the Angelo Coastal Reserve, California, USA - 15_D_Glu_20cm_5_24_1 metaG | ecosystem: Environmental > Terrestrial > Soil > Grasslands ... | reverse complement strand
CGCGCTCGGCCGGCCGCCCGAGGACTGGCCAGAGCTGCTCGCGGTCGCCCGCGCCCATCCGGGCAAGGTCGCCTTCAAGGGGTCGCTGTACGAAGGCCTCACCTGCGACGTGCTGCCGTTCGTCTGGGCGGCGGGCGGCAGCGGCGAGGTGCTGGACGACGCCGGCGCGCTCGCCGCCTTCCAGTTCTTCGCCGAGCTCGCCCCCTACCTCCATCCCGGGAGCGCGACCTTCAAGGAGCCGACGGTGGCCGAAGCGATGGCGCGTGGCGAGATCGTGCTCCACCTCAACTGGCCCTTCGTGATGTCGCTCTACGCGAGCCAGGGGCTCGCCCCGGAGCCGATCCGTTCCGCGCCCCTGCCGCACGGACCACACGGCCGCGCGACGGTCCTCGGCGGCGGCTACCTCGGCATCCCGTGCAACGCGCCGCATCGCGCCGCGGCCCTCCGCCTCGTGCACCACCTTTTGGCCCGGGACGTGCAGGCGGAGCTGGCGCGGCGCCTCGGATGGTTCTCTCCGCGCCGCGACGTCGCGGTGGCAGACGGCGGCGAGGCTCTGGCGGGCTTCGCGGCGATGCGCGCCGAGGTACGGCCGCGGCCGGCGCGTGCCGACTACCGGGCCCTCAGCCGCCGCTGGCAGGAGGCGTTCCGCGCCGTCGTCTTCGAGCACCGCGATCCCGATGCGGTGCTGCACGCCGCGGCGAGCGAAGCCGTCAAGAGCCGGTAACGTGCGTTCCCTGCGCATCTGGGCACCGGCGGCGCCGCTCCTCCTCTACCTGGCGGCCGTCCTGGTCCAGCCGAGCCTCTACGCCGTGAAGCTGTCCTTCACGGACACGCTCACCGGTAGCTTTCCTACCCTCGCGAACTTCCGTCTCATCGCCGGCGACGGGCTCTTCTGGCGCGCGCTCGCCGGCAACGTGCTGCTGCCGGTCGCCATCGTGGCGGTCGAAGTTGCCGGGGGCCTCGCCCTGGCCGTCCTCCTGGCCGCGCGCCTGCCCGGGCGGCGGCTCCTGCGCGCGATCGTCGTCATCCCGTTCGCGCTTCCCGAGGTCGTCTTCCTCACCATCATGCGCTACGTCTTCGCGCCGCGCGGCTACGCCAACGCGGGGCTCGCCGCGGCGGGGCTCGCGCCGGTCGACTGGCTGCTTCCCGGCCGTGCGCTCACCTTTCTCACCGTGGTGGCGGTCGACGCCTGGCACGTGACGCCCGTGGTGTTCCTCATGCTGCTCGCGGCGCTCGTCTCGATCCCCGACGAGATCGGCGAGGCGGCGCGCCTCGACGGCGCGGGTGGGCTCAGGCGCTTCGCGTTCATCACGCTTCCGCTGCTCCGCCCCGCGCTCCTCTCGGCCGTCCTGCTGCGCGGGCTCGACGCGCTCCGCGTGTTCGCGACGCCCCTCATGCTGACCGGCACCGAGGGCCTGCCGGTGCTGTCGACCTACGCCTACCACCAGTGGTCGGACTACGGGAACGACGGTGCCGCCGCGGCGGCCTCGAGCCTGCTGGCGCTCCTGAGCGTGGCGCTCACGCTCCCGTTGCTCCGACGAGGGACCGCGCCGTGAGGCGGCTCGCGCTCCTCGTCGTGCTGGCGGTCGCGGCGGCCGACCTCCTGCCGCTCGGGCTCGTGCTCAAGCAGGCCTTCACGCCCGAGCGCGAGAGCTTCGCCTGGCCGCCGACGTGGCTGCCCCGCACGCTCACGCTCGAGAACGTGCGCGCGCTCCGGGAGGCGGTCGAGATCGAGGGAGGCCTCGGCCTCAGCGTGCTCGTCGCTGCGCTCACCGTGGCCGCGACGCTGGTCATTGCGCTCCCGGCGGCCTGGGCCGCGGCGCGCCGGCGGCACGTCGACCGCGGGCTCGATGGGGCGCTCGTCCTGGCGCGGCTCTTTCCCACGATCGCGCTCGCGATCCCGCTGGCGGCGCTGTCGATCCGCCTCGGCCTCTACAACAGCCCGGTCGGGACCGGGCTCTGGCTCGCGCACACGCTGCTCGCACTCCCGGTCGGCTTCCTCGTGCTGCGCGGCGGGTTTCGCAGCGTGCCCGTGGAGCTCGAAGAGGCGGCGCGCCTCGACGGCGCGAGCGCGGCGGGCGCGTTCTGGCGCGTCAGCCTGCCGCTCATCGGTCCGTCGCTCGCCGCGGCGAGCATGCTCGTGTTCCTGGTCTCCTGGGACGAGTTCGGCTTCTCCCTGCTGCTGCAGGTGACGAACCGCCCGCTGCCGCCACTGGTCTACTACCTGACCGCGTTCGGCAGCCCGGGGCTGGCGAGCGCCGTCGCGGCGCTGATGCTCGTGCCCGCGGTCGGGGTCCTCCTCGTGCTCGAGCCGGCGCTCCGCGCGGGCGTCTTTGCCGGCAGCGGGCGGTGATGGCGCGCGCCGAGTTCGAGCGGGTCTCCAAGCGCTTCGACGACGTCGTCGCGCTCGCCGACTTCACGCTCGCGGTCGAGGACGGCGAGCTGGTCACCGTGCTCGGCCCCTCGGGCTGCGGCAAGTCGACTCTGCTGCGCCTCACGGCGGGGCTCGAGGCGCTCTCGAGCGGCTCGATCCGCGTCGGCGGCCGGCCGATCGAGCGCCTCGCGCCGCACGAACGCGACGTGGCGATGGTCTTCCAGAGCTACGCCCTCTACCCGCACATGACGGTACGCGGGAACATCGAGTTTCCGCTCCGCATGCATGGCGTGGCACGCGAGGACCGCCGGCGGCGGGTCGAGGACGTGGCCGCCCTCGTGGAGATCGGCGAGATGCTCGACCGCCGTCCCGCCCAGCTCTCCGGGGGCCAGCGCCAGCGGGTGGCGCTCGCCCGGGCGCTCGTCCGCCATCCTGCGCTCTTCCTCCTCGACGAGCCGCTGTCGAACGTCGACGCGCCGCTGCGCGCGGCGCTGCGGCAGCACATCCGCGCGCTGCAGCGCCGCCTCGGCGTGACCACCCTCTACGTGACCCACGAGCAGGCCGAAGCGATGACCCTGGGAGATCGCATGGTGGTGCTGGCGCGCGGGCGTATCCAGCAGGTGGACGCGCCGGGCGCCGTCTACGAGCGGCCGGCGAACACCTTCGTGGCCGGCTTCCTCGGCCTGCCGCCGATGAACCTGCTCGAGGCGGAGTGTGCGGACGGGGTGCTGCGGGTGGGCGATCAGCGCCTCGCCGTGCCGCCGTCGGTGCAGGCGCGGCTGGGCGGGTCGCGGCGCGCCATCGTCGGCGTGCGGCCGGAGGCGTTCACGGCCGCGCAGGGCGAGCAAGCCGACGGACTGGTCGCGGTGCCGGACCCGGCCCGCCGCGAGCTGCTCGGCGCCGAGACGATCGTGCGCGCGTGGGTGGGGCAGGACGAGGTGACGGTACGCCTCCCCGGGCCGGGCGCCGAGCTGCCCCGGCGCGTGGCGGCGCCCCTCGGCGCGCTCCACTTCTTCGCGGCGGAGAGCGGGGTGCGCCTCGGTCCGTGACGCTCCCCCGCGCCCGGCTCGCAGCCGCGCGCCGGCCTTGCCGCGCGCCTATGTTCACGATAAGGGGATTTTTGAACATGGCAATCAGACACAAGCACCTGACGCTCGATCAGGGCAAGATCGATCGCGCGCGCCGGCTGCTCCGGACCAAGAGCGAGCGGGAGACGGTGGAGCGCGCGCTGGACGTCGTGCTCGCCGAGGAGCCGATTCTGCGGGCGCACCGGCGAACGAAAGGCACGGGCGGGTTCATCGAGGTCTTCACCCGCCGGTGACGCGCGTCATCCTCGATACCAACCTCTACGTGGGGTGGCTCAATCGAGGTCTGCATGCCGACCTGATGCTCGAGCCGGGGCTCGTCCGCTACCTGAGCGCCGTCGTGCACATGGAGTTGCGGGTGGGGGCCACCACTCGATCTGCGCGGCGCGCCCTCGAGCAGCTCGCCCGCCCATACGCGGCCGCGGGGCGGCTCGTGGCGCCACGGGCAGGCCTGTTCCGCGACGCGGGGCAGGTGCTGCAGGAGTTGCGCCGGAAAGGTCGCGACGTCCGACGTGCCGCGCTGGTCAACGACCTCCTGATCGCGCTCACCGCCCGCGACCTCGGGGCGACCGTGTACACCGCCGACGCCGGCGACTTCGAAGCGATGCGGGCCGTCCGCGACTTCTCGCTCGAGGTGGTCGGGCGCTGACGCCCGCCGCGACTACTTCTTGGCGCCCGTCGCGCGCGCCTTGACGCCGCGCGCCGCGGCGAGGAACGCCTCGCGCGTGCCGGAGGCGAGGACGCCGATCGGCGCCGCCGAGCCGGTCGGCTCGGCGACAATGAAGGTGCTCCGCACGATGCAGCGCCGGCCGTCGGGCGACGCGGTGATCTCGTAGGACCCGTCGTTGTTCGAGAGGTTGCTGACCAGCGTCTTGAACTCGATGCGGAGCTCCTCGGGGTGGTACGTCCACTCCACCTTGGCGTTCGACTGGCGCCCGATGACCCGCTGCGTGATCTGCACGGTCTTCGTGTCGCCGCTCACGCTGAGGAGCTGGACGTTGTCGACGCCCTGGATGAAGTCGGGGAAGTGCTCGACGTCGCTGAGGGCGTCGTACACCGACTTGGCCGTCGCGTCGACCAGGGACACGTACTCGAGCTTCACCTTGTCGTCGACCTTCGAGCTCCGCTCGCGAAGCAGGAAGTTCTCGGGCGCATTCCAGTCGATCGCCCTCTCGCCGCAGCCAGCGAGGAGGAGGACGAGTCCCGCGAGCGCGGCGCTCCTTCGGCAGGCGGTCCGCATGGTCAAGGGTCCTCCAGGAAAGCAAGCAAGCGACCTCCGCGTAACACCGTCCGCGGGTGCGGGTCAACGCCCGTCGCGGGGCGCCCTGGGTCAGGCGAGCAGGTCGCAGGCGGCGTGGGCGGCGCCGAGCCGGCCGGTCGCCGGGTCGAGCAGGACGCGGACGGGGATGTCGGTCATGAAGCCCACGTAGCGACCCTTCGCGGTGAAGCCGCGCATGAAGGGCCCGGCCACGAGCGGCAGCAGCTTCACGACCATGCCGCCGCCCACGAAGACGCCGCCGACCGCCATGACGGTGAGCGCCAGGTTGCCGGCCTGCGCCCCGTAGAGGCCGAGGAGCATGCCGACGGCCTCGGCGCACACGGCGCACTCGCCGTGGAGGGCGGCCTCGCCGATCACGGCTCCAGGGTCGCCGGTCGCGACGCGCTCCCGGACGGCAGGGTCGACGGGACGCCCGAGCTCCTCGACCAGGAACGAGAAGATGGCGAACAGCCCGGGGCCCGAGACCGCGCGCTCGACGGAGACGTGCCCGGGGTGGCGGCGGCGGAGGAAGCAGGCCAGCGCCCATTCCTGGTCGTCCCGCGGCGCGAAGTCCGCGTGACCGCCTTCGGTGGCCGCGGCCCGGTAGCGAGTGCCATCCCAGAGGAGAAAGGCCTGGCCGAGGCCGGTGCCGGCGGCGATGACGGCACGGTTGCCCGGCCGCGGCTTGCCGGCGTTGAGCGTGTGGAACGCCTCGGGCGGCTGGAACGCCGTCCCGTAGGCGGTCGCCTCGAGGTCGTTCAGCAGGCGCACACGTTCGCACTGGACGACGCGCGCGAGGGCCGCGCCCTCGACGCGCCAGGGCAGGTTCGTCGTGGTCACCACGTCGCCCAGCACGGTTCCGGGGATGCCGAACGCCGCGGCGGCCACGCGCACGCCGCTCGCGGAGACGAACTCGGCCAGCACGGCCTCGAGGCTCGGGTAGCGCGGGCTCGGGTACGTCTGCTGGCGCACCAGCGTCAGCTGCCGCGGCGGTTCGAACGCGTAGAGGGCGAGGTCGGTCTTCGTTCCGCCGACGTCGCCCGCCAGCACGTGAAGCGTCATGCGCGTCAGGTGCCGGTCTGACGCGCCTTGCGCGGCGGCGGCCGACGCGCCCGTGGCCGGGCCGCGCCTCGCCGCACGGCCTGCACCGCGGCTTCGAGCCCCGCCTCGACGTCGCGGCCGAGGTGGACTGGCAGCACGCGCCGGCCGCGCGCGACGAGCGCCTCGTAGTCGCCGACCGCCTGGGCCCGCTCCAGCACGCCGAAGCTGTAGCCGGCGCCCGGAACCGGCTCGTCTGCCGGCTCGTCGGCGGAGAGCTGGACGACGACGGCCGTGGGCGGCCCGCCCTTGTGGAGCTGCCCGGTCGAGTGCAGGAAGCGCGGGCCGAAGCCGACGGTTGCCGCGACGCGGAAGCGGTCGCGGATGGCCGTACGGAGCTCGGCAAGGAGCTTCTCGCGTCGCGCCGTGCGTTCGACGTACGCCGTGAGGGCCACGTAGTCGGGCGGCCGGGCCGAGCGGAGATGGGCGACCAGCCGCGGGGCGAAGTCCGCCGCCTCCAGCGCCACGGCGCCCGGAAGGTCCGGCAGCCGGCCGGACGCCGCGTATTCCCCGAGGAGCCGCACGGTGTTGTCCTTCGCCAGCTGCACGTCTGGCTGGTCGAACGGATCGATCCCGAGCACCCAGGCGGCCGCCGCCGTCGCGATCTCCCAGCGCAGGAACTCGCCGCCGAGGTCGTACGCGTCGACGAGGCCGAGCGTGACCACGGGGTGCCCCGCGCGCGCCAGCGTCCGGACGGCGCGGTCGTGGCGTGGTCCGAGACGGAGGTAGACGAAGACGCGATCCTTCCCGTAGGCCGCCGGACGCCCGAGCGGCTCGCCGTCGACGGGGACGATCCCGGTGCCCTCCTTGCCGGTCGACTCGGCGATCAGCTGCTCTACCCAGGCGCCGAACGCTGCCACCCGCTCGGACGCGACGAGCGTGAGCTTGTCCCGCCCGGCACGGGCGAGCGCGCCGAGCGCGGCGCCGAGATGCAGGCCCGGGTTCTCACGCGCCGCGACCGCGGGCCCGCAGGCGAGCCGCATGCGCCGGGCGCGGTCGAGAAGGCGGGAGAGGTCGATGCCGAGGAGGGCGGCCGGCACCAGCCCGACGTAGGACAGCGCCGAGTAGCGGCCGCCGACGTCGGGCGGGTTCAGGAAGATTCGCCGGAACCCCCGCTCGCCGGCCTCCTTCTCCAGCGAGGTGCCGGGGTCCGTGATGGCCACGAAGTTCTCGCCCGCCCGGTCGCCCTTCGTCGCGCGCACCCGCTCCCAGAAGAACCGGAAGAACGCGTTCGGCTCGGTGGTCGTGCCCGACTTGGACGAGATCAGGTAGAGCGTGCGCGCCGGATCGCTCCACGCCGTGGCGCTGCGGACCGCGGCCGGGTCGGTGGAGTCGAGCACCGCGACGTCCGTCGAGCCGCTTGCGACGCCGAAGGCCCGGCGGAGCACCTCGGGGGCGAGCGACGAGCCGCCCATGCCGCAGACGAGCGCGCGCTCGAAGCCGTCGTGGCGCACCTCGGCGGCGAACGCCTCCAGCTCGGCGACGCGCGCCTCCATCCGCTCGACCAGGGCGAGCCAGCCGAAGCGGTCGGCAATCTCCGCCTGGTGCTTGGGGTCGTCCGCCTTCCACAAGGTGGGGTCCCGCTGCCAGAGTCGCGCGCCGACCCGCGCGGTGTCCATCTCCCGGACCGCTGCCTCGACCCGGCCGGCGGCGCGCCCCAGCGCGACGCCGCCGCGTTCGCTCACCAGCACCGCCTCGCGCCGCGCCGCCACCGTCGCGAGCAGTGCGTCGTAGGACTGGGCGAACGCCGCCACCCCTTCGACCTCGAGCCGCTCCGTCACGGCCTCCATGCTGATGCCCACCTGCGCGAGCCGCTCGAGGACGCGCTCCGCCTCGTCGACGCCTCGCTCGAGGCGCAGCTCGGGATGCCCGTGGTCCTTGTAGGCGGTGAGCGTGGCCGGGGGCATGGTGTCGACGGTGTCCGGCCCGATGAGCGCCTCGACGTAGTACGTGTCGGGGTAGGCCGGGTCCTTGGTCGAGGTGCTCGCCCACAGCGGCCGCTGCACGCGCGCGCCCGAGCGGGCGAGCGTGGTGAAGCGCTCGCTGCCGAACTTGCGGCGGAAGGCGGCGTAGGCGAGCTTGGCGTTGGCGATCGCGGCCTGCCCCCTGAGCGCCCCGAGCAGCGGCGTGGCCTCGCCGGCGCCGGCGCGGAGCTTCTCGTCGATCAGCCGGTCGACCGCCGTGTCGACGCGGCTCACGAAGAAGCTCGCCACCGAGGCGATCCGGTCGACGCGCTTGCCCGCGGTGAGGCGCCGGTCGAGGCCGCGGAGGTACGCCTCCATCACCGCGTCGTAGCGGGCGAGCGCGAAGATGAGCGTGACGTTGACGTTCAGCCCGTCGGCGATCGCTTGCTCGATGGCGGGGATGCCGGCGCGCGTGGCCGGGATCTTGATCATCAGGTTCGGGCGGTTGACGGCTCGCCAGAGCCGGTGCGCCTCCCGCACGGTCACGTCGGTGTCGTGCGCGAAGCGGGGCGCCACCTCGAGGCTGACGAAGCCGTCGCGGCCGGCCGTCCGCTTGAAGACGGGCAGGAAGAGGTCGGCGGCCTCGCGGACGTCGCGGACGGCGAGCGCCTCGAATATCTGCTCGGCCGTCTTGCGCTTGGCGGCGAGGGCGCGCAGCTCCTCATCGTAGTCCGCGCTCGAAGCGATGGCCTGCTCGAAGATGGTGGGATTGGACGTGAGGCCGGTCACGTCGCCGTCGGCGATCATGCGGGCGAGCCGCCCGGACACGAGCAGCGCGCGGTGGATGTTGTCGTGCCACGGCGACAGCCCGAGCTTCTGCAGCTCGACGAGTGGGCTCGCCGCGGGTGCCGCCGCCTTCTGCCTCACCTTGCCCGTCCTCATCCGATTTCTCCTCACCGGGACACCAAGCCGAGCGCGCGCTCGGCGACGTTCTCGGCCGTGAAGCCGAAGGCGCGCATGACGTCGGCACCCGGCGCCGACGCGCCGAAGCGGTCGAGGGTGAGCGTCGCGCCGCGCGGGCCCACCCAGCGATGCCAGCCGAGCGAGACGCCGGTCTCCACGGCCAGCCGCGCGCCGACCGACGGCGGCAGCACGCGGTCGCGGTAGTCCGCCGGCTGCTCGTCGAAGAGCTCCCAGCAGGGCATGGAGACCAGGCGCGCCTGGACGCCGTGGCGAGCGAGGAGCTGCTCGGCGGCGACGATGTGCTGGACCTCCGAGCCGGTGGCGATCAGGACGACGTCGAAACGCGACACGCCCGGGTTGAGCACGTAGGCGCCGCGCACCAGGCCGTCGGCCGGCGCGTACGCCGTACGGTCGAGGGTCGGCACGTTCTGCCGGGTGAGCGCGAGCGCCGTCGGGCGGTGGCGATTCGCGATCGCGACCCTCCAGGCCCACGCGGTCTCGGCGGCGTCGCACGGCCGGATGAAGAGGAGCCCCGGGATGGCGCGCAGCGCGGCATAGTGCTCGACGGGCTGATGGGTCGGTCCGTCCTCCCCGAGGCCGATGCTGTCGTGCGTGTACACCCAGATCGTGCCGAGCTCCATCAGCGCCGACAACCGGAGCGCCGGACGCATGTAGTCCGAGAAGATGAGGAACGTCGAGCCGTAGGGAATCACGCCGCCGTGCGCCGCCATGCCGTTCACGGCCGCGCCCATCGCGTGCTCGCGGACGCCGAAGTGGAGGTTTCGGCCCTCGTAGCCCCACGGCCCGCCGATCGCGCCCTGGACGCCCTCGCGCGACGCAGCCGGGCTCTGGAAGTCGCCCGCGCCCTTGAGCCAGGTGAAGGTGGAGGGGTCCAGGTCGGCCGAGCCGCCGGCGAGCTCGGGCAGGCGCAGCGCGAGCGCCTGCAGCACGGCCTCCGATGCCTTGCGCGTCGCCATCCCCTTCGCGTCGGCGGGAAAGCTCGGCAGGTCCCGGTCCCATGCGGCCGGCAGGGCGCCGGTGATGCGCCGCTCGAACTCGGCCGCGAGGTCGGGAAACGCCGACCTGTAGGCCGCAAGCCTCTGGCTCCACTCCCGCTGGAGCTCCTCGCCACGAGGCACGGCGCGCCGGAAGTGCTCGAGCGCCTGCGGTGGGATGAGGAAGGATGGCTCGAGGGGCCAGCCGAGGTTCTGCTTCGCGGCGCGCAGCTCCTCCTCGCCGAGGGGCGAGCCGTGGACCTCGAAGGTGTCCTGCTTGTGCGGCGCGCCGTAGCCGATGTGGGTGCGGACGACGAGGAGGGACGGGCGCGCGCGCTCGCCGCGAGCCTGCTCGATGGCCTTCGCGACGGCGTCGATGTCGTTCCCGTCCGGGACCCGCTCGACGTGCCAGCCGTATGCCGCGAAGCGCCCCGCCACGTCCTCGCTGAAGCAGATCGAGGTGCTGCCGGCGAGCGACACGCGGTTGTCGTCGTAGAGGACCACGAGCTTGCCGAGGCCGAGGTGCCCCGCCAGCGAGCACGCCTCGGCCCCCACGCCTTCCATGAGATCGCCGTCGCTGGCGAGCACGTAGGTGTGGTGGTCGACGATCGTGTGGCCGGGGCGGTTGAAGCGTGCGGCGAGGTGGGCCTCGGCGATGGCCATCCCGACGGCGTTGCCGAGCCCCTGACCGAGCGGACCCGTGGTCGTCTCGACGCCGGAGGTCAGGTGGCGCTCGGGATGGCCCGGGGTGCGGCTCCCGAGCCGCCGGAAGCTCTTGATCTCCTCGAGCGGTAGGTCGTAGCCGGTCAGGTGCAGGAGCGAGTAGAGCAGCATCGAGCCGTGCCCGGCCGAGAGGACGAAGCGGTCGCGGTCGGGCCATCGCGGGTCGGCCGGGTTGTGCGCCAGGAAGCGGGTCCAGAGCACGTACGCCATCGGCGCCGCGCCCATCGGCAGGCCGGGATGGCCCGAGTTGGCCTTCTGGACCGCGTCGGCCGACAGGAACCGGATGGTATTGATCGACAGCGTATCGAGGGCGGACGCCGGCATCGCGCTGGGGGAGAACCGGGCCGCAGGGTAGAGCTTTCCGGGCCACCTGCCAAGCGCCGATCGCCCGACACTTGCGGGACGCCGGGGGCCCGCCTAGAAGACTTGCACGCATGCCCTACGTCGACCGCCACCTGGCGCCGCAGGAACGCGTGGTGTTCCGCACCAGGCTGCATCCCGTCATCTTCGGCAACGCCGTCGGCTTTGCCGCCTTCGTGATCTTCGCGGCGACGATGATCATCCTCCACAACGATCTCGCGCCGGCAACCGTCCGCCTCGTCTGCCTCGTCACGGCCGCCATCGCCGCGCTCGGCTTCGTGTCGCCGCTGGTGACCTGGCGGACCTCGGAGTTCGCGGTCACCGATCGGCGGGTGATGATCAAGGTGGGCCTCCTCTCCGTCCACACCGTGGAGCTGCTCAACCCGAAGGTCGAGGCGATCGGCGTCGACCAGACCCTCGCCGGCCGCCTCCTCGGCTACGGCACGCTCCGCATCACGGGCACGGGCGGGACCGTCGAGGCCTTTCCACGGGTGGCGCGGCCCGATGCCCTGCGCGACGCCGTCATGGGGCAGGTGGGCGTCTCCCCCGTGGCGCGCGCGCGGTAGGCTGAATTAACACTCCCGGGGGCCCGTGCGGTCCTCGCGCGCTACGCGCGCTGCGGTCCTCCGATGCCCCCGGACCCCGTCGCTCGCGCGCGGCGAAGCCGCGCGCGGCTCCGACGTGCCCCTTCCATCAGTGCTCGTGCGGGCGCAGCGCGGGGGGGACAGTTGCCGGCGTGGCGCGTGCCGGGATGGGATCGAGCAGGCGGGCGTCGACGAGCAGCACGACGCACATCACCAGCGGCGGCACGAGCGCGCCCGCGAGGAAACCGGTCGCCACCGGCAGTTGCCAGGAGCGCGGCCAGAAATCGAGGAGGCAGTTGCCGAGCGTGAAGGCGAAGAGCGAAGACCGCCCGAGGCAGAGGAAGGGCGCGAGCCGCGCGCTGTATGGCAGGCGCGGCGGCAGCAGGAGCGAGAGTCCGATGAGAAGCGTCGTCGCCTCGAGGAGCCCGAAGGCGTAGTAGCCGACGTGGTGGCTCGCCCGGAAGCGGAGCGTCAGGTAGCCGGCGAGGGCCTGCCGCGGCCCGAGCCCGACCATCACGGCGCAGGCCACGGCCAGGGCGGCGAGAAAAACGATGGTCGCGGTCCGGTAGAAGACGGTCCAGCGCCGCGTCTCGCTTCCCGCCGAGAGACTCCAGCCGATGGTCATCCCGACCACGATGAGAGCCTGGCTGTGGAGGAGGCTGATCCAGGCGCGTCCCACCGGCCGTCCGACCAGCATCGCGGTCAGGTACGAGAGGTGACTCGACGGCGGCGGCCAGGCCACGCGGTCGAGCCAGAACACCGCCGCCCAGGGGACCAGGCCGACGACGACCGTTGGAACCAGGCCGCGGCGCCGTCGGAAGTCGAGCAGCGGGATCGCCAGCAGGAGAGCGAACGCGTAGAACTTGAGAATGTTCCCGTACTGCGAATCGCCGAGCGACAGGGCGGCGGCGACTCCGTGCAGCACGCCGCGCCGGCCGCCGAGCACGCTGGCCGCGACGGTGGCGAGGTAGGCGACGTAGCAGCTCCAGCTGCGGTGGAGCAGCCGGGTGCGCACCCGGGCGGCGCCGCCCTGCACGAGGCCGCGGTAGTAGACCATCTCGAGCATGGCGCCGAACAGCACGACGAAGGTCGGCGTGGCGGCGCTCGTGATCAGGCGAACGAGTCCCTGACCGAGCAGCGGGAGCCGATACCACGAGCCGAAGGTCGCGAGGCTGTGGATGTAGAGGGCGAGCGCCACGGCCAGGCCGCGGGCGGCGTCGACGAACACGATCCGGCGCTCAGGCATGCCGCGCTTGCGACCCCGTCCCGCGGTTTCTAAGGCGGGCGCGAAACCGCCGTCAAGCGAAAAATGCCCGTCAGTGGATGGAGCCGGGCCGGGGCGACTAGACTCCGTGCCGATGGGCGATCGGCTCGCGGAGCGCGCAGCCTTCTGGTGGCTTCTCCTGCCCATCGTCTTCGGGCTTCTCCTCCGCGCTCTCCGCCGGCCGGCCTTCTTCCACCGCTACGTCGGGGAGGCCACGCCCGCCTCGCTCGCCGCCATCCGCGTCCTCACCTGCGCCATCCTCCTGGCGCACGTCATGGTCGAGGACCTGGCCAGCACGGCATGGCTGCCGCGACGGCTGGTCGAGCCCATGGGGGTGCTCCAGCTGCTCTACGCCCTGCCGATCGGATTCCGCGGCTTCCTCGCCAGCCCCGCCGCGCTGTCCGTGTTCAAGGCGGTGACCGCCGCGCTCCTGCTGGCCGGAGCCGCTGGCTGGCGCGCTCGCGCCACGCTGCCGCTCGCGGCGCTCGGCTACCTCATCTTCGGCGGCATCCTGCGCCAGTACTCGGCCTTCTACCACGCGGGCCTCGTCCCGCTCTACGTGCTCGCCGTGCTTGTCTTCACACCCTGCGTGGATGCCTGGTCGATCGACCGCCGGCGGCGCGCGTCGCGCGGGCTTCCCGTTCCGGAGCCCGGGAGGCCGGCAGCCGTCTACGGCTGGTCACGGTACGCCTGCTGGACCGTCGTCGCGCTCGCCTACGCGGCGTCGGGGCTGAGCAAGCTCCGCAACGGCGGCCTCCACTGGTGGGACGCCGCGAACGTCCGGGCGATCTACTACCGCACGAGCCTGAACCCGATGCACTTTGACTGGGGGCTCTCGCTGCGACTCGTGCAGGCTCCCGACGCGCTCTTCGCGTTGCTCGGCCTGGCGTCCGTGGCCCTCGAGGTGGGTTTCCTGGCGGTGCTCTTCTGGCGCCCGGCGCGGCGCGTCCTGCCGCTCCTGATGATCCTCTTCCACGTGGCGGTCCTCTTCCTCGAGAACCTGCTGTTCCTCGATCTCGTCGTCCTGCAGGCGATCTTCTTCGACTTCGCCGAGCCGGGTGGGCTGCTCGGTCCGGGAAGAGCCGCGGGCGAGCCGCGACCACCAGCAGGGCAGGGCGGTCTCCGCCACCCCGCGCTCGTCGCCGCGGCGGCGAGCGTCGTCGTGTGCGCGTGGATCACGCGGATCGAGTTCTACCCGCTGACCGCGATGCAGATGTTCTCCTGGCGCGACCGATCGGGGGTGGTGGAGTACTACAAGGTGCTGGCGCAGCGCCGGTCGGGGGCCGTCGATCCGGCCGCCCTCCGGCACTGCACCTATCGCACCTTCGCCATCACGCCCGTCGTGAAAAAGGCCTTTGACCCCGCCGGGCAGGCGATCTGCCGCGAGTACCTCGCGATGTGCGCCGCGAGGGGGAACCGGCGCGCCGCCGATCCCATCGCACGCTTCGAGATCCAGCGCTGGCGCTGGGATCTGCGCCACGATCGCGCCGGGGAGCACGTGACCCTCGTCGACCGGTACGTGCAGGACGTGCCGTGAGGCGCTCGGGCGCTGGCTGGGGTCAGCGGCTCGCCTACTGCCAGGTGAGCCGCGGGCAGACCGGAGGCTCGGGGGCCTCGGGACACGGGAAGACGTCGGCAGGGAGCACCCGCCGTGTCTCGGCCCACGCGGCGTCCCCCGGCACGAAGACGGTGCAGACCTCGTCCGCGAACGTGTAGCAGTCGGGTGCTCCCGGGGCGTAGCCGAGGTGGCCCCGGCAGTAGTCGACGAAGCCGACGGCGAGCCCGCGGAAGGGGTGCGCGTCGAGCCAGCAGTCGGTCACGATGACCGCCGGCTGGCCGGCGACGGGGCGGCGGGCCGGAGGGGCCGGACCCGGACGAGCGGCCGGCGCCGGGGAGGGGCGGGGGGGCGGCGCCGGTGGATGCCGGGAAGCGGGCTTCGGCTGGGGGTGATGCTCGGCGGCCGCGGCCGCGCCGAGGACCAGCATGCCGGCGAGCGGCAGCACGAGGAGCAGTCCGGGGCGCTTCACGGCGCCCGCGGCAACACGCGAGTGCGGCGGACGTTACGCGGCCGCGGCGAGCGTGCTCGCTCAGGACCCTTCGTCGGGCAGCTCGCGCAAGACGAAGCGGCCGCCGTGCGGGATCTCGAGCGAGAAGGTGTCGCTCCGCACGCCGTCGAGCGCGTCGATGACGAAGCGATCCGACGCGAGGTAGCGCGCATGCTCGGGGTGGGCGTAGACAGCGATCCCGTCGGCCTCGCCGAGCCGCACGTCGAAGCCTTCTATGATGCTCGAGCGGCGGCAGAGGACGGGGTTGGTCCCCCCGCAGCAGCCGCCGCTGATCATGAAGGCGAAGGGCTCGCCGCCCGCCTCGGCGCGCACCCGCGCGAGCAGCCGGTGCGCCCGGGGCGTCATCCCCTCGCAGCCGGGCATGTCAGGCGAAGAGGTCCATCGTGAAGTCGTTCAGGTCGACCCAGACCTGCTTGAGACGCGTCAGGTGCTCGACCATCGCGATGCCGTTCTCCCGCCCGTAGCCGGAGAGCTTGTAGCCGCCGAAGGGCGAGTTCGGCTCGATCATGTGCCAGGTGTTGATCCACACGGTCCCGGCCTGCAGCCGCTTGGCGAGGCGGTGGGCGCGCTTCAGGTCCTTCGTCTGCACGCCGGCGGCGAGCCCATAGATGACGTCGTTGCCGATGCGCACGGCGTCGTCCTCGTCGCGGAAGCGGAGGACGCTCGCCACCGGGCCGAAGATCTCCTCCTGGGCGATCTGCATCCTGTTGTCGACCTCGGTGAAGACCGTGGGCTCGTGGTAGAAGCCCTTGGCGAGCGCCGGATCCTTCGGCTGCCCGCCGCCGCAGCGGAGGCGGGCGCCCTCCTTCTTGCCGATCTCGACGTAGCGCTGCACCTTGCGGAGCTGCTCCTCCGAGACCAGCGGACCCATCCGGGTCGAGAAGTCCATCGGGTCGCCGATCTGGACCTGCTGCGAGCGCTCGACGAAGCGCTCGACGAACCGGTCGTAGAGGCCGTCCTGGACGAGGATGCGGGTGCCGGCCGAGCAGACCTGGCCCGTGTTCATGTACAGGCCGAACAGCGCCGTCGCGATCGCCGGCTCGAGGTCGACGTCGTCGAAGATGATGTGCGGCGACTTGCCGCCAAGCTCGAGGGTGACGGTCTTCAGGTTCGACGCCGACATCTGGACGATGAGCCGGCCGGTGACGTACTCGCCGGTGAAGGCGATCTTGTCGACGCCGGGATGCGCGGCGAGCGCCGCGCCCGCCGTCGGCCCGAAGCCGGGGACGACGTTGAGCACCCCTTCGGGCAGGCCGGCCTCGGCGGCGAGCCGCGCGAGCTCGAGGGCGGTCATGGGGGTGTGCTCGGCGGGCTTCAGGACCACGGTGTTGCCGCAGGCGAGGGCCGGCGCGGTCTTCCAGACCGCCATCAGGAGGGGCGCGTTCCAGGGCGTGATGCCGCCGACCACGCCGACCGGCTCGCGCAGCGTGTAGCCGAGGTATTCGCCCGGCCGCATCGGCGGGCTCGTCAGGCCGTGCAGCTTGGTGGCCATGCCCGCCCAGTAGCGGAAGACATCGGCCGAGATCGCCCCCATGCTGCTGGTCATCAGCACGGGCATCCCCATGTCGAGCGTCTCGAGACGCCCGAGCTCGGCGGCGTTGGCCTCGAGGAGATCGGCGATCTTGAGCAGGAGCTTGGCGCGCTCTCCCGGCGGCGTCGCGGACCACACCCCCTCGTAGGCGCCGCGCGCGGCGGCGACGGCAGCGTCGATGTCCGGCTTGTCGCCCTCGGCGACCACGGCCACGACCGAGCAGTCGTGGGGACTCACGCTCTCGAAGGTCTTGCCCGACTGACTAGGGGTGAACCTGCCGTTGATGAAGAGCTGATAGCGGCGCGCGCCGTTCTCGGCGCCGAGGGACTGGGCGGTGCCGGCCATGGGGACCTCCTCCCTGAGGTCCCCACATTAGGAGAGCGCCGCCGCGCGGGTCAACCACCCGGCACGGCGGCGCTCTCCCGGTCGGGCCTCAGCTCCGCGTCCGCCGGCGCTCGCGCCCGCGGCCGTCGCGCTGGAGCTTCTCCTCGAGCGCGTTCACGACGAAGTCCATGACGGAGACATCCGACTTGACGCAGTAGAGCTTCAGCTCTCGATGCAGGTGCTTCGGGATACGCGTGGCGAGCTGAACCCAGATTTCCCCTTCACTTGCTGCCATGATCCCTCCTTCTCCCCTCGCAGTGGCTGATGTTTGCCGCTCAATAGCTAGCGATACGGTTTATTGCAAGGGGCGAGATTCCCCGAGGTGGTCCCCGCATGTGCACCGTGAGCAGCATTCGGCACTGAATGGTAGCAAGGGTGCTACCTCGGCCCGAGTGGTGTAGTCCTTTCGGGAGGGTCGTTGCGGCCCGACGGGCACTGGCCTAGGGTGAGACCTATGAAGCAGACGTTCTGTCACCTGATCGACGGCGAGCTCGTTGCGGGTCGGCGCGACTTCGAGGTCGTGAACCCCGCCACCGGCGCCCCCTTCGCACGCTGCCCTGACGCGACGCGTGAGGAGGTGGATGCCGCGATGGGCGCCGCGGCGCGCGCCTTTGCCGGCGAGTGGAGCCGAGACGAGGCCGGCCGGCGGCGGACGCTCGCGGCGATGAGCGAGGCGCTGGCGGCGGCGGCCGACGAACTCGGGCGGCTCGTCTGCCTGGAGCAGGGCAAGCCGCTCGCGCAGGCGACGGGCGAGGTGAGGGGGGCGGCGCGGCTCCTCAAGCGCTACGCGGAGGAACCCATCCCGCGCGAGGTCCTGCGCGAGGATCAGAAGGTTCGCGTGACGGTCGTGCGGAAGCCGCTCGGCGTGACCGCGGCCATCACGCCCTGGAACTACCCCGTGGCGACGCTGGTCGCCAAGATCGGACCGGCTTTCGTCACGGGCAACACCGTGGTCGCCAAGCCGTCGCCCTTCACGCCGCTCTCCTCCCTGGCGCTCGGTGCGGTGCTCCGTCCCGTGGTGCCGCGCGGGACGCTCAACGTGATCGGCGGCAGCGACGAGGTGGGCGCCTGGATGACGGCGCATCCCCAGGTGCGCAAGATCTCGTTCACGGGCAGCGTGCCGACCGGCAAGAAGATCATGCGGGCGGCCGCCGAGGACCTGAAGCGGGTGACGCTCGAGCTCGGCGGCAACGACCCGGCGATCGTGCTGCCGGACGTGGATCCCGCGCAGGTGGCGCCGCGGCTGTTCTGGGGCGCCTTCACCAACTCCGGCCAGATCTGCATCGCCATCAAGCGGCTCTACGTGCACGAGCGGACGTATCGGCCGCTGGTCGACGCGCTGGCGGCGCTCGCCCGGCAGGTCAAGCTCGGGGACGGCTTGGAGCCGGATACCGAGCTCGGGCCGATCAACAACCGGCCGCAGTTCGAACGCGTCCGGGAGCTCGTCGACGATGCGCGCCGCGCCGGGGGCAAGGTGGAGGTGGGCGGCGCGCCGCTGTCGCGCCCGGGCTACTTCTACCCGCCGACGCTGGTGACCGGCGTCGGCGAGGGGGTCCGCCTCGTCGACGAGGAGCAGTTCGGGACGGCGCTTCCGGTCATCCCGTACGCCGACGTCGAGGACGCCGTCGCGCAGGCCAACCGCTCACACTACGGGCTCGGCGGCTCGGTGTGGACGGCCGACGTGCGCCGCGGCGAGGAGATCGCCCAGCGGCTCGAGTGCGGGACCGCGTGGGTCAACCAGCACATCGACACGGGTGCCTTCGCGCCGTTCGGCGGGATGAAGTGGAGCGGCATCGGCCGGGAGAACGGCCGCTGGGGCATCGAGGAGTTCTGCGAGCTCCAGGTCGTCAGTACACGCCTGGCGTAGCAGACCGCGCGGCGCCGCCTTCCGGGAAGGCAGCCATTGGATCGCAGCCGGCGGGGGCCGCGAGTCGGCTCAGGCCCGAGCGCGGCTGGTCGGCCGGACGACGGCCCCACGCCGCATCCGGGTGAGCTTCTCGGCGAGCGCGGTCCTCACGAAGCTCTGCAACCGCACGTCATTGCGCACGCAGAACTCTTTGAGCTCACGCGCCACGCGGCGCGGGATGCGGGTGGCGAGCTGAACCAGGTCTTCTTCATCGTAGGCGGGGTTTTTCATGCTTTCTAAACCCTGCACCGCCGAGACGCGAGTGTCAAACGCCGCAGCTCATAGCACGGGCGCGGAAACGCGCAGGAAATCCCGTACGCCCTCGACCAGCGCGTCGGTGAGGAGGTCCTGATAGGCCCCGTCGCAGGCCCGCGCGGCGTCGCCCGGGTGGGTGAGGTACCCGATCTCGACCAGGACCCCCGGCACGGCGTTGCGCGCGAGGACGGCAAAGGTCCCCGGCCGCGCGTCGCCGCGCACGCCGCCGACCACCGTGGCGAGCGCGGACTCGACCGCCCGGCCGAGCCGCATGGCGCGGTCGGCGGCGATCGGGTCGCCCGGCGCGCCGGCACCGCCGCCGTAGAAGACCTCCACGCCCCGGGCGCTCGGGTCGCGGCAGGCATTCGCATGCAGGGACAGAAACAGCGCCGCCTCCGCCGCTTCCGGCACCCGGCGCTCGATCGGCACGTAGGAGTCGTCGAGACGAGTGAGGACCACCGAGACGGGCAGGCGCGTGGCGAGCTTCACTGCCAGCCGCCGGGCGATGTCCAGGACCACGTCCTTCTCGATGACCCCGCCGACCCCGGCGGCCCCCGGATCGTGCCCCCCATGGCCCGGATCGATGATGACCAGCGGGAGGGCCCTCTCCCCCGAGCCGTGGCGGTCGGTCGGCGCGGGCGGCCGGGCTGCCGCGAGAGGGGGTTGGACGCCAGGCGGCTTGACGGGGGGTCGGCCGGGTCCGGAAGGCTCCGGGGCCGTCCGGGGTGCCTCCTCCGCGACACGGGGTGGCTCAGGCGCGGGAGCAGGGGGTTCGGCTCGGAGATCAGGCGGCTCGGTTCGAGGAGCGGGTGGCCCGGTCCCGAGGTCGGGCGGCTTCGTTTCCGGCTCGGGGGCCACCGCGGGCAGGGAGGGAGCAGCGGACGCGGAGGGAGCCGCGGATGGCGGTCCGGCCGGCTCGGGCGCCGGAGCGGCCTCCGGCTGGCTGGCCGGGGGAGGGGGTGCCGCCTCCGTCCGGCCTGGACCGAGCCTCACGACGACCGTGCGCGCGTCCGTCTCGAGCGTGAATGGCACCGCCGCAGCGAGGTCGAGCACCACCCGCACCGTACCGGCGTCGAAGCGCGCCGTCCGCACCCGCAACAATGGGCCCACGCCGCGGGTCACCGCCTGGGCTCCGGGGGCGGTCGCTGTCACGGGCAGGTCGAGGTAGATGCGATCGGGCCCCGCCAGGGCGTGGGCGACCGGTTTGACGGGCTCCGAGACGTGGAGGCGCACCACGGGTCCCCCGTCCTCCACGACCTCCACCCGTTCGAGAACGGCCGGCCGTGCGCCCCGGGGCACCATCAGCCCGAGCGCCAGCGCGGCCGTGAGCCGCCGCATCGAGTGCACATCTACGCCCCGGCGCCGCACCTTGTCCAGCGCGCGGGTGGCGCGTCAAACGCTGCGGCGCTCGCGCTCCGTAACTTCCCTTGCGGATGAGGCGTTGCTATACGGCGAGCCAGCGGTTTTTCCCCTGGCATCCCACAACGGCGCGTCGGCGCAAGGAGGCTTCGGCATGAAGCTTGGTGTTCTCGTGATCGCAGGGGGGCTGATTCTGGGTACGGCGGGACTCGGTATGGCCGGAGAGGTGAACTGCAAGCAGGTGAACAAGTACCTGGGAACCGGCCGCACCGTGAAGGACGTGGCCGAGACCATGGTCATCAGCGAGTCGGACGTGAAGAAGTGCCAGGATCAGGCCGCCGCCGAGGGCAAGGGGGGCGGCGAGAAGACGGGCGACATGGGGAAGAAGGAGGAGAAGAAGTACTAGCCGATCGATTCCACGCCGGGCGACGGCTCCATGCCGCCGCCCGGCGCGATGCCTCCGCCGCCGACGACCGTCGGTGGATGGAGGAGGCGCTGCGCGAGGCGCGGGTGGCCGGGGCGCAGGGCGAGGTCCCGATCGGT
>Ga0134087_10000036_pt1 | contig 21094 bp, 19 predicted proteins | sample 15_taG_23_FD_109981 | JGI IMG/M metagenome (GOLD analysis project Ga0134087, IMG submission 109981) | Grasslands soil microbial communities from the Angelo Coastal Reserve, California, USA - 15_D_Glu_20cm_5_24_1 metaG | ecosystem: Environmental > Terrestrial > Soil > Grasslands ... | reverse complement strand
CCTCGCTCACGTTCAACGTGCGGCCCTGGAGCTCTCGGCCGTTCAGCGTGTTGATCGCCTGCTGCGCCTCGGCCGTCGAGCTCATCTCGACGAAGCCGAACCCACGCGACTGCCCGGTGGCGCGATCGGTGACCACCGAAGCGGACTCGCATTGCCCGACCTCGGAGAACAGCGACTCCAGCTCGGCGCTCGTGGTGGAGAAGGAAAGGTTACCGACGAAGATCTTCTTGCCCATACTGCCATCCTGGCCCTCTGCGGGTCTCCTGTACTTTGTCGCGGTTTGCTTGGGCGAAGGGACCGATCGTCCGGATGCCGAGGGGGCGGAAGGTCACGCACAAACAAAAGGACGTCACACCGAATAGCAGTCTGGCGCGCGTCGCGCAACCGATCGGCGAAAGTAGCGACGCGGATTCAGCGTCCCATCACCAGCTGCTCGCCGCAATCGACGCAGAAGATCGATTGCTGGCGACGAGAAACGGCGTGCTTGCTCTCGGTGCAGGGCTCGACTGCCAGCCGCGCGTTCACGATGCCGCCGCATTTCGGGCAGTGGCCGACGGGAGCATCGTGACGCCGATGATTCATGTTGTCGCAAGGGTTGGGATGCCTGACGATACTCATTCGATACGCCTTACTGGGGCTTGACGAACGTGCGCGCCTTGGGCGTCAGCGAGAGCCGCGAGTGATCTGCGGTCAGGAAGGTGGCGCGCGAGACTGGGACCAGCACGTGGCAGCAGGGGCACTTGGGACTCATGTTGCTGCCCGTCACGCCCTCGAGGTACGAGAGCGAGGCTTTGCAGTGAGGACACGGACCAAACCACGCTGACGGCATGAGACCTCCTGACGGACGGAGCCCCCATGGCTCCATCGACACGGTTGCTGTTGGGTTCCGGAGCGTGGCGGCTGAGATGAGATGCCCGTCACCGGCTTCCGCTCTTCGCGCGCTTCGGGGCGCGCTTGACGACGTTGGTCGCCGCACGCTGGGCAGAGGGCGGCGACGTCCGGGTGCGGGGCGGTGCGTCCTTCGGACCGCGGACGGGCATCCTCGTGCGAGCGGACGGCGCTGCCGCCCCCAGGCCCGCCGACGAAGGCGGGCGCAGGCGGGGCTTGAGGCTCGCGGCGCCGACCCAGCCCTCCATCCCACCGTCCGTGGAGCGCACGCGATAGCGGGTTCCCTTCGCGCCCGGCCGCCAGGCGAGGATCTCGACCTCGACACCCACGGCGACGGTGGCCAGGGCGGTGGTGGCATCGCTGTCCGTCAGCGTCACCCGCTTGGAGCCCCCACCCGGGGAGGTCACGAGGACCCGCCACCCGGCTGCGTGGACCGGACCGTCGTTGGGTGGACGGGACGCCCGGGCGTGGGAGAACGGATGCCAACCGGCACCCCGCGGTACGGACATCGATAACCCCCCTTGGTCGCAGCCTGAATCAGGCGCCAACCACGCGGAGGCCATGACCGCGAGGCGGTGGAGCCGCCTCTGATGCAGCCCCCATCGGACCGGGGCCGCTGAGGCAACCTATCAACAGGTTACGCCCGCGCACCGCCGCTGTCAAATCGCGGTGCGTAAATGGTTGCGCGCCACGAGGCGCGCAACCATTTCCCGTCCGCTCAGTAGCTGCGGCGGCCCGAGTATCCGCCGCGTCCTCCCCCGCCGCTCCGCCGCTCCTGGTCGCGCGCCTCGCTGACGTTGATCTGCCGGCCACCAACATCGCGACCGTTCAGCTCCGTGATGGCCCTGCCCGCCTCACTCGCCGAGCTCATCTCGACGAATCCGAAGCCACGCGAACGGCCGGTGTCGCGGTCGGTGACGACCGTGGCCGACTCGCACGTCCCCACCTGCGCGAACAGCGACTCGAGCTCCGCGCTGGTGGTCGAAAATGATAGGTTCCCGACGAAGATCTTCTTGCCCATGGCACTCTCCTGCCCCCTTCCGGGGCGACTGTGGTTTGGTCGCAGTTGCCTGAGCGAGAAGCCGAGATCGTCGCGGGAACGACGGGCGCGCATCACGCGCAAACAAGAGGACGTGACTGCTTATGCGCCCTTTACCATCGCCGCGCAACGCCCGAACGCGCTCCGCGGCGGCCGGATCACGCGACGCGATCCGCGGTGGACTGGACAGGCAGCTCGGGGGGCCGATGGTCGCGCCGGACGGTCACCTGAACGCCGCGCTTGCCGAGGCGGGCGAACTGCTGCCGTACCTGGGCGAGGCCCTCCACGGTGCTCGCCGCGACTGTCAGCTCGAGCCGCGCCCCATCGCCCGCCCGCAGCGCATCCTCGGCGACCGTCTCGGCGGTGTACGGGGTGAGCCAACCGGTCCGCTCGAGGGTGCCGGCCGACCCTCCCGCGGGCGGCGTGATGCGCACCCACATGCGGAGAGGCCGTTCCGCTCCGCCCGCCTCCTCTTCGCAGCGCGTGCGGATGAGGAGACCGGTGGCCTGAACGAGATCACCGTAGGTCCGCACTTGATCGAGGGTGCGCTCCGGCACGACGATCGCGAACTCCGCCTCGAGCGCCATCGCCAGCTCGACGAGATCGAGAGAGTCGGCGGCCAGCTCGTCACGCAGCGAGACCTCGGCGACCAGCTCCTCGGTGCCGACGCCAAGATGGTCAGCGACCAGGCGTCGAACGTCCGCTTCCACGAATTCCTCCATGCCCCACCTTCCCGAGACCGGCGGGACGCGCCGCGGTGAATGCCGTCCTGATCCCATCTCCGTCACCTCGAACGCTGGTCGAACCGAGGCACGGGCGGGGACCGGCGAACCCGACCCTGGGCGAAACGCATGGCACCTCCGTGGTGCGGCCTGAAATTGAACGCCCACCGCGCGGAGGCCTTTGAGCGCGAGGCGGTCTCGAAGTGAGAGGCCAGGGGCGGACAGTTGTCGAGGTCACCCGAGCGGGAGGCTGCAACCCTAGTCGCAATCGGGTCGTCTGTCAAGCTTTCGAACGTGAAGGTCATTTCGCCAGTTGATCTGTCGAGGACGCTGGCGCCTTGCGCCACCATCACGGGTCCGATACGCTCGTGTTCGAGCCCGTTCAGAGCCCCGCAGCGCGACCTGTGCAGGGGCCCCGTCCCTACCCACGTGTGCTCGGCGCGGACTCCCGAAGGAGAATCGTGCCATGGCCACGGACGACGCCGATGACCTCGTGACGTTCCGCGACGTCAGGGTCATCAGATCAACGGCTCCAGCGCTGCTCTGCCGCATCGGGAACCGGAGCGTCTGGCTCCCGCGCTGGCACGTCAGCGGCAAGCTCTGGTGCGCCGGCGATCGCGGTAAGCTGCTCATCCGGCGCTGGCTCGCTCGTGAGCGACTCCTGATCGACCTGCACGGAGCGCCGATCGCATGCCCGGTTGTGGCGATTTCGCGGCCGCGCCTGCCGGTTCGGCTGCGCCTAGTGCGGAGCGATCGCCACGTGCATCATATCAAGTAAGCAGGGTCCACGCGAAGACGTCGATCACGCCGGGAGCTTGGCGAAGGCGGCGGGCGCCTGCGAGACGAAGCGCATCCGGGCGCCCGTCCCTGGATGGTCGAAGCCCAGCACGTGCGCGTGGAGCGCGAGCCGGCCGAACGGATCCGTCCGGCTGCCGTAGGCGGCGTCGCCGGCGATCGGATGCCCGAGCCCGGCCAGGTGGACGCGCACCTGGTTCCGCCGCCCGGTCTCGAGCCGCACCTCGAGCAGGGTGGAGCGCGTGGCGGCGCGCACCACGCGCCAGTGCGTGACCGCCGGGCGGCCGAGCCGCGGGTCGCGCGTCTGACGCACGCGGCCGGGCGCATCGTCGAGCAGCCGGCTGGCGACGGTGCCCGCGGGCCGTGCGAGCCGGCCCTCCACCACTGCCAGGTACGTCCGCTCGACGGTGTGCGCGGCGAATTGAGCCTGGAGCATTCGCTTCGCGACGGGGGACCTGGCGAAGACGAGCAGCCCCGAGGCGCGCCGATCGAGCCGGTGCACGACGAAGACCCGGGCCGGCGGCTTCCGTGTCCGCGCGCGGGCCGTCAGGTACGCGTACACGGTCCGCTGCCGCTCGCGCTCCGTGGCGATGGTGAGGAGACCGGCCGGCTTGTCGACCACGATCAGGTCGTCGTCCTCGTGCACGAGATCGAGACCGGGCGGCAGCGCCCTGCGAGGGCCCCGGACGGCGAGCTCCACGACGTCGCCGGCGGCGAGCGCCGTGTCCGCGTTCCTGGCCGTCGCCCCATTGACGCGCACCCGGCCCCCGGCGAGCATCTGCTTCCGCGTCCGGCCCGATGCCTCGGCGAGCAGACGGCCGAGACAGGCACCGAGCGAGCCGGGCGCGCGCACCGTGTACCGCACCGTCTAACCGTCCGGCAGTCCGGAGTCCACGCCGTGCTCCCCCTGCAGCAGCGCGATCCAGCTCCGTCCATAGGTACGCCGTTCGCGCTCCAGGAGGCCCGCCGAGACCTCGGGAAGGTCGGCGCCCCGCTCGCCCCGGATGACCAGGCGGCCGGCGGGCGCGAGGGCCCGCGCGCCGAGGCGAAGGAGCTCGGCGATCCGCACGGCGCCGTTGCGGTACCACGGAAACGGAGGATCGGCGAAGACGAGATCGACGCCGTGGAGCCGTGGCAGAACCTCCTGCAACGGCATCGCATGCACGACGAGACCCCGCGGGTTGCCGAGCTTCGCCGCGTTGGCCCGCAGGATCGGCACCGCATGCCGGCCGGGCTCGATCGCGTCCACCCGGCTGGCACCCCGGCTGAGCGCCTCGAACGTGAACGCGCCGGAGCCCGCGCAGCAATCGACGACGTGGAGCCCGTCCAGGCGCTGCCCGAGCCAGTCGAAGAGCGACTGCTTGACGCGATCGGGCAGCGGCCGCGTCTCCAGGCCCGGCGGGGCAACGAGTCGCCGCCCCTTGAACGTCCCGCCGATGATCCTGAGACCGCTCATGGATGTAACCAAGGGCAAGCATGACCGGCGGGTCAACCCCACCGCTGCCGCGTGAGATCGAGGCCGATCCGGGCCACGAGGTGATCCGAGCGCGGCTCCGGGCTGGCGGCCGGCGGCTCTGGCCCGGAGGCCAGGCAGTGGTGCCCGTCCTGCCGCTCCGTCCCGCCCTGGCGGGCGCGCTCGGCGCCGCCTACCGCGACGGGCGCCTCGTTCTCGGCCTCGAACGCGTGGAGGCGGTGCTCGCGGCCGAGGCGCGTGGGCTCGCGCTGGTGGCAAGGCGGACGCGCCGCGCGCCGGGTGCACGGGTGTCGCGGTTGCTGCTCCTCTCCGACGACGGCGCCGAGCGGCTCTACCGGAACGTCGAGCGGCTCGCCGCCGCGCATGCGCCCCGCGTCCTGGTCGCCATGATCACCGCCGACGCGGCGACGCTCGGCCGCGCCACGATTGCGCGCGAGGCGGCGGTGAAGGTCGTCCTCGTGCAGCACAAGCAGGCGGTCGCGGCGCTGCTGCGTGCGCTCACGGCCTGAACGTAACGTTGCGCTTCCGCGGCCGCTGCCTTACACCTGGCCACTCATGCCGTTCACCGGCCTCGGCCTCGACCCTGCCCTCCTGCGGGCCACGCGCGAGCTCGGCTTCACCCGCCCGACACCCGTCCAGAAGGACGCCATCCCGCCCGCCCTCGCCGGCCGCGACATCCTCGCCTGCGCGATGACGGGGAGCGGGAAGACCGCGGCGTTCCTCCTTCCCATGATGCAGCGGTTCCTGGCGAAGCGTCGCGGTGTGACGCGCGCCCTCGTCCTCACGCCCACCCGCGAGCTCGCCGCGCAGGTCGACGCGCATTTCACCGAGCTCGCCGTCCACACGCCGCTCACGGGCGCGGCGGTCTTCGGCGGCGTCGGCATGGGCCCGCAGGAGCACGCGTTCCGCAGCGGCGTGGACGTGATCGTCGCCACGCCGGGCCGGCTCCTGGACCACTTCCGTCACCCGTACGCGAAGCTCGAGCACCTGGACGTGCTCGTCCTCGACGAGGCCGACCGGATGCTCGACATGGGCTTCCTCCCCGACATCCGCCGCGTTCTGAGGCACCTGCCGGCGCGGCGGCAGACGCTCTTCTTCTCGGCGACGATGCCGCCCCCGATCGTCGGGCTGGCGCGCGAGATGCTGAGGGATCCGGTCACCGTGAACCTGGAGCGCAAGGTGGCGCCGGCGGTCGGCATCACGCATGCGGTCTACCCCGTCGCGCAGGAGCTGAAGAGCCGGCTGCTGCTGGCACTCCTCCAGCGCGACGACGTGCCGCAGGCCCTCGTCTTCACGCGCACGAAGCACCGCGCCAACCGGCTCGCCCAGTTCCTCGACCGGCACCGCGTCCCCTGCGAACGTATCCACGGGAACCGCTCCCAGCCGCAGCGCACGCAGGCGCTGGCCGGCTTCAAGGCCGGCCGCTTCCGCGTCCTCGTGGCCACCGACATCGCGGCACGCGGCATCGACGTCGAGGCGCTGAGCCACGTGATCAACTTCGACGTCCCGCACGTGCCGGACGACTACATCCACCGTGTCGGGCGAACCGCGCGGGCGGAGATGACCGGCGACGCGTTCACCTTCGTCGCACCCGAGGAGGAAGGCGAGCTGCGGGCGATCGAGCGGGCCATCGGCAAGCAGCTGCCGCGCGTCACGCTGCCGGGCTTCGATTACACGAAGCGGCCGGCCGAGCGATTGGAGGTGCCGGTGGGCGAGCGGATCGCCGCCATCCGGGCGCGAAAGGGGGACGAGCGGGCACGCGCGAGGATCAATGCCGAGCGGCGGGCGCAGCAGACCGCCGCGGCACCGCCTCGCGCCGACGGGACACCGCAGCCGGCGCGCCCGGGCATGCCTCGCCGACGCCGCCGCCGGCGGTTCGGCCCCGGGCGCTGAGCATCGGATCGCGATGATCGCCCGTCCCGCACGCGTAAAGCCCCGGCTGCGCGGTCTTCCGCTCCAGTATGCCTTCTTCGCCTCACTCCCCGCCCTCCCGGTCCTCCTCCTCGCGTCCCGGACCGGCCGCGCCGCCTTTGCCGGGACGGTGTACGGTCTCAGCCTCGTGGCCCTGTTCGGCGTGAGCACGCTCTTTCACCGCGTCACGTGGTCGGCGGGCACGCGCCGCTGGATGGGACGGCTCGACCACGCGATGATCAACGTGCTCATCGCCGGCACGTTCACGCCCTTCGGGCTGCTCGTGCTCTCCGGCACGTTCGCCACCGTGTCCCTGGCGCTCGTCTGGAGCGGTGCGCTCGCAGGCATCCTGCTGCATGTCCTCTGGATCGATGCTCCGAAGAGGCTCAGCGCCGTCGTCTACGTCGTCCTCGGCTGGAGCGGCACCGCGGCTCTGCCGCAGCTGGTGTCGCACGTCGGCTGGGCACCGACCGCGCTGCTCGCGCTCGGCGGCGCGCTCTACTCGGCCGGCGCGGCCGTCTACGCGCTCCGCCGTCCGGACCCGGCCCCTGCGGTGTTCGGCTACCACGAGGTGTTCCACTCTCTCGTGGTCGCGGCCGCCGGCACGCACTATGCGGTCGTCGCCCTCTACGTGCTGCCGCGCGCCTGAATGGCGCGCGGAGCCGCCCTCACTGCCGTCGCTCCCGCATCCGGAAGAACCGGAGCAGCGCGTTGGTGTACGGCTGATCGGTGCGGATGACGATCGCATCGACGTCGGCCGACCGCAGCATGCGATCGCGCTCCGCGCGTGACGCGGCCGCCTGACGGGCGAATGCCTCGCGCACCCGCGCGTCGCCGGTGTCGACGACGTACCGCTCGCCAGTCTCGGCCTCCTCGAGCTCGACCAGGCCCACCGCCGGGAGCGCGCTCTCGCGCGGGTCCTCGAGCGCGACGGCGATCACGTCGTGGCGCCGCGCCGCGACGCGGAGCGCGTGCTTGCACGCGGGATCGAGGAAATCCGAGACGAGGAAGACGACGCAGCGCCGCTTGGTGACACGACCGAGGTGCTCGAGTGCGCCCGGGACGTCGGTGCGGCGGCCGGCGGGTTTCAGCGACAGGACCTCGCGGATCACGCGCAGCACGTGACGCGTGCCCTTGCGGGGGCGGAGCGCCAGCTCGATCCGGTCGGTGAAGATGATGAGGCCGACCTTGTCGTTGTTCGTGATGGCGGAGAAGGCGAAGAGCGCGCCGAGCTCGGCGGCGAGCGTCGACTTGAGCTGCGTGACGCTGCCGAAGACGGTCGACGCGCTGGCGTCGACCATGAGCATCACGGTGAGCTCGCGCTCCTCGGCGTAGCGCTTCACGTGCGGCACACCCGTCCGCGCCGTGACGTTCCAGTCGATGGTGCGGACGTCGTCGCCCGGCTGGTAGAGCCGCACCTCGGCGAACTCCATGCCGCGGCCCTTGAAGACGCTCTGGTACTGGCCGGCGAAGAGGTCGGTCACCAGGTGGCTGGTGCGGATCTGGATCTTCCGCACCGCCTTCAGCTGCTCCCGGGTCAGCATGCCGATGCCGCGCCGGCGGCGCGGTCAGGGGACGGGCACGCCGTCGAAGACGCGGCGCACGACCTCGTCGGCGTCGACCTCCTCGGCCTCTGCCTCGTAGGTGACGATGACGCGGTGGCGCAGCACGTCGGGGCCTATCGACTTGACGTCCTGCGGCGTCACGTAGCCGCGGCCCTGGAGGAAGGCGTGCGCCTTGGCGGCGAGCGTCAGATAGAGCGTCGCCCGGGGCGAGGCGCCGTACTGGATGAGCGGGCCGAGGTCGAGCTGGTACGCCGCCGGCTCGCGCGTGGCGAAGACGATGTTGACGATGTACTCCTTCACCTTGTCGTCGATGTAGATCTGGTCGACGAGGGCGCGCCCCGCGAGGATCTCGGCGGGCGTCACGACCGCGCGCACCGCCTGGTGGTTGGCGGTGGTCGCCATGCGGTCCAGGATCTGGCGCTCCTCCTCGCGCGACGGGTAGCCGATCCGGAGCTTCAGCATGAAGCGGTCGACCTGCGCCTCGGGCAGCGGGTAGGTGCCCTCCTGCTCGATCGGGTTCTGCGTCGCGAGGACCAGGAACGGCTCGGGCAGCGCGTGGGTGGCGTCGCCGATCGTGACCTGGTGCTCCTGCATCGCCTCGAGCAGCGCGCTCTGCACCTTGGCGGGCGCACGGTTGATCTCGTCGGCGAGGACGAGCTGCGCGAAGACGGGGCCCTTTCGCGTGGTGAAGCCCCCGTCGCGCGGGTTGTAGATCATGGTGCCGATGAGATCGGCGGGCAGCAGGTCGGGCGTGAACTGGATGCGCCGGAAGGTGGCCGAGATGGCCTGCGCGAGCGTCTTCACGGAGAGCGTCTTCGCCAGCCCGGGGACCCCTTCGAGCAGCACGTGCCCGTTGGCCAGGAGGCCGACCAGCAAGCGGTCGACCAGGTAGCGTTGCCCGACGACGACGGTGCCGATCTCCTCGCGGAGCCTGTAGGCGAAGGCCGAGGCGTCCTTCACCTGATCGTTGATCGAGGCGATGCCGGTGTCCATGGAATAGATATGGATAGCTGCGGCGGCCGAGGAGCGCAAACTTTGCGAGCTCCAGGTAACATGCGACGCGCCTCTGCGCGCCCGCGATGCCGTCGACCACCACGACCACGACGACGCCGGTGGTTTGCAGGTGCTTCGGGTCCGGATGTTGCCTCTCGCCAGCGTGGACTGCTGCAGCGCGACGTGCGACGGCTCCGGCCACTGCGGCTGAGATGAGCATGGGCGATCCGGGAGCTCGGGGCACCGGCTAAGCGCCCGGAGCGTCGATTTTTTGCCGGGGGGGACGCGCAGCTAGCGCTCGTGAGCTCGACCTGGCGGCCCTGGATGCCCGCTCCCGCGAGAGAATCGCGCGTTACCCAGCTTAATGCCGCGGGTCGCGCATGGAACGTGACTTGCTAAACCGGACCCGATTCCGGTCCGCGACGCGACCAGGGCCGCTGTCCCGTTTCGCGCCGAGGCGGGGGGGAAGGCACGATGGGATCAACGGACGACGGCACCACGCATTCAGCGCGCCGGTACTCGGGCGCCGCCGGTGCGCTCTGCCTGCTCTCGCTCGTGGTCCTCGGCCTGCCCGCAACCGCAACCGGGTCGACGACCACCATCCCGGGCGCGCCCATGACCCTCATCCTCCTCGACACGCAGGGGGGCCGCCACCAGATCAAGTGGAACGGCACCCGCGAGGTGTACCCGAACAACGACCTCAACGGCGACTCCGGCAACACGCTCTTCTTCAACGGTACGAGCTACGGATTCAGCGGGAGTGCGACGACCGGCACCGTCGGTGCCAACGTCTTCGGCATATCGAGCCAGAGCGCGCTCCTCGGCTCGGGGACCGCGGCCGACCCGTGGCGCGTCGTCACCACGCTCACCACCGATGGCACGGTCACCGTCACGCAGACCGCGTACTACGTGAACGGCGACAACTACGCCACCTTCAAGTGGACCTTCGCGAGCACTGCGAACTACAACGGCGTCAAGTTCTTCCACGGCGCCGATGCGTTCCCGCAGGCGCAGGACAACGGCTACGGCGCTTACAACGCCGCCTGCAACGGCCTCAGCGCGTCCGCGCCGCAGGTCGGCCCGAACTTCTTCGAGGAGTTCATTCCGGTCACGGCCCCGAGCGCGTACCGCGAGACCGTCTACAACACGGGATGGAGCGCGATTCGCTCGGGGACGCTCAACGATACGGTCAACACCGCGTGGCACGATGCGTGGCTGGGCTTCGAGTGGGACTTCAACCTCGCGGCAGGCGGCTACGAGTCGATCTTCCAGAAGGTGGCGTTCGGAGGCTCGGCCTGCAGCGCGTCGAGCGCACCGCCGCCCTACCTCGTCCCGAGCATCGCCAGCGCCGCCGCGGCATCGCCCAACCCCGCGCTCGGGACGACCACCGACCTGAGCGTCCTCGGTGCCGACGACGGCGGCGAGGCCAACCTCACCTACACCTGGGCGGTCACCGCCGGGCCGAGCGGCGCCACGTTCAGCGCCAACGGGACCAACGCCGCCAAGGACAGCACCGCCACCTTCACCCAGGCCGGCACCTATACCTTTCAGGTCACGGTCACGGACCAGGACGGCTTCAGCACCACGAGCCAGGTGACGGTCGACGTCCAGCAGTCGCCCACGAGCGTGACGGTCAGCCCCGCGTCGGCGACGGTCGATCCGAACGCGACGCAGGCCTTCACGGCCACGCTCTACGACCAGTTCGGCGACGTCGTGGCCCCGCAGCCGACGTTCGCCTGGCTGGTGAGCGGCGGCGGCACCATCGACGCGAGCGGGCTGTTCGCCGCCGGCGGTCTGGGCGGCGGCCCCTTCACCGTCACCGCGACCGATCCGGGCTCGGGCGTGCAGGGGACGGCGAGCGTCACGATCCAGAACGACGCGCCCGCGATCGCCATCGCCGCCGCCGCGTCGCCCGACCCCGTCACGACCGGCACGACCACCGACCTCACCGTCCTCGGCGCCGACGACGGCGGCGAGGCCAACCTCACCTATACCTGGGCGGTCACCGCCGGCCCGAACGGCGCCACCTTCAACGCCAACGGGACCAACGCCGCCAAGGCCAGCACGGCGACGTTCACCCAGGCCGGGACCTACACCGTCCAGGTCACGGTCACCGACCAGGACGGCCTCACGGTCACGAGCCAGGTCGTGGTGCCGGTCGAGCAGGAGGCGAGCAGCGTCACCGTGAGCCCCGCGTCGGCGACGGTCGATCCGAACGCGACGCAGGCCTTCACGGCCACGCTCGAGGACCAGTTCGGAGATCCGATGGCCTCGCAGCCGGCGTTCGCCTGGATGGTGAGCGGCGGCGGCACCATCGATGCAGCCGGGCTCTTCACCGCGGGCGGCTCGGGCGGCGGCCCGTTCACCGTCACCGCGACCGACGCGGGCTCGGGCCTCCAGGGAACGGCGAGCGTCACGATTCAGAACGACGCGCCGACGATCGCCGTCGCCGCCGCGGCGTCGCCGAACCCCGTCACCACCGGGACGACGACCAGCCTCAGCGTCCTCGGCGCCGACGACGGCGGCGAGGCCAACCTCGCCTACACCTGGGCCGTCACCGCCGGCCCGGGCGGCGCCACCTTCAGCGCCAACGGGACCAACGCCGCCAAGAGCAGCACGGCGACCTTTACGCAGGCCGGCACCTACACCGTCCGGGTCAGCGTCACCGACCAGGACGGCCTCACGGTGACGAGCCAGGTCGTGGTGCCCGTGCAGCAGCACGCCAGCAGCGTCACCGTGAGCCCCGCGTCGGCGACGGTCGATCCGAATGCGACGCAGGCGTTCGCGGCCACGCTCAAGGACCAGTTCGGCGACCCCATGGGCTCGCAGCCAGCGTTCACCTGGACGGCGAGTGGTGGCGGCACCATCGATGGGAGCGGGCTCTTCACCGCGGGCGGCTCGGGCGGCGGTCCGTTCACCGTCACGGCGACCGATCCGGCCTCGGGCCTCCAGAGCACGGCGAGCATCACCATCCAGAACGACGCGCCGACCGTCGCCGTCGCCGCCGCGGCCTCCCCCAACCCGGTCACGACCGGCACGACCACCGACCTCACCGTCCTCGGCGCCGACGACGGCGGTGAGACGCACCTCACCTATACCTGGGCGGTCACCGCCGGCCCGAGCGGCGCCACCTTCAACGCCAACGGGACCAACGCCGCCAAGACCAGCACGGCGACGTTCACCCAGGCCGGCACCTACACCGTCCAGGTCACGGTCACCGACCAGGACGGCCTCGCGGTCACGAGCCAGGTCGTGGTGCCGGTCGAGCAGCACGCGAGCAGCGTCACCGTCAGCCCGGCGTCGGCAACCGTTCATCCGAACGGATCGCGGGCCTTCACGGCCACGCTCGAGGACCAGTTCGGCAACGCGATGGCCTCGCAGCCGGCGTTCACCTGGATGGTGAGCGGCGGCGGCGCGATCGATGCGAGCGGGCTCTTCACCGCCGGCAGCACGGGCGGCGGGCCGTTCACCGTCACCGCGACCGACGCGGGCTCGGGCCTCCAGGGCACGGCGAGCGTCACGATCCAGAACGACGCGCCGACGATCGCCAGCGCCGCCGCGGCGTCGCCGAACCCCGTCACCGCCGGGACGACGACCGGCCTCAGCGTCCTCGGCGCCGACGACGGGGGCGAGACGCACCTCACCTACACCTGGGCCGTCACCGCCGGCCCGGGCGGCGCCACGTTCAACGCCAACGGGACCAACGCCGCCAAGACCAGCACGGCGACGTTCATCCAGGCCGGCACCTATACCTTCCAGGTCACGGTCACCGACCAGGACGGCCTCACGGTCACGAGCCAGGTCGTGGTGCCGGTCGCGCAGCACCCGAGCAGCGTCACCGTGAGCCCGGCGTCGGCAACGGTCGATCCGAACGCGACGCAGGCGTTCACGGCCACGCTCAAGGACCAGTTCGCCATTGCCATGGCCTCGCAGCCCACCTTCAGCTGGACGGTGACCGGCGGCGGCGCCATCGACACGAGCGGCCTCTTCACCGCGGGCGGCAACGCCGGCGGCCCTTTCACCGTCACCGCGAGCGATCCGGGCTCGGGCGTCCAGGGGACGGCGAGCGTCACGATCCAGAACGGCGGGCCGACGATTGCCGTCGCCGCCGCGGCGTCGCCGAACCCCGTCGCCACCGGAACGACGACCAGCCTGAGCGTCCTCGGTGCCGACGACGGGGGCGAGACGCACCTCACCTACACCTGGGCGGTCACCGCGGGTCCGAGCGGCGCCACGTTCAGCGCCAACGGGACCAATGCCGCCAAGAGCAGCACGGCGACCTTGACGCAGGCCGGGACCTACACCTTCCGGGTCACGGTCACCGACCAGGACGGCCTCACGGTCACGAGCCAGGTCGTGGTACCAGTGCAGCAGCACGCGACCAGCATCTGGGTGAGCCCGGGTTTGCCGACGGTCGCTCCGAATGCGACGCAGGCCTTCACGCCCACGCTCGAGGACCAGTTCGGCCACCCGATGGCGTCGCAGCCGACGTTCGGCTGGACCGTGAGCGGCGGCGGTACGATCGATGCCGGCGGGCTCTTCACCGCGGGCGGCAACGCCGGCGGCCCCTTCACCGTCACCGCGACCGATTCCGGCTCGAGCCTCCAGGGAACGGCCTCCGTGACGATCGGCAACAGCGCGCCGACGGTCTCCGTCGGTGCCGCAGCTTCCCCCAACCCGGTCACCGCCGGCACGACGACCGATCTCACGGTCCTCGGCGCCGACGACGGCGGCGAGGCACACCTCACCTACACCTGGGCCGTCACCTCGGGTCCGAGCGGCGTCACGTTCAGCGCCAACGGGACCAACGCCGCCAAGAGCAGCACGGCGACGTTCACGCAGGCCGGGACGTACACCTTCCAGGTCACGATCTCCGATCAGGACGGGCTCACCGTCACGAGCCAGGTCACGGTCGTCGTGCAGCAGCACGTGACCACGATCACCGTGAACCCGCCCTCGGCGACCGTGTCCCTCAACGGGACAGCGAACTTCACCGCCACGGCGTACGATCAGTTCGCTCACGCCTTCACGAGCCCGCCGACGTTTACCTGGACGGTCGCGGGCGGCGGGACGATCGATGCGGCGGGAACCTTCCACGCCGGCGGCACGGTGGGTTCCTTCACCGTGACGGCATCGGTCGGTGCGGTCCACAGCACCGCGACCGTCAGGGTCAAGGACATGCCGCCGTTCCTCGTGACGCCGCCGACGGCATCACCCAACCCCTCGCGCGGCCCGACGACCACCCTCGACGTGCTCGCGGACGACGACGGCGGCGAGGAGAAGGTCACCTACACCTGGTCCGCCAGCGGGCCCGGCACCGTGAGCTTCGCGGAGAACGGCACCAACGCGGCCAGGACGACCACTGCCTCGTTCTCCGACCCCGGGGTCTACACCATCACGCTCACGCTGCGCGACGCGTCGGGAAACACGACGAAGGTCACGCTCGTCGTGAAGGTGCAGGAGGGTCTCACCGTCAGCGACGCCAACCTCTACGTCGGCAAGGCGACGTTCACGATCGCCTGGAATCGCCATCGGCGCGGGCAGGACCGGGACTCGTTCGCCCTCACCGGATTCATCAACCCGGCTGGGCTTCCCGTGTCGCTCGCCGGCACCACCATGGAGGCGACGGTCGACGGAGCCGTCCTCGCCTCGGGGGTGCTGTCCACGACGGGGACGTTCCGCGGCTCGTCCGGCACGGGGCCGCGGGTGAGCCTCAGCCTCTCGAACAAGAGCGGGAAGTACACGGTGCGCGTGAGCCGCGACGACCTCCGGCCGATGCTCGCGGTGGACAACGAGACGGGGAGCCGGCCGCTCGAGGTCCCGGTCACGCTCTTCGTGTCTCGCGCCAGGACCGCGATGGCGGAGAACCGGCTCGAGTTCAGTCTCGTGTCGACGCGGGGACGTCGGTCGCGCGGCTCGTGGCGTGGGCCGAAGCAGCGGCTCCTCGACGGGGCCTTCCAGACGTTACGGACGAAGGTGGTCTGCACCAAGGTCATCGGCGGCTATGTCATGCAGGCGAGCGGGGTCATCTATCCGATGGGCAGCGGGCCGGTGATGCCGACGGGCGACGTCACGGTACGGCTCGCGGACGGCGACCCGGTCGTGATACCGCTCGCGGCGCTCCGGCGCGGCGGCGCGTCGGAGGCGACGTCGACCTGGAAGTACACGGACAAGACCGCGCCCGTCTCCGCCTTCCTCCTGAAGAACACGAAGCGGGCGTTCACGCTGAAGACCGGGCTCATCCCGGTCGACGCCCTGGGCGGCCTTCCCCTGGGAAGGAGCGTCGGGACCCGAGGGGACGTTGCGATCCGGATCGACATCCCGACCGCACAGGGGACGATCGTCTTCCGGACCACCCCGGAGCTCGTACGCGCGGCCGGCCCTTACCGCTGGACACGACCGGCGCCGCTCCTCCGGTAGACATTGGACGCCGCGTCGTCGTGGGGCTACTCGCCGACCGACGCAAGCCACTCCACGAGGGGCACGGCCCGCTTCGCGTGCGCCACGAGCCAATCGATGAGCCTGCGCGCCACGAGCAGGCCGCGCGACGGCGCGGGGAAGGTCACGATGAGCCCCTTGCGCTTGAGGAGCTCGGCGCGCGCATGGCCGGGATCGAGACCCCGCGGCACGCGTTGCAGCACGTCGTGCGACCCGACCGTGAAGCCGGCGCGCGTGAGCTTTCGCAGGATCGTCACGAGCTCTCCGCCCTGACGGTCGTCGAGCACCGCCTCGCGAAAGCGCGCCAGCTGTCCCGGATCCATCATGTAGTGGCCGGCGGCGACGAGCACCTCCGTGGCGCCGAGGTGCACGTACAGCGCCGCCGGCGCCGACGGTCCCTGCCCCACACCGTCGATCGCCACGTAGCCGCCGATGTGCGTCTTGTAGGGCGACTTGTCCTTCGAGAAACGGACGTCGCGGTGGATGCGGAAGACCTTCGGCTCTGCGAGCGGATGGTGCGCGAAGAGCGGATCGATGCGCTCCCGGACCTCGGCGAGGAGGGCCTTCATCGGCGCCAGCCATCCGTCCTCGTACTCCCGGCGGTGCGCCTCGAACCACTCGCGGCGTTGACTGCGGGCGAGCGCACGAAAGAAGCGACCGTCGCGGTCGGCGAAGCCGGTGAATCGAGCCGATATCACACTCGCGGACTGCTTCATGGCGCTGCCTGATATAATGGTGGTGTTCAATATGTGGAACCGCGGGCTGCGACAAGGAGCCCGACGCGGCACGGTGGCGGGCACCGGCGGAACGGTCGCCGAAGCCCCGGTTGCACGGGCGGACTCACGACGGAGCCGTGGGGGATGACGAGCGCCGGGACCACGGAGCGAGACACGTCGTGAGCGAGGACCGGGACCGCCGCCGGTTCGACGCCATCGACGATGCCGACCGCCTGCACCGCCCCGCGGTGGTGCGGCGGATCACGTTCGAGGACCTGGCGCTGCCGGGCCCTGCGTACCGCGACACGCGCCATCTCGTCCCGATCGAAAGCGTACGCGCGGGTGACGAGCAGGTGTTTGCGGCGCGCGGCCGGCGCGGCTCCGGCGAGCCGGTCATCGACCTCGCCCCGCTCGCCGACCACCCGTCGGTCCGCTCCGTCGTCGCGTCGACCACCGTCCGGGCTCGCCGGCCCCTTCGCACGTCGACGAGCTGCTGCTTCTCGGTCAAACGGTCGTGCCGGACTCGGAGACGCTCCGCAGCCTTCCGGGCCTCGAGCGGCTGTGGGCCGGGTGGGCGCCGGGCGGACCCTTCGACGTGGCGGCGCTGCCGGAAGGGGTGCGCGCGCTGGGCGTCTGCCGCCACAACCTCCCCGCCGCCAGCGAGGCGGCGCCGCGCTTCGCGGAGCTGACGCGGTTCGCCGGTCTGCATCACCTGGCGCTCAACCACTGCTGGCCAGGGGACAGCGTGGCCCCGCTCGCCGGGCTGCCCGCGTTGGTTCGGCTCCGCGCCGACGCGCCGTCCGGCTGGTCGGCGCTCCGCGCCTGCCCCGCCCTGGAGGACGTGTCCGCGATCGGGCCGCGGATGGCCAACCTGCGGGCAATGCGCACGTGGACACGCCTGCGCACGCTCACCCTCACCGGCGGCGGCGTGCGCCCGCTCGCCGGGATGGAGGCGTTCGCCGCGCTCGAGCGGCTCAGGCTCGTGATGCTCACCGTCACGGACCTCGCACCGCTCGCCGAGCTCCCGGCGCTCCGCCGTGTCGTGGCGTTCGGCGAGGTGTCGGACGCAGTGGCGGCGCTCCGGCGCGCGCGGCCGGACATCGACGTGACCTGGCACGGCGACGGGGCGCCGCCGGGGGAGCGCGTCGGCGCGGAGTTCCTGCGGCCGCCGCTCGACGGGATGCCACGCTGGTGGATCCGCGAGGACCTCACCGCGCTCTTCGGCGTGTCCACCAACGCGGCGGCGGAGGCGCGCCTGCGCGCCGCGCTCGCATCCGAGGACCGCGCCCTGCTCGCGCGCTTGAGCTTCGACACCGAGGCGGACGCCGTGCATGTCGACGGCGAGCGGGAGGACGACCTCCGCGCCGTGGCGCGGGCGATCGGGCGTCTCGCGCGCGCCGGCGCCGACGCGGCGCGCTGACCCGCCAGGAGCATCGTCTCCGCCATCCTAGCCAACCTGCAAGATCACTCGCGCCTCAGTCCGGTCGGTCCGGAGGTCCGTTGCCGAATCAGATTCGATCAGATATCGTCGCTCCATGAAAACCCTGTCGGTGACCGAGGTCGCCCGCAACTTCCGCGCCGTGCTGGATTCAATGGAGCGCGATCAGGAGGAGATCGTGCTCGTTCGGAATCGCCGGCAGATTGCGCGGCTCGTTCCGGAAGCGCCGCGTCTGGACGCGCTGGAAGTGTTTGGCGACTTGTATCGAACCCTCGATGAATCGACGGCCAGAGCATTGTCCGCCGCATTGTCTTCCACCCGCAAGGGCCGGCGGCGACGCGTGTCCGAGCTGAGAAACCCGTGGGCTGGTTGATTGACACCAGCATCTGGATCGCGGTCGAGCGCGGAAAGCTCGGAGCGGCGGACATTCACGCCATCACCCGGCAGGAACCGGTATATCTCTCGCCGGTGAACATCGCCGAGATTCAGTTCGGTCTGGAATTGCTGCGGGCTGGTGTTCTGAAGCAGCAAGCCACCGCGTCGCTGCGACGGTTGCGTCGTAAGCCGCAACTTCGGATCACCGTGGAAACGGCGGAGGTATTCGGATCCTTGGCTGCGAAGCTGAAGAAGGCTCGACGAGACCCGAACGTTCGCGTCAACGACCTTTGGCTCGCGGCGCAAGCGATTCAACGTGACTTCAAGCTGCTCACGTCGAACTCCAAGGACTTCAAGGATATCCCGGGCTTGCAGATGGTTGTCCTGCCATTACCGTAGCGTCTGCAGACCCGGAGCCCGTCGCGGCCCCGCGGACTCGGTCGCGGCAGGAAGCGCCCGATTCGGGACCGGCTACGCCGGCTCGAGCTCCAGCGGCAGGGCAGTCACTGCGCGGAAGACGAAGCTCGGGTGGAGCGGCAGCGGTGCGTCGTCGACGCGCCGGATGCTGCGCGTGCGGGAGAGGAGCACGCGGAGCGCCACCTGCGCCTCGAGCGTGGCCAGGCTCGCGCCGAGGCAGTAGTGGGGGCCGAACCCGAAGCCCAGGTGTCGGTTGTCACGGCGCGCGATGTCGAACTCGTCGGGCCGCTCGAAGACGGTCTCGTCGCGGTTGGCCGATCCGAGCCAGGAGAGCACGATCTGCCCGGTCTCGATGTGGTGCCCGCGGATCTCGGTGGCGCGGGCGGCGCGGCGGGGGTCCATCTGGATGGGTGACGAGAAGCGGAGCACCTCCTCCACGGCGTCGGGCAGCAGCTCGGGGCGGGCGCGCAGCGCGGCCAGCGCCGGCGGATGGGCCAGCAGCTCGAGGACGGCGTTGCCGATGAGCGTCGTCGTCGTCTCGTTGCCCGCCACGAGGATGAGGAGGAGCATCGCGAGCAGCTCGTCGAAGCTGAGCCGGGAGCCCTCGATCTCGGCCGCGACGAGCCCGCTCAGCAGGTCCTCGCACGGCCGGCGCCGCCGCTCGTCCACGAGCCCCCGGAAGTAGTCCTGCATCTCGACGCGCACCCGCCGCTGGCGCGCGATCTTCTCCGGCGGCAGCGGGCCCATGAACACCGCCCCGAGGTTCTCGACGGCCGCGTCCGACCACACCTTGAACCGGGCGTGGTCCTCGGTGGGGATGCCGATGATCTCGGCGATGACGATGACGGGCAGCGGATAGGTGAGCGCCTCGACGAGGTCCACCCGGCCGCAGGCGAGCGCCGCATTCACCAGCTCCTCGGCGATCTCGTTCATGCGGGGCTCGAGGCGGCGGATCATGCGCGGGGTGAAGGCCTGGCTCACCAGGCCGCGCAGACGGGTGTGCGCGGGCGGGTCCGTGACCAGCATGCTCGGTGGCAGGTCCTCGGGCTCGAAGCCCGGGGGCGGCGGGAACGCGTTCGACCAGGTGGCCGGGTCGCGCAGCACGCCCTGGATGTCGTCGTAGCGGAAGATCGAGACGACCGGCGCGCCGTCGGGCGCCCACACCGGGTGCTCGCGCCGCGCCCGCGCGTAGAGCGGAAAGGGGTTGCGGCGGGTCGCGTCGTCGAACGGGTCGAAGCGAAAGGGGGCAGCGGCTTCCATGGCTACTCGAGCTCGCCCAGCACCCACGCCGCCGTGTCGGCGGGCAGCGCGGGCAGATAGCGGAGGAACTCGTCGACGTCCTCCCCGACGACGGCGCTGCCGAAGTTCTCGCGCAGGAAGCCGTGGAAGTGGCCCGCCACGCGCTCCGAGAGGAGCCCGCAGCGGCGCAGCGTCGGGATGACGAAGCCCTGCACCGGGCCGAGCCGCCGCCCCCTCGGCAGGTCGCGCGTGATGTCGCCCGCCTCCCGCTGGAGACAGCCGATCATCTCGACCGGATCGACGCCGGCCTCGGCCCAGATCTGGAGGAGGGTCGTGAAGAAGCCCTGCGCCTTCCGGTCGATCAGCGTGCGGGCGCACTCGAGCGCGAAGTCCTCGAGCTCCGCGCGCGCCTCGTCGCCGAGGCACGGCACGCAGCGCTCGATGTACTGGACGCCATAGGCGTGGTGGCGCGACTCGTCGCGCGCGACGTAGGTGAGGAGGTCCTTCAGGAGCGGCTCCTCGGTGAGGTTCCGCATGTCGCGGAAGGCGTACAGCGCGAGGCCCTCGACCACGATCTGCATCCCGACGAGCTTCTTCATCCAGTCGCCGGTCCCGAGCGTCGCATCGAGGATGCCCTTCAGCGACGGCGCGATCGGCTGGATGTGGTCGAGCTTCTCGATGTAGCGCGAGAAGGCCTCGACGTGCCGCGCCTCATCCATCGTCTGCGTCGCGGCGTAGAACTTCGCATCCGTGTGCGGCACCGCGGTCACGAGCTGGGCCGCCACCATGAGCGCGCCCTGCTCGCCGTGCAGGAACTGCGAGAGCCGGAAAGCCGCCGTGCGCCTCGTGAGCTCGACCAGCGTCGCCTCCGGAAGCGACCGCCAGTACGACGTCCGCTCGATCGGGATGCCGGCGCCGAGCGGCGTGCTCGCGAACCGTACCAGATCGATCGGGCGCTCCCAGTCGAGATCACGCTCCGCGATCCATTGCGCTTCGGCGGCCTTCACGTACAGGCGTCGCAGCTCCTCGACCTCGGGATCGTAGTTCCACTGGTAGACCACCTGCGTCGCGGTCGCGAGGCCGG